>Ga0076930_100062_pt1 | contig 176076 bp, 169 predicted proteins | sample HotLakConsoUCCRE_FD_71149 | JGI IMG/M metagenome (GOLD analysis project Ga0076930, IMG submission 71149) | Hypersaline microbial mat communities from Hot Lake, Washington, USA - Hot Lake Consortium UCC-RE (version 3) (version 3) ...
GACACTACTTCGAGGCTGCAGGATATGACCCGGATTAAGTCGAATCTGCTCTAGGTCACCCAGATGACAACCGGGACGGCAGAATCCGTTCCACGCGCGCGGCGCGCCTGCGCGTGGGTATCGGAAGGTCAAATTTCAAGGGTCTGACGCGAAAACAAAAATCGCTCCATTGAACGAATACCTCGGCGATCTGGCTATAACCTTGAAGTCGATCAGCAGGTCGACCACGCAACCCTCAAGACAAGGCCGACGATAATGATTTCCGCCTCCCTCAACAATCAATTCCGCCGCTGGGCCTCCAACTGGGAAGCTCTCGAAGACACGCTGCAGGGCATTCAACTGGAGAAAAAAGCACTGTGCGCCGAGATCCGCGACGCAAGCAGCCGTCAGACCCTTCAGGCCTTCACGACGGCCATGCGCATTATGCACATGGACGAGACGAAGCAGGCCACCAGGGTCGCGATCGATCAAGAGGCAACCTTGATCTTGAACACCATTCGGTCGGTGAACGCAGACCCCACTACGGCCAGATCCGCAGGTGTGGAGGCCGAGACCCAGGCCAACGGTGAAGAAGCAAACGTGGAGATTGTCAAGACTGTTGCTCTCGCGAACCTTGCCAGCGTTGTCACAGAGGCGATCGAGCCTCCCACGGCGGATGCCAGCGTTGGCGCACGCATGACAAGTGTAGAAGCGGTTGAAGCTGTCCCCACGGAACTGGAACCGGAATGCGACGACGAGGAAGAACGTTTCCCCCTCAACGGCGAGCAGGGACAGGGAGAGCATGCAATGGACGCAGAGCCGGTATTCGCAGAGGCTGAGCATCCGCCCTATGATCACGCTGCTTATCTCAATGAGCGGTTTTACGATCGTTCCAGCATTAAGGAGCTGGACCTCAGCAGCGCTGCCTAGGTATCGGCAATGCCGCCAGAGTCGTCATAGGATGGCCTTTTTGATTGTCCTCCACCCCCATGCGCGCTCCGGCGGCTTGCCGTCATCAATCTTGCTGCTGGCGGCTATTCGACGCTGCCTCGCTGAAAATACCCATATCCCCGGACCCCCTCGCATGAACCGTTATCAATTCAGGCAGATCGACGTTGAAGGATCGACCCGCGCTCCCATCTCCTTCGTCGAGCAACCTACAGGTAGGCCGCAAGGCAAGCGGCAGGCTCGTCTGCGCAACCGGGTCCAGTTGATGCCAGAGCTCGACCTGACCGCCTATGAATGCCGGGCGGTTGTCGACTGGGTCGAAGTGCGCTTCTGTCTCTGCCGGCCCACCCAGGGCGTGGCCATCAACAGCCATCTGCGCAAGGAGCTCGGCCAGTCGATCCACGTCAAGGAAGAGGGCGACAACCAGACCTTCCGACTCCGTGTCCAGGAACTGGCGTCATCCTCCTTCCTCGACAAGCTCGTCGATGCCATGCACGCGAAATGGGGCCTTCGCTGCGAACCAGATGTGATGGGCCTGGAGATCAGTGTGGACTTCCGTCCCAAGGTCCACTCGGTCGAGGCGCTGGACCGGCTGTTCGGCGTGCTGGTGCGAACCCATTTTCCGGGCCGGGACGTGATGGCGAGAAAGAACGACCGGCCTCGCTCTGGTTGGAAAGAGGGACGGTGGACGAAGGCGCGCTCGGTTCTGCCTTGGACAGACTCGCGGGCGACCAGAAGCCATCTTGCCATAACGACCGCAGAAAACCATCCGGCTGTCCTCGGAGCCACCTTCTACGAGGGCGAGAAGGATAGCGAGAGCATGTGGCGTGTGATGATCAAGCAGATCGACCAGCAGAGCATAGCCGCCGGCACAAGGAGGGAGCTGCCGGAGGAGGAGCATCGGGTGCGCATTGAGGTGACGCTCGACTTCCGGGAGCTGCACAAGCTCGGCATCACCACGCTCGCGGAACTGAAGACGTTCCGGTATCAGACCTTCCAGCGCGGTTTCTTCCAATTCAGGCTGCCTACCTTCCGGGATGTTGGGCTCAAGGAAAACAGCCGGCACTCCACCAGGGCCATCGAAGTCACTCGACGTTTGAAATTCCTTCGTGCCGGTGTCGTCGGTCTGCGGGCGATGGATGATGCATTGCTCCTCGGTCAGAAGAAGGGTCGAGCCAGGCTGGAAAAGAAGCTGGGTAGGAAGCTTGCGCCGAAGAAGAGAACCGGAACGGGTTCCTCGTCCACACTCGTCTCCTACGAGAAGCTCAGCGAAAGGGTAGCAATGGCGCTGAGAAACCTGGGAGAGAGGATGGTGGACAGATGAGGCTCGCAGGGATGCTCGGCGGCCGCGCGACGATTCTTCTACCTGCCATGAGTCTCGTGGTCAGTCAGACAGAGAGCTTGAAGGGAGAGCGCTGGTGAAGGAGGAATGCGTGAAGGGTCTCTCTCTGAACAAGCTATTAGGCCTGCGAGACGTGCAGATCTCACGGAATCAGCGCGGCCATGCGCTTGAGACGAACATCATCGAGAGCGCGGGGTCGAGATCGGGTGGAAATAACTTGCCAGATGCGTCGGCGTCGATCGGCATGGCGTTCGACAAGAGCCCCCAGCCCGTTTTCGCTAGGCCTCGTGATGCTGATCACACGTCTTGCCGATGCGTCGCGTCCCTGTCGTATTGCATGTCTCAGGTTCGCTCGAGGTTCGTCCCTGGTGCGCTCCGATCGATCGGACGCTGTCGGAGTGCAGACAACCGGCGGCGCGCGGCCTTGATGCACTCTCGCGCTTTTTCCTGCGGCTCCTCCATCCGAGCTGGAAGCGCTTTGAATTTCCTCATCATGTTATGGAATTGCAATGATTGGATCCAAGGGGCTCGTCAGCTTCGCCTTCGCCTATCTCAACAGGCGACCAGCCGGCCTTGAAGATTTCAATGCCAACTCGTGGCTCCGGCTCCAGAACACCATGGTCGCTCGTTTCGCACACAGTCACGGTCATGATATCATCCGGCGGCTGCCGGGTTTTGCTATTGGGCGTCGCAAGGCGTTCACGCAGACACGGCATTTTCACGAAGCCGTGGCGGTCGCACAGGCTCATGGAGCAGAACTGATCATGGGCGATTTGCAGGAACTGCTTAATCGGACGCCGGCCGCGACTATTGCTGTTTGCATCGCCGCGCTTGATGAAATCGACGTCGATCTTTGGGATGCCCGAAGAGAACGGACATGGCGATCACTGGCCGCTCACCAACGAAAGGCGATGGAGGAACTGGCCATGATCAGTTCGCATGCGAAATCACACACCATCCGGGCTGGGCTGTCACTGGTGCGCCGCGACCATGCGGCCTCCTCGGAGAATGCCGCGCGTGCAAGCGCGGCCAACGCGAGCAAGGCTGACCGGCGTGCAGCGGACCTCCGTGTCCTCGTCGAGCGAGAGCTGGCAACGATGCCAACTGGTGGAATACTTTCGCCTTCGGTGCTGGCTCGACGTTTAAACGAGAAGGGCATCGCTGCGCCGCGTGGGGGCGCATGGTCGCACAATAGCGCCAAGAACCTGTTGCATCGCCTGAGGCTGCCGGACGAGCCGGCCAGAGATTGATCCGCTGGGACGATGGGCATCAAGTGGTCGTTCATAGGCGGACAGAAATTCACCGGGAGACCGAAACAGCTTGTCGGTGCCGGTGGCGCCTTGAAGCGGTATTCGCCACGACGATCATAGCAGCCTGCGCCGGGTAGGCTCGAAGGCAGATGACCTCAGATCACGACGGTCGCGTCCTGAGAGTCGGACGAGGCAAATGTCTCCATGAGCAGCGCTCGTCGTGCCAACGAGTGATGGGAGAATCACGGGCTCCAAAACCTATTCGCCTTGAAAACCGCGGCGACAAGGCGATTCCATATATCGACGAGCTGTAGCTGGCATGCTGGTGGAATACCTATCGGTATTACCGTCTGGGTCCTGTTGCTCGGGCGATTGCAAGGAAGGCAAAGGCTAGATGGTCGAGGTGGTCCTGCACTTCATCTGGTAAACGGCTGTCTGGCGTAGGCCCGCAGGTCGAGAAAAGTGTTTTTGCGCGCAAGTTAGGGTTATGCTGCGTCAACTTGGCGTTATGTCTCGTCTCGTCAGGCCAAGGTGACGGAACAAAACTCGGACCGTCTGGGCATGCCGGAGGTTGCGCTAGGTTGACAGGCAAAGCCGGGGTGCAACCTTTTCTGGGGTGCCGGCAACCCATGAGTCGGGGGTAACGCGAGAGGGGGCGCCGCCTGGGTGTCCTCATGGGCGGATAGGACTCTGCCCCTCTCTGAGCACTGGCTGCATCCGGACCGAGACCCACGGTGGTCCCTAGGACTTCGACCATGACCGGCTACCAACTCCCCTCGACAGAAGTCGCCCCTTTCCCCGCCATTCCCTTTTGCATGATCGACCATCTGCGGGAATGCGAACAAGGGTGCGATGGGGTTGTTGTGGTGGTGGAGGGAGCGAGGCTCATGACGTCGTGCTCCAGTTGTTCCCGGGTAATGATGGGCACGGCTGCCTGACATGTCGGGCCCCTGACGAGAGCATGGCGAGCGTCCGGTGGGCAATGTCGCGCCCCATGAGCGCTTTGACGCGATAGGCTTCGGTCGAGGCGCTGCGCTTGTGCCGGGAGCATCAGGGGCGCTCCAGGGCGGTTTTGCGGGCGAATCAGAGCGCCAGCGGGACCAAGGACTTCCGGTCGAATGGGACGTCCGAAAAGAGCTGCCTTTGATAGGCAGCACCTTACACCCCTTTAGAACGGCTCGTTGTTGTCGTCTTCGAAGCCAGCATAAGGATCCTCAGGTGCATAGAACTCCACAGCACTAAAGGTCGATGTCTTCTTGTATCGCTCCCCGAGATCCACAGCATTCAACCTCGAAAGTCCATGGAACTTCAAGCCGCAAGCAACACATTCAAATTGATTGGGAAGATATTCCTGCGTCTCCACGATCAAGTCATCTTCGAGCTTAGTGCTTGGCGCAGAAACGGGCTCTCCTGTTACAAGTGCAGGAGAACCGCAGGCGGGACAGTCTACCACATGGCCGGAGCGCCTGCTGGCCCAGAGATTTGCCTCCTCCACTAAGGCTGTCTTTCGCTCTAGTTCTAAGCTGTTCCAGACCTTTTTGTGAGCTTCCACATCGCCCAGCACGGCTTTTGCGCTCTTGTCCTTGTAAGCGGCGATCAGCTTCTCGGCAACTTCAGCCTCTTCAGGGCCGAAAAACTCCTCCAGCGACGCCCCCATCGTGCCAAGCAAGATATCACATACTCCGAAATAGCGTCCCTGCCACGTCGAACCTGGAACACCTTCGTAGGCCATGTCGCCAGAATGGAGTTCGGTGTTTCTCCTCGCAATGTGAAGAGTGCAGAAATCCTCATTCTCCTGTGTGAATGCAGGGAATATTGAGTTTATCCGACTGAAGACCTCGCTGATAGAAATCGACTTTGGCGAGAACTTGCTCTCCAGCGGCTCAAACCCCAAAGCACTATACAGACTGGCCCAAGTTTTCGGTTCTGCGAGTAGCGCGGGATGGACATTTGAAAGCGCGGCCCGCCCCAGGAATTCGAGAGAAAGAGCAGACATGAGGGCATATGCCCAGTGGTCGCTTTCGTTCTCTAGCATTCTCTGCGCATAGCGTTGTGCTTTCAGATACAGTGCCTCCGCATCCCAAGTAGCCGGCGTTGGGCCGGGTTTGGCCGTCGTCTTCATCCGTATATATCCTGCGTATATGCTCGATCGATAGCTCGATCCAGATCATCTTCACCAACATCACCCCTAGCATGCAGCATTCGCCAGTTGTCCACTATCAATGTGTCGCCAGGGTTCATGAGGCGGAATACCTTAGCGGTCTGACCAAGAACCCAGCGGCTCAAATATTCAGCGCCTTCCTCTGCAGTATGGTCGGTCGGCACGATGAAAGACGCATCCCAGCGAAGAAGGCCCCAATGATCTTCCCGGGGCTCAAATAGCCGCAACAAGGGCATTGATCCTTTGACGGGTCTGCGAGGGCGCATTTTTGATCGGATGAGCAACTTGCGTGAGTCGCTCTCCACGGCGACCCCGCCATCTAGAAGCAGCGTCGGGACTTTAGAACCCCTAACGCACCTGAGCGCGAGATAACGTGGTGGAAGTCGCCAATGAGCGAAATCCGTGTGAAAAGGGAACGAATTAAGCCCATATTGCCCGCTGTATGTGTTGAGCGGCGCTCCATCAGTGCGCATCGGCCTGAGGCGGTGGACGGCCGGACCTGTGCCAAGTTTCAAGAGCGGTCCGAACTGCCCGAGGGCGACTTCGGATGACTTATGAGGCTGATACTCTGAAAGGAAGGCGTAGCCGGATTGTTTCACCTGATCTAGCTGAAGCACTACACTCCTCCTCTGCTGTGTGCTGCAGCCACGGTCCTCGCTCGCCGGAGTGGCGGCATCGCGTGGCGAATGAAGCCGTCGCGACAGGCGGAGATCAAATAGACGCACGATCAGCCACGTCTGTTGATGCCAGTCCCAGACGCTTCGGAGGGCAACCTTACCTCGGAACCCTCTGATAAACCAGAAATTCCCTGCCCTGGGCGCTTGGAGAGTGCTACGTCAGGACGACAGTCGTTCTAAATTTCCGCATAGTGGTTCACGAGTTCGCAAGCGCCAGCCTCCTCCATGTTTGCGATCTAGCGAATGGTGAGACAATCACCGCGGCAGGACCTGGCGCCGCAATGCAAAGCTGACTGCATCGCATATGGTATTGGTGAGGCTGCCTAGGAGCTATTCAGACGTGAAGTTTGCACTAGTCGATGGTGAGCGCCGAGAGCCCCAGCCGCACCTCGCCGGGCAGTGCCCTGGTTGCGGCAACAGGGTGACGGCGAAATGTGGAACCCAGCGAGTCTGGCACTGGGCGCACAAGGGGCTTCGAACCTGCGATCCATGGTGGGAGCGTGAGACCGAATGGCACAGGCGCTGGAAAAACCTGTTCCCGAGCTCGTGGCAAGAGATCCCCTTACGATCAGAAATGACAGGAGAGCGCCACTTTGCAGATGTCCAAACTCCTTACGGTCTTGTCATCGAGTTTCAGCACTCTCCAATGAGCCGAGCGGAGCGCCTATCACGGGAGAGCTTTTATCGAGACATGATCTGGGTTGTTGACGGCACGAGGGCAAAGAAGGATCGCCTGAGGATTGATAAGGCTTTGCCAGGTTGGCGTCGGTGGCCAGAGAACCAATATGCGGTGAAGTTTATAGTGGAGAATTTTCTGCCAAGCTTTTGGGTGACATGTGGTGTCCCGGTCCTATTCGATTTTGATGGCCTGCTGGTAGAGTCGAATACAGATCATAATCTACTTTGCTTGATGCCCAACCGCTATAGAGCGGACCAGGCAGTGTTTTTTCCTATGGCGCGTTCAAAGTTGATCGGCCTGGCCAACGGTGGAGCCTGCATTCCGGACTGGCAAGAAGTCTGTCGAGAACTAGATGCAAACCGTCTGCAAGCTCTCAATGCGCGCGACGGATTAACCTTTTGCCGCCACAAGTAGTCTGCTGCCTGGCCCAGCCCGTCATGTGCTGATCACCACCAGCAGCTTGCCAAAACCACTCCGAGCAGGCATTGCCGTCCAGGACTAGGGCAGGAATCTCGATCGAGCCAGTTTGGGTTGTCGCAGATCTTGATCCGGCCACCCGGCAATCAGGACCGAGACTTTTCGAAGGGTTACTGAGCCACCAAGTTGATGCCACAGTCCGAAGCTAAATCGCCATGCGATCTATCACTCGCACTGCCCTCCACGATCTTGTCTGGTCGAAACCACTGACGGAGGTGGGCGCTGACTTCGATCTTCATCCTACCACGTTGATGTCGATCTGCCGTCAAAACGATATCCCAACTCCTCCTCCCCACTACTGGCGGATGGTTGCAAACGGCAGTCCGGCCACGCGTCGGGCACTCCCGACAGACAAGTTCCGGCGTAACCATCTCGTCCACATAGGAGTCGATGCCTCCCCGCACAGAGAGGAGCAGGAGGCTCTCTCCAAGACAGTGCCGCTGGCTACTGGAACCCCGGTTCAAGCCACTGTGGCTGACGAGGAGATAACCGGGCCTGATGCGGTAAAGATCAGGAAGGAGCTTCGGCGAGCGAGTAAGGCCGGAGAGGTGAAGGCGCGCTTACGTCTTCTTCAGGTCAATATCAGCGAAGGTAGCATAGACCGTGCCACCAGCGTCCTTGCCGAGATCCAGAGTCGGTTTGAGGAACGATCATGGCGGGCTGCAACTGGCGATGGTGGCGCGATTGTGGTGGGCGAAGATCGCGTCGAGCTTCTCCTGTCCGAAGGGACACAGCGTGTTCCCCACATACCGACTCTCCGGGAGGTGCGTGATCGTCAGCGATATGGAAGCTGGATCCCGGAGCACGATGTAGTCCGGTCTGGGCGGCTCGAGCTGTCCGTGACAAACGCAGCGTATCTCGGAGTGCGACAGAAATGGGCTGATGGGAAGCGCCAGCGAATTGAAGACATCCTCGACAGTTTCGTCGAGGGCGTCCAGTCTGCCGCGAATGCGATCAAGGCGCGGCGTTTGGAACGCGACGAGCAGCAGCGTCGCTGGGAGGAACAGCGGCGGCAGCGAGAGGAACGCGAGCGACTTGAGAGTATCGAAAGGATCCGCGGCGCTGTCCTACGTCAGCAGGCGGCCGCTCATGAAGAGGCGCGCCGACTCCACGCCTACATCGAAGCGGTAAAGACCAAATTCCGGACGTCCGACGAGAACGCGATGGGTATTCAAGAGTGGTTGGCGTGGGCTGAAAACCATGTTGCAAATCTCGACCCGCTGACACAGGGCCTCCCAACGCTACTCAGTGAGGAAGAAGCTCTCCGACTCAGGTGGACGTTCCCGAAGCAATAGCGGCACTGAAACTTCACGGTGGTCGAGGACCGGGACTGCTATCTCCCATAGTTCCGACGCCATTTCCGGCGGAGACGAGGTGTGGGAGGCAGCGCGGTGACGACCCTGTCTTTCTTGGTGGCGACGAAGACCCGCTTCCAACACCGCGTAAGCAACACGGCGTGGATGGCACGCCGGCCCGGCTGCCGCTCGATGAGCTCGGCACGTCCTAATCGGATGTCATTCATCATCTCGGTGAATTCACCGTGCACCATGACGATACCGTATCTTTCATAGAGCTTCTGATGGAAGTGCCAAGTGGGCTGCCGGATGCACCATCCATTCAAGCGCTGGTCGAAGCCGTCATCGGAGCGATTGGTCGTCTCGTCGTTCATAGGGATACGCTCCATTGCGCAGCCTTTCCCTGCAGCCGCGCCAGGCATCTGCTGGCTGCGGCGTGAGAAGCTGCTTTAGATCGGTTGATTGGTGGTGCAGGGCCGGGACAATGCCGTCCACGGAGTGGCTGCTCAGCCGGAGAAGATTCGACGCAATGCTTGCACGCGCTCGAGTGTTGGCGCGGGGTCACGGTCGCGGCTGGCGAGCCTGATGAACTCGAGCCACGCGAGCTCGTTCGGCGACAGAGGGCGACTGCGCAGGTCCTGGATCCTCTGCGTGCAGACGAAGTCGGTCGCAGCAAGGTCTTTCTTCTTCGAACCGTTCATTTCCCATATACTCCGCGAATGGCCTTCAGCGCCCGGCTGGTCAGTGTCGGATCGGCAAAGTTGGACGCCTCTCGTATTGCCTTGAGCCAAGCGATCTCATTCTGGCTGACATGTGTCCCGAATATTTCCTCCAGCGTGCCGGCGAGCGCGTTATCCTGCTGCTCAACGGCCATGATGAAGAGGATGGCCGGATCACATTCCAGAGCCCTGGCGAGAGCCGGGACGCGCTCGAGAGGAAGCTTCGCCGCTCCCGATTTGAGCATCGCCAGCATGTTGGCTTGACGGAAGCCGGCCTCGGCCGCGATTTGCGCCTGTGTCTTGCGCGCCTGCAGCTCCATGATGCGGCGCTCCATGAATTTTGCTGCGCGTGTGTTTGCATAAAGTCGGGTGCCCATTCTCATCTCCAGCACGATTGAAGTTGTTTGATGAGAGCGTTTTAGCGAGCCGATCATGGGAGTGAGCGGCCGGAACCCGGCGAAGCGACAGACATCAGTTCAGCGTTGCCAATTTGCGGACACCTCAACCGATAATTGGCGCTACTGATTCGCTTCTCCCCTGCCTTGGCAGCGCGGCTTGCCTCCGCCTTTCCCGGCCGCATCGTCGGCGCCAAAGACAGTTCGGGCGACATGGAATATGCCGCCGAGATCGCACGGATCGAGGACTTCGCCGTCTTCCCCAGCGCCGAGACGGCCCTTTCCCGCGCCAGGCAGGGACAATTTTGCTGGTCCGTTGCCGAAACGGCATCGTGCCTTTCTGGCAAGGAGACGAAGTGTTCATTGAAAGGTAGCGTCGCGCCAATTGTCGCGGAGCTGATGCCGGTGACGCTACCCCCAAATCCCCGGCAATAGAGTGGCCATGCTCCCTCCAGTGCATTCGCGGCCTCAAGGACGATGCCACCGTCCACGGCTTCCGGGCCTCGTTCTCGACATGGGCCAATGAGACCACCGAACACCCGCGTGAGATTGTGGAGGCATCGCTTGTCCACACGGTAGGGGACGCCGTGGAGCGGGCCTATCGGCGCGGGGACTATCTGGCAAAGCGGCGGGCGCTCATGGATGATGGGGCGAAGTTTGTAATGCCGAGGCGCTCCCGCCAATAGTTCAATTTCGAGCTTCCTGATCCATCGAGATTTAGATAGTGTCCGGCAAGCTGGCGGGCATGGCCCGGAACATCCATCAATTCCGACGCGTCAAGTGGGGTGACCCGGCGCGCAAGCTCAAGGTCCACACCGAGGATATGCGTCCGCGCTCGTGGTGGCGAAGGCCGTCCATCCCTGCGTTGCTCACGGCGCTGACTCTCGGGGGCGCTTTCGGGATTGGCTACACGGCAGATACAGAGTTGGCCAATCGCGCGTGGTCAATGGTGCCGGGCTCAGGATGCAACATCAAAGGCAATATCAGCCTGAACACTGGCGAGCGCATCTATCACGTCCCCGGCCAGCGCTACTATCATGACACGGTGATTTCCCTCAGGCATGGCGAGCGCTGGTTTTGCAGTGAGGAGGAGGCCCGCAAGGTCGGCTGGCGAAGGTCGCGAGTTTAGCAACCGACTCCGATTGAAAGGCAACTCCGTCCCGTCAATCCCAATATCCTGCGATAGCGCGGGCTTCCCATCTGCCTCCAGGCTCCGGCCGAATAGGAGGTGACCAATGCAATCACTACCGCTCGCAACAGACACCAAGGGCACGTGGTATCTCGTGTTCATCGCTGAGGAGCTTCACCTCTTTATCGGCCTAGCCAGGCGGGGGAAGGCTCCCAACCCTTATCGGGGCTATACCGTTGAGGACTTCCTCGTCGCGCTTCCGCGCGACGATCTGCAAAAGGCAGCGCACACCGAACTTGTGCGACTCCTCTCAGGGCTCGTGAGTGAGGAAATAGCTTCCTAAAGGCCCATAGGAGCCGTGGAGAGCCGTTAGCCTCACGGTGGGTGTGGGGTTACCCCTGCCCGCGCCTTCGCTCTCCTTGACACCCGTATAGGATTTCTGTCCTATCCGGCCATGCGCTACAAAGGTCGGATGTCCAAGCAGATGGTGAAGGCCAACTGGCCCCATGCCGTGGTCGTGGAAGCGACCGCGCTACAGGGGCTCGGTGTCCACCTCAATGGAGCCTATCCGAGCATCTCAGACCGCACCGAGTTTGTGACCGATCACCGCGCCCGGTCCTTCGTGGTCTTGCGCTTCTCATGCCCTGAGGAGGCAGACCTATTCCGGCGCCGCGTCCATGGCGAGGTGTATGATCCAGGGGACGAGCGGTGGCTAAGCGACCAGACCGCGAGCTAATCTTTCGCCAAAGAGCTGCGGTTGCAATTCCCACCGCCTCACACACACCTTCCGGCCGCTCGATTGCGTCCACGGACGCGCCAGGACCGCTTGACCATCCCGGCCTTGCGCGAGGGGTCACCCGCCTCGACTGCTCGCGTGCGTGGTGCGGAACGCCTATCACGCATTATATCGTGTTAAAATATTATGTAATCTGCGCGCCTTTGGTTGCTGGCTATAACCCTGCGAGTATGGAAGGAGTCCAACCCAATGCCCGCTATCGACGCCAAGAACATCTGCGCCTGGCAGCGCGAGAATCACGCCCTTGATGACCAGATCACCGCTCTCCAGGATGCCAAGAAGTGCGTCTATGAGCGGATTCGGCTAGACTACAGCCTCAAGATCGCCGAGCGCATGAAGGTCGCTGGTATGGATTCTCGAAAGCGCGAGGAGCATTTCCTGTTCAGTGACCTGGGCCGTGAATTTTTCAAGCTGATCGAGGCCAACAGCGGCGCCGAGGCGGAGGCGGATGATCAAGCCGAGCCGGCACACGAGTATGACGGTGCCTGGCGTGCCGACCGGGATCGTGAAGGTGCGGAACCCTTCGAACCCGAGACGGGCGAGGTTCTGGATGAAGATGATGAAGGGGAGCTGAACGCCGAGGCCGATGGCAAGATCGTCGCCTTCACCTGCAGAACCGCTACGCACAATGGGATCAACCCGACGTGCTGGTGACTGTTGGCCTGATACATTCACTGCCCCTGTCAGATCGCCTTGGCCTCGGACGCAAGGAGGCTGCTGACATTTTCGGAGTGTCACCGAGCAGCTTCGACAAGCTGGTCCTTAGTGGCGTCGCGCCTAAGCCGATCAGGTTGAACCGTAGGAAAGTCTGGCACCGCGTCGAAGTCGAGAAAGCCTTTGACGCCCTATTCGGGGTGTCAGATTCTTCATTTTCCCAGAATTCATGGGACGATACCCTTCAATGATCAAGCGCAAGATGCCGCAATACGTCCAGGCGTTCGTCGACCGCCACGGCAAGCCTCGCCACTACTTCAAGCGCCCCGGCGTTCGTGTCGCTCTACCCGGCATGCCATACTCGACCGAGTTCATGGACGGTTACGCGGCGGCCCGGAAGGTATGGGAGCAGGGGCAGAGGTCACCGACGACCGTGATCGGCGCCCAGCGCATCAGACCTGGCACCTTCGCCGCCCTAATCGCCAGCTATTATCGGTCTTCCGAGTTTCTGACGCTCAAGCTGATCACACAGAGCACTTACCGAAACCGGATTGAGAAGATTCGCGAAGAGCATGGCGATCGACTGGTCGCGGATCTTCAGCGCGAACACGTCAAGGCGCTCATGGCGAAGAAGGCGGCCACACCTGACAGCGCCAACCGCCTACTTAAAACGCTGCGCGTTCTGATGCGTCATGCGCTCGATATCAGGCTGTGCACGACCGATCCTTGCCACCGCATCAAGAAGTTCAAGACCGGCTCCGATGGCTACCGCACTTGGACTGAAGCAGAGATTGACCAGTTCTATGCTGCCCATCCGAAGGGATCGCGCGCGCGTCTGGCGCTCGACCTTCTACTTTATACTGGTCAGCGCAGGCAGGACATCGTCCGAATGGGGCGCCAGCATCTTCGCGGCGACGTCCTTGTCGTGAAGCAGAGCAAATCCGGCAGTGAAGTCTCGATCCCGGTCAACGGGCGCTTCAAAGAGCTGCTGGACGATCTTCCCCGCGACCGGCTCTGTTTCATAGTCGGCGTGCGCGGCCTTCCTCTCACGGCCGAGAGCTTCGGCAACGAGTTCCGCGAATGGCGAGAGGCGGCTGGCTTGCCAGTTGGGCTGGCGCCTCACGGGCTGCGAAAGGCGGTCTGCCGTCGTCTTGCTGACGCTGGCTGTAGCGCGAATGAGATAATGTCGATCTCCGGCCACCGGAACCACAAGGAGATTGCAACCTACACCCAAGCCGCAGACGCCAAGCGGCTGGCGAACACCGCGATGGCGACCGTCTCAGCCTTCACGCCGAAGGACGAATTGGGAACAAGCAGTGTCAAACCTGCTTCGACGGTTTGACAATCGGCCCCTTAAGGCATTGACCTATATGAGCTAAAAAACGCGATGGTGGGCCCGGAGGGACTCGAACCCCCAACCAAGCGGTTATGAGCCGCCGGCTCTAACCAATTGAGCTACAGGCCCCACGCCGGCTGGATTAGATGCTTTTGTACGCCCGCACAAGCATCCGCCCCAAACATCCCACAATCGGCTCCTATCGCAATTCGAAGTTTCTAAACCTCAGGAGAAACATATGCGTGCAGCCTCGCTTGGACTACTCGTCGCCTCGTCGCTCGCCCTGTCGAGCATGGTCACACCCGCTTTTGCCAATCCGACGCCGACCATCGACGTCACGGGGCAGGGGGAGGCGGCGGTGGCGCCGGACATGGCGATCCTGTCGCTCAGCGTGATGCGGGAGGCCGAAACCGCCCGCGAAGCGCTCGATCAGGCGAATGCGGCCATGAGCGAAGTCATCGCGGCGATGCGCGGGGAGGGCGTCGAAAGCCGCGACCTTCAGACCTCCGGCCTGTCGATCGAGCCCCGCTACGTCTATCCCGAGCGGGCGGGCGAGGAAGGGCCGCGCATCGTCGGCTACCAGGTCTCCAACACGCTTACCGTGCGCGTGCGCGACATCGAGCGCGTCGGCGAGGTGCTGGACCTGTCGGTGACGCTCGGCGTCAACCAGGGCGGCAGCATCGTGATGACCAATGACGATCCGGCGGCCGCGCTCGAAGATGCGCGCAGCGCCGCGGTCGCGAACGCGAAATCGAAGGCCGAGACGCTGGCCGAGGCGGCGGGCGTGAGGCTCGGCAGGGTGATGTCGATCAGCGAACAGTCGCGCGCCACCGAACCCCGCCCGATGGGTGCGCCGCAGATGGCGATGCGGGTGGCGGCCGAGGATGCCTCGGTGCCGATCGAGACCGGCGAAAACACCTACCACGTCCACGTCAATGTGAGCTTCGAAATCCTGCAGTAACCGCCGCAGATCGAGACAGCGCCGGCGATCGGATCGCCGGCGCTTTCTGTCTGCTGAAGAGTGCTGTCGCCTCAGTAGCGGGCGACGACCGGGCAGTGTGGCGCACGCCCAAAAACGACGGCGGTGTGGCCGCGGCGATGCGACCAGCCGCTTACCTCGACCGACCGCCGCGACGAGCGGGCGATGCGGACATTGCGCAGACCCATGTCGCGAGCCGCGTGGACGGCATGTCGGTCGGTGCACTGGGCGACGCGGTAGTGGCGCCGCTCACTGCGGTGATAGCGCGGGCCGGGATTGCCGAACTGGACGCTGAAGGCGCCGTCGGGCGAAGCGATGCCGAAGGAAAACGAGGCGTTGGATGCTTCGGCGCTGGCGGGAATGGCGGTGAGCGCGCCAAGGCCGACAATGGCGGCAAGGGCGGCGGTGCGGATGATCTTGATCATGTCGGGCTCCATGTCGAAGGCTTGGCTTCAGGTCGATGATGGAACCAGTGTGACCTCACCGGGCTGAATGGTAGCGGAACCGTTCGTCTAACTGGCGTTCATCTGCCGTCCAGTTCCCGGATCCAGAACTCCATGCGCTTCTCGGTTTCCGCCGCTTCGCCGACATCGCGCCAGGAAAAGCCGGTCTGGAAGCCTTCGAGACGCCGGTAGCCGCGCTTGCGCCAGAAATCGTCCAGCGGGACGTAGCCTTCGGGCCTGAGCGGGTGATCGGGCGGACGGATCACGGCGGAGAAGATGCAGCGTGTAAAACCGTCTTGGCGCGCTGCACTTTCGCGTTCGTCGAAGAAGCGCACCCCGATGCCGCGCCCGCGATAGGCTTTCTCGAGCACGGATTCGCCGAAATAGTAGAAGTCCGCGATGTCGAGGCCGCGCTCGGCGAAGGGTTTTGCGAAGTCGTCGAAATGGCCCGCCAGCGGCGAGGCGGTCGCCGCGCCAACCAGAGCCTCGCCGTCGAAGGCACCGACAATGACGGCGCCTTCCTGCGTCAGATAGGTCGCGAGATAGCGCCGCTCATAGTCGAGATCGCCTTCGTAGAGATACGGGAAATCCCGGAAGATTTCGATGCGCAGGCGCGCCAGATCGTCGAAGGCGGCCTCCGCCTCCGACCGTTCCAGGCGGCGGACGGAAGGCGTCATCCGGCCTCCGCCACTTGCTTCGTCCAGGCTTCCAGATTGTAGTAGGTGGTGACGCGCGAAATCTTGTCGTCGTCGATGTCGAAGAAGATGCCGGCCGGCAGCGTGTAGCGCTGGCCATTGGCTTCCGGCAGCCCTTCGGCGGTGGCGAGATAGGTGCCGCGCACCGTGAATTCGGCGGCTGCGCGCGTGCCGCCGGGCGCCACCATGATGGCGATGTCGGATAGCTCCTCGCGGTAGTGGCGGGCCATCATCGCCAGGAACTGGCGAAAGGCATCCTTGCCGATCTCGCGCCCGCCTTCGTTGATGTCGTGCGCGACATCCTCGCTCAGGCAGGCCAGCATGCCGGTCGCGTCGGCCTGGTTGAAGGCCGCCAGATAGGTCTCGACCAGCTTTTGCGTCTCGCTCTCGCTCATGTCCGTTCCTCGTTGCTCGGGGTTTGGGCCGTCAGCGACCGACCCTCGTCGGCCAGCCGGTTGAAGGTTTCGTCGGCGAAGGCGAAGCCCACCGATTCCTGGCGGATATTGGCAATACGCCGGTAAAAGCGATCGGCGTCCTGGTTGTCCCTGCCGGTCACGAGCCACAGATGCTGGCGCCCGTTGTCGCGCGCATCGGCGGCCGCCACGGCAAGCAGCCGGGACCCGGTGCCCTGGCCTCTGTGCGCAGCATCAACCACCAGATCGCCGACATACGCGCCGGCGGACGTGTAGATCGTCTCCACCATCGGCGACCAGGCGACATAGCCGGCGAGCCGACCTTCGCTTTCCGCCACGAGCACCCGCACCGGCCCGCTGGCCCGCAGCATGTGCTCGCGGATCCATTCCGGCGAAATGCGCTCCGGCATGCCGCCCTCGCTCGTCGCCAGTTGGCGGGCGAGCCCGGCCAGCTGTTCCGCGTCGCCTTCACGCGCCGCGCGGAAGAGGATGCCAGCATCGCTCAAGGCTCTTCCTCCAGCATGTGCTCGAGATAGGCATCGGTATCGTCCAGATCGGTCTCGTTGGCGGTGACCTTGCCGCGCATGGACATGCCGGTTTCGTGCACGGTGTCGCGGCTGCCGGACAGAAGATGGTGCCACCAGTAGAGATCGCGGCCCTCGGCCACCAGCCGGTAGGCGCAGGTCGAGGGCAGCCACGGGATGGCGCGGACCTTGGCGGGCGTCAGGCCGACGCAGTCGGGCACCTTTGCCAGCCTGTTGGGGTAATCCACGCAGCGGCAGCTTTGTTCATCGAAGAGGCGGCAGCCGACGCTGGTCCAGTGGATCTCGCCGGTCTCCTCGTCCTCGAGCTTGGAGATGCAGCACTTGCCGCACCCGTCGCAGAGCGCTTCCCACTCCGGGGCCGTCATGTCTTCCAGGGTCTTGTGGCGCCAGAAACCATCTTCCATCGCCGGCATGTGGCCCGCGCGCGCGGTGCGGTCAAGGCGGCAGCGCCCTTCTAGGCGACGCAAGGGCCCATTTGCGCGCGAAATGCCCTCATTGCCGACCAGAGGGCCGGCCAGAGGAACCAAAGGCTGGAAATTTTGTTTCTAGGAGGTTGGGACTTCGCCACAGGAGCAATAATTTCATGAACAGCAAGATGCTGATCCTCGCCGGTACCGCCATGGGTATGATCATGGCCGCATCGAATGCGAGCGCATTGCCGGCACCGTCAATGCTGCAGCAGCCGGCTGCCAAGGCGCGCACGCTGCCCGTCCAGCTGAGTGCCGCGGAGTGCGAAGCGATCGTCGCGGCAGGCGAGGACGAAGCCCTCGTCGCCCAGTGCCGCGCACTTCTGGATTCCGCTGCCGAGCCTGCGCCCACCCCGGAAGCCGCGCCCGAGCCCGCACCGGAGGCCCCACCCGCCCCGGAACCTGAGCCGACACCCGAGCCAGCTCCGGAGCCCGAGCCGGTCGAGGAGCCGGCGGCCGAGCAGGCCCCAGCGCCAGACACAGCGCCAGAGGCTGATCCGGCATCCGAGGCCGTCGACGACGTGCAGGATGCAGTGGAAGAGGGCGTGGATGAAGTTGAAGAAGTCATCGAGGCGCCCGTCGAAGAGGTCGAGGAAACGGTCGACGAAGTGATGGAGGAGCCCGAAAGCGACGCCGGGACCCCGGAAGAGCCGGCCCAGGATGATGCGGTGGAAGAACCCGTCGCCGAAGAGCCTGCCGTCGAAGAGCCGGTCGAGGAAGTACCGGTTGAGGAGCCGACCGAAGAAGAGATGACCGACGAGCCGACCCAGCCGGAAGCGCCCGTCGAGCCGGGCGATGCCGTCGGCGACGAGCAGCCGGCTGACCAGGCCGCGCCACCGCCGCCGCCTGAAGGCGAAGCGCCGGTTGAAGAAGGCGTGGCGCCCGAGGAGTACGAAGATGCCGCTCCCCTTCTGGACAGCCAGAAGGAGGCGCCGCAGGCGGGTACGAACGTCGATCAGCCTGTCGTCGACGCCGAAGAGGCCGGCCCCGCGCCGACCACGGACGAGGAGGCGCAGGCCGAGACGGTGGTGGACGATGTCGAGTCCGCCACGGCCGAGGAAGGCCGGCGGATCGAACGCCGTGACGACTATCGCTCGGAACGCCGCGAAGGCAGCGAGATCCTGCGGGAGATCGGCGAGCGCGTGCTGATGCAGTTCAACAACCAGCTCGTCGTCGACAGCCGCAACGACCGCCGTCTGGGCCGCGATGCCACCGAGGTCTATTACGAGGAGCTGCCCCGTGGTCGGACCCGCGAAACCGTGGTCAGGCCCAACGGCGTGATGGTCGTGACCATTACCGACCGTTATGGCGACATCGTTCGTCGCTCGCGCATCATGCCGGACGGCACCGAATATGTGCTGGTCTATGCCGACGAGCGCGGTCGCGATGGCGAAGGACGTCGCGAATGGCGTGACCCGGCACGCGAACTGCCGCCGCTGCGGCTGCGCATCCCGCCCCGCGAATACATCCTGGAAGCCCGTCAGGTCGAAGATCCGGAGGTCTACTACGACTTCCTCGACAGTCCGCCGGTGGAGCGCGTCGAGCGCCTCTATTCCGTCGACGAGGTTCGCTACTCGTCTCGCGTCCGCGACATCATGCCAAGAATCGAGCTCGATACGCTGACTTTCGAATTCGGTTCCGCCTCGATCGGCGAAAGCGAGGTTGGGAGACTGCAGGGAATGGCGGATGCCATGCACCGCCTTCTTGAGGAAGATCCCGCGGAAGTGTTCATGATCGAGGGCCACACCGATGCCGTCGGCTCGGAAGAGGCCAATCTGGCGTTGTCGGACGAACGGGCGCAGTCGGTTGCCATCGCCCTGACGGATTATTTCGACATTCCGCCGGAAAATCTCGTCACGCAGGGTTATGGCGAGACATATCTCAAGATCGAGACGCCGGAGCCCGAGCGGCTGAACCGCCGGGTGGCCGTGAGACGCATCACGCCGCTGGTGTCCCCGGTCGCCAGCCGCTGATCTGACGACCTGCCCTGCTCCCGAATGTTACGGGAGCAGGGCTCGCCCGGCCGGTTGCCCCCTCCACCGGCCGGGCATTTTTTTGCCCCGATGATTTCAGTCAAGGGAATTGCCCGCGCCGGTGCTATGAAAGTCGCCGAGGGAGGGCGACATGAGGCAGATCAACGGCGCGACGCGGCTGACGGCACTCGATGCCGTGGCCATCGATACCGAGACCACCGGGCTCGACACCCGCACGGCCCGCATCGTCCAGATGGCCGCCGTCGCCATCTGCGGCGGCAAGGTGGCGGCCGCCGAGAGCCGGTCTCTGCTGGTCGATCCCGGCAGTGCCATTCCGCCCGCCTCCACCTCCATTCACGGCATCAGCGACCAGATGGTGGCCGGCAAACCCGGTTTCGTTCATGCCTGGGGCGAAATCGACAGCTTCCGCGACGGACGGGTGATCGTGGGTCACTCCATCGGTTTCGATCTGGCCGTGCTCGAACGGGAGGCGAAGCTGGCCGGCCTCGCCTGGGAGGCGCCACGCGGCCTGTGCATCCGCATGCTCGGCCAGATCGCCAATCCCACGCTGCCCGACCAGTCTCTCGACACGCTCGCCGGCTGGCTCGAGATCGGAGTCGAGGGCCGCCACACCGCACTGGGCGATGCGCGGGCCGCGGCCGAGATCTTCGTGGCCCTCATCCCTCATCTCGCACAACGCGGTATCCGCACGCTGGCCGAAGCCGAGCGGGCGAGCCTGTCTCTGCACGCGGCCCTCGAGGAACACCAGCGCGCCGGATGGCTGGAACCCGTGCGGCGGCCCGAAACCATGCGCGTCTTCGGCAAGGTCGATCCCTATGCCTATCGCCACCGGGTGCGCGACGTGATGTCGGCGCCGCCGCTGGTCGTGGCGGAGACGGTGACTGCGCGCGGCGCGATCGATCTCATGGTGGAACGCCGGGTGAGTTCTCTCTTCGTCGGTACGGATGGGGAGGGCGGCCGTGCGCTCGATACCTACGCCATCCTCACCGAGCGCGACGTGATGCGTGCCTTGTCGGCCGAGGGGCCGGGCATGCTGAACCGGAAGGTGGGAGACCTCGCATCCCGGCCGGTCGCCTCGATCGCCGGCGAGGCCTTCCTCTATCGGGCGGTCGGGCGCATGCACCGGCTCGGCATCCGGCATCTGGGGGTGCGCGACGAGGGCGGCCGGTTGGAGGGCATCATCTCCGCGCGCGACCTGCTGCGGCTGCGGGCAGGGGCCGCCATCGACCTCGAAGACGAGATCGAGGCCGCCGCCGACGCCGAGGGGCTGGCCGGCGCGTGGTCGCGGCTGCCCGCCGTTACCGACCGGCTGATCGTCGAGGAGATCGACCCAGCCACCGTGGCCGCCATCATCTCGGAGGAGCTGCGCGTGATGAGCCGGCGCGCCGGCGTGATGGCCGAACGGTCAATGCTGGCCGATGGTCTGGGGCCGCCGCCCTGCGCTTACGCGCTGATGGTGCTGGGGTCGGGCGGGCGCGGCGAGAGCCTGCTCGCCGCCGACCAGGACAACGCCATCGTCTTTGCCGAGGGCGAGCCGGACGGGCCTGAGGACCGCTGGTTCGCCGAACTCGGCTACCGGATCGCGGAGACCCTCGACGGCGCGGGCATCCCGTTCTGCAAGGGCGGGGTGATGGCCCGCAACCCGGCCTGGCGCGGCTCGATGGGCACCTGGAAGGCCCGCATATCCGACTGGGTGCGCCGCTCCCATCCCGCCGACCTGCTCAATGTCGACATCTTCTTCGACCAGCGCGGCGTGCATGGCGATACCGCGCTGGCGCAGACGCTGTTCGACTATTCCTTCGCAAGCGGCCGCGACCAGCGGCACTTCCCCGTCCTCCTCGGGGAACGCATCGAGCAGACCGGCAGCGCCTTTGCCATGTTCGGTCGGCTGCAGCTGCGTGACGGCAGGCTCGACCTCAAGCAGCACGGCCTGTTTCCGCTGGTGGCCTTTGCCCGCGCCGTGGCGATCCGCCACGATCTGAGGCATCGCGGCACGCGCACGCGGCTGACAGCGATGATCGACAAGGGGATCGGCGGCGAGGCGGAGCTGCGTGCCCTGCTCGACGCGCATTCGCTGATCCTGTCGATCATGCTGGCGCAGCAGAGCCACGATTTGTCCGTCGGCCTTCCCGTCTCCAACCGGATCGAGGCGGCGCGGCTCGATCCCGGGCAGATGCGCCGGCTGAAGCGCGCGCTCACCGCCGTCGAGCAGCTGCCGCATCTGCTGCGCTCGCTGATGGGCCGCTGATCAGCCAAAACCCTTCATCAGCTCGGTGTCCGTCAACTCGAACACCTCGTCGGGCACGAAAAAATCCGCCGCGAGCGGCCCCTTGGCGTCGGGCGCGTAAATCGAGAAATCCGTCACGCCTTCCTCGCGCAGCACCAGTTCGTCGATGAAGAAATTGCCGGTGGTCTCGCGCGCCGGCCGCGAGAGGATCGCGTGTGCGGCATCGGCCATGATGTCGGGGTGGCGGCTCATCGAGGCCATGGTGTCGCCGCCGAGCAGATTGCGTACGGCGGCCGTGTCGATCGCGGTGAGCGGCCAGAGCGAATTGACCGCGATGCCGTCCTTGGCAAACTCCGCGCTCATGCCCAGCGTGCACATCGACATGCCGAACTTCGCCATCGTGTAGGCGACGTGGTTCTTGAACCATTTGGCCTGCATGTCGAGTGGCGGGGAAAGGGTGAGGATGTGCGGGTTCTCCGCCTTCTTCAAATGCGGGATGCAGGTTTTTGAGACCAGGAACGTGCCGCGCGTGTTGATCTGGTGCATCAGATCGAAGCGCTTCATGTCGGTTGCGAGCGCTCCCGTCAGCTGGATCGCACTGGCATTGTTGATGCAGATGTCGATGCCGCCGAACGCCTCGACCGTCTGCGCGACCGCGCGTGCGACCTGCTCTTCCTCGCGGATGTCGCACACCACCGCCAGCGCCTTGCCGCCGACCTTCTCGATCTCTTCGGCCGCCGTATGGATGGTGCCCGGCAGTTTCGGATGCGGCTCGCTCGTCTTGGCCGCGATCGTCACATTCGCCCCATCCCGCGCTGCCCTCAGCGCAATCGCCAGCCCGATCCCCCGCGAGCCCCCCGAAATGAACAACGTCCTGCCCGCAAGCGACATGAATTCCTCCCTGTGGTGTCGGGCCAATCCTCGCGCGGGCGAGGGCGCGGCGCAAGTGGCCTCCCACCTCCTCCAGAGGGGACGTGAAGGGCACTTACGTTTACGGGGCACAGAGCCCTTTCTCCTCCTCCCTCCAAAAAACCCCGCCCCAAGGTTTACATCCCCGCCCATACCACTACCTTAGGCGCGAATGACCCGTGCCGCGTTCAGCGGCCTTCGCTGGGCCCGCGCCAGGCGCGCGTCCGCATTCACACTCCGGACTGAAAGAGACAGACATGACCGAAATCAAGAGCGGCGATGTCGTGCGCATCCACTATACCGGCAAGCTGACCGACGGTACGCCGGTCGATTCCTCGCGCCAGGGCGATCCGGTGGAGTTCAAGGTCGGCGCCGGGCAGATCATGCCGGGCATCGAGCGGCATGTCGAAGGCATGGCGGTGGGTGCGGCAAGCACCGTGACGGTGCCCGCCGAGGAGGCGTTTGGGGCCCACGACAAGGCCCGCGTGCAGGACGTACCGCGCACGGCGTTCCCGCCGGACGTGCAGCTCGAGATGGGCGCGCGGCTCCAGGCCAACACCCAGGACGGCCAGACGCTCGACCTGACGGTTGTCGGGCTGGACGAGGAGAAGGTCACCGTCGACGCCAATCACCCGCTGGCCGGCGAGGATCTGGTGTTCGACATCGAGGTGGTCGAACGCGTCGGCTGAGGCCGCCAGAGGCGCTGAGGGCAGGGGCCTAGCCGAAAATCCGGTCGCCCTGCTCGTTGATGACCTGTTTGGCCTTGCGGATCGTCGTCTCCGTCGCGTCGTCCAGCGAAGGGAAACGATCGGCGCGGATAAACCGGTGCGACTTGATCTCGCCGTCGATCTCGCGCGTGATGACGCCGCAGGTCTGGTGCTGGCCGCCTTCGGCAAAGGGCGTGGCGGTGATGACATAGCCCTTGTAGTGGACCGGCTCGGACTGGGCCGTCGGCGCCGTCACATCCCCGCCGCCACCGAACAGATTCTTCCAGAAGGACATGCCCTTCTCCCCTTGTTTCGTCGATTCAGGCGAGGTGTAACACGATTTCCCGGCGGTGTGGGCTGTCGCGGTGCTCGAAAAGATAGAGGCCCTGCCAGGTGCCGAGCAGCAGCCGCCCGCCGGAAACGGGAATGGACAGCGACACGGCGGTGAGCGCCGCCTTGATGTGGGCCGGCATGTCGTCCGGGCCTTCCGTGGTGTGGATCACCCAGGCCATGGCGGGATCGTCGGCCGGTGGCACCAGGCGGGCAAAGAACGTATCGAGATCGCGCCGCACGTCCGGGTCGGCGTTCTCCTGGATCAGCAGCGAACAAGACGTGTGGCGCACGAAGACGGTGAGAAGCCCGGTCTCGACACCCGCCTCGCGCACGAAGGCGACAGCCCGGTCGGTGAATTCAGTAAGACCGGGGCCTTTGGTAGGCAGCGTCAGGATGGTCTGGTGCATCTTGGGCTTTCGTTGTCGGCGCGCCTCAGTTGAACCACAGCGCGAAGCTCATGAAGCCCCCGCCGCCGAACTGGTTCCGCATCGCCCCGAACTGCTCGGCCGTCAGGATGCGGCCGCTGGCCAGATAGGGCACCACGCCCGGCCCGGTGATCATCGGCACGAAGTCGAATGCCTGCGGTTCCTCGAAGAAGCGCTTCATGTCGATACCCTGGCCGGTGATGCGGAAATGCGGCAGCAGGGCTCGCGCTTCCAGAAGATCCTCGGCCATGGTCAGCGCGGTCATCCAGCCCTGCACTTCGTCCGTACCGACCTCCAGGCCGGTCAGGACGTGCACGCCGGGCTGGTGCGGGCCGGGCAGCCACTCGCGGTCGTTGTCGGTCTCGGCCAGGATCGCCCGCCAGTTCTCGCGCGACAGCCGGATCATCTCGAGCAGATGCCGGCGCGCCGCGCTGCGACGTTCCGGCTCGACGACCGGCCAGTTGATATAGTGGATCAGCGAGACGAGATCGGCCAGCCGCCATTCGCTGCCGAGAAGCGAGCCATCGCCGTCGCCGCGCGGAACCAGCGCGGCCTGCAACGGCAGATCGGCGCGCGGGAAGAACATGTGAAAAGAATTGTCGAAAGCGTTCTGGAAATCGTGCGCCAGCCAGAAATCGGCCTGCGCCATCAGGAAGTTGGCATAACCCTGCAGCCAGTAGCCGTCGGCGCGGTCGAAGCGGAAGGTGAAGTCCGGTGCATCGTCCGGGTGCATCTGCCCGCCGGTCGCGATGGCCGCGATGATCGCGGTGGCGCTTTCGTAGCCGGGCGAAATCCCGCCATCGCCGTCGATGTCGATGCCCAGCCGCGACAGGTCGACCTCGAGGCCGATCTCGGCGTCGTCGGGCACCCTGGCCAGAATGGCTGCCGACGCTTCGAGCTCGTCGCGGAAGGCCATCAGGATGGCTCGGAACTTTTCGTAATCCAGTGCCTCGGGCCTGCGATTGTCGGGGATCGGCAGCCGCATCAGCGGGACCATCATCGAGCTGGGGCTGTCGAAGCCGTGCCGGTGCAGACCCTGCCCCAGCATCTCCAGCGCGACGAAGAAGCGGATGGAGCCGGCCGCGTAGTCGGCCAGCGGCTCGGCGCTGGTCGCTTCAAGCTCGGCCAGCGCCGCCGTCCGGGCGGCCACGGTCGCCGCCGCCATCGCCCTGTCGGCGGCGGATGGGGTATCGGCCATCACGGCGGCCGGCGTCCAGCAGGCAAACAGCGCCGCCAGCACGAATGAGATGAGTGGTCGCATGAAGGTCCCTCCGCCCGGATGTGACCCGGAGGCTACAACCAAGGACGGCGGCCGCATAGTGCCGGCTTGCTTCAGAGCCGCCGCACCGGCTGGCGCAGGATCGTTTTCAGCTTTTCAGGCGCTGTCTTGCGCGGATCCGACAGATATATCTCGTGATGATGGCCGGTCTCGGTCAGGCCGTTTTCGGGCAGATACTCCGCGTGCAGGCGGCGCAGCACCGGGCCTTCGTCGTCATAGGAGCCGATGTGCAGGATCTGCACCGACAGCCCTTCTGCGTATTCCTCCAGCCTGAGGCTTTCCGGCGCGTCTCCGAGCTTCTTGGCGGCCTTTTCGAGGGCGGCCTGAAACATCGCGGGCGTGATCCAGTCCGGCTGCGGGATCATCATGGTCCACGACCAGGCCGCCTTGTCGCGGGTGAGAAAGCTGTCCATGTCGTCGGCCCACCACAGCCCTTCGAGCGGCGGCACGGCATGGTCGCGGGCCAGTTCCTTCTTCGACATGAATTTCAGCGTGTAGCTCACCGAATAGAGCCACTGCACGGCATTCGCATAGGCCGGCGCGACATTCGGATCGCCCTGGCCGTCGACCATGGCGAAGAGCAGCCGCGGCACCTCGACCAGCGAAAACCGTCCGGCCGGCGGCTGATAAAGCGCCTTCATGGTCTTCTTGAAGTCGATCTTTTCCATGGGCATACCCTCGGCAACGTCGGTGGGCTCACGCCCCGGCCCGAGACACATATCGACGGATGGCGTATGCGCGGCGCGATCTGGACCGCAGGGCCGGGTAACCGTCAGGCCGCTGGCTTCCTGAGCCGTCCCTGCTCGTGCATGTCCCGGTGTAGCTTGATTGCGTCGACATCAAATCCGTTGGGCCAGGCGGGCACCCCGAACGATACGAAAGCCTGACGGAAGAATTCTGGCTGTTTCAGCGGTTCGACGACCGGCCAATCGGATTGCAGAATCCACGAAAAGTCGGCGTCCCCTTCGTCACCGTTCGTGAAAACGACGTGGAGGATGTGGCCGGGGCGTGCTTCGACCCGCAACACCTTGACCAGTTCGATCGTCACGTGTCCGCTCCTGGAATCTGGAGAAAAGGCTGACCCATTCTGCCACGCTCCCAGTTCCGCATCAATTCATCTCGGTGCTCGGCAATCCAGTCCACGACCAGCCGCTCCGCCTTTATGGGCAGCCTTCCGGCATATCTGCGGCCGGTGCCGATCTCGAACAATGCCTCCTGCCCCTGATAAAAGGAATGGAGATGGGGCGGGTTGTGATCATCCCAATACATCTGGACCACAATGCCGAAGAAGATCGAGATTGTCGGCATCGCTCCTGTCCACCCCCGCATCGAGTGCCCGTCAGCCATTTGTGCCAGCAATCCTCAGCGTCGCAACGAAAAAACCCGGCGCAAGGCCGGGTTTTCGAAGGGTCTAGCTGTCCAGGAAGCTTCGCAGCTTCCGGCTTCGCGACGGATGCTTGAGCTTCCTGAGCGCCTTGGCCTCGATCTGGCGGATGCGCTCGCGGGTGACCGAGAATTGCTGGCCGACTTCCTCCAGCGTGTGGTCGGTGTTCATGCCGATGCCGAAGCGCATGCGCAGCACGCGTTCCTCACGCGGCGTCAGCGAGGCGAGCACGCGCGTCGTCGTTTCGCGCAGATTGGCCTGGATCGCCGCGTCGATCGGCAGAATGGCCGACTTGTCCTCGATGAAATCGCCGAGATACGAATCCTCCTCGTCGCCGACCGGCGTTTCGAGGCTGATCGGCTCCTTGGCGATCTTCAGGACCTTGCGCACCTTTTCGAGCGGCATGGCGAGCTTCTCGGCCAGTTCTTCCGGCGTCGGCTCGCGGCCGATCTCGTGCAGCATCTGGCGCGAGGTCCGCACGATCTTGTTGATCGTCTCGATCATGTGCACCGGAATGCGGATGGTGCGCGCCTGATCGGCGATCGACCGGGTGATCGCCTGCCTGATCCACCAGGTGGCGTAGGTCGAGAACTTGTAGCCGCGGCGGTACTCGAATTTGTCCACGGCCTTCATCAGGCCGATATTGCCCTCCTGGATCAGGTCCAGGAACTGCAGGCCGCGGTTCGTGTACTTCTTGGCGATCGAGATCACGAGGCGCAGATTGGCCTCGACCATTTCCTTCTTGGCGATGGCGGCTTCGCGCTCGCCCTTCTGGACCTGGTTGACGATGCGGCGGAACTCGAGAATCGAAATGCCGGTTTCCGTCGCCAGGTTCTGGATCTCGGAACGCAGGTCGCGGATCGATTCCTTCTCGTTCTTGGTGAATTCCTTCCAGCCGGCTGCCGACAGGTTGGAAATCCGCTTGATCCAGTTGGGGTCGAGCTCCGAGCCCTGATATTCCTTCAGGAACTCCTCGCGCTTCACCTTGTAGCTCTCGGCCAGACGCAGCAGCCGGCCCTCGTTCTGCACGAGGCGCTTGTTGATGTCGTAGAGCTGCTCGACCAGCGCCTCGATGCGGGCGTTGTTGAGCGACAGCGACTTCACTGCCGTGATCAGCTCATCCTTGAGCTGCTTGTAACGGCGCTCCTGGCTGGGCGACAGCGTGCCGGCGGCAGCCAGCCGGTTCTCGACCTGCTGGTCCTGCAGCTTGCGCAGCTTCTTGTAGGTGTCGGCGATCAGGTCGAGCGTCGTCATGACCTGGGGACGCAACTCGGCTTCCATCGCGGCCAGCGACAGATTGGCCTCGTCCTCGTCGTCGTCATCTTCCTCCTCTGTCTGGCTCTCGCCGCCGACATTGGTGATATCGTCGTCCTCGCGGCCGCCGCGGCGGGGCTTTTCGTCCTGCTTGGGCTTCTCGTCCTCGTTGACGCGCTCGACGACCGGGGCCTGCTTGGCCTCCGGACCGGCATAGGTCGTCTCGAGATCGATGATCTCGCGCAGGAGGATGGCACCCTCGTTGAGCTCGTCGCGCCAGATAATGATGGCCTGGAAGGTCAGCGGGCTTTCGCACAGACCCGCGATCATCGTCTCGCGGCCGGCCTCGATGCGCTTGGCGATGGCGATTTCGCCCTCGCGCGACAGAAGCTCCACCGTGCCCATCTCGCGCAGATACATGCGCACGGGGTCATCGGTGCGGTCGGTCGGTTCCTTCTTCGCCGTCGTCTGGGCAACCGCCGTTCCCTGCTGTTCGGCAAGTTCGGTCGATTCTTCCTCGGAAGCCGCGGCAGGAGAATTGTCGGTGTCCTCGCCGGCCTCGTCGTCCTCGACGACGTTGATGCCCATGTCGGACAGCATCGCCATGGTGTCCTCGATCTGCTCCGAGGTCACTTCCTCGGACGGCAGGACCGAGTTCAATTCGTCCATGGTCACGTAGCCGCGCTTCTTGGCGGCCTTGATCATCTTCTTGACAGCGTCGTCGGAGAGGTCGAGCAGGGGACCGTCAGTACCGCCCTCGCGCTCGGTTTCGACCTCTTCCTTTTCCTTGGTTGTCATATATTCAAATCTCCAAGCGACCGGAGTCTTTTTTCGACGCGCAGGTCAGCGCGTGCGTGGGACCGACTGGAACCGAAGAGTGGTGTCGCGTGTGACCGCACTCGGCTTTCGCTCCGCTTTATACCGGCATATATGGTGCTTTCCCCCCGAGCACCAACCATCCAGCCTTTGGCGCAACACGTTTGTCACGCAGAGAACCTGACCCAATTCCGCCAATTGGGCGGCAGGTCAAGCGCCTCTGCCACGATTCGTGCCAAAAAGGCGAATCAATTTCGGGGCTTGCGCCCCCGTTCAGTTCCGGGCGGCGCGCCCCGAGCCGATGCCGAAGCCTTCAATCAGCGCTTCCGTCGCCTGCACACTCTGCAGCTGCGACTGAATTTCTATGAGATGCCGATAGTTTTCCTCGGTCGGGTCGCTGGCCAAGGCGCTTTCGGCAGCCCGAAGTTCCCTATTTAGAAAATGCGTGGCCCTCTGCAAGTGCAGGGCCTGCTTGAATGCGTCGCTGGCATCTTCCTTCACGGCTCCCGGCAGCAGCGGCCAGAGGCGTGCCCGCCTGGCCAGGGCGTCGGCCCGCGCGAGGATGGCGTCGAGCCCGGCTGCACTGATATGGGCGATCAGCGCCTCGCGGTCTTGCGCGTGGTCGTGGGCGACGGCGTCGATGAGAACGGACAGGAGCCGCTTGAGGTCGGCATTGCTGAGACCGACCCGTTCCACCTCCTCGAAATGATCGTGCAGAAGGAAGGGGTGGTTGACCAGCGCCACAACGATGCCCGCCTCGCGCAGCGGCATGATGCCGGCCTGGCCGGTGACGAGCGCGGATTTCGCCAGGCCTTCGGACACGGCAAGCCTGCCACGGTTCTGGGCGCCTGGCCGGGCAGGGCCCTCCTGGCGGAAGCCGTTGCGCTGGGCGTTGCGGTTGCCGCCGAAGAAGGCCTGCACCCGTTCGCGGAATTCCTGGCCGTAATGGCGGCGCACGTTTTCCTCGCGGATGCGGCCGGCGAGTTCGCGCAGCCGCTGCTCGAGTTCGGCGCGCCGTTCGGGCGTGTCGAAGACGCCGCCGCTGGTCTCCCGCATCCAGATGAGGTCGGCGAGCGGCCGCGCCTGGGCCAGCATGTCGGCGAAGGCCTGCGGTCCATCGGCCCGGATCAGGTCGTCGGGATCCTGGCCTTCGGGGAGAAGCGCAAAGCGCAGCGTACGCCCGGGACCGACCAGCGGCAGAGCCAGATCGGCAGCCCGAAACGCCGCTCGAAGGCCCGCCTGATCGCCGTCGAAGCAGAGCACCGGTTCACCCGCCATGCGCCACAGAAGCTCGAGCTGGTTTTCGGTCAGCGCCGTGCCGAGCGGGGCGACGGCGTTGGAAAAACCGGCCTGGGCGAGCGCGATCACGTCCATGTAGCCCTCGACCGCGATCACCGTGCCGTCTTTGCCCATGCCTTTTCGGGCGCGGGCAAAATTGTAGAGCACATTGCCCTTGTGGAAGAGCTCGGTGTCGTTGGAATTGAGGTATTTCGCCGGCTGGTCGGGTGACATGGCCCGCCCCCCGAAGGCGATCACGCGGCCGCGCGAATCCTCGATCGGAAACATGATGCGGTCGCGGAAGCGGTCGTAGGAGACCGCGATGTCCGGCCCGTGGACGACCAGCCCGCAGGCTTCGATCTGTTCCTTCTCGACACCCTTGGCGGCGAGGAATTCCTTGAGCGCGTTGCGGCTGTCGCCAGCGTAACCGAGACGGAATTCCTGCTGCGTGGCGGCCGACAATCCACGCTCGCGCAGATAGGCGCGGGCTTTCGCGCCGGCCTGGCCCTGGAGGCCGTCCTGGAAGAAGCGCGTGGCGAGCTCCATCACGTCGGTGAGGCTGGCTTTTTCCTTCTCGCGCTTCTCGGCTTCCGGATCGCGCTCCGGCATCGGCACGCCGGCCATTTCGGCGACGCGTTCGACGGCCTCCGGAAAGCTCAGCCCGGCATTTTCGGTCAGGAAGCGGAAGTGATCGCCAGACACACCGCAGCCGAAGCAATGGTAGCGGCCCTTCTTGTCCTCGCAGTGGAAAGAAGGGGTGTTTTCGCCGTGGAAGGGGCAGCACGCCCAATAGTCCCCGCGCGACGTGTTGGTCTTGCGCCGATCCCACGTCACCCGCGTGCCGATCAGCGAGGAGATCGGTACGCGGTCGCGTATTTCGTCGAGGAAGGAATTGGAAAAGCGCATTGTGAGGCCCTGTCAGGCGTTCATATAAGCACCTGCGCCGACGGGCGCGAGGCGGGATTCAAGATGCTCCCGCGATTCACAGCTTGATGACGGTGCAATACCTTTGTATATACAGCGCTGGCGCATGACGTGCTGTCTGTCCCCTGGCGATGGAGATTGCACGTGCGCGTCGTATGGTCGGAGCAACTGACGCAATTCGAATGGGATTCGAACAAGGCCCGTCAGAATGTCGACAAGCATGGCATCACGTTTGACGACGCCGCGGTAGCGCTTCGACAGCCTCGACTGGAGTATGACAGCCCGCGCTCTGACGAGCACAGCATATTGGCTGTCTGCCCCCATTCGAACCGGATCATAAGCGTCGTCTACACAATGCGCGGCGAGATGTGCCGCATCATATCTGCGAGACCGGCGAGAGATTATGAGCAAAGAGAATATCGTATCCTACTCGATCGAGGAAATTCGTGAGCGGGTCGCGCGCGGCGACTCCCGCACCGACTGGGCGCGCGTCGATGCCATGACCGACGAGGAGATCGAAGCGCAGATGCGCGACGACCCGGACTGGGCCGAGTTCATGGATGTGGACTGGTCGAAGGCCACCCTTGTCATCCCGGTCTCCAAGGACGCCATTTCCATCCGCCTCGACAGCGACGTGCTGGACTTCTTCAAGGCGCAGGGCAAGGGCTACCAGACGCGTATCAACGCCGTGCTTCGTCACTACATGGACGAAGTGAAGAAGAAGGCGGGCGAATAGCGCTGCGAAAGTCACCGGCACCGTCTTGAGTGCCACGATGCCGTCCAGGACTGAAAACGCTCCAGAAAATCATGATCGGGTAGCGCGGGCGGTATTTGCTTAACCGGCTAACGGTAAAAGTCATGCGGTGACCGGCACTTGATACCCATTGGCCAACGTGCCAAATCACGAATGACGCGCCGCGATGGCGGCCGCGACAACTGAACCGGAATCGTGAAAATCATGTCGGGCTCGCTGGTCCTTCTTCATCTCGCCGGCGCGGTGGCGCTGCTGCTTTATGCGACCCGCATGGTGCGGACCGGCGTCGAGCGTGCCTATGGAGATGTGCTGCGCCGGCGTCTGCGCACCACGTTGCGCAATCCGTTCGCCGCCATCCTGGCGGGAACCGGGCTGGCGGTGGTGCTGCAGAGCGCAACGGCGGTCAGCCTGCTGGTCGGGTCGTTCGTGGGCTCCGGCATCGTGGGTGGTGCCGCCGGTCTGATCGCGGTGCTCGGCGCCGATCTCGGCTCGGCGCTGGTGGTCAAGATCCTGACCTTCGATCTGACGCTGATCTCGCCGGTCTGCCTATTCGCAGGCACCGCGATCTTCCTCGCCACCGAGCGACGGGAATGGCGCCAGTTCGGCCGCATCCTGGTCGGCATCGGCATGCTGATCCTGTCGCTGCAGCTGATCGGGGAGGCTTCCGAGCCATTGCGTGGCAGCGCGCTGCTGCCCGTCATTGTCGACTATCTGGGCGGCGACCCGGTGTCCGCCTTCATCCTCGCCGCACTGATCACCTGGCTCTTCCATTCCAGCGTCGCGTTCATTCTCCTTCTGGTCGCGCTTTCGGCGCGCGGCCTGGTGCCGGTCGAACTCGGCCTGGTCATGGTGATCGGCGCCAATCTCGGCGGCGGGCTGATCGCGGCCATGCTGTCGCGCACGCTGCCGCCGGCGGCCCGGTCCGTCCCCTTCGGCAATCTCGTGCTGCGCGGCGCCGGCGCGATGCTGGCGTTGGCCGGCCTCGTTCTCCTCTCGCCGCCGCTCGCCGCGCTCGGCGCCTCGGCGCCCCTGCAGATCGTCAACGCGCATATCGCCTTCAACGTTGCGCTGGTCATCGTCGGCGTGCCGCTGGCCGGGCTCGTCCACCGCTTCGTCGAATCGACGATGGCCAGCTTCGCGGCACCGGCGACTGCGGATAGTTTCGCCGCCGAATCGAGCGCACTCGATCCGACCGTGCTCGACAATCCACCGCTTGCGCTCGCCAATGCGACACGGGAGGTCATCGGCATCTGCGAGACGATCGAGGTCATGATCAAGGGTGTGGCGGATCTCTACGAAGAGGCGGACCGTGACCGCATCGCAGCCCTTGCGGCCCTGGACGATCGCGTCGACCGGCGCCACGCCGGCATCAAGCTCTATCTTGCCCGCATCGCGCCGGGTGGCATGAACGAGGAGAACGCGCTGCGGACGCAGGAGCTGCTGGGCGCCTGCGTGAAGCTGGAGCAAGTGGGCGACATCATCGTGCGCAATCTGCTTGTGAACGTGCGCAAGAAACTCGACCGTGGACTCAACTTCACGCCGGAAGGCTGGCGCGAGTTGCGGGCCCTGCACGCCAGCGTGCTGTCCAACGCCCGGTTGGCCTTCAACGTTCTGGTCAGCCGCGACCGCGAGACCGCGCGCCAGCTCGTCATGGAGAAGGACCGATTCCGCGACATGGAGCGCGAGACCAGCATGCTGCATTTCGAGCGCCTGCGGGAGGGGACGCTTCGCAGCGTCGAGACATCCTCGCTGCACCTCGACACGATCCGCGATCTTAAACAGGTCAACTCGTTGCTGGCATCGATCGCCTATCCCGTTCTCGAGGAAGAGGGATTGCTGCGGGGGTCCCGGTTGAGGGCAAAATAGCCCGAACCGCCAGTTTTTGGCCGCACTACGTCTTTTGTACTGGCCAAGGCTCGAGCATTGGGCCATGCAGGTGTGCAATCAGAAGTCTTCTTTTCCATCGCCCGCGCCACCATGCCGATTTCCAAATCCGCCTTCATGCGCCTGACCGCGGCCCTTCTGGTCGTCGGCCTCGTCGCGCTTGTGGCCATTGTCGGCACGTCGTTCTGGCTGGTGGAGCGCACCCAGGTCTATTTCGAGGAAGTCTTGGAAGCGCGCGAGGCACGCACCGCCGCGGTCGACCTGCGCAACGCCATGCAGGAAATCGACGCCGGACAGCGCGGCTATTTGCTGACCAGCGAAGAGCGCCACCTGGACAATTTTTATTCTGCGCGCGAGTCCGTCGACCCGCTGTATGAAGAGCTTACCGAACTGCTCCAGCCTTATCCGCAGGCGGCGACACCGATGGTGCAGTTGCGTACGGCGCTCGACCACAAGGTGGACACGGCGACCCGTGCCATCGAACTGCGGCGCGAGGGCGACATCGCAGCGGCCATCGCCGTTTTCGCAGAAGAACGCGATCCCGACATGCTGGCGGAGGCGCGGAACTTCCTCGACGCCCTCATTGGCGCAGCGGATCAGCGGCTTGCCGACGGGGTCGAGGACCAGCGTGTGACCGCGACGCTCCTGCGCCTGGTGACGCTGATCGGCGGCATTATCGTGATCGCGGTCATGGGCGTTTCGGTGTTCACCGCGCTCAACTACACGCGCGACCTGGTTGCCGCGCGACAGGAGGTCGAGGCGCTCAACGCCGATCTCGAGGGGCGCGTCAACGAGCGCACGGAAGAGCTCGTCCGGGCCAATGAGGAGATCCAGCGCTTCGCCTATATCGTGACGCATGACCTTCGCGCGCCGCTGGTCAATATCATGGGCTTCACGAGCGAGCTCGACGAGACCATGCAGTCGATCCAGAAATACGTCCTCGACGAGGGCGGCACGCTGGAACCGCACGAGATCCAGGACGCGCGCCAGGCGGCGAAGGAGGATTTGCCGGAGGCCATCGGCTTCATTCGCTCCTCGACCCGGAAGATGGACGCGCTGATCAACGCCATCCTGAAGATTTCGCGCGACGGTCGCCGCGCGCTCAAGCCGGAAAAGATCGATCTCGGCGAACTGCTCCAGGCCAGCGCCGACAGCATTACCCATCAGGTCGCCGAGACCGGAGGCGAGGTCACCATCGACGTCGATCTGCCGGCGATCATGTCCGACCGCCTGTCGCTCGACCAGATTTTCGGCAATCTTCTGGACAACGCCGTCAAGTACCGCGTGCGGGACAAGCCGCTCGAGATCACCCTGACGTCGCGCCGGTTGCCCGGTCGCCGTTTTGCCATCGATGTCGCCGACAATGGCCGCGGCATTGCGCCCCAGGATCATCAGCGTGTATTTGATCTGTTCAGGCGTTCAGGGATGCAGGACCAGCCTGGAGAAGGCATCGGGCTGGCTCATGTCCGCACCTTGGTGCGGGCCCTGGGCGGCGAGATCAGCCTGGAGTCGGACAGCGGACAGGGTGCCACGTTCACGGTGGTGCTGCCCGAAGACTCCAGGACAGCGATAAGGAGCCGAACAAGTTGAAGAACGACGGAAAGCCGGTCACGATCATCATGATCGAGGACGATGAGGGCCATGCGCGCCTCATCGAGAAGAACATTCGCCGGGCAGGGGTCAGCAACCAGATCGTGCCCTTCACCAACGGGACCGAGGCGCTCAGCTATCTCATGGGGCCTGATGGTTCCGGCGAGGTCAGCGCGGGCCGGCAACTCCTCGTCCTCCTGGATTTGAACCTGCCGGACATGACCGGCGTGGACATTCTGGAGAAGGTGAAGACCAACACGCACACCAAGCGGTCTCCCGTGGTTGTCCTGACGACGACGGATGACGAACGCGAGATCCAGCGCTGCTATGATCTTGGCGCCAATGTCTACATCACCAAACCGGTCGACTACGAGAACTTCGCCAATGCCATTCGGCAGTTGGGGCTGTTCTTCTCGGTGATCCAGGTTCCGGAGACCGACTAGGTGGAACAACCGGTCCGAGTTCTGCATGTCGATGACGACGAGGCGCTGGCAAGGCTCCTGCAAAAGGCGCTCGGCCGGCGTGGATTCGAGGTCGAGAACGCCACGGACATCGAGACCGCACTCGTGCGCATCGATGCCGGCGAAGTCGATGTCGTGGTGCTCGACCACTATCTTGCCGGTCATGTCGGCCTGGACCTTTTGACCAAGCTGGCGGAACTGCCGCTGCCGCCGCCGGTCGTCTATGTGACCGGCTCCTCGGATGCGAGCATCGCGATCGAGGCTTTGAAGGCGGGCGCCACCGACTATGTGCTCAAATCGGTGGGCGACGATTTTGTCGTGCTCCTGTCCGGCGCCATCGAGAAGGCCAATGCCAAGGCCCGGTTGCAGCGTGCCAAGGAGCAGGCGGAGGCAGAGGTGCGCGCGGCGCGTGACCGTGCGGAATTGCTGTTGACCGAAGTGAACCACCGGGTCGCCAATTCGCTGGCGCTGGTGGCGGCGCTGGTTCGCATGCAGTCGGGCACGATCAAGGATCCGGGCGCCAAGGATGCGCTGGCGGAAACCGAGGCGCGCATCTCCGCGATCGCCGGCCTGCACCGCAAGGTCTATACCTCGGTCGATGTGCGCTCCGTGGCGCTCGACGAATATCTGTCCGGCCTGGTGGCCGAACTCGACAATTCGATGCGCGCGGCCGGACACCGCACGCGCACCACGCTGCATCTGGAATCGCTGCACGTGCCGCCCGACAAGGCCGTGTCGGTTGGCATGATAGTGACCGAACTGCTCACCAACGCCTACAAATACGCCTATCCCGACGGCCGGGAGGGAGAGGTCCGGCTGATCGTGCGCCGCGAGACGCACACCGAGGCCGAACTGCTGGTCGAGGATGACGGCATCGGCTGGTCGGGCGAGGGCAAGCCGAAAGGCACCGGGCTGGGCACGCGCATCGTGCGCTCGATGGCGGTCAATCTGGGCTCCGAGATCGTCTATCGACGCGATCTGCCGGGCACCCGAATCTCGCTGAAGCTGCCGATTGGCTGAGAGCCGGCGCGAGGGGAAGCCCTAGCGCAACAGGCCCTTCACGATCCCGCTGGCCTTGGAGAAATCCATCTTGCCGGGGTATTTTTCCTTGAGCACGTTCATGCAGCGGCCCATGTCGCGCAGGCCGTCCGCGCCGACTTCGTCGACCACCTGCGCGCAGGCGCGGCGCACTTCCTCTTCGGGAAGCTGTCTGGGCATGAAGGCGCGGATGATCTCGATCTCCTCGCGCTCCTGCTCGGCCAGTTCCAGCCGGCTGCCTTCCTCGAAGGCGTGCGCGGATTCCTCGCGCTGCTTGACCATCTTCGACAGGATGGCGAGGATTTCCTCGTCGCTGACAGGGTCCTTGCCGGCGCCCCGATTGGCGATGTCACGGTCCGCGATGGCGGCCTGAATGAGGCGCAGCGTCGAGACGCAACGCTTGCGTCCATCCTTCATGGCGGCCTTGAGTGCCTCGGCGATCTTTTCGCGCATGGCTTGCTTCTCCTGTCGCTGGCGCGAACAATAGCTCCACAGGGCTGGGCATGCAAACCGTTTCGCTTGCATCAAGTCATTGTATTATAACGACTAATATTATTCCAGCCCGGAAGTTCGATCCGATTGACCGAATGGGAGCGTTGGCCTATTGTCCGCCGCCTGCTCGATTTTTTGATGAAGCTCGGGATTGCGGAATCAACCCGTTTATCCCACTTCAGGGACGGCATGTGGCCTTGGCCCGCCGACAAATCAAGAGCCTGTCCATCACGATACGGAGACCTAGATGGCCCCCAACACAGCCCCCTGGGCACCCACCACCGCGACCGCCGTTCTGGTACTGGCCGATGGCACCGTCATCGAGGGACAGGGGCTCGGCGCGCGCGGCGAGGCAGTTGGCGAGGTCTGCTTCAACACGGCGCTGACGGGCTACCAGGAGATCCTCACCGATCCTTCCTATGCCTCCCAGATCGTGACCTTCACCTTCCCGCATATCGGCAATATCGGTGCCAATGACGAGGACATCGAAGACCTGACCCCGGCCGCCCGCACGGGCGCCGTCGGCGTAGTGCTGCGGGCGTCGGTCACCAATCCGTCCAATTACCGCTCGGGCTCGCATCTCGACGCGTGGCTGAAGCAGCGCGGCATCGTGGCGATCAGCGGCGTCGATACGCGTGCTCTGACCGCCCACATTCGCGAAGCCGGCATGCCCAACGCAGTCATTGCGCATTCGCCCGACGGTCGCTTCGACATCGAGGCGCTGAAGGCACAGGCGCGCGCCTGGTCGGGTCTGGAAGGTCTCGACCTCGCGGAGGCGGCCAGTTCGGGCCAGTCGTCGGTCTGGTCGGAAACCCCCTGGGTCTGGGACGAGGGTTACGGCACGCAGGACGAGGCGACGATGCACGTCGTGGCCATCGACTACGGCGTCAAGCGCAACATCCTGCGGCTGATCGCCGGTCTTGGCGCCAAGGTGACGATCGTGCCCGCGCGCACCAGTGCCGAGGACATCCTCGCAATGGCGCCGGATGGCGTCTTCCTGTCCAATGGGCCCGGCGATCCGGCAGCCACGGGGGAATATGCGGTGCCGGTCATCAAGAAACTGGTTGAGGCCGACATGCCGGTGTTCGGCATCTGCCTCGGCCATCAGATCCTGGCGCTGGCGCTCGGCGGTAAGACCCAGAAGATGCATCAGGGCCATCACGGGGCCAACCACCCGGTAAAGGATCATACGACGGGCAAGGTCGAGATCGTGTCGATGAACCACGGTTTCGCGGTCGAATCGGCAAGCCTGCCGGCAGGTGTCGAGGAGACGCATGTGTCCCTCTTCGACGGCACCAATTGCGGCATCGCGCTTTCGGGCAAGCCGGTCTTTTCGGTCCAGCATCATCCCGAGGCTTCGCCCGGGCCGCAGGATTCGCACTACCTCTTCAAGCGGTTCGCCAATCTGATCCGCGAACGCCGTGGCGAGGCCGCGCTCGCCGAAAGGTGAGCGCGACCTTGCGGCCGCGGGAACATTCCCCCCATCGAAACATTGGGTCCTGTGAAGGGGTCAGCGTGCCGGATCGATATCGGCACGACAGATCAATAAATTGATGGAGTCCCGATATGAAGAGATTTACGTCCTGTCTGTGCGCAGCCACCATGGCGATCAGCACACTCGGTTTCGGCGCCGGCGCAAGCGCGCAGGCAATGCCGAACCTTTCCCAGCTGCAGAGCCAGATCGGCAGTTCCAACGTGATCGAGGTCCAGCGCCGCTATGATGACGAACGCCGTGGCTTTCGTGACAGGCGTGGCCGGGACCGCCGCGACTTCTCCCGCGATCGCGGTAACCGCCGTGACTTCGAGCGCCGCGGCAACGACGCCTACTATCGTGGCCATCGCGGACAGCGTCAGGCTCGTCGCGGCTGGCGTCAGCATGAAGGCTTCTGGTTCCCGCCGGCAGCGTTTATCGCCGGTGCGATCATCGGCGGCGCCGTGCCCCAGCCTTCGGTTCGTCCGGGCCGCATGAGCCAGTCACACGTCGATTGGTGCTTCAACCGCTACCGGTCGTACCGCACGTCGGACAACACCTTCCAGCCGTATAACGGCCCGAGGCAGACCTGCAACTCGCCTCACGGTTGAGCCAGGCGGCAGTTCGCAAATCTCCAACGGGTGGCCGAGAGGCCGCCCGTTTTTTTGCGTGGCAGATCTTGCCCGCAGCCCCGATTGCATTTCTGCGCGCCGCCGCCATAATTCAAGCATGTGATTCGTATTGGTCCACATCGGCGGACCTTCCCTGAAAGTTTCCGATTCTCCCAGTTCCGCGTTCTCCACAGAGCCCGGATGCGTTCGGGTTCAATATTTGAACAGAACGGTCAGAGACATTGAAGCCATGCAGATTTCTCATGATGAATGTGCCAAGCGCCGACTTGTCGAGCGCGACGAGATCAGGCTTGCCGTCCGCCTCCTGATGCAGCACGGCTATCGCGATGATGACATCGCACCGCAGCTTTCCAGGTTCTATTATGTCGACATCGACACGTTGAACGAAGAGCTGGTCGCCATGCTCGACCAGCAACTCGCCATGACGGTCCCGCTCGACCTGGAGTTCAGGAAGGTCGCCTGAACGCCTTCCTCTCAGCCTCGCCGGCGGTTTGTTGCGGGCTTCAGATACGCTTCTCCGTCTGCACGTCGAAGACATGCGCCATGCCGGGGTTGATCGCGAGCGGCAGCACGTCGCCTTCCGTGATGCTGGCAGCGCCCGGCAACCGCACGATGATCTTCTCGGCGGGGCCGCTTGATCCGGCGAGGACGCCGTGCGCCATGGTGTCGGCGCCAAGGCTTTCCACCGCGATCACCTTCAGCTCGAGATCCGAATTGCCGCCATTGACCAGGGTGAGATGCTCCGGGCGCACGCCGAGGAACACGTCCCTTCCGGTTTCCGGCACCTGGAAGTCACGCGGTTTCACGGCCTGACCGCCGGCCAGGGCGATCCCCTTGGGACCGGCCGATGAGCCGCGCAGAAGGTTCATGGCCGGCGAGCCGATAAAGCTCGCGACAAAGGTGGTCGCGGGGCGCTCGTAGATCTTGATCGGCGTATCGATCTGCTCGGCCACGCCTTTGTTCATCACCACAAGCTTGTCGGCTAGCGTCATGGCCTCGACCTGGTCATGGGTCACGTACACGCTGGTGACACCCAGCGTGCGCTGGAGGTTCTTGATCTCCACGCGCATGTGCACGCGCAGCTTGGCGTCCAGATTGGACAGCGGCTCGTCGAAGAGGAACGCCTTGGGGTGGCGCACGATCGCGCGGCCCATGGCCACGCGGTGGCGCTGTCCGCCGGACAGTTCGCGGGGCTTGCGCTGCAGGAGTTCGTCGAGCTCGAGGATGCGTGCGGCCTCGCGCACCCGCTCGTCGATCTCTTCCTTGGACTGGCCACGATTGCGCAGGCCATAGGCCATGTTGTCGTAGACCTTCATGTGCGGGTAGAGCGCGTAGTTCTGGAACACCATCGCGATATCGCGTTGGGCCGGTTCCAGCTTGTTGACCACGCGCCCGTCGATCGAGATCTCGCCATCGGTGATGACTTCCAGACCGGCGATCATGCGCAGGAGGGTCGACTTGCCGCAACCCGACGGGCCGACAAGCACGCAGAGCTGTCCATCAGCGATGTCGATGGAGACACCCTTTACCGCTTCCACGCCGCCCGCATAAACCTTGCGCACGCCATCGAGTTTGACGGTTGCCATTACCTATTTCTCCGTCTCGGTCAGGCCCTTCACAAAGAGCCGTTGCATGAAGAGGATCACCAGTACGGGCGGCAGCGCGGCCAGAACCACGGTGGCCATGACGAGGTGCCACAGCGGCTCGGAATCGCCGCCCGTGACCATGCGCTGGATGCCCATGACGATGGTGTAGTAGCTGGTATCGGTGGTGATCAGCAGGGGCCAGAGATACTGGTTCCAGCCGTAGATGAACATGATGACAAACAGCGCCGCGATGTTGGTCACCGACAGCGGCAGCAGGATGTCCTTGAAGAACTTCATCGGACCGGCGCCATCGACGCGCGCGGCTTCCATCAGCTCTTCCGGCACGGTCATGAAGAACTGCCGGAACAGGAAGGTCGCGGTGGCCGAGGCGATCAGCGGGATCGACAGACCCGCGAAGCTGTTGAGCATGCCGAGATCCGCAACCACCTGGAAGGTGGGCACGATGCGCACCTCGACCGGCAGCATCAGCGTCAGGAAGATGATCCAGAAGAAGAACATGCGGAAGGGAAAGCGGAAATAGACGATCGCGAAGGCCGAGAGGATCGAGATCGACAGCTTGCCGATGGTGATCGCCATCGCCATGATGAAGGAATTCCACAGCATGCCGCCGATGGGCGGGGTTCCGGCGCGCGAGCGTCCTTCCGAAATGACGGTCATGTAGTTTTCCCAGGCGTTGCCGCCCGGCAGCAGCGGCATGACCCCGCGCACGAAGGTCCCGGCCGGATGGGTCGACGCCACGAACGCGACATAGACCGGGAAAACGACGATGGCGACGCCCAGGATCAGGATGAAGTGGGCAAGGAAATTGCCCCAACGGTTGTTGTCGACCATTTGCCGCCCCTCAGTAGTTCACGCGCCGCTCGATATAGCGGAACTGGATGACGGTGAGGATCACGACAATCGCCATCAGGATCACCGACTGCGCGGCCGATGAGCCCATGTTGAGATTGACGAAACCGTCGCGATAAACCTTGTAGACCAGAATGTTGGTGGCCTGCGACGGCCCGCCTTCCGTCGTGGCGTGGATGACGCCGAAGGTGTCGAACATGGCGTAGACGATGTTCACGACGAGGAGGAAGAAGGTCACAGGCGACAGCAGCGGGAAGACGATCGTCCAGAACCTCTTCATGCGGCTGGCGCCATCGATTGCGGCGGCCTCGATGAGGGAATTGGGGATCGACTGAAGGCCTGCCAGGAAGAACAGGAAATTGTAGCTGACCTGCTTCCAGGCGGCTGCGACGATGATCAGGATCATCGCGTCCGTGCCGCTGGAGCGGTGGTTCCAGTTGTAGCCCAATCCCTCCAGCACATAGGGCATGATGCCGATCGAGGGGTTGAAGATGAACCACCACAGGACACCGGCGATCGCCGGTGCGATGGCGTAGGGCCAGACCAGAAAGGTCGTGTAGCTGTCGCGCGAGCGGATCATGCGGTTGACCATGACCGCGAAGAGCAGCGCCACGCCCATCGACAGCAGCGTCGTGCCGACCGCGAAGACGAAGGTCACCGACAGCGAATTGAGATAGATGGAATCGTTGAAGAGCGCCTGGAAGTTCTGGAACCAGACGAAGGTGGGCGGACGCACGCCGAAGGCATCGCCCTGCCGATAGACGGACTGCAGGAGCGCCTGGCTTGCCGGCCAGACAAAGAAGATCAGCGTGATGATCACCTGGGGAGCCAGCAGCGCATAAGGCAGCCACCGGCTTGAGAAGGTCATGCGTTTGGTTTGCATCGCACCCGGTCCGCAAAAGGAAGCGGCCCGCCCCTGAAACAGGGACGGGCCGCAACTTGTTGGCTTAGTTCATCGAGGCTTCGAACTCACGCAGTAGCGCGTTGCCGCGGCTGGCGGCGTCATCGGCAGCCTCCTGGCCGGACTTCGCACCCGACATCACCGATTCCATCTCTTCCGAGATGATGTCGCGGATCTGCACGAAGTTGCCGAAACGCAGACCGCGCGAATTCTCGGTCGGCGCGTTCAGCGTCATCTGGCGGATCGAGGTGTCGGCACCCGGGTTCTCGTCGTAGTAGCCCTGCTCCTGGCTGAGCTCGAACGCGGCCTGGGTGATCGGCAGGTAGCCGGTGGCCTGGTGCCAATCGGCCTGGACCTCAGGCTGCGAAAGGTACTCGAAGAAGGCGGCGACGGCCGCGTATTCCTCGTCAGTGTGGCCGGTCAGGACCCACAGCGTGGCGCCGCCGATGATGGTGTTCTGCGGGGCACCCTCGATGTCGTCATAATAGGGCTGGAAGCCGAAACCGACATCGAACTCCGAATTGGCAAGCACGCCAGCGCGGCTGGCCGAAGAACCGAAGACGAAGCCGCATTCGCCGGCATAGAAGGCCGGAAAGGCATCGGGGCCATCACCGGGGCCGCCCCAGCGGAACAGATCCTCGTCCTGCCAGGACTTCAGGTCGTCCCAGAGACGCGCCACATGCTCGTTGTTGAAGACGAGTTCGGTCTCGAAGCCGCCAAAGCCGTTGCCCATCGTGCCCAGCGGAATGTTGTGCCAGGCCGAGAAGTTCTCCAGCATGACCCAGCTCGGCCAGGAGGTGGTGAAGCCGCAGGGAGCGGCACCTGATTCGACGATGGCGCGCGCGGCTTCTTCAGCCTCGGCCCACGTCGCGGGCGGGGTCTCGGGGTCGAGACCGGCTTCCTCGAAGATGTCCTTGTTGTAGTACATGATCGGGGTCGAGGAATTGAACGGGAAGGACAGCATGTTGCCGTCCGGATCGGAATAGTAGCCGACCACGGTGTCGAGATAGGCGCTGGGGTCGAATTCGACGTCGTTTTCTTCCATCAGCTGGTAGATCGGGTAGATCGCGCCTTCGGCGGCCATCATGGTGCCGGTGCCGACCTCGAAGACCTGCAGGATGTGCGGCTGTTCGCCGGCACGGAAAGCGGCAATGGCGCCGGTCATGGTCTCGGTGTAGGTGCCGCGGAAAGAGGGCTCGACGCGGTATTCGTCCTGGCTCTCGTTGAAGTCGACGGTGATCTGCTCGAGCAATTCGCCCAGTTCGCCGCCCATGGCATGCCACCAGGTGACCGTGGTCTGAGCGCTGGCCATCGAAGCCATCGCAGGCAGCATCAGCGCGGCGACGCTCGTCGCCGTCAGCAGTTTGCGGATTTTCATCATCTTATCTCCCTTGTTGCCACCGGTTGGTCGGTGGTCGTTCTTCTGAACAAGATTTGTAACGGCTGCATGACAGCACCGTCACAAACGATTGTCGAGACCGCATCGATCACCATCAAAATGTTTTCGTTTTGCCGGCGAACGAGACGATATCGAAACTGGAATGCCCGCGAATCGTGCAAAAGGCAACCAAAATGCGCAATCGCGCCAGATGCAGAAGGCTTGCCGGTGATTTTGGGGAAAACACGACAACGCTTAGCCGCCTAGCATCACGGTTGCGTCAGGCGGGCAGCATGGGCCGGAAACCGGGCAGGGCGCGCACCCGGTCCAGCCAGGCCGAGACGGCGGGGAAGCGGGCGAGCTCGAAGCCGCCGTCGCCCGCGCAATGCGTATAGGCATAGAGCGCGATGTCGGCGACGCTCGATGCTTCGCCTGCCATGAAGGGTGTCGCCGACAGGCGGCCCTCCATCACCGACAGGGCCTTGTTGCCTTGCGCGAGCAGCGTCGCCAGCCGCTCCGGAGTGGCGTAGTCCGCCAGGCGCGGATAGCGCAGGAGCGAGCGCCGGACCGCGACGCAGGGCTCGTGGCTGTACTGCTCGAAGAACATCCATTGCAGGGCGACGGCGCGCTCGTAACGGTCTTGCGGCATGTAGGGCGTGCCGTCGGCGAGATAACAGAGGATGGCGTTGGATTCGGCCAGCAGCCGGCCGTCCTCCAGCTCCAGCAGCGGCACCTTGCCGTTGGGATTCTTGGCCAGGAAGCCCGGCTCGTTCGTGCCGCCAACCTCGGTACTCACCTCGACATGGCGAAAGGGGAGGTCGAGCAGCGCCATCAGCAGGCGCGGCTTGTAGCAGTTGCCGCTGTCGCTCATTCCATAAAGAGTGTTCATCCGCACTGCCCCGAGACCGTGCCATGATGGCGGCGAACAGCCTGTTCCGCCAATGACAAAGTTTGATGGCGGCGTTCAAGGACCGTGATGCGAGCGGCCGCCGGCCACCATCGGGATGACGTTGTCGGTGAAGCCTGCCGTATCGTCGGGGGCCTTGCCCGTGGGCCGGTGCGGGCTGGCGGTGCCGGCGATGTAGGGCGGGGAGAGAAGCGGACCGCCGATCAGGTCGATTCCGATCTCACCGGCGGTTTTCCGGTCCTCTTGCGTGGTGATTCCGGCCAGGATGGTCGTTCGCCCGCCTTGCCGCAGCAGCGAGACGAGGTTCGACAGAAGCCGCCGCGAGGGGTCGATCCCGCCGGCGAGCCGAACCCAATGTGCGTCGAGACGCACATAATCCGGCGCCACGGCCTCGATGAGTTCGGACGAGGAGCCGGCGCCGCCGAAATCGCCGAGGCAGAGCGCGCTGCCGCGGGCCCGCAAGGCGCTGGCGATCCTGTCGAGGGCCGCAGGCCCGCCCGGCGCCATCAGCTCAAAGACAATGCGGTCGGGTTCGATGTCGCCCCGCTCGCTCTGGTCGTCGAACGCCTCCAGGAAGGCCGCGAGCAGGTCGTCCTCCATCGTGGGCAGCGCCACGACGAGCCGCGTGTCGGGTTCCTCGAAGAACAGATTGCGCATATGCGCCAGCGCGCATGACAGCTCGAAGGCGCGGTCGCCGCAGGTCAGGCCCGTCGCGCCGAGCGCCGCCTGCCGGATCTCGCGCCCGGCCATGATCCAAGCCGTCGAGGCACGCAGCAATCGCGGAGCTTCCGGCTGCTCTTTGACAGGCTGAAGCGGCTCGAAGGCCGTCCGCGCCACGAGTGAGCCGTGGCGGAGATAGGTCAGGCCGATCTCGTCCGCCAGAAGCGACGGCAGGGCAACGCGTTCTTTCATCTGCATCAGCTCTTCTGCCGGCGTCCGAAGGGGCGGTGGATGTCGTCGGGATGTGTCCCGGTATCGTCGTGCCCGAAGCCGCCGGCGTGCGGAACCGGACTGGCCGCCCATTCGAAGTCGCCGGGCACGAGTTGCGGGCGCGCGAGGAGAAAACCCTGCACCATGTCGGCGCCGACGCTGTCGGCCACATTCAATTGCCAGTCCTCCTCGATGCCCTCGAATATACAGACGATGCCCCGGGAACGGAACTCCTTCACCATCACGCCCAAGAGTGCCTGGCCGGGGCCGCTGTCCATCAGCCGGCGGATCCATTGCGCGTCGAACTTGACGATGTCCGGACGCAGCGCCACGACGCGGTGCATGTCTGAATCCTCCGCGCCGTAATCGTCCACCGCGATGGCAAAACCATGCCGCCGCCCGGCAATGACAAAATCCGTCAGCGCGCCTTCATAGACCGATTTCTGCTCCGTCACCTCGCAGACCACCCGCGAGGCGTCGAGCCTGGCCTCGTGCAGGACAAGCCGCATGTCGCGCAGCACCGTGTCGATCAGCCTTGGGTCGCCGAACAGCGACGGATCGAAATTGACGTAGATCTTCGCCGCCGCGTCCAGGAACGCGCCGGCATTCAAGAGGTGCAGCGTCCGCGACAGCGTCTCGACATGGAACCGGTCGCCGGGCGGGAGCGAATGGAAGAAATCCTGGGGGCGATGCGGCAGGCCCTCGCGAAACGGCCGCAACAGGCCCTCGAAGGCGCAGACCGACAGCTTGCGCTGCGCGTCGAAGGCGAAGATCGGCTGGAAGGCCGTGCGCAGCACATAGGGCGCCCACACGCCCTCGGACGACCCGTCCGAAAGGCGCACGATATGCGACATTGCCCTGCTGCGCGGCACGATCCGTTCTCCTCGACCTCGCGCCCACCGCCGCCCAATCGCCGGCAGAATGGTCCGGAAAAAGTTTAGGGGTGGTTAAGGATTGGGGGGAGTTGAAAGGTCAGGAAGATATCCGCCTTCGGGTGGGGAGCGGACGGTCGGGTTCTGCCAACAATCGAGCATTAGTGGCCACACTCCGGGTTAGGGGCAAAGTGCGCACCTGTGAATTCTGCTGCAGCCCGAGACTCCCGGCCAACACTGCCATTATATTGAGCCATTGATTTGAGGGCTTGAAGGCGATGTCGGGCAGCGATGAGTACTATTTTTGGGGACGATTACCTCACTTCACTTATTACTCTCGCCGAATAACAAAAGCCGGTGTGACGGATATCCCGCCCAAGCGGTTTATTTATCGGGTGGTAGAAGGCAAGGGGGGAAGTTTCGCGGTGAAAGAAGGTAAGGAGATCGTGCTGCGCAAGAGCGCTGCTGGCCGTTACCAGTTTAAGGCGACGCTGCATGAGGACAGTCACAAAATCAGTACGCTGACTTTCCAGAAATGGAATAGCAAGGACATGCCCTACGCCGCCGACGCCTTCCCCCTCTATGGCAAGGAAATTGACGAGCTTCTGTCCTTCATCAAGACCTGCGAGACCATGATTTTCGTGGATGAGGATGGTGGTAGGCTCCCCGACCGCGCGCACATTCAATCGTCGTTCGACCGGCGCCAGATTGCCAAGGTCCTGATTGACGACCCCGCCCTCCTGAAGGCCGTGCTTGAGACGGATGTGCAAGCCCAGGAAATCTACAGTTTGGGCGTCCGCAAGAAGGAGTTGGCGTACTTTAAGCGGATGCTGGACGACGAGGATTTCCGCGAAAACGAGAAGCTAGCCTGCCGCGGTCGCATGGAGGATGCTTGGCAGGCCTTCTTTGAGCGGAACACGTGGATATTTGGCTATGGCCTCTCATATGTGCCGATGGACAAACTGGACGGTCAATCGCTCAAAGCGAGGGTGGCCGGCTATAACGTCACCGGGCGGGGCAAGGAGGTAGACGGTCTCATGAAGACCGTCGCCGCCATCAACTCACTCTGCTTTGTCGAAATCAAAACGTCGGAAACCGAGTTGGTGAGGGAGTACCGGCCCGGCGTGTTCGCCCCGAGCATCGAGATGGCTGGCGCCGTATCCCAGATTCACCGTGCAAAGAGCACTTGAGGACCTCACGGAAGTGCACAGGCCCAACCATCCTGAGACCGGCGACCCGACCGGCGAGACCCTATTTCAATTCCAGCCCCGCTCGTTCCTCGTCATCGGTAACCTTGGAGAACTGGATAGCCTGAATGGAGCGAACAAGGACAAATTTAGGTCGTTCGAGCTGTTCCGTCGCTCTCTTCGCTGGCCTGAGGTGATGACGTTCGATGAGCTGTATGCGCGGGCTAAGTTCATCGTGGACGACGCGGAAGCGGCGGTTGATTAATCCGTATCGGTCTTAGCGGCTTACTCAACGATTCCATTCCTCAAATTTTGTGTCCGCTTCCAAGAACCGTAGAAGTCAATCGAACGGCTGAAATGAGGTCGCAAGCGGAGATCCCCCCACCCCCACCGCCCCTTGCGAAAAACCCCCCGATGGGACATTAGAGCAACCGTCTTTTTCAACCCCTTCGGAGCCGTCATCATGGCCTTCATCGCCGACGCCCTTTCCCGCATCAAGCCTTCGGCGACCATCGCCGTCCAGCAGAAGGCGCGGGACCTGAAAACGGCGGGTCGCGACGTGATCGGCCTGGGGGCCGGCGAGCCCGATTTCGATACGCCCGACAACATCAAGAACGCCGCCATCGAGGCGATCAGGCGCGGCGAGACGAAGTATCCGCCGGTCTCCGGCATTGCGCCGCTGCGCGAGGCGATCGCGGCCAAGTTCAAGCGCGAGAACGGGCTGGACTACAAGCCGGAGCAGACCATCGTCGGCACCGGCGGCAAGCAGATCCTGTTCAACGCCTTCATGGCCACGCTCAACCCCGGCGACGAGGTGGTCATTCCGAAGCCCTACTGGGTGAGCTATCCGGAGATGGTGGCCTTGTGCGGCGGCACGCCGGTCTATGCCGAGACGTCCATCGACAACGGCTTCAAGCTGTCGGCGGAAGCGCTGGAGAAGGCGATCACGCCGAAAACCAAGTGGCTGATCATGAACTCGCCGTCCAACCCGTCGGGCGCGGCCTATACGGAGGCCGAGCTGCGGGCGCTGGCCGACGTGCTTCTGAAGCACGACCATGTCTGGACGCTGACCGACGACATGTACGAGCACCTCACCTATGGCGATTTCGAGTTCAAGACGCTCGCCCAGGTGGAGCCTCGCCTGATCGACCGTACGCTGACCATGAACGGCGTCTCCAAAGCCTATGCCATGACCGGCTGGCGCATCGGTTATGCCGCCGGTCCGCTCCAGCTCATCAGGGCCATGGACACCATCCAGGGACAGCAGACGTCGGGCGCCTGCACGATCGCCCAGTGGGCGGCCGTGGAAGCCCTCAACGGCCCGCAGGATTTCATCGCCAGCAACAAGGCGATCTTCCAGGGGCGCCGCGATCTCGTGGTCTCGATGCTCAACCAGGCCAAGGGCATTTCCTGCCCCGAGCCGGAAGGCGCCTTCTACGTCTATCCCTCCTGCAAGGAGCTGATCGGCCGCACCGCGCCGTCCGGCAAGGTGATCGAGAGCGACGAGGACTTCGTTACCGAGCTGCTCGAGGCCGAAGGCGTTGCCGTGGTGCATGGCTCGGCGTTCGGGCTCGGCCCGAACTTCCGCATCTCCTATGCCACCTCGGAAGAACTGCTCGAGGAAGCCTGCTCGCGCATCCAGCGCTTCACGGCCTCGCTCCGCTAGCGTTTCCCGGCGCGGGTTCGCCCGCGCCGAGGCCACTTGCCGAAACATCTTGGCCATGTGACGATGTTGTCCGCGTTCGAAGGGAGGAGGAGTCCTTTCGTTCGCGTGCGACGGTCGCAAGGCCGGCCGCCGCTCATGTCGTTTCGCGTGAGAGGGAGGTCGGTAGATCATGGGAACTCGTGCAGGCGAAAGACCCAGCGGGCCGAAATGTGTCGCCATCATCGGCCCCTTCGCGAGCGGCAAGACCACGCTTCTCGAAGCGATCCTGGCGCGCACCGGCGCCATTGCCCGCCAGAACCCCGTATCGTCCGGCAACACGGTCGGCGATCATTCGCCCGAGGCGCGCGCCCACGCGATGAGCGTCGAGGCGAGTTTCGCCACCGTCGACTTCATGGGCGACAGCATCACCTTCGTCGATTGTCCCGGCTCGATCGAATTTTCCTTCGAGGCGATGCCCGTGCTGGCGGCCTGCGACCTGGCGGTCGTCGTGGCCGAGGCCGACGACAAGAAGCTGCCCGCCCTCCAGCTCATCATGCGCGAGCTCGACCGCCAGGGCATTCCGCGCATGCTCTTCCTCAACAAGATCGACAAGGCGTCGGAGGGCGTGCGCGACACGCTCAAGATGCTCCAGCCGGCGAGCGAGACCCCGCTGCTCCTGCGCCAGATCCCGCTGCGCAGGGACGGCATCATCGTCGGCTCCATCGATCTGGCGCTGGAACGCGCCTACATCTACCAGGAGCACGCGGCGAGCTCGGTCAGCGACATTCCCGACGACGAGAAGGCGCGCGAGATCGAAGCGCGCTTCTCGATGCTCGAGAAGCTGGCCGATCACGACGACGCGCTGATGGAGCAGCTGCTCGAGGAGATCGAACCGCCGCGCGATGCCGTCTTTGACGATCTCGCCGCCGATCTGCGGGAAGGGATCATCACGCCGGTGCTCATCGGTTCGGCCGAAAAGGGCAACGGCGTCCTGCGCCTTTTGAAGGCGATCCGCCATGACTGCCCCGATGCCGCCAGCACGCGCCGGAGGCTGGGGGTCGAAGGCGAGGCGCAGCCCGTGCTGCAGGTGATGAAGACCATCCACACGCCGCATGGCGGCAAGCTGTCCGTGGTGCGGGTGCTGTCCGGCTGGATCACCGACGCGACCGAACTCTGGGATGCGTCCGGCAAGACCGGCCGCGTATCGGGCCTCTACCGGCTGCTGGGCCGCGAACAGATCAAGCTCGCCCGCGCCGACACCGGCGAGACCATCGCGCTCGGCAAGCTGGACGACATCGCCACTGGCGCCACCCTGTCGGCCGCCAAAGGCACGACCAGGCAGCTTTGCGAACTCGACCCGCCGCCGCCCGTCTATGCCATGGCGTTGCGGCCGCGCGACCGCAAGGACGAGGTCAAGCTGTCGACCTCGCTGCAGAGGCTGGCCGAAGAAGACCCGTCGCTGCGCATCGCGCAGAACCCGGAGACAGCCGAGACGCTTCTGTCCGGCAATGGCGAGATGCATCTGCGCGTCGCCGTCGAGAAACTCGAGAGCAAGTACCAGATCGTCGTGGAAGCCCGGCGGCCGAGCGTGCCCTATGCCGAGACGATCCGGACATCGATCAGCCAGCGCGGGCGCCACAAGAAGCAGTCCGGCGGCCACGGCCAGTTCGGCGATGTCGTGCTCGACATCAAGCCGCTGCCGCGCGGCGCCGGTTTCGAATTCACCGACACGATCACCGGCGGCGTGGTGCCCAAACAGTACATCCCCTCGGTCGAGGCGGGCGTGCGCGATTTCCTGAAATCCGGGCCGCTGGGCTTCCCGGTCGTCGACGTCGCCGTCAATTTGTCGGACGGCTCTTATCACGCGGTCGATTCGTCGGACATGGCGTTCCAGCAGGCGGCGCGGCTCGCCATGAAGGAAGGTCTTGCCGCCTGTTCGCCGGTGCTGCTGGAGCCGATCGTCAAGGTGGAGGTCTACACCCCCTCGGAGGCGACGCCGCGCGTCACCGCGATCGTCTCGCAGCGTCGGGCGCAGATACTGGGCTTCGACGCGCGTCCGCGCTGGCTTGGCTGGGACGTGGTGGAGGTGATGATGCCGCAGGCCGAGATCGCCGATCTGATCATCGAATTGCGTTCGGCCACGGCCGGCGTGGCGTCGTTCACGGCCCGCTTCGACCACATGTCGGAGCTGACCGGCCGGCTCGCCGACGACGTCCTGACCCAGCAGGGCAAGGCCGCCTGACCAGCAGTGCAACGGGATCTGGCGAAAGGCCAAAAAAAAGCCGGATCGAACCGATCCGGCTAGTTATTGGAAGTGCCCGTTAAGGCTGAACCTCCAGAGGGGAACACTCAAGGGCGCCAATGGGAGGAGTAATGCGCCCCGGAGATGATTAGGATATGTGCTATGCTTGCCCAAATAACAAGCAGGAGGGGTGCAAAGCAGGCATGCAAATGCGCATGGCTCTTCACATGTGTACGATCTAGGCCCGTCTGTGGCCGATCGGCTACAGTCCTTGCGAGTAAAGTGCGTTGATTCTCTGCAGATGGTGTGGATTCGCGGTAGAAAAAAACGAATCAATCCTTGTCCCGCGCAAGTCGCTTCCCAGCAAATAGGCGGGCCCGGCCGGCTGCTCAGGTCAGAATGACCAGCCCCTCGCCTTCGACAGCAGAAAGTCCCTGAAAGCGTTGAGCCTTGCCTGATTTTTCATCGAGGTCGGATAGCAGAAATAGGTATCGAAGGACGGTACCTCGAGATCCGGCATCAATTGGACGAGGCCGGCATTCTTGTCGACGACATAGTCGGGCAGCATGGCCACTCCTGCGCCCCGCTCCACCGCTGCCTTGATCGACAGGATGTTGTTGATCTGCAGATCGGCCACGCGCTTGGTGCCGTCCGGCATGCCGGCCGTTTCCAGCCAGTTCATGTCCGAGAGATGGGCGGGCACCATTTCGCCGAAGGTCACCATGCGGTGCCGGTCCAGCTCGTCGATCGATTGAGGCCGGCCATGCCGCGTCACGTAGCCGGGCGAGGCGTAGAGGTGGAAATGCACGGTGAAGAGCTTGCGCTGGATGAGATCGGGCTGCTGCGGCTGCCGGAAGCGGATCGCGCAGTCCGCCTGCCGCGGTGTCAGCTCCAGTTCCTCGTTGGTGAGAATCAGCTGCAGCTGGATGTCGGGATAGAGATCCATGAATTCCGGCAGGCGTTCCGTCAGCCAGCCCGAGCCGAGCCCCACCGTCGTCGTCACGCGCAAGAGGCCGGAAGGCGTGTCCTTGGTCTCGCTGAGACGCAGGCGCACGCTCTCCAGCTTCACCAGCACCTCATTGGCGGTGTGATAAAGGATCTCGCCCTGTTCGGTCATCTCCAGCCCGCGCGCATGGCGGTGGAACAGCGGCACGCCGACTTCCTGCTCCAGCGCGCTGACCTGGCGCGAAATGGCCGATTGCGACAGCTTCAGCCGTTCGGCGGCATGCGTGAACGAGCCGGCCTCGGCGGCTGCGTGGAAGACGCGCAGCTTGTCCCAGTCGAGCGCGGCATGTGATCGTCCGATGATGGGCACGATCGCTACTCCGCCGCTTCTTGCATGGCTCCCACGCCGGCCAGGTAACGTTCGGCATCGAGCGCGGCCATGCAGCCGAGCCCGGCAGCCGTCACCGCCTGGCGGTAGACGTCGTCGGTGACATCGCCGGCCGCGAATACGCCCGGGATGTTGGTGACGGTCGAATCCGCCTCGGTCCAGAGATAGCCGCCGGGCTTCTGCCGCAGCTTGCCGGCGAAGAGTTCGACGGCAGGCGAATGGCCAATCGCCACGAAGACGCCGTCGACGGGCAGGTCTTCCACCACGCCGGTCTTGACGTTGCGCATCCTCAGCCCGGTCACCGAGGGCGGCAGCGGTGCCTTGCCGGCTTCGCCGACGATCTCCTCGATGACGTGATCCCACAGCACCTTGACGTTGTCCTTCTGGAACAGGCGCTCCTGCAGGATACGTTCGGCGCGGAATTCGTCGCGGCGGTGGATGACGGTCACGCTGCGCGCGAGGTTGGAGAGATAGAGCGCCTCCTCAACGGCCGTGTTGCCACCGCCGACCACCACGACATCCTTGCCGCGGTAGAAGAAGCCGTCGCAGGTGGCGCAGGCCGAAACGCCAAAGCCCATGAAATCCTGTTCGCTCGGCAGGCCGAGCCATTTGGCCTGGGCGCCGGTGGCGATGATCAGGGCGTCACAGGTGTATTCGGTGCCGGAATCCGTCGAGACACGGAACGGACGCACGTCCAAGTCGACCGAGGTGACGATGTCGTTGACGATCTTCGAGCCCACATGCGCGGCCTGCTTCAGCATCTGCTCCATGAGCCAGGGTCCCTGGATGGGATCGGCGAAGCCGGGATAGTTTTCGACATCCGTGGTGATGGTCAGCTGCCCGCCCTGCTGCAGACCGGCGATCAGGATCGGATCGAGCATGGCGCGGGCGGCATAGATCGCCGCGGTATAGCCGGCCGGCCCCGAGCCGATGATGAGGACCGGAGCGTGGGTAGCGGTCATGAGTATGGCCTTTCGGTTGTGCCGGGTGCCTTGAAACGCGGTACGATGTTGCAGTGCCACTAATCTAGTTGTCCATGCATGACAGTTGCAAGGCTTGGCGGCGCTTGGCGCACAGCCGAATGGTCGCGGCGGCCAGCTTTCCGTGCCTGCCGTTTGGCATTTCCATCAATTGGGGAAAGGCACTACTGTCCGTACCTAATCACACGATTCGAAGGCTGGGTAGGCTGCCATGGCGATCGATGCCGATCTGGATGCCATTGACTGGAAGATCCTGCGCGAGCTGCAGCAGGATGGCCGCATCACCAATGTGGAACTGTCCCGGCGTGTCGGCATCTCTGCGCCACCCTGCCTGCGGCGCGTCAAGCGGCTCGAGGATTCCGGCATCATCAAGGGCTATCGCGCGCTGCTCAACACGCCGCTGCTGGGTTTCCCTGTGGTCGCTTTCTGCCTGATCGGCCTCCAGCACCAGTCGGATGCGGAACTCAAGGCGTTCGCCGAGAAGGCCAAGACGTGGAGCATCGTGCGGCGCGCCTGGATGGTGTCGAGCGAGACCGATTTCATGCTTCACTGCGTGGCCAAGGACTTGTCCACCTTCCAGACTTTCGTCATCGAGCAGCTGACCTCTACTTCCAATGTCGACACGGTCCGCACCGCGCTGACCATCCGCCAGATCAAGGACCAGGGACTGGTGGCGATCGGGGAGACCGATGGCTGACCGGCAAGCGGCGCCGGCGCGGCCCCGCCTCAGCGGCATCGTCATCACGCGCAACGAGGCCCGCAATCTGAATGCCTGCCTCGAAAGCCTGTCCTTCTGCGACGAGATCATCGTCGTCGACAGCGGCAGCACCGACGGCAGCCAGGACATCGCGCGGCGCCACGGGGCGCGGCTGATCGAGCGCGACTGGCCGGGTTTTGGGCCGCAGAAGGAATTCGCGCGCCAGCAGGCAACGGGCGCGTGGATACTCTCCATCGACGCCGACGAACGCGTGACGCCCGCGCTGAAGGTCGAGATCGAGGCTGTCCTCGCCGCGCCGGGTGCCGATGCCTACGAGTTGCCGGTCCTGTCGACGGTGCTCGGTCGCGAAATGTGGCATTCGGGCTACTGGCCGGACTATCACCTGCGGCTCTTCCGCAAAAATATCGTGCAGTTCTCGCTGAGCGAAGTGCACGAGGGCGTGGTGACGCAGCGCCCGGTGCTGCGGCTGAAGGAGCCGCTCGCGCACCACCCGGTGCGTTCCCTCGCCGATCTGCTGCGCAAGGTCGACAGCTATTCGACGCTCGGCGCGAAAACGGTGGTGGCCAAGGGGCGCCCCATTGGCCCGGCCCAGGCGCTGACACGCGGCGCCTTTGCCTTCTTCAAGACCTATGTGCTGAAACGGGGCTTCCTCGACGGTCCCGAAGGGCTGATGAACGCCGCGGCACATTCCCAGACCGTGTTCTGGAAGTATGCCAAGGCATGGGAAGCCCAGCGGTCGAAGCCGGATGCTCAGTCGGACAGAAGCGACGCGTAGAGCGACGCGTGGGTCTCGGCGATCGCCTCCGGCGCAAAGCGCGTCAACGCGCGCGCCCGGCCGGCCTCGCTCATGCTCTGTCGCCTGTCCGGGTCCGCGAGCAGCACCCTGATATGTTCCGCCAGCGCCTGCGCATCGCCCGGCGGCGACAGCAGACCTGTCTCGCCATCTTCGACCGCCTCGGGGATGCCGCCGGCACTTGTGGCCACCACTGCCTTGCCGGCGGCCTGCGCCTCGCACAGGCTCGACCCCAGCCCTTCGGCGCGCGAGGACAGGACGACGATGTCCGCTCCCTTGATCAGCGCTGCGACATCGTTGCGCCAGCCGAGAAAACGCACGCGCTCGAGCGACAGAGACGCGGCCAGCCGGCGCAACTCTTCCTCGAGCTTGCCCGAGCCGGCTAGGTGCAGCTGCGCTTCCGGATGCAACTTCTCGATCTCCGCCCAGGCTCTCAGCAGGGTCGCGTGGTCCTTTTCCGCGCTGAAGGCGGCGACGCAGAGAACGATCGTCTCCGACGGACCCGCACCCAGCCGCTCCGGGTGCGCCGCATCGAGTTCGGCCAGATCCACGGCGTCCGGGATGATCGAGATGCGGTCGGCTGGAACGCCAACCTTCGTAAGTTCATCCGCAGTCGCCGAGGAGACCGCCACGACCGCATCGGCCGCGCGGTATTTCCATCCGGACTTGATGGGAAACGCATTGCGCCGGGAGACGACGAGCCGGGCGCCCGTGCCGATGCGCGCCAGGATCGCCGTCGACAGCGCATGGGCATCATGGGCGTGGATGATCCTCACCCCGTGGCGGGAGATCAGGCGGCGTACGGCGAGCGCGGAGCCGGGGTCGAACAGGCCATTGCAGGCAATCGCATGGAATGGCAGCACACCGTCCAGCCGTCGCGCCAGTTCGGAACCCGCCGGTGCGCCGAGATGCCCGCGCCAGGGCTCCGCAAGATGGCCGGCCAGCAGCCGGAACTGGTTCTCGCCGCCCCGCCAGCCGCGCGAATGCCACAGATGCAGCACGCTCATCGCCGCCCTCCGGCGACCAGCCGGTGGATGCGGCTCCGAAAACCTGTGTCGATCTCCTCGTAGCGCGTCCGTGCGGCAGCACTGATGCGCAGTTTTTCCGCCTCGGGCATGGCGATGGCCGTTTCGATCGCGGCTTCCAGCGCGCCCCGCTCGACATGGAAGCAGGTGCCGAGATGGCGCGGCTCCGAGCGGCCCCATGCGACCATCAGCGCGCAGTTGGAATCGGCCAGTTCGTTCATCGGCGGTGCGTCGGTGACGATGGCCAGCGCCCCCACCGACAGGGCCTCGACGATGTTGTGTCCCCAGCCTTCCGCGCGCGATGGGCACAGTTGGATGCCGCATTCGTTCTGCAGGCGTTTCAGCTCGGCATCGTCGACATAGCCCGAGACGAGGGTGACATTGGCCGGCACATCGGCCGGTGCATTCTCGGCCTTCTGGACCAGCACCAGCTCCGGCCATTCCGGGTGAGCCCGCCACAGATCCAGCACCACCTCCGTTCCCTTCAGCGTGCTGCCGCCGGCCAGGTGCAGGAAACGGTCCCACCTTCTGGCGACGGCCTCGTCGCGGCGGTCGCGCGAGGTGAAGCCGATCCACTCCGTCTCGACCCCCATCTCCGAGAAGATCGATTCGGCGTGCAGCGTCTTGGCCAGCACGCGGTCCACCTGGCGCAGCCGCTTGATATGGCGCGCGGGAAAACGCTCCTGGTTCGGAATGAGGAAATTTTTTTCGCCGGCTGAGAACCAGCGCGGAAAGGCGCGTTCGAAGTGGATGATCGTGCCTGCGCGCTTGCGTCCCAGCAGCCGGTCCAGCCAGCCGCGGGCCCGTGTCGAGGCGGTCTCGCAGGTTCCGCCTGCCTCCCGGATCGCCTCCGCCACGATCTCCGTATCGGCCGTCAGCCCGTATTTGTTGGATCGCGCGACCAGCAGCCAGTCGATCATCGGGAAGCTCCCGACCAGAGCCTGTCATAGACGGCGGCCAGACCCTCGGCCTCGCGTTGCAGCGGGAAGTTTTCCGCCACATGGACGATGCCCGCGCGGCCCTTCTCGGCCGTGGCCTCTGGGTCGGCCAGATAGGGCCGGATGGCGTTCCGTAGTGCGTCGCCATCGCCCGCCGGCACCACCGTTCCGGTCAGCCCTTCGGCGATCAGCTCGCGATAGGCGCCGGCGTCGCTCGCCACCACCGCGGCGCCCGATGCCATGGCTTCCAGCGGTGTCAGGCCGAAGCCCTCGTTGCGCGAGGGCGCCACGCACAGGGAGACGCGGCGATACCAGATGCGGATGTCGGGGACTTCGCCCAGGAACAGGATGCGGTCCTCCAGCCCCGCCCGGCGGATCTTGTCCTTCTGCTCGGCCGCGAAGGCCGCATGCTGGCCGGTCGTGCGGCCGGTGATGATGGCGGTCCAATCGGGGTGATCGGGCAGAAGCTCGATCATCGCATCCACGAACAGGTCGGTGCCCTTCTGGTGGCGGATGCGGCCGAAACAGCCCACCGCGTATCGCCCCGGCAGTCCGGCAGCCGCAAATTCGTCTTCAGGATCGCGCGGCGGGTGGAAGCGCGCGATGTCGATCCCGTGCATGACGATGGTGTGGGGGACATCGAGAAAGGAACCCGACACCTGGCTCGTCGCGACGACGGCATCCATGCGGCGGATCAGCCATTTGGTGAAGCGCTTGTGGTGGCGCTGGGCGGCCGAGGTGAAGACCAGGCGCAGCTTCATGCGCAGGATGTCGCGCATCACGATGCCGGCGATCATCTCGATGTTGCGCCGGGCATGCCAGATGCGGAAGGGTCGCCCCGCCGGGCGCCGATAGAGCGCGGGCAGCTGCCACCAGCGCAGCGACGGCAGCGAGGCCGGCAGGCCGGGGCCGAGCGTTGCGATGCCGAGGCTCCTGGCCTGTTCAGGCACAAGCTGGACGATGGTGCTGGTGACGCCCGACAAGCGCCGCTTGAAGTTCGGGGCGATCACTTCGACCCGTGCCGGATCGACGGCCTGCGCGGACGGGGCGCCCCGTGTTCGGGCTTGCGCCGCGTCCGCCACCGGGGTCAGGCCCAGCTGATCTTGGTCACCTCGTAGCCGCGCGCGCCGCCGGGCGCGTTGACTTCGATCTCGTCGCCGACCTGCTTTCCGATCAGCGCACGGGCGATGGGCGAGGAGATGGAGATGCGCCCCGACTTCACGTCGGCTTCCTGGTCGCCGACGATCTGGTAGGTCTTCTTTTCTTCGGTCTCCTCGTCGACCAGAACCACGGTCGCGCCGAACTTGATCGTGTTGCCCGACAGCTTGGTGACGTCGATGACTTCGGCGCGCGCGATGAAGTCCTCCAGCTCCTGGACACGGCCCTCATTCAGGGACTGCGGCTCCTTGGCGGCATGGTATTCGGCATTCTCGGAAAGATCGCCATGCGCGCGGGCTTCCGAAATAGCCTCGATGATACGTGGCCGCTCCTCCTGCTGGCGCCAGCGCAGCTCTTCCTTGAGCGCTTCGTGGCCGGAAACGGTCATCGGGACCTTGTTCATTTCAAACCCTCAAACGTTAGGCGTGGCCCGGGCCTCATTCGGCCGGTCCACACAAAAAAATGACGGTCCGGAAGCCCTGGCCAACGAACCGTCCTATGCTCTTCGCGCCTCAATATAGGGGCTCATGCGGGAATTTTCACCTGCTTTTTTGCCGGCTCGCACCGATCGGGGCTCAGTCGGCCAGGATTCAGCCCCGGAAGACGAGTGCGGCGCCCGCGGCGATCAATGCAAAGCCCGCCAAGTGGTTCCAGGTGAGCGCTTCCTTTAGATAAACGACCGAGAAAACCGCGAAGACCGACAGGGTGATGACTTCCTGCATCGTCTTCAGCTGGGCGGCCGAATAGACCTCGTGGCCGATGCGGTTGGCCGGGACCGCCAGCCAGTATTCGACAAAGGCGATCGCCCAGCTGACCATCACCACGGTGGCCAGCGGCGCGGTCTTGAAGTTGAGATGCCCGTACCAGGCGAGCGTCATGAAGATGTTGGAGCCGACGAGCAGCAGGATCGCCAGGATGTAGGGCGAGGTGAGGGACATGGACGGGATTCCGAGGGCGAGGCGATGCGCCATTTGAGCCCGCCCCGGGCGCCTTGCAACAGTGATCTGTCGCCAGTCGCCCCCTTCGGCTTTCGCTTGCCGACGAGCGCGTTTGGATGGATGATCGGCCATTCGCCAGCAGCAGGTGCCGCCACCATGAAGAGGTCTCTCGAAAAGGAATGGGGACTGACGATCGCGCCGGACACGGTGCGGCTGTTCATCGATAAGGCGCGCACGGTCAGCGCCGCCGTCAACGAGGACTATGAGAGCGGGCACGAGCATGAGGTCGAACTGGACGACCAGGCGCGCGACACCCACGCCCATGATGGCCTGGCCGAAGAAGAGGCGGACGATTTGACCGCCGAGGAGCTCCGCGAGCTGATCGGCGACCTCAACGTCGATGAGGCAGCCGAGCTCGTCGCCCTGGCCTGGCTGGGACGGGGCGATTACGATGCCGGCGAATGGGAGACTGCCGTTACCGAGGCGAAGGCCAGAGGCAACAAGCGCACGGCCCAGTATCTGATGGGCATGCCGATGCTCAGCGACTGGCTCGAGGATGGCCTGGAGGCGATCGGCGCCTGACGACTGGTAACCAGAGTTGATCGGCTGTTTGCTTGCGTTCTTGCCTGCGGACGGCAGACTGGCGGCATGCACCATCGAATTCCGAGCCGATTCATCGCCCTGTCCCTGATCGCCTGCCTTGCAGCTTTCCCCGTCAGCGGACAGGAGCGGTCCGGTTCAGTGTCGGCAGTCTTGGAAGCGCCCCCCGCACCGATTCCCAAACCGAGCCCGAGGCGGGCAGAGGCCGACGCCGAGGCAGCCGAGGCTGCCGAGCCCGACGCTGAAGCCGCCCAGGCTGACGCGGAAGCTGCCCCGCCCGTCCCGGTGGCCGCCCCGCCCCGCCAGACCTCGCCCCTGGCCGAGCGCCAATGCCGCGCCGCACTGCGGTCGGCCGGCGCGACCTTCACCCCGGCGCCGCGTGTTCACGAGCCCGAGGATGGCTGCCTCATCGATCATCCCGTACTGCTCAGCGACCTGGGCAATGGCGTGGCCCTCGAACCGCCGGCGCTTCTCGGCTGTCCGATCGCCAGAGCCACCGTCGACTTCATGCGCGACGAGGTCGGGCCGGCCGCCGAGCGCCATCTCGACACCGCCCCCAAGGCCCTTGTCCAGGTCTCCGGCTATGTCTGCCGGACACGGCATGGCACGGATACGATCTCGCAGCATGCGCTGGGAACCGCCCTCGATTGGGGCGCCATCGTTCTCGAAAACGGCAATATCATCGATATTCGGGAGCAGGAACCCGATCGAGCCGCCGAACAGGACTTTCTCGACGACATCCGCGAGGCGGCCTGTGGTCCCTTCACGACCGTTCTTGGTCCGGGCACCGATGCGGACCATGCCGACCATTTCCATTTTGACGTGGCCGAACGCAACAGCGCCTTTTGCCGCTGAGCGGGCTCACGCTCCGTAAATGCCGCGATGAGAATTCGTTTACAATTTTAGCCGATGCTGGACCTTCCTGTGACAGGTTCGGCCAATGGCTTTTGTATTGCGTGCCATTCGGCGGCTGACCGCCGCCTTACGACATTTTTCCATGCGCACGGCTTCCTGCCTGGCGGTCTTGGCGCTGACGGCGATCTCCATCTCGTCCTGTACCGCAACAAGCGTGCTGACGCCGGAGCCGCGCGCGGCGGTTGGCGGCCAGTCCTCGGCGCAGGCGCGCAACGCGAGCGGGCTGCAGCGGCTCATTCCCTCCAATCCGTTTCTGGTCGGCTATCCGCGTGTCGACTTCTCGTCGCGCGCGCCGGGTTCGAGCATGCCTGCCTCGGAAGTCGAATGCCGCCAGCGTCTGCGCCGGCTGGGTGTCACCTGGCGTGATCTGGCGCCGATCAATGATGGCGGTTCCTGCCGCATCGACCATCCCGTGCAGGTCTCGAGCCTGGCGGGCAGCGTCGAGATGAAGCCGGCGGCGACGCTCAGCTGCGAGATGGCGGCGACGTTTGCGGAATGGACGCGCAACGAATTGCAGTCGGCGGCGCGCTGGCGCTATTTCTCGGGCGTGCGCACGATCAACCAGGGATCGAGCTATTCCTGCCGCCGCATCGCGGGCTCGTCGACCCCGTCGCAGCATTCGAGCGGCAACGCGCTCGACGTGATGAGTTTTACGCTGCGCAACGGCCGCGACATCGACGTGGCCAGGCCCGGCTGGTTTGCGTTCCGCGAACGCGGGCTGCTCAACAATGTGCGCTCGGGCGGCTGCAACTATTTTTCGACGGTGCTCGGGCCGGGCTACAACGCGGCACATGCCGACCATTTCCATTTCGACATCCAGGACCGCCGAGGCCGCGTTGCCTGCCGCTGAGGTGGCGCGGCATTGAAGTTGGGATAGCTGCCCGCTAAGGATGCCTGTCATTGTGCCGGCGCCACGGGACCCCTTTGAATGCTCTACGCCGAAATCGCCATCGTGGCGGCACTCATCGTCATCAACGGGCTTCTGGCGATGTCGGAGATCGCGGTCGTCTCCGCGCGACCGGCGCGGCTGAAGGCGATGGAGGAGCGTGGCGTGACCGGCGCGAGACGCGCCCGCGACCTGGCCGCCGATCCCGGGCGTTTCCTGTCCACCGTGCAGATCGGCATCACCCTCGTGGGTGTGCTTTCCGGCGCCTTTTCGGGCACCACGCTCGGCGTGCGGCTGGCTGAATTTCTCGTCGGTTTCGGGTTGGCCGCTCCGCTCGCCAATGCGCTCGGCATCGGCCTGGTGGTGGCCAGCATCACCTATTGCGCGCTGATCGTCGGGGAACTGGTGCCCAAGCAGATCGCGCTGCGTGATCCCGAGGGCGTATCCGTCAAGGTCGCCCCGTTCATGAACGGGCTGTCGCGGGTTGCCCTGCCGATCGTCTGGGTCCTGAACCATTCCGGCAAGGCGGTGCTGCGTTTGCTGGGCCAGAACACGGCCGCTGGCGCGCGTGTCACGGATGAAGAGATCGCCGCGCTGATCGCGGAGGCGGAGACGTCCGGCGTGATCGAGCCGGATGAACGCCGGCTGCTGCTCGGCGTGATGCGCCTGGCCGACCGGAGCGCGCGGTCCATCATGAGCCCGCGCTCCCATATCGACTGGATCGACATCGCGGCTGGTCCCGATGAGATCAAGCGGTCGCTGATCGCGGCACGCCATTCGCATCTGCCCGCAGGCGAGGGCGGCATGGACCGGATGGTCGGCGTCATTCGCACGCGCGACCTGCTATCGGCGATCCTGACCGACCGTTCGCTCGACCCGCGCAGCCACCTGATGGATGCGCCCGTGATCCATGAACATGCCAACGCGCTCAAGGTCCTTTCGACGCTGCGCGAATCCGACGTGCCGCTGGCACTCGTTCATGACGAGTATGGCAGTTTTGAAGGTGTCGTGACGCCGGCCGACATATTGGAGGCGATCGCCGGGGTCTTTCGTCATGATGGATTGCATGCCGAGCCGGATGCGGTTCGCCGCGAGGATGGATCCTGGCTGCTCTCGGGCTCGATGCCGGCCGACCGGATGGCCGAAACGCTCGCGTTCGAATTGCCGGCGCGAAAATATGAGACCGTCGCGGGCTTCATCCTCTCCCATCTCGATCACCTTCCCGCCACCGGCGAGGTGATCGACGATCTCGGCTGGCGCTTCGAGGTCGTGGACATGGATGGCCGGCGCGTCGACAAGATCCTTGCGACGCGCCTGACCGATCTTCAGCGCCAGGCCTAGGCGGCCTTGCTTTCCTGGCCGTCCTTGGCGCGGGCGGCCATCAAGGCGTTCGCCCACCAGGCAAGCTGATCGAGCACGCCCTTGGCGGTGTCGTTGAGGAAGCCGAACTCCTCGAGCTTCTTCTCGCCCTTGGCAACCGGCTCGTAGACGGCCCACTGGATGTGGACGCCGGCGCGGATCGGCGCCATCTGCAATTCGATCGCGTTGAGACGGAGCTGCTCGACCGCGCGTGCGCCACCGACGCCGCCATAGCCGACGAAGGCCACGGGCTTGTTGTTCCACTCGTTGGCGGCATAGTCGAGCGCGTTCTTGAGAACGGCGGTCGGGCCATGATTGTATTCGGCGGCCGTCATGATGAACCCGTCGAGGCTGTCGATCTTCTTCTGCCAGCGCAGGGCCACCTCGTTCTTCGATGGCACCCAGGCCGGGGAGGCGGGCTCGTCGAAGAAGGGCATGGGGAAGTCGCGCAGATCGACGATCTCGACCTCGAACGCGCCGTGCTGCTTGGCCTGTGCCTCGATCCACTTTGCGGGATGGTCGGCAAAACGGCCTTCGCGGGTGGAGCCGATGATGATTCCGATCTTCGGTTTGGTCATGGTCCTGAATTCCTTGTCTCTTTGTGTTCCGCCTTGGGAGGGCTTGGAGTGTCCGAATATCGGGTGCGAAATCCCCTCGCCAAGGCCCCGTTCGGTTGACAGTCAGTCACTTGAATCCGCCAACCGATTGACGGCGGCGCGTGCCACATGGCTAATGGGGCAGCCGCGCGCCGCCCCTGGACGGCCCCTTGCGAAGCAGCAAAGAGGCCCCCGTCGAGCGACTGACTGCAACCGGAGAACAACGCCTTGGACGAAGGACCTAGTCGATCGACCACGTGCCAGCTTCACGTGGTCGTTGCCATTCGCAGACAAATTTCAGCCACAAGGCGCGCCCGTCCCCGTTCCCGGTGAACCGACGGCTCCGTCGCCGATGGCCATTCGACGGAGAACGGGACGGAAATGGAAACCCTTGAATTCGATCTCGAGACGCTGATCCGCGAGCAACTGCTCGATACCGTCAAAGAGCGCTTCGCGCTTCTTCACCCGGCCGATATCGCCGCGATGATCAACGAACTCGAGGCGCGCGACGGCTGGACCGCCCTCGAATTGCTGCCCATGGCCCGCAAGGCGGACACGTTCGGTTATCTCGATCACGATTTCCAGGTCGAACTGGCCACCGTGGCGCCGCGGGCGAAGCTCGCCGCCATCGTGGTGCAGATGAATGCCGACGAGCGCGCCGATCTCTACAACGAATTGTCGGAGGACCAGCGCGAGGCGCTGATGCCGGCCCTCGTCCAGGCCGAGCGCGAGGACATCCGCAAGCTCGCCTCCTACGAGGAAGGCACCGCCGGCGCCATCATGACCTCGGACTATGCCACGCTGACACCTGAGCTGACGGCCACGCAGGCGCTGACGAGGTTGCGCAGCGAGGCGCCCGACAAGGAAACCATCTACCGCACCTATGTGGTCGACGAGGACCGCAAGCTGATCGGCTCGGTGCGCCTGCAGGACCTGATCACCGCGCCCGCACGGGCCAAGGTCGGCGACATCATGGAGACCAACACGCTCGCCGTCGCGGTCGATGACGATCAGGAGGAGGTCGCCCGCAAGATCGGGCGCTACGACATGCTGGCGCTGCCGGTCGTCGATAGCGACGGACGCATCGTCGGCATCGTCACCCACGATGATGCGCTGGACGTCATCGAGGAGGAGACCACCGACGACTTCCACCGCGTCGGCACGGTCACCAATCTGGCCTCCACCGTCGGCGAGGCGACCATCGCCATGCTCTACCGGGCCCGCATCATGTGGCTGGTGCTGCTCGTCTTCGGCAACATCTTTTCGGGCGCCGGCATTTCCTATTTCGAGGACACGCTGGCCGCCAATTTGACGCTGATGTTCTTCCTGCCGATGCTGATCGCGTCGGGCGGCAATGCCGGCGCGCAATCGGCGACGCTGATGGTTCGCGCGCTGGCCACCGGCGACGTGCGCTTTTCCGACTGGGGCTATCTGATCCTGCGCGAGGCGGCGGTCGCCCTGGCGCTGGGCCTGACCATGGCGGCCGCCGTCTCGCTGCTCGGTTTCTGGCGCGGCGGCTCCGACCTGGCACTCACCGTCTCGCTGTCGATGATCTGCATCGTGATGATCGGCAGCCTGATCGGCATGTCCCTACCCTTCGCGCTGGAGCGCTTCAAGCTCGATCCGGCCACCGCCTCGGCGCCTCTGGTCACCTCTATCGCCGATGTCGTCGGCGTGGTGATCTACTTCTCGATCGCCACGGCACTCCTGCCGATGCCCGGCGGCTGAACGGCGCCGGGCATCGGCGCGCGTCAGCTCCTTGTGCGCGGCACGGCCTCGCTCTGATACATCGAGATCACGTGTCCGTCCGGGTCGGCGAATTCCGACGACCAGCCGCCCGGTGCGTGGCTGACCGGCGTGACGATCGTCGCGCCCTTTTCGGCCAGGCCTGCGACCATGTCGTCGATGCCGCCCTCGGGTAGGTCGAACACGATGATCGGCGAATTGCCCGGCCGGCACTCGGCCTTGAAGAAGATCAGTTCGACATTGTTTTCGATCGCCGCCATCAGCCAGGGGCTGCCGTCATCGTCCAGGCGTTGCACATCGAGCCCGATCACGTCGCGGTAGAAGCGCTCCGTGCGGTCGATGTCGGTGACGTAGAAACAGATGGTTCCGATGCGGGATTTGGACAGCATGAGGTGCTCCTTGTGGCTTGATCCGACCTATCGTTGCCGCCGGCCGTCATTTCGTGAGGCCGTGGCCGCGAAATTCTGAATCCGATCGGGTGGGCGTCGGGATCGTGGCTGGCGAAATCGGCGGCGCCTGCGCGCACCAGCGGCAAAAGCGAGCGGCGGATGGAGCCGAAATCCAGGGCACCGGTCAGGCTCGGAAACTCCGCGGGGCTCTGGTCTCCGCGTGCCGACCAGGCCCGCCGGATGCCGGATATACGCTGTCTTAGCGCCACGTCCGAGATGCGCAGCAGATGGCGGATTTCCGCGCGATTGTGGCCGGCGAGGACCAGCAGGGCGACCGACCGGAGCGAAGGTCCCAGGCCGGCCACTAGGGCAAGCGGCGTTGGGGCTCCACTGTCGCCCCAGTGGGGCGAGGGGCCTTCCGCGTGCTTTTCGCGCTGGTGCCGGCGCGCTGCACTGCGGGCGGCCATGGCCGAGAGATTGCGCATCGTGCCGTAGAACCAGCCGCGTTCCCGTGCGCTGAGCTCCCGTCCGGCCATGAGCGCGGCGAGAAGCGCCTCCTGCAGCAGGTCGTCGGCCTCGATGGCACTGCGGGCGTGGACGCGCGCAATGGCCAGCAATTCGAGATAGGCCGAACGCGACAGCACCTGCGCCGTGCCTCTCAGCTCTCCGCCGGGATCGGCGTCGGCGTGCCGTTAGCGTCGACGGCGACCATGACGAAACCGGCATGGGTGACACGCTCCATCACGTCGGACAGATAGCGCTGCGCCCAGGCCTCGACGGCCAGCGTCATGGAGGTGCGGCCGACCTTGGCGATGTCGATGTAGATGCACAGCGTGTCGCCGATCTTCATCGGCTTGGCGAAGGCCATTTCGCGCACCGCGGCGGTGACGACGCGGCCCTTGGCCCGTTCGGCGGCGCGGATGCCGCAGGCCAGATCCATCTGCGCCATCACCCAGCCGCCGAAGATGTCGCCGGCGGCATTGGCATCGGCGGGCATGGCGAGCGTCCTCAATGTGAGTTCGCCGGCGGGGCGGGCATCGTCTCGTTTCATGCGGCGATCTCTCCTTGGGAAATCTCGCCTAGCCGCCTTCGCCGGACCGGTCAACGTGCCCTGGCCGACACCTGGCGGACATTCGCCTTTTTCGCCTCTTGCAAGCCCCGGCTCGTCCGTCCTAGCGTGCGCGCGCCAATCGGAGCCTGCCCGCGTGCCAGCCATCAAAGCCGCAATCTGCCGTCAGTTCGGCCAGCCCCTCGTGGTGGAGGAACTCGTCCTCGACGGACCCGCGCCGCACGAGGTGATGGTCGACATCAAGGCCTGCGCCATCTGCCATTCCGACATCTCTTATGCCGAAGGCGCATGGGGCGGCGACCTGCCCGCCGTCTATGGCCACGAGGCGGCCGGCATCGTCTCGGCGGTGGGCAGTGACGTGGAGGGGTTTGCACTGGGCGACCATGTGGTCGTGACGCTGATCCGCTTCTGCGGCGATTGCCATTACTGCCGGCGCGGGCAGGGCATTACCTGCCACGAGGTCTTTCCCCGCGATCTCGAAGGCCCGCTGAAGGGCCAGGATGGCAGCGTGGTCTTCCAGGCGCTGCGCACCGGCGCCTTTGCCGAAAAGGCCCTGGTTCACGCCAGCCAGGTGGTGAAGATCCCGCGCGACCTGCCTTTCCCGGTCGCCTCGCTTCTGGCCTGCGGGGTCATCACCGGCTTCGGCGCCGTGACCAACACGGCACGGGTGGCCGAAGGCGACACCGTCGCGGTGATCGGCTGCGGCGGCGTCGGGCTGAACAGCATCCAGGGCGCGGCCCATGCCGGCGGCGGCGTGATCGTCGCGCTCGACATCGACGACGGCAAGCTCGAGGCGGCGAAGCGTTTCGGCGCCACCCACGCGCTCAACCCGAAAAACCAGGATGCCGCGGCCGAGATCATGAACCTCACCGAGGGACGCGGCATTGACCATGTCTTCGTTACGGTCGGCGCCAAGGCGGCCTTCGATGGCGCCTTTTCCTGGATGGGGCGCTTCGGCCAGCTCGTCGTCGTCGGCATGCCGCCGTCAGGCGTCATGGCCGAATACGATCCCGGCACCATGGCCGCCTGGAACCAGCGCATCCTCGGCTCCAAGATGGGCGAGGCGACGATCGCCGTCGACATTCCCATGCTGGTCGAGCTCTACCGCGCGGGCCGGCTCAAGCTCGACGAGCTGGTCACGCGCACCTACCGGCTGGACGAGATCAACGAGGCCATCGCCGACGTGAAGGCCGGCCGCGCGCTGCGCAACGTCATCGTCTTCGACTGAAAACCAACCCGCGGGGGAACGCCCATGAAGATCACCGACGTGAAGACCTGGGTCGTCGGCAATCCGCCGCCGGGCATCGGCGGGCGCTACTTCATCTTCGTGAAGCTGACCACCGATGGCGGCGTCCATGGATATGGCGAGGCCTACAGCGCGACTTTCGACCCGCATCTCACCGCCCGCATGATCGAGGATGTCGCCGCGCGTTATCTCGTCGGCCACGATCCGCACGACATCGAGACCTTCTTCCGCCGTGCCTACTCCTCCGGCTTTTCGCAGCGTCCCGACATCTCGATGATGGGCTGCGTCTCGGCGCTCGAGATCGCCTGCTGGGACATCATCGGCAAGGAGGCGGGCAGGCCGGTGCACAAGCTGCTCGGCGGGCGCGTGCACGAGACCCTGCGCAGCTACACCTATCTCTACCCGACACGGGGGAGTGTGTTTGTCGACGAGGTCGAGGACCGAGACCGCAACGTCTACAACGACCCGGATCTCGCCGCGCAATGTGCGCTCGATTATGTCGCGCAAGGTTTCGACGCCGTGAAGCTCGACCCGGCCGGGCCCTACACCGCCTTCGACGGCCACCAGCCGCGCCTCGTCGACATCGATCTGTCGGCGCGGATGTGCGCTGCGATCCGCGGGGCGGTGGGCACAAGCTGCGACATCCTCTTCGGGACCCATGGCCAGTTCACGCCGGGCGGCGCGCTGCGCATGGCGCGCGCCATCGAGCCCTATGACCCGCTGTGGTTCGAGGAGCCGGTGCCGCCGGACATGCCCGAGGAGATGGCGCTGGTGGCGCGGGCCACCTCGATACCCATTGCCACCGGCGAGCGGCTGACCACCAAATGGGAGTTCGCCCGGGTGATCGAGAATCGCGCCGCCTCCATCCTGCAGCCCGATCTCGGCCGCTCCGGCGGCATCCTCGAGACCAAGAAGATCGCGGCCATGGCCGAGGCGCACCACATCCAGATCGCACCGCATTGTTATTGCGGCCCCATCGTCGGCGCTGCCAACATCCAGGTCGCGCTGACGCTGCCGAATTTCCTCATCCTGGAATCGCTCAAGCAGTGGGACGGTTTTCATGCCGAGCTCTTGAAGCAGAAGATCGAATGGCAGGACGGTCACGTCATTCCGTCGCACGAACCCGGTCTCGGCGTCGAGCTCGACGAGGCGGTCTGCGAGGCGCATCCCTGGAGCGGGCCTCAGCTGCACCTCGTCATGGCGGATCGCCCGCTGAATCCCTGAAGCGGCTGTAGCAAGATCGCTCTAAATATCGGTCGGACTCCAATCGTGATGGACACGATGCGTCTTTTGACACTTTAGTAGGAGCAGAATTTGTTCCGTAGGGCCCCCGGGAAGGTGGGGGTCACGGAGCTGACACGGAGGAAAAGCCATGATTTCCGTCCCGCATGACGATTGCCTGTCCAGAGAATTCGGCCCGCAAGGCAGCGCCGAGGTCAACCAGGCGGTCGATGCCGTGTGCGCAGAACTCGGCCTCGCGACGAGCGAGCACGAACGCCGCCGCGCGGTGAAAGAGCGCGTCCTCGACGCCTACCGCCTCGGCCGGCGCCAGCCGCTCTACCTCGTAACAGCCGGTCTCGGCCACTGACGATGACGGTCGGTGCCGCCAGATAGGGTACCGCTTACACAATCGCTGCCGGTGCATCGCGCCGGAGGGCAGGGCCTTGTGTCTGCCAAACCCATCCCCTCCCGAATATCTAGAAGCTGAACGAATGCTGGCCCGGTAGCGCCGGCGCCGTGTCCGCGCGTTCATGCAGGAGCAGGCGGGCCTTGGATGTCGCGCCGCCCGGCGCCGAAAACCCGCCCAGCCTGCCGCCTGCCGCCAGCACCCTGTGGCATGGCACCACCAGCGGCACGGGATTGCGCCCGAGCGCGGCCCCGGCCGGTCTGGCCTGGCCGGGGTAACCGGCGCGCGCCGCGATTCCGCCATAGGTCGTGACCTCGCCATGGCCCAGCTCCCGCGCCGCCAGCCAGATCGCCCGGTCGAAGCCGGCTGCCTCGCCGAATTCCAGTGCAAAGCCGGCAAAGCTCACCGGCTCGCCCTCGGCATATCGCCTGATGTCCGACACAAGTTCGGCCACCCAGCCAGAAGGTTCGATCTCAGTAAATCCGGCTAGCCGTGACTTTGCAGGAGCACCATCCATCTCGGGCAGCGCCAGCCGGCACAGGCCCGTCTCGCCCCAGCCGATGCCGAAGCAGCCAAGCGGCGTCTCAACGAAATATGCCGATCGCATGGGTCTCTCCCGATGCCTCGATCCTACCACGCGCCGCCGCCCGCGCGAAGCCGAGCGGGCGTGGCTCCCGCAAAACCGGTTGCCGCGCTGCGCCAGTTCGGCTAAGCGGAATTCAGCGGGGGCTTTGCGAAACTGAACGAGGGGACAGCCTTGTCCACGATACGCATCCTGACCGTGCCTCTAGCACTGGCGGTCTTTTCACTCGGCCTTTCGGCCTGCACCACGAGCGGCGTCAACATCGGCGCGCAGATGGAGGCCGTGTCGGCCGAGGTCGTCGCCGAAGCGGCGGCGGAAGCGGACGCCACCGAGGCAGAGCTGGCCCAGGCGGATTCGGCTGAGCAGGACGCGGCCGAGCTGCCGCAGGCCCTGGCGCTTGTTCCCGCCGAGCGCGCGCCCGTCCCGATCGCCTCCAGCACCCCGTCCATCGTGGCTGCCGCCTATGCCGGTCCGACGCCGAGCGGTGTCCAGGCGCTGGCCGCGGCTGCCGCCCAGGCGCCCCGAGTGCGCGCCATCCACCCCGTCCCCAACATCACCCCGCGCCCCGTCGCCGCCCGCAGCCCCGAGCTCGACGCCCTGATCGCCCGTTATGCCGCCCATTACGAGCTTCCCGTCGAAATGGTCCGGCGCCTGGCGCACAAGGAAAGCACGCTCAACCCCGCCGCCCGCAACCGCATCTATTGGGGCCTGCTGCAGATCCGTCACGACACGGCGCGGTCCATGGGCTATCGCGGTTCGGCCGAAGGCCTGCTCGATGCCGAGACCAATCTGAACTACGCCGTGCGATACCTGCGCGGCGCCTATCTGACGGCGGATTTCAACCAGGACCGCGCCATCCGCTTCTACCAGCGCGGCTATTATTACGACGCCCGCAACAAGGGCATCCTGCGCGAGACCGGCCTGCGCCCCTGAGCGCTTTCACTTTGGCGTGAATCGACGTTTCGCGGGCGCGCCGGCCTTGGTCCTGCCCAAGGCGGGGCCTAGTTGCCATGGCATGATCAGATTCCTCCTCCCCGCTTTCGCCGCCGTTCTCCTCGTCACCTCGCCGGCCCGCGCGGTCGGGCTGGAGGATCGGCTCGCCGAAATCCTCGACGCGGCCGAGGAACTGACGCCCTTGCACACCGTCGTCATCGCCCATGAGGGCGAAACGATCGCAGCCCGCGGCTACCGCGGCCATTCCCCCGACAGCCCGACCAACATCAAGTCGGCATCGAAATCGGTCGTCTCGGCGCTGGTCGGCATCGCCATCGACAAGGGTGTGCTGGAAGGCCCCGACCAGACGATCGCGCCGCTGCTGGAAGCCGATCTGCCGGCCGATAGCGACCCGCGCCTCGACGACATCACCATCGGAAACCTGCTCTCGATGCAGGCCGGGCTCGGCCGCACGTCGGGTGCCAATTACGGACGCTGGGTGGCGAGCGGCAACTGGGTCCGGGCAGCCCTTGCCATGCCCTTCGACGACGAACCGGGCGGGGCGATGCTTTATTCCACCGGCTCCACCCATCTGCTCTCGGCCATCCTGACGCGGCAGACCGGCCGTTCCACGCTGGAACTGGCGCGCGAATGGCTCGGCCCCCAGGAGGGCTTTTCCATCGCCGGCTGGGACCGTGATCCGCAAGGCATCTATCTCGGCGGCAACCAGATGGCGATGACCCCGCGCTCGCTTTTGGCCTTCGGCGAGCTCTACCGCACCGGCGGGCTGTCGAGCGGCGGCGAGCAGCTGATCTCGGCCGAATGGATCGAGGCCTCGCTTGCCCCACGCACCGCCTCGCGCTTTACCGGCGACGGTTACGGCTATGGCTGGTTCACGCGGCGTATCGCCGGTGCCGAGACCTTCTATGGCTGGGGTTATGGCGGCCAGATGATCTATCTCGTGCCGGAGCTGGAGCTCACCGTCGCCATGACCTCCGGCGAGACCGCGCCCGCCGGCCGCACCGGCCATCGCGGCGATCTGCACGCGCTTCTGGGCGAGATCATCGAAGCCGTGCGCTAGGCTTTTCGGGCCGTGTCCGGCCGCCGATCAAACTATCGACACAAAACGGCTTATGAGAGGGACCTCAACCGATCGGACAAGCACATAACGTGCCGGTGGCGGTGCGGCGCTCCTTCAACAGTGGATGAAAGCCTTGAACCAGCTTCTTGATCCTCGTCGCGAGACGGGGCGTGAATTCCCGCGCCTGTTGCTCCCCGTGCTGGCGCTGCTCATCGCCGCCCTTCTGGTCCAACCGGCGCTGTCGAACCCGAAATACGCCGCCTATGTCTGGGACACCAATTCCGGCGAGGTGCTGTTCGAAAGCCAGGCCGACGAGCCGCGCTTTCCCGCCTCGCTCACCAAGATCATGACGCTCTATCTCACCTTCGAGGCGCTGGAGGCCGGGCGCGTGACGCTCGCCTCGCCCGTTCCCGTCTCCGCCCATGCGGCAGCCGAAGTCCCCTCGAAGCTCGGCATCAAGCCCGGCGGCGTCATTACCGTCCAGAACGCCATCCTGTCGCTGGTCACCCGCTCGGCCAACGACATGGCTACCGCGCTGGGCGAGATGCTGGGCGGCTCGGAGGCCAATTTTGCGCGGCTCATGACCGCCAAGGCGCGCCAGCTCGGCATGGATTCCACGATCTTCCGCAACGCCCACGGCCTGCCGGACTTGCGCCAGGTCACCACCGCCCGCGACATGGCGGTGCTGGGTTACGCGATGCGCGAGCATTTCCCCGCCCGCTACCGCTATTTCCAGACCCGCGAGTTCAATTTCGGCGGCCAGAGCATCGGCAACCACAACCGTCTGCTCGGCCGCGTCACCGGCGTCGACGGCATCAAGACCGGCTATACGCGCGCCTCCGGCTTCAACCTCGTCACCTCGGTGCGTCGCGAAGACGGCCGCAGTGTCGTCGCCGTGGTGATGGGCGGCCAGACTGGCGCCAGCCGCGACGACCACATGGCCGCCCTCATCGAAGAGCACCTGCCGCGCGCCGCGACCGAAAAAAGCGTCGACCTGATCGTCGACCGCCCCGCCTTTACCCGCCGCGTGCCGATGGTCTTCGTCATGCCCGACGAGATGCCCGTGCCCCAGTTCCGGCTCCGCGGCACGGAAGCCCTTATCGCCTCCCGCCCGACAAGCCCCGCCGCCGCCCGCTTCGCCGGTCCCGGCACCCATGTCGACACCCGCACCTCGGATGTCGGCTACACCATGCCCCGCCACGCCGATGGCGGCTCCGCGCTGCCCGATGTCAACCGCGTGCGCGAGGCACTGGACGGGCGGTAGGGCGGCTCGGCACTGTCGGCTCGTCGACAAATGCTGCGACTGGACTAGGGAAGTTCTGGGAGCATGAGCGCCAAAGCGGCGACGGTGCAGCTGCAATCTCCCCCCTCGTGGGGGAGATGGGCGGCAGCCCAGAGGGGGCGACATAGAGCGATACGCTGCAAAACATACTGTGAGCAGGACACTGCAAACGTAGCCGATGTGGAGAAGGGCAAAAAAAATGTGGCAAAGGTTGGCGACAAGCACCCCCTCTGCCCTGCCGGGCATCTCCCCCACAAGGGGGAGATCGGCCGTCACGACCCTCGCGCGTCACGCGCGTGAGCGTGGAAACCGTCGCGATCAATGAGGCGATGAAGCAGGCGCGGCGCTAGGCGCTCACTCCTCCTGCTTCTCCTCCACACCCTTCCCGTCCGAAGACTTCGAGCGTTCCTCGAAACGTTCCTCGCCCTTTTTCAGGTGCGAGCCCTTCTGGACCTCGACCTTGTGTTCCTCTTTGCGCGTGCTTTCGTGAAGGCCTTCGGAAGCCTTCTTGCCCTTGTCCGTCGGTGCGTTTTCGGTGCCCATGGAATTCTCCTCCGCTGGTGACGATGTGCCTGTCTTGCTGAACGCCGCCGATGACGCGGCGGTTCCCCTTGCGTCAGAAGGTCTTCGGCAGGCCGGCTTGTCAGAGGATCGCGATGTCCGAATCCCCCGATTGTATGGTCCGGCGGGGTTCCATCCCCCCGAACCATACAATATAAGCCGCGCCTAGCCCTGATCTGTAACGTTCACCGTCAGACTGGCCGGCGCACGCGCAACGGCCCGTTCGGCGAGCCCGAAAGCGGACTCTCATGCCCAAACGCACAGACATCAAGTCGATCCTGATCATCGGGGCCGGCCCCATCGTCATCGGCCAGGCCTGCGAATTCGACTATTCGGGAACACAGGCCTGCAAGGCGTTGAAGGCGGAGGGCTACCGCATCATCCTGGTCAATTCCAACCCGGCCACCATCATGACCGATCCGGAGCTGGCGGACGCGACCTATATCGAGCCGATCACGCCCGAAGTGGTGGCCAAGATCATCGCCAAGGAGCGCCCCGACGCGCTGCTTCCCACCATGGGCGGGCAGACCGCGCTCAACACCGCGCTTTCGCTGCGGCGCATGGGCGTGCTGGAGCGCTACAATGTCGAGATGATCGGGGCCAACGCCGACGCCATCGACATGGCCGAGGACCGCTCGCTGTTTCGCGAGGCAATGGCGCGCATCGGGCTGGAAACGCCGAAATCGATGCTGGCCAACGCTTCCGACGCCAAGGATGCCGACAAGCGCATGCACGAGGCGCGCCGCGCCGAGCTGAAGGCCTCCCAACCCGCCGATCTCGACACCGCGCTCGACGATCTCGAGACCGAATGGAATCTCGGCGAGGGCGACCGCAAGCAGCGCTACATGGCGCATGCCATGGCGATCGCCGCCCAGGCCATGGAAGTGGTCGGGCTGCCGGCCATCATTCGCCCCTCTTTCACCATGGGCGGCACCGGCGGCGGCATCGCCTACAACCGCGCCGAATTTTTCGACATCGTCCAGTCGGGTCTCGACGCCTCGCCCACCACCGAGGTGCTGATCGAGGAGAGCGTGCTCGGCTGGAAAGAATACGAGATGGAGGTGGTCCGCGACCGCGCGGACAATTGCATCATCGTCTGCTCGATCGAAAACGTCGATCCGATGGGCGTGCACACGGGCGATTCCATCACCGTCGCCCCGGCGCTCACCTTGACCGACAAGGAATACCAGATGATGCGCAACGCCTCGATCGCGGTGCTGCGCGAGATCGGGGTGGAGACCGGCGGCTCCAACGTGCAGTTCGCCGTCAATCCCGAAACCGGCCGCCTCGTGGTCATCGAGATGAACCCGCGCGTTTCGCGCTCCTCGGCGCTCGCTTCCAAGGCGACCGGCTTCCCGATCGCCAAGGTCGCGGCGCGCCTGGCCGTCGGCTACACGCTGGACGAGCTCGACAACGACATCACCGGCGGTGCGACGCCCGCCTCCTTTGAGCCGTCGATCGATTATGTCGTCACCAAGATCCCGCGCTTCGCCTTCGAGAAATTCCCCGGCGCCTCGCCGGTGCTCACCACCGCCATGAAATCGGTCGGCGAGGTCATGGCGATCGGCCGCACCTTCGCCGAATCCCTGCAGAAGGCTTTGCGTGGCTTGGAGACCGGCCTCACCGGCCTCGACGAGATCGAGATCCCGGGCCTTGGCCAGGGCGACGACAAGAACGCCATCCGCGCGGCACTCGGCACGCCCACGCCCGACAGGCTGCGCATGGTGGCCCAGGCGATCCGCATGGGCACGCCGCTCGCCGAAGTCCACGCCATGTGCAAGATCGACCCGTGGTTCCTCGAGCAGATCGAGGCGATCATCGCCATGGAAGCGCGCGTGCGCGAACACGGCCTGCCGAAGGATGCACAGAATCTGCGCATGCTGAAGGCGCTGGGCTTTTCCGACGCGCGGCTCGGCTCGCTCACCGGCACCTCGGGCGAGGCCGTGCTGAAGCAGCGCACCGCGCTCGACGTGCACCCCGTCTACAAGCGCATCGATACCTGTGCCGCCGAATTCGCCTCGCCGACGGCCTACATGTATTCGACCTACGAGACGCCCTTTGCCGGCAAGCTCGCCGACGAGGCGCAGGTCTCGGACAAAAAGAAGGTCGTCATCCTCGGCGGCGGGCCGAACCGCATCGGCCAGGGCATCGAGTTCGACTATTGCTGCTGCCATGCCGCCTTCGCGCTGGCGGATGCCGGCTTCGAATCGATCATGGTCAACTGCAATCCCGAGACCGTCTCGACCGATTACGACACCTCCGACCGGCTCTATTTCGAGCCGCTGACGGATGAGGACGTGCTGGAGATCCTGCGCGCCGAGCAGGCCGCGGGCACGCTCGTCGGCGTCATCGTGCAGTTCGGCGGCCAGACGCCGCTGAAGCTTGCCGACGCGCTGGAAAAGGCCGGCATCCCGATCCTCGGCACCGCGCCCGACATGATCGATCTCGCCGAAGACCGCGACCGCTTCCAGAAGCTGCTCACCAAGCTCGGCCTCAAGCAGCCGAACAACGGCATCGCCTATTCGGTCGAGCAGGCGCGCGTCGTGGCCGGCGAGCTTGGCTTCCCGCTGGTCGTGCGCCCGTCCTACGTTCTCGGCGGCCGCGCCATGCAGATCATCCACGACGACACCATGCTGCAGAGCTATCTGCTCGATGTCGTGCCGGGCCTGGTCCCGGAGGAAATCCGCCAGAAATACCCGGCCGACAAGACCGGCCAGATCAACACGTTGCTGTCCAAGAACCCGCTGCTCTTCGACACCTATCTGACGGAAGCGACCGAGATCGACGTCGACGCGCTCTGCGACGGCACCGACGTCCACGTCTCGGGCATCATGGAGCACATCGAGGAAGCGGGCATCCATTCGGGCGATTCGGCCTGCTCGCTGCCGGTCCACACGCTGTCGCCCGAGCTGGTTGCCGAGCTCGAGCGCCAGACGGCGGCGCTTGCCAGGGCGCTGCATGTCGGCGGGCTGATGAACGTGCAATATGCCGTCAAGGACGGCGAGGTCTATGTGCTTGAGGTCAACCCGCGCGCGTCCCGCACCGTGCCCTTCGTGGCCAAGACCATCGGGCGTCCCATTGCCAAGATCGCAGCCCGCATCATGGCCGGCGAGAGCCTGGACCAGGCCTGGTCGCATTATGGCGACCGGCCGGATCTGAAGAACCTCGGCCACATCGCGGTCAAGGAAGCCGTCTTCCCCTTCGCCCGCTTCCCCGGCGTCGACACGCTGCTCGGGCCCGAGATGAAGTCGACCGGCGAGGTGATGGGGCTGGACCGCGATTTCGCCATGGCCTTTGCCAAGGCGCAGCTCGGCGCCGGCGTCGACCTGCCGCGTTCGGGCACCGTCTTCGTGTCGGTGCGCGACGAAGACAAGAAGGGCGTGCTGCCGGCCGTCAGGATGCTGGCCGATATCGGCTTCCGCGTGCTCGCCACGAGCGGCACCCAGCGGTTTCTCGCCGAAAACGGCATCGCCGCCGAAAAGGTCAACAAGGTCCTCGAAGGCCGCCCCCACATCGAGGACGCCATCCGCAACCGCCAGGTCCAGCTCGTCTTCAACACCACCGACGGCCAGAAGGCGGTCTCCGACTCAAAATCGCTGCGCCGCGCCGCCCTGATGCAGAAGGTGCCCTATTACACCACCCTGTCAGGCATGAAGGCAGTGGCCCAGGCCATCGCCGCACTCAAGGCCGGCAGCCTCGAAGTCCGCCCGCTGCAGAGCTATTTCGCGTAGGCGCGCCGTCTAAGCTGCCAATCTCCCCCCTTGAGGGGGAGATGTCCGGCAGGACAGAGGGGGGCGAGACGGGCGTCGACCTTTTCGTGGTAGCCTTCACCACATGAAAACCCACTTCATCGCCCTCATCCACAAAGAGCCGGACAGCGGCTACGGCGTTTCCTTCCCGGACGTTCCCGGCGTGATCGCCGCCGCCGACACGCTGGACGAAGCATTGCGGGAGGGGCGGGTTCAAGTGGTTTCAGATGAGGAGAAGAGGCCTCCCAAAAACGTGCGCTTGCATTTTGGTGCAACCAGCCAAAAATAAACTTATGGTGGATGTCTATCGTTGACGCGTGTAGTGCATTGTTTGCATATTATCCGTTCAACATTGGTCCAGCGTCTTTTCGAAGCAGGTTTTGGCGATGCCGCTATTTTCAGTTCATTCCGCGCTCCATACCGTTTTTGGAGCGTCTCTAAGCGTTGTGATGGCTACTTCTGATTTTTCAGCCGCAGCCGATTGGATGGATATAACCAATCCCGTGATGGGTATCATTGCGATTGGATTGGTGGCGGTCGTAGCAGAACTAATTCGGTATAAAGCCGAGTCGGCCCAACCGCAAACGCTACCTTGGATTATAGCTCTCGTAACTATTATCTCTCTATTTGCCTTCCGGATAGATGCGCTTCAAATAACAGACAGAAACGAAATATTTATTCAGCCTAACGCCGGGACTTTCTTAATGTGCGTAATTCTCACGATCTGGGTGTTGTCACTTCAGATCATAGGAATAATGGAGAGGCACCTGAAGTCATGATTTATCCAATAATATTCATTATTTGGTCAGCCTTTGTTCTATGGTATTGTCTGAGAGAATTCCACAAAGATTTGGGGCAGAGGAACGTAAGTAATCATAAAACCGTTGGGCACGGATCGCTGCGATATCACGAAATAATTTCGGGCAGCGAATCGAAGTCACCTGCATTCACATGGCAAACGAATGACTTTTTTGTTGTAACCAAGAATCGGCCTTTGGCAGTGTATCGCAGTGGATACGCGGATAATCGTGGAGATCATCTTAAAAAATGGGCGTTAAAGCCTGTTGAATTCTCTTCGCCGAAAATTCGTCATGAAGGGGCGGACTCGCCGCCTGTGGTGCAACCAAAAAATATATATACGAAATCTAAGTACCACTGAATGAAATTGGGATTTTTGGGACAATGGAAAAGAGTGAAAATTCTATCCCTGGTGATGAAGATGTGAAGTCTGGGGACAGCGAAACTATCATTTCTGGAGATGATATATATAGCGCTCTTGGGTTTTCGCCTATTAAAGATCTAACAACAAATATCTATGCAATTCCTCCGATGAGCGACGGACCATTGCTCATAGGTGTCCGAATTAATATCGAGTGGGCGGGTAAATCTGAATCTACGCAAGCTGTGATTCCTCTAGAGGATTTCATCGGGGCAATCAGGAGTCTTGCATTTGCTGTAGGGCCCGAAGTTCTAGGTCGGGCTGCTTCCAACATTGGCACTCTAAACTATGGACGTGAAGTCGTTTTGCGTATGCTGGATGACACGATAGAGGCTCTTCAAGGCACCAAGGGTGGCCTTGAGAAATTGCTCGATGACTCGTTGCGAGATGCGGCGAGCAAAACGGATGAAACTGCCGTCGAGGACCGGAAATAGACGGCGAGGTCAACACCTGCAAGCTGTCAGCATTTGTCGCCCGCCCTCTACGCACACGCCCCATCACAGGATTCCCTCCCCCTCCCCCCAATCTATCCACACCCCCACCATCCTCCCCCATACTCCCGCCGGCCTGATCGAAGCGGCCTTATGTAGCAAACTCAAAACTTGGCTCCCGCCAAAAGGCGGTGCGGCCATGAGGGCGGTGCTGTTGTCGTTGGCTGTGGCGGTCGCGGGTTTAGGTGGCGTATCCTCAGTTGAGGCGTCCGTCTTCATCGATAGATCCCCTCTGCATCAAGATCACGTTGTCGTGGTCGAGCCACTCCTCAATCTCATCGACCCACTTGCACCAGAATTTGGCAGAGGCGGTGCATTTCACCCCAAATACGTCAACCCAATCAACGTCGACCTTAAGTCCGAACGCACCTCCCTTATCGATGTGGCTGAGTATCCGATCCCAACGGACGTCATTCCCAGAGTCCCAGTGATAGTAGATTGTGCAGGGCTTTTTTGCGCCGGATTGAACCTCGCCAATGATTGTAGGTTTCATGGTGAAGGTGATGCGTTCCTGCTGAGGCATATTTCCACGCGACTCTTTCTTCAGGCTCGCAGAGAAGGTTGTGCGGAGAAGAGACTCCCGCGCTGGCGAATTCCCCGAGTTTCGTATCTGCATGTTGATGGTCAGGTAGGCTTGGGTAACGTCGTATTCGCCACCTCCAATGGAGAGGTAAGCCCTCGTTTGCGCTTCACCGATTCGACGGGTCGCGGAAAACGTCAGCCAGAGAAGGACTGCCGCCAGCAGTGCGGCGAAAGCGGCAACGATGCTGGCCCAAGCCATCGTAGCTTGAGCGGGGTTATCTCCCAAGAGAATCCATTCCCACGGCCATGGCGCGTCCCTGCCCTCGTGTTCGGTATTGGCTTGATCGGGGTAGCCACTGCCTTCGCCATTCATCGACTGGCCAACGTCATGAAGAGCACCAGGGGAGACGTATTCGCCGCCATCATTGGGGTTGGCGTGGGCTTCGCCGCGTGCCTCGGCTGGGCTTACGTGCTGCTCGACCTCCTGCGCGTTTACGCTGGGGGTTAGCACCATGAACAGCGCAAAAAATACAAACCGCATCTCGCCACCCTCCGCCCGGACTCATCGTGCGTCAGGCAATGGCGCTACACAAGCGCGACCTTGCGGAACAATTGCACCAAGTCTTGCGGCTGTCGACGATATGGCGACTCCACAATCTTGGCGGACAAGTGCATTCTCCTGCGATGGCGAGAAATGGGTTCTGGGATTGGTTTTTTCGGCTCGGCACTTTTGCCGGGGTCTGCGTCACGGCGGTGGGTCTTATAGACTTCCCCGAACAGATAGAGCGGTGGGCAAAATTGTTTGACCGCACCCTCTATGATCCGCGCGCAATCGCCTTGGCCGAATACGCAGTCGAGGCCGCTCAGTTTCTCAATCTATGGTACGTACGCGTTGCGCTTGTCAGCCTTGGGATTCTAATGCTGATATGGCCACTACGATGGTTCTGGCGCTTTCGCGCCAGTTTTTCATTTCGATGGAGGCGTCTCTTGGCCGATCATGTGTGGATATCACGCGAAGACGCGGAAAGGATTGTGAGAGATAGTTCCTGGGGGCGGCTGAAAGAGCCAAATGTTGTTAAATCGGTGAGCGTTTTCGACAGTCTTGCCCATTCGTTCACGAGAGAGCGTGTCATTTACGGGATGTCAGACACGGATAAAGAGCTACTGAAGTATCGGCACTTTATTGATCTGACGATCAGGTCATTTTGTGAGGCCAACCCCGATTGCCGACGCATAGTGGATGGCAATGAAGAAATCGAAGAGGGCGCCCTTCGAGTGTTCTTGGGGAAGGCGATGGACGACGAGATACGGGATGAATTCGGTACGGTTCCCCGGATCAAGGTCGGCTAATCGACTCGTATTGTAGCCGCCCCTATCGCTGTCATGCATTGAAGCAAAAACGCAGCCGTAAACCCGCCTCGGCTGATCTTGTTGTTCAGATTCCGCTCGTTCTCATGAACGCCGATCTGAGCCAGCTTCTCGGCTAACTGCGCATATGTGATCCCTTTCCGCTTCAATTCCCCTTTCAGAAGGTTTTTCGCTTTCGTCTCGTATTCGACGTTTACGGGGTCATCTTTTCGGCTAGGCATATCGGGTCTCTCCAAAAATCATCATAAACGATGATATAGACCCTTGACTTCGATGATACAAGCCGGCATATACGGTGCATAATATCACCGGATATGATGACAAATGGCCCAGCACTTCCTTCTTTCAGCAGCATCCCGCACCTTGTCGCTCAAGGCGATCTATCAGGGTGGCGAGGACAAGGCTTACGACACGTTCAAGCGTCTGCGCTGGGATGAGACGGAAGGCGAGCCCGTTTGTCCCGCTTGTGGCTGCATCGACCATAAGCCCGTTGGCGGTCGCAAGACGTACCGTTGCATTGGATGCGCCAAGCAGTACAGCGTCACCAGCGGGACCATGTTCGCATCGCGCAAGCTGTCCTTCACGGATTTGCTCGCCGCGATATGCCTGTTTGTGAACGGCTCCAAGGGCATGTCGGCGGTCCAGTTCAGCCGCGATCTGGACGTGCAGTACAAGACCGCCTTCGTTCTGGCGCACAAGCTTCGTGAGTCGCTTGCCGCCGAGACCGTCACCGAAATGCTGGACGGCGAGGTCGAGATCGACGGCGCTTATTTCGGCGGCCACATTCGACCCGAGAACCGCAAGGAAGAGCGAGTCGATCGTCGCCTTGCCAAGAACCAGACCGGAACCCGCCGCGTCGTGGTGGCCCTTCGCCAGCGTGGCGGTCGCACACTGTCTTTCGTTCGCACCAGCGAAGCCGAAGGCGTCCAGATTGCCCGCGCCCGCATGGTCGCCAGTGCCAAGCTGTTCGCAGACGAGGCCACCCATTGGGATGCGCTGGAAATGGATTTCGACGGTGGCCGCATCAACCACAGCGAAGCCTATAGCGACTTCGGCGGCAAGCACACGAATTGGGTTGAAAGCTACTTCGCACGCCTTCGCCGCATGGTCGGTGGCCAGCACCACCACGTATCGCACCGCTATCTGCACCAGTATGCAAACCACGCCGCATGGCTTGAAGACCACCGCGCACGGTCGAACGGCAGCAACGCCTTCGCGCTACTGGCCGGTGCGCTCAATCATCCGATTTCGCGGGTGTGGGCTGGGTATTGGCAGCGGGCAGCGGCGTAAGCATCCACAGATAGCCCGCGTCGCCATCGCTGAACATCACTCTGCCCTGAACCTTCATTTTGCTAAGCGCCCTACTCACCTTGTCCGTGAGCGATAGCTGGAACCGCTTGTCGCCAATCTCCCATCCCTTGTCGCGAGAGATGGCTATGGCGATTTCGCTGGCCTGCATTCCGCCATCGCTGGCGCGCAGGAAGCCCACTACAAGTCGCGATAGTTCTTTCCGATGGAAGAGGCCGGACGTGCAAGCCTTGCGCACTGGCAGCGCCACCTCTTCGCTTGCGTAGCCTGCAATGCGCAACGTCGAGTCGACGTGGTGCAGGTCGGCGCGAAGCTTCGCAGCTTGCGCCTCCAGGTGAACAACACTCCCCGCCATTTCAGCGCGAAGCTTGAGCAGTCCTTGAACCACGAGATCGTTTTCCATTCCCTGAATATGGGTCTAAGCCGCTGATTTTGCGATAGGAATAAATTTGAGTTTGCTACATAAGACCGGATCGAAGGGAGGCGCGGATGGATGGAAGTCTGGCAATCGAGGCGAACCGGGCGGCGCTGAAGCGCATCGTGGCGACGCTGGTCGACATGGCCGGGTTCGCCGACGGCCCTCATCCTGAGGTGCCCACTGATGCCGGGCCTCGAAGGACCATCCCCCGCATCCTCTGGCGCGCCATCCTGAAGATCCTGCGCCCGGCCGAGGCCGCCGCGCGGCGGCTGATCATCGCGGCGGCCAGCGGGCTTGCCGTGCCGCCCCCGCCGGCCCGCAGGGCCGAGCCCAGGCCCGAGACCATCGCCCGCAGCTGCGCCGTTTGGGCCTTGCAGTGATGATCGGGCCCGGCGGTGCCGCCCCGATCCTCCCCCGCGAGCGGGGGAGGGGGACCATGCGAAGCATGGGGGAGGGGGCGCCCGCCGCCCCGCGCATCCCCGCCTTTCCGCTCTTCGACCCGCCGCGCCATCTCGGCCCGCCGCGCGCCCGCTTCGTGCCCGCGCATGCCGCCCCGCGCATCTGCGTGCCGGGCTACAGCGAACCCTGCGCGCTCCCGCCGCCGCCCTCGCCCGGCGACCTCGTCGACGCCGCGCGCCTGACCCGGCACCTCGCAGCGCTCGTCTCGGCCCTCGACGATCTGCCGGGGCAGGCCAGGCGCTATGTGAGATGGCAATCGCGGCGCGGGGCGGCGCCGCGCCGCTGGCCGATCCGGCGCGGGCGACGGCCCGGCGGCAGGCTCCTGCGCTACGATCCCTCGGCCGCCCATCCGCCCGGCATCCGCGAGATCGACGAGATCCTGGCCCATGCCCATGTGCTGGCCCTGCACGCGCTGGAGAGCCCCGACACCTCCCGAGGCGGGCGGCGCCGAAACCGCCGGGCTGCCGGATCGCCGGCCTGCGACAATGCGTTCCGCCGCGCCTTGTTGCTTATATGCGAAGATGCGCATATACATAGACCGAAGATCAATGGAGGATCCCATGAGACTCGCATCCCAGCCCAAGGGCGAACGCTATTCGCCGCTCTATTTCCTGTCCAGCCTGGGAGCCGGCGGCCTGGCCGTCTCCTTCTTCATGTATCTGATGTGGATGACGCCGCGCCCCGGCCAGCCGATTCCCTCCTTCGCCAGCCTGCTCGTGGCCTTCCAGGAGGGTGGGTTGGCGATGCAGGCGATGATCGTCGTCAGCCTTCTTGGCATTGTCTATTTCACCGCCACCCATATCCGGCTGCTCGTCTGGAACCTGCGCCAGGCGGCCGCGTGGAAGCAGAGAGAGGCCTATGGCGCCTTTCGCCAGGGCAATGCCGAGAGCCAGCTGATGGTAATCCCGCTGACGCTCGCCATGACGGTCAATGTCGCCTTCATCGCCGGCGCCGTCTTCGTGCCGGGCCTGTGGGGCATCGCCGAATATCTCTTCCCCTTCGCCATTCTCGCCTTCGCGGCGATCGGCGTCTATGCGCTGCGCATCTTCCTGGCCTTCATCTCGCGCGTCCTGACCGAAGGCGGCTTCAGCTGCGCCAAAAACAACTCGCTCGGCCAGATGCTGTCGGTCTTCGCGCTGGCCATGGTGGGCGTCGGCTTCTCGGCCTCGGCCGCGATGAGCGAGAACCTCGTCACCTCGGCCATCGCCTTCATGGGTGCCGCGCTCTTCGTCACGGCCGCGCTGGCCATGGGCGCCATCATGCTGGTGCTCGGCTTCCGCGCCATGATGGAAAACAAGGCCGACAAGGAGACCGCGCCGACCCTGTGGATCATCATCCCCTTCGTCACCGTGGCCGGCATCGCGATCTACCGGCTCAACATGGCGCTGATGCACAATTTCGGCGTCGAATGGGCGCCGGGCTCGGTCTTTTCCTACCTCACCTTCCTGCTCGCTCTGCAACTGGTCTTCGGCCTGATCGGCTATGCGGTGATGAAGCGTTTTGGCTATTTCGAGCACTACATCGCCGGCGAAGGCCGCTCGCCCGGCTCCTTCGCGCTGATCTGCCCCGGCGTGGCGCTGTTCGTCTTCGCCAATTTCTTCATCAATCCGGGGCTGGTCGGCATCGGCCTGGTGGAGGCGTATTCGCCGGTCTATTTCGCGCTCTATCTGCCGCTGGTCGCGCTGCAGCTCAAGACCATCCAGGTCTACTGGAAGCTCAATGCCAAGCTGGTCGCCGAAGAGCCGAAGGTCCCGGCCGGCATGGTTCCCGCCGAATAGGCGGAGAGGGGGCGCCGCGTGCTCGAGGCATGGCGGCGCCCGCTGATCTATCGCCCAGGCCGTCCCGTCTTGCCGGGGCGGCGTTTTTTCTTTCGCTCGTCGGCGGGGTCCTCGTAGGAGCCGACGCCCGCACGGTGGCGCTTGACGATGGCCGGGTCCCCCGCCTGCGGCTTCGGCGGCACGGCCTTGCCGGTCGGCTTTTCGGTCCGCCCCACCGTCATCTCGTCCAGATTGTTCTTGCGGAACAGCGTCTTGCCGGCCGGCGTGGCATGGTCGCCGGAGGTGCCCATCTCGTCGAGGTCCGGTTTTCGGAAAAGCGAGCCGCCCTGCGCGGCCTTCGCCTTGCCGCCGCGCCCCTTGGCGGCGTCGCGGCGGCTCTTCTGGGTGTTCTCCACGCCCACGTCGCGGGCCAGCGGGTCGTCGGCGATCGCCAGTTCGGTCTCCTGCAGCCGCTTGAGCTCGTCGCGCAGCCTTGCCGCGCGCTCGAAGTCGAGATCGGCGGCGGCGTCGCGCATTTCCTTTTCCAGGTGCTGGAGATGCGTCTTGAGGTTGGCGCCGACGAGGTCGCCCTTGCCGGTGATGCCGGAGATGTCGGCGCGCACATGGTCGCGCTCATAGACCGAGTCGAGAATGTCGGAGATGCGGGCCTTGACCGATTCGGGCGTGATGCCATGGGCGGTGTTCCACTCGACCTGCTTCTCGCGGCGGCGCGAGGTCTCGTCCATGGCGCGTTGCATCGAGCCGGTGATGTGGTCGGCATAAAGGATCACCTTGCCGTCGACATTACGCGCCGCGCGGCCGATGGTCTGGACGAGCGATGTCTCCGAGCGCAAAAAACCCTCCTTGTCGGCATCGAGAATCGCCACCAGCGCGCATTCGGGGATGTCGAGCCCCTCGCGCAGCAGGTTGATGCCGATCAGCACGTCGAAGGCGCCGAGCCGCAAATCGCGAATGATCTCGATGCGCTCCAGCGTGTCGATGTCGGAATGCATGTAGCGCACGCGCACGCCCTGCTCGTGCAGATATTCGGTCAAATCCTCGGCCATGCGCTTGGTCAAGACGGTGCACAAAGTGCGGTAGCCCTTGGCCGCTGTCTCGCGGATCTCGCCCAGCACGTCGTCGACCTGTGCCTTGGCGGGCCGCACCTCGACCGGCGGGTCGATCAGCCCGGTCGGGCGGATCACCTGCTCGGCGAACACGCCGCCGGCGGCCTCCATCTCCCAATTGCCCGGCGTGGCCGACACGGCAACCGAGAGCGGGCGCATCGCGTCCCACTCCTCGAAGCGCAGCGGTCGGTTGTCCATGCAGGAGGGCAGGCGGAAGCCGTATTCCGCCAGCGTCGCCTTGCGCCGGAAATCGCCGCGATACATGCCGCCGATCTGCGGCACGGTGACATGGCTTTCGTCGACGAAGACGATGGCGTTGTCGGGCACGTATTCGAACAGCGTCGGCGGCGGGTCGCCGGGACGGCGCCCGGTCAGATAGCGCGAATAGTTCTCGATGCCGGCACAGGAGCCGGTCGCCTCAAGCATTTCGAGGTCGAAGCGCGTGCGCTGCTCCAGCCGCTGGGCCTCCAGCAGGCGGCCCGCCTTCTCCAGCTCGACGAGCCGGTGCTTCAGCTCTTCCTTGATCGACTTGATCGCCTGGTTGAGCGTCGGGCGCGGGGTGACATAGTGCGAGTTGGCGTAGATCTTGACGCTCTTCAGCTCGCCCGTCTTCTGGCCCGTCAGCGGGTCGAATTCGGTGATCTGCTCGATCTCGTCGCCGAACAGCGAGACGCGCCAGGCCGCGTCCTCGAGGTGGGCGGGGAAGATCTCGATCGTGTCGCCACGCACGCGGAACGAGCCGCGCGCGAAGCCGGCATCGGCGCGCTTGTATTGCTGCGCCACGAGATCGGCCAGCAGCTGGCGCTGGTCGATGCGGTCGCCGACCTGCATCTGGAAGGTCATGGCGGTGTAGGTCTCGACCGAGCCGATACCGTAGATGCACGAGACCGAGGCGACGATGATGACGTCGTCGCGCTCCAGCAGCGAGCGCGTCGCCGAGTGGCGCATGCGGTCGATCTGCTCGTTGATCGAGGATTCCTTCTCGATATAGGTGTCCGACCGCGGCACATAGGCCTCGGGCTGGTAGTAGTCGTAATAGGAGACGAAATATTCCACCGCATTGTCGGGGAAGAAGTTCTTGAACTCCGAATAGAGCTGCGCGGCCAGCGTCTTGTTGGGCGCCAGGATGAGCGCCGGGCGCTGCGTCTCCTCGATCACCTTGGCCATGGTGAAGGTCTTGCCCGAGCCGGTGACGCCGAGCAGCACCTGGGTGCGCTCGTTCTCGTCGATGCCGGCCACGAGATCGGCGATGGCCCGCGGCTGGTCGCCGGCCGGCTGGTATTCGGTCTCCATCCGGAAGGCGATGCCGCCTTCGGATTTGTGCGGCCGCTCGGGCCGGTGCGGGACCCAGCCATCGCCCTTCACATTCGGGTCGCCGCTTTCGATCAGCCGCGACAGCGCCGCCACCGTGGCGGTCACGCCGGAATTGTCGAGCCCCGCCGCATCCTCCAGCGCGATGTCCATGCCGGCCACCGGGTTGAGCCCCGCCGCCGCGCGCTCCTTGGGCGAAGCCGCGCCGCCCATCGAGGTCCCGCGCGCGGATTTTGTCGCCGCGGTGGACCGGGCGGGGATCTTTTTCGACGTTCTGGCGGGGGCCTCTGGCGCGGCGCCCTTGCCGGCCGCCTTGAAGCGGTGCTTGCCGGCCTCGGAGCGGGTCGCGCGCATCGAAGACTTGCGCATGTCCGCCTCCGCCGCGCGCTCCAGATCGCGCGCCCAATCCGCCACGCTGCCGGACAGCGGCGCGCCCGCAAAATCGGCCTGCGGCGCTTCGCCAAAACCGTTCGGGCGGTCTCGGGAGGAATCGCCCTCGGCGGGCGGCGGTGTCTTTGCGGGTCGGGATGTCATGGACACAATATGGAGAGGCCGCGTGGCGAAGGAAAGGCCACGCCGTGCATGGCGGCTATTCCCTGCGCGATGCTGACGCAGCGCTGTCAGGAGGTGATGAGATCCCTCGGCCGCAGGAAGTGCGTCAGCCGCGCTGACCCTGGCGACAGGTCGCGCCAGTCGCCGGCGCAGTCGAAACGGGTCAGCGCGCCGGTCGGGAACTTGGTCCGCATCCGGTCCAGCGCCTCGGCCGCCGAGCCGTCACCCGCCAGCAACGCGGCGAAGTCCTCGATCCCGGGATTGTGGCCGACGACGAGCAGGGTTTCGACAGGGGCTGGCGCCTCGCGCACCAGCGACATGAGATCGTCCGCGCCGGCCATGTAGAGCCGTTCGGGAAAAACTTCCGCCGGTGGTTCGGCAAGGTGGGGCGCGACCAGCGCCCAGGTCTCGCGGGTCCGCCGCGACGGCGACACCAGCGCCAGCTCGGGTTGCCAGCCGCGCCGCGCCATCTCGGCTCCCATCACCGGCGCGGCCGTCTCGCCGCGCGGCGCCAGCGGCCGGTCCAAATCGGCCAGCGCCGGGTCGTCCCAGCTCGATTTGGCGTGGCGCAGGAGGAGGAGAGTGCGGTCGGTCATTCAGGCGGTGCCGGCGACGGAGGATGCGGGAGGCAAAGGCTGGCCCTGATCTGCTACCTGAACAGCAGGACCGGCACCTTGCAGGAGCGGATCATTTCGGCGGTCGTCGAGCCGATGATCATGGCGCGGATGCGCGAGTGGCCATAGGCGCCCATGACGAGCAGGTCGATGCCGTCGCGCTCGACGATCCCGGCGATGGTCGATTCCGGCTGGCCGGCCACGATGTCGATCGTCGCCTCATGCCCGCCGGCCCGCAGCGTCGCCTGCGCGTTGTCGAGGCGCCGCCGTGTTTCCTCATTGTCGGTGCCCACCGTCAGCAGCCGGATTTCGAGCCCGACGAAGAGCGGCGAGCGGGCGACGTGATCGACCGCCTTCATCGAACTGGGACCACCGTCGAAGGCGATCAGCATCTTTTCCATCGGCCCGAAGGCGCGCGAGGCGACCAGTACCGGTCTTTTCGAAGAGCGCGCGATGCGCTCCAGGTTCGATCCCAGATGCAGCTTCGCGAAATCGGCGGCTTCGCCGCGCTTGCCGATGACGACGAAGCTGGCCGTGCTTTCGGCCTCGGCGACGGTCTCGAGCAGGTCGCCATTGCGCAGCCGCGCCGTCACCGCCTCGATGCCGGCTTCGCGCAGGATGGTTTCGGCATCCTCCAGGATGGCGCGGCCCCGCTTCTGGGCGAGCCGTGCGCGCTGCTCGTCGAGGCTGCTCAGTTCTTCCAGCAGCGCGGAGCGGGCGCCGAGCGCGATCGAGCCGGAGAGGTCCGAGGCGCTCGTCGTTTCGCGCCGGCCGAGGACGTGGAGCAACTCGACACCGACATTCAGCCGGCCGGCCAGCCAGGCGGCATGTTCGCAGACACTGCGGGCATAGATGGAGCCGTCGATCAAAGCGAGAATATTGTTGCTCATGAAGATCCTCCCGGGCCGAAACTAACCGTCAGGGGGCGGCGAGGGCAATGTGTCGATGATCCCATCGTCAGTGCCCCATCAGCTTTTCGAGCGCGCCCGGCTTGTCGTGGATGGCCAGCCTGTCGACGATGGTCTCGCTCGCCTCGTTGAGGCCGACGATCTCGACCTCCGCACCGTCGCGGCGGAATTTCAGGATCGCCATGTCGAGCGCCGCCACGCTGGAGATGTCCCAGATATGGGCGCGGCTGACATCGATCGTCACCTTCTCCAGCACTTCCTTGAAGTCAAAGGCGGCCATGAAATCCTCCGACGATGCGAAGAAGAGCTGGCCTTCGACCAGATAGGTGCGGTGACGCCCGTTGTCGCTCAGCGTCGAGGAGACACGGAACAGCTGCGCAATCTTCCAGGCAAAGAAGATGCCCGACAGGAGGACGCCGATCAGCACGCCGATCGCCAGATTGTGGGTGAAGATCACCCCGGCCACGGTCGCCAGCATGACGATCGAGGACGAGCGCGGATGGTCCTTCAAATTCCTGATCGACGACCAGGAGAAGGTGCCGATTGACACCATGATCATCACGGCGACAAGCGCCGCCATCGGAATCCGGCTGACGAGATCGCCCAGAACGAGGATCATGAACAGGAGAAAGACACCTGCCGCAAAACAGGACAGCCGCCCGCGGCCGCCCGATTTCACGTTGATGATCGACTGCCCGATCATGGCGCAGCCCGCCATGCCGCCGATGAAGCCGGTGGCGGTGTTGGCGATGCCCTGGCCGACGCATTCCTGGTTGCGGTCGGAGGGCGTGTCGGTCAGGTCGTCCACGATCTGCGCCGTCATCAGCGATTCCAGCAGCCCGACGACGGCGACCGCCAGCGAATAGGGCAGGATGATCAGCAGCGTCTCGAGATTGAGCGGGATGTCGGGGATCAGGAAGACCGGCAGCGTGTCGGGCAATGCGCCCATGTCGCCCACCGTGCGGACATCGAAGCCGAAGGCGATCGCCACGGCGGTCAACAGGACGATCGCCACCAGCGGCGAGGGGATCGCCTTTGTCACGCGCGGCAGGAGATAGATGATGCCAAGGCCGGCGGCGACCATGACGTAGGTCAGCCACGGCACGCCCACGAGCTCGGGGATCTGGGCCACGAAGATCAGGATGGCGAGCGCGTTGACGAAGCCGGTCATCACCGAGCGCGACACGAAGCGCATGATGTAGCCGAGCTTCAGCAGCCCGGCGACGATCTGGATCAGACCGGCCAGCACGGTCGCGGCGAGCAGGTATTCGAGCCCGTGATCGCGCACCAGCGTGACCATCAGCACGGCCGTCGCCGCGGTCGCCGCGGAGATCATGCCCGGCCGCCCGCCGACGAAGGCGATGAGCACGGCGATGGAAAAGGATGCATAGAGCCCGACCCGCGGGTCGACTCCGGCGATGATGGAAAAGGCGATGGCCTCGGGGATCAGCGCAAGCGCCACGACGAGGCCGGCGAGCAGATCGCCCCGCACATTGCCAAACCACTGCGCGCGGTAGGTGTGAAGAAAGTTCATGGGATCCAGATCAGGAGGGTCGCGGCTGGCACGTGGGAGGCGCGTGCAAGGGAGGAGGCGACAGAAGCTGTTTGTCCGGCGGATCGGCGGCCGGAAGAGCCACCCGGGTTTTCACCGGGTCCAGATGAGGTGTCGCCTGTTTGCAACGGAAATTGCTGCAGTGCAACAGCAAATGTGCAGGGGCTGCGCGGCCGGTGCGGGGTCGACAGCCAACAGGGCTGCGCCGGCGGGGAGCGTGCGCCGTGACATCTTTCGGAGAAGAGCAGCTCATGCGAGCCACCAATTGCCGCCCTAGGCTAGGCTATCGCGGTCCCGGGCAGAGAGGTCGACGCGCCGGCGACCGGAGACGCCGGCGCGTTGGACGAAGGCGTCAGATCCGGCCGGTCAGAAGCAGGATCAGAACGATGATCAGCACCACGCCGGCGATGCCGGAGGGGCCATATCCCCAGCTGCGCGAATGCGGCCACGCCGGTATCGCGCCGATGAGAAGCAGAACCAGGATGATGAGGAGTATCGTGCCGACGCCCATGGGATGTTCCTTCACGGTTGTGTGATTGCGGCTTAATGCTCGGCAAGGCTGATAGGTTCCCGCCCACGACGCGGAAGGGCGGCTGCGCGCCGATCGATCGATCTCGTATGTCGGCTGGCGGGTCCTAGCGCCGCGCCAGCCGCGCTTCCGCCATCCCGTTGCGCAGGTCGGGCAGGAACACCGTCAGCAGGCCAAGCAGCGGCAGATAGGAGCAGATATGGAAGACGAAATCGATGCCACGCGCATCCGCCAATATGCCCAGCGCCACTGCGCCGATGCCGCCCAGTCCGAAGGCCAGGCCGAAGAAGATGCCGGCCACCGTGCCGACACGGCCGGGGATCAGCTCCTGCGCAAAGACGATGATGGCGGGGAAGGCCGAGGACAGCATCACCGCGATGAGCGCCGACAGCGTGGCGGTCCAGAAGAGGTTCGCATAGGGCAGCACCAGCGCGAAGGGCAGCACGCCGAGGATCGAGATCCAGATCACCGCCTTGGCGCCGAACCGGTCGCCGAGCGGTCCGCCGATCAGCACGCCCGCGGCCGTGCCGCCGAGGAAGAGGAACAGCAGCAGCTGCGATTGCTGCACCGAGACGCCGAAACGCTCGATGACGAAGAAGGTGTAGTAGCTGGTGAAGCCGGCCATGTAGATGTGTTTCGTCAGAACCAGCGTGACCAGAACCACCAGTGCCCAGATGATCTTCTTCCGCGGCAGGACGAGTTCACGCGACGGTCTTGGCCGAGCCGAATTGCGGCGCTGGTAGCGCACATACCAGCTGCCGATCTGCCAGAGCACGACCATGCCGACCAGCGCTATCAGCGACAGCCAGCCGAGGCTTTCCTGTCCGCGTGGCACGACGATGAAGGCCGCCAGCAGCGGGCCGATGGCGGTGCCGGCGTTGCCGCCGACCTGGAACACCGACTGCGCGAGGCCGAAGCGCCCGCCGGACGCCATGCGGGCGACGCGCGAAGCTTCCGGGTGGAAAACCGCCGAGCCGATACCGATCAGTGCGGCGCCGATCAGCAGCATCTCATACTGCGTCGCAAAGCCGAGCGTCAGCAATCCCAGCATGGTCGACCCCATGCCGAAGGCCAGGGAGTAGGGCAGCGGCCGCCTGTCGGCCACGAACCCGACCAGGGGCTGCAGGATGGAGGCGGTGACCTGAAACGCCATGGTCAGCAGCCCGATCTGCCAGAAGGAGAGGCGGTAATCCTCCTTCAGCATCGGATAGATCGCAGCGATCAGCGACTGCATCACATCGTTGAGCAGATGGCAGAAGCTGAGCGCGAAAAGCACCGTGAAGGCGGTGCTTTCGGCTGTCAGTGCAGGCTTGGAGGTGGTGTCGGTCACGCGAGGACTCCGGTGTGGTCTGCGCTATAGGCCCGTTGCCTGCGTCTGGCTTTCGTGATTTGGTCGAATTGTTACGCGAGTGGGCCATAGACATGACAGCCGACATTCGAAGGGACCGGCCCTTTCTCGACGCCGATGCCCTGACCGGGCGGCTTTCCCTGATCGAGGAATCGCGGGAGCCGGCGGTCGCGCTGGCCGGCGAATATCCGGATGGACACATGGTCATCGCGCACCGGCACGGCCGCGCCCAGCTCCTGCACGCGCTGGCCGGCGTCGTCACCGTGGCGACCCAGGCCGGCCGCTGGATGGTGCCGCCCGATCACGCGATGTGGATCCCCGCCGGTACCGAACATTCCGTCGAGATGCTGGGCGATGTCAGCATGCGCTCGGTCTATGTGCGCGAGGATGCGGGCGCGGAACTGCCGGCGGGCCTGCGCGTGATGGGCATGTCGGAGCTGATGCGCAGCCTGCTGATCGAGGCCGTCGCCATGGGGCCCGCCGAGATCGAGGGCCGGCGACGCGCCTTGCTGCTCGATCTCCTGGTGGAGGAGATTTCGCATCTGCCGGAGCGGCCGCTGGGGCTGCCGATGCCGGCCGATCCGCGGCTCGCCGCGCTGTGCCGCGGCTTTCTCGCCGCACCGTCGGCGCGGGCCACCATCGATGGCTGGGCCGAAAGCGCCGGCATGAGCCGCCGCACCTTCACCCGCGCCTTTGCCCGCGAGACGGGGCTGGGCCTGTCGGCATGGCGCCAGCAGGCCTGCCTGTTTGCCGCAATGCCGCGGCTCGCCGATGGCGAGCCGATCACCATTGTCGCGCTCGATCTCGGCTATGACAGCGTGCCTGCCTTCATCACCATGTTCAAGCGCATGCTGGGGATGGCGCCGCGCGCCTATCTGCGCGGCGCCATGGTCGGTGATGCGGCTTCTATTCCTCGGCCCCGGCGCGTCTGAGGGTCAGGCCGACCGCGGTGCGGTGGGCGAAACCCCGCCAGCAGCTGTGCTCGTCGGTCGGCTCGCCGTCGTCATCGAGCGCGACCACGCCTTCCGACGCGTCCTCGATCAGATCGAGATAGTCCACCATGTCCTCGTCCTGCTTGAGATGCAGGCCGAAGAAGGCCGTCGCGAAATGCTGGGCGATGTTGTTCATGCGCACCGTGTCCCAGACCGCATCGGCATAGTGGTCGAAGGGCGCACGGCCGAGCGCTTCCGAATGGGCATAGGATTCGGCCGGCGCGGGGATCGGTGCTGCGGCATTGTGGTTGGCGTTCTCGAAGGTCAGGAGATAGCGCTCGACGCCCGAAATCTCCTCGTAGATGCGCCGCACGCCGTCCTCGTATCCCGACACGTCGTCGACGCTGCCGGCCATCAGGAAGATCGGGCTGCGCAGGCCCGACAGGCCTTCCGCATCCCAGAAGCCGGTGTTCCGGCCCCAGGGGCCGATGGCGATGACCGCGCGCACGCGCTCGTCGGGCAGGCCTGCATGTTCGTCCGAGCCGGCCAGATGGCGGCGCAGGGTGCCGTCAGGCGCGCCCCATTCATAGGCGGTGCTGGCTTCGGTCACGCCGCCGCCGGCCGCCACGATGGCGCCGTAGCCGCCCATGGAATAACCGACAATGCCGGTGCGCTCGGCATCAACGAGCCCGGCGAGGAAGCTGTCCCCTTCCGCCGACATCCGGTCGATCTCCGACAGCACGAAGAGCTGGTCGATCGGCCGGTTCACCAGCGTCGAACCGAAAGCGGTCTGGTCGGAATAGGTGGAATCGCGGTGGTCGATCGCGGCGACGACATAACCCTTGGTGGCGAGGTTTTCCGCCAGATGCGTCATCAGGAAGCGGTTGCCGGGGTATCCGTGCGAGAGGATGACCAGCGGGAACTCGCTTTCCGCAGTCGGCTCGGCATCGCGCACGCCGCGCCCCTGGATCGTCGCCATGGTGACGCCATCGCGCAGTTCGATCTCGTATTCGCCCTGCGCGCCGGTGCCTTCGGCCGCTGGATACCAGATCTCGACGGTGAGCTCACGATCGTAGCGCGGGTGCTCCTCGCCTGCGGTGACGTTGACGATGTCGATCTGGTCGGATTGACGAGTTCCACCGTGCGAACGCCGACCGGATGGTCACCGGGCGCGGCCAGTGTCGGCGCATCGGGGCGCATCAGGTCGATCCGGTTTTCGGCCAAGGATGCCCCACCTGTCGTCATGGCCAGACAGATGGCCACCAGGGTCTTTTTCATGTCATCTCCTTGTGTGCAATCTCCAAGCCCATCTAACCCACCAATGTGACAAGTGGGTCACTGTCCATTCCCACCATGATAGAGGAGGGGCGGCATTGTCACCCTAGGTCCGCCCCTCTAGACCGTGCGCAATCTGCGGAGCGCCCATGACTACCGAGATTTCAGACCACCACGCAAACCCGGATCTGGGTGAGCTCTTCCGCGTCTTCGGCAAGATCGGACTGCTGTCCTTTGGGGGGCCGGCGGGCCAGATCGCGCTGATGCACCGGGTGCTGGTGGAAGAGAAGAAGTGGCTCGACGAGCCGCGTTTCCTGCACGCGTTGAACTACTGCATGATGCTGCCCGGACCGGAGGCGATGCAGCTTGCCACCTATGCCGGCTGGCTGATGCAGGGCGTGCGCGGCGGCCTGATCGCGGGGCTGCTCTTCGTGCTGCCCGGCGCTGTCGTGCTCATCGCGCTGTCGGCGCTCTATCTCGTGCTGGGCGAGGTTACCATCGTGGAGGGACTGCTGTTCGGCCTCAAGGCGGCGGTGCTGGCGGTGGTGCTGGAGGCGCTGGTCAAGGTGTCGAAACGGGCACTCAAGAACAGCCTGATGGTCACCATCGCCATCGTGGCCTTTGTCGGCATCGCCTTCCTGCAGATCCCGGTTCCCGTCATCATCCTGTCGGCGGGCCTTATCGGCGCGGCGGTCCATTGGCTGATGCCCTCGGACGGCGAGGAGGTGCCCGCAGCCGCACCGGCTCACCTGCAGCATCGCGGCGAGGCAAGCCTCGGACGCTTCGTTTCGACGACCGCGGTGTGGCTCGCCATCTGGCTCGGTCCGCTGCTGCTGCTCTTCGCCGCGCTCGGCGCGACGCATGTCTACACGCTGCAGGCCGGCTTCTTTTCGGTCATGGCGGCGGTCACCTTCGGCGGCGCCTATGCGGTGCTGGCCTGGGTGGCCCAGCAGGCCGTCGAAGTCTATGGCTGGCTGCGCCCGGACGAGATGCTGACCGGGCTCGGCCTGGCGGAAACCACGCCCGGGCCGCTGATCCTCGTCCTGCTTTTCGTCGGCTTCCTCGGCGGCGCGCGGCTGTCGGGCCTCGAGCCGCTCGCCGGCGGCATTGGCGGCGCGCTGGTGGCGCTGTGGTTCACCTTCGTGCCGTGCTTCTTGTGGATATTCGCCGGTGCGCCCTATGTCGAGAAGCTGCGCGACGTGAAATGGCTTTCAGCCGCGCTGACGGCGGTCACGGCGGCCGTGGTCGGCGTCATCGCCAACCTTGCGTTCTGGTTCGGGCTGCACGTGCTCTTTGCACGCCTCGATGAAGAGTCCGCGGGCCCGCTGCGCGTGCTCGTGCCGGACCCGGCGAGTTTCGATCCGGCTGCCGGGGCGATCGCCCTGGCGGCGGCCGTCGCTCTCCTGGTGCTGAAGCTCAACCTCCTCGTCGTGCTGGGCGGAGCCGCCCTTGCCGGGATGGGCTGGGTGCTCTTCGTCTGAGAGGATTGGCTTTCGAAGGCGGCGGCCCGGAAGGGCCTGCCGCCTCGAAGAAAACCGTCGTGGATCAGGCCTGCATCACGACGACGCGGGCGCCGGTCGGCACGCGCTCGTGCAGGTCGATCACGTCGTGGTTGAGCATGCGGACGCAGCCGCTCGACATCGCGTGGCCGATGGACTGCGGCTGGTTGGTGCCGTGGATGCGGAACATCGTGTCGCGGCCGTCGCGGTAGAGATAGAGCGCGCGGGCGCCGAGCGGGTTGTTGATGCCGCCGGGCACGCCGCCGGCATATTGCCGGTTGCTCGGGTCGCGCGCCATCATGTTGGCGGTCGGCGTCCAGCTTGGCCATTCGGCCTTGCGGCCGACATAGGCATGGCCGCGCAGTGCCAGACCGGCCCGGCCCACGCCGACGCCGTAGCGCATCGCCTTGCCGTCACCCATCACGTAGTAGAGACGCCTTTCCGGCGTATCGACGACGACGGTGCCGGCGGCGTGGCGCGTCTCATAGTCCACCACCTGGCGGCGCAGCTCCGGCTTCACCTCGGTGGGCGACAGCGCCGAAAGCGGGAAGGGTTCCTCCCGGCGCGGACCGTATGCCGTCATGAAGTTTTCCGACCCGCTGGTCGCGCAGCCGGCCGCGAAAAGCGGCAGCCCTATGATGAAGCCTCTGCGTGTAATCGACATCTTGCCCCCAAAGCAGAATACCCTGACCTAAGCTCAAATCCCTAGTCTTCTTATGGTTAACGAACGGTAATTGTCGAGGCGATTTCGAACACGGTTGCTTGAGTTTCCCTGCCCGATCGCTCGGGCGTTTGACCCAAATCAAGGGAGGCAGCTGCGCGCCCTGTCAAATGCCCCGAGGCCGGGTCCGCATTGCGGGCTCTCCGCAATTGGGGATCTGATCATGAAATACACGGTGGAGATCGTCGGCGTCAGCCTGGCGGCGTTCCTCGCGCTGGTGGGGGCGGCACTGTCGCAGGACTCGCTGTTCCAGGCACATATGTGGGTGCTGTTCTTCGCGCTGGCCGGCGGCGCCGTCCTGCTGTTGCGCCAGCACAGCTTCATGCCCGCGGCACCGGCACCCGCCCGCTCCAGCGTGCACAGCGAGGTGGAATATATGGACGGCCCGATCCGCTTCGGCGTGATCGCCACCATGTTCTGGGCCATTATCGGCCTCTTGGTCGGCGTGGTCATCGCCGCGCAGCTCGCCTGGCCGCAGCTCAATTTCGAGCCCTGGTTTACCTTCGGGCGCGTGCGCCCGCTCCACACGTCTGCCGTCGTGTTCGCCTTCGGCGGCAATGCGCTGATCACCACCTCCTTCTGGGTCGTGCAGCGGACATCCCACGCCCGCCTGTGGGGCGGCAATCTGGCCTGGTTCGTGTTCTGGGGTTACCAGCTCTTCATCGTCCTGGCAGCGTCGGGCTACGTGCTGGGCATCACCCAGAGCCGCGAATACGCCGAACCCGAATGGTACGTGGATCTGTGGCTGACCGTCGTCTGGCTGGCCTATCTCGCCGTCTTCCTCGGCACGATCCTGAGGCGCAAGGAACCCCACATCTATGTGGCCAACTGGTTCTATCTCGCCTTCATCGTGACCATCGCCATGCTGCACGTCGTCAACAACATGGCGGTGCCGGTGTCGTTCCTCGGCGCCAAGAGCTACTCGGCCTTCTCGGGCGTGCAGGATGCGCTGACCCAGTGGTGGTACGGCCACAACGCGGTCGGCTTCTTCCTGACCGCCGGCTTCCTCGGCATCATGTATTACTTCGTGCCGAAGCAGGCCAACCGGCCGATCTATTCCTACCGCCTGTCGATCATTCACTTCTGGGCGCTGATCTTCCTCTACATCTGGGCCGGCCCGCATCACCTCCACTACACGGCGCTGCCCGACTGGGCGCAGACGCTCGGCATGGTTTTTTCCATCATGCTGTGGATGCCCTCCTGGGGCGGCATGATCAACGGCCTGATGACGCTGTCGGGGGCCTGGGACAAGCTCAGGACCGATCCGATCATCCAGATGATGGTCATCGCCATCGCGTTTTACGGCATGGCCACCTTCGAGGGCCCGATGATGTCCATCAAGGCCGTCAACTCGCTGTCGCACTACACCGACTGGACCATCGGCCACGTGCATTCCGGTGCGCTTGGCTGGGTAGGCCTGATCTCGTTTGCCGCGCTCTACTACCTCGTGCCGCGGCTGTGGGGACGCGAGAAGCTCTACTCCACCCGCCTGGTCAGCGTCCATGTGTGGACCGCCACGCTCGGCATCGTGGTCTATGCCGCGGTGATGTGGGTGTCGGGCATCATGCAGGGCCTGATGTGGCGCGAGTACGACGACCAGGGCTTCCTGGTCTACTCCTTCGCCGAGACCGTGGCGGCCATGTTCCCCTACTACGTGATGCGCGCCTTCGGCGGCCTGCTCTACCTGATCGGCGCGCTGATCATGGTCTACAACATCTGGATGACAATACGCGGTCGCGTGCGGGAGGAGGCGCCCGTCGGCGGTTCCCTGCCTGCGCTCAAGCCGGCCGAATAGGAGGCCACCATGGCTCTTTTGGAAAAGCACAAGATCCTCGAGAAGAACGCCACGCTGCTTCTGGCCGGCTCCTTCCTGGTGGTCACCATCGGCGGCATCGTCGAGATCGCCCCGCTCTTCTACCTCGAGAACACCATCGAGAAGGTCGAAGGCATGCGGCCCTACACGCCGCTGGAGCTGGCGGGCCGCAACATCTACATCCGCGAAGGCTGCTATACCTGCCACAGCCAGATGATCCGCCCCTTCCGCGACGAGGTGGAGCGGTACGGGCACTATAGCCTGGCGGCCGAGTCGATGTACGATCACCCCTTCCAGTGGGGCTCCAAGCGCACCGGTCCGGATCTGGCACGCGTCGGCGGACGCTACTCCAGCGAATGGCATGTCCAGCACCTGACCGACCCGCGCTCGGTGGTGCCGGAATCCAACATGCCGGCATATGGCTTCCTGGCGCGGACGCAGCTGCGCGTGGATGACGCCGATGGGCATCTTCGAGCCAACAGGGCGGTCGGCGTCCCCTATGACGACGAGATGATCGGCAACGCCACGCGCGATCTTCTGGCGCAGGCCAATCCCGATGCGGATCCGTCAGGTCTCGAAGCCCGCTATCCCAATGTCCGCGTCGAAGCCTTCGACGGCGATCCCTCGCGCGTGACGGAGATGGATGCGCTCGTCGCCTATCTCCAGATGCTCGGCACGCTGGTCGACTTCTCCACCTATGACGAAACCGTCGGATTCCGCTGAGGAGAGCCCTGATGGACTATGAATCGATGCGCCACTTCGCCGACAGCTGGGCCCTGCTGGCGCTGTTCATCTTCTTCATTGGCGTCGTGATCTTCGCCTTTCGACCCGGCAGCAGGAAGCACGCCGACCGGGCCTCGCAGATACCCTTCAAGGAAGACTGATCATGAGCGACCAGGACAAGAGGGAGGTCGACGAGATCTCCGGCGTCGAGACGACCGGCCATGAATGGGATGGCATCAAGGAACTGAACAACCCGCTGCCGCGCTGGTGGCTGTGGACCTTCTACGCGACCATCGTGTGGTCGATCGGCTACATGATCGCCTATCCGGCCTGGCCGCTGATCAATTCGGCCACGCAGGGCGTGCTCGGCTATTCCAGCCGCGCCGAGCTGCATCGGGACGTCGAGCGCGTCGTTCTTGAACGCAGTGGCCAGACCGAGGCGCTGGCGACCATGGATCTCAACGAGGTGCTGGCCGACGACGCATTGCGCAATTTCGCCATTGCGGGCGGGGCCGCCGCCTATCGCGTCAACTGCTCGCAGTGCCATGGCACGGGCGCGCAAGGGGCGGAGGGTTATCCCAACCTCAACGACGACAGCTGGATCTGGGGCGGCACGATCGAGGACCTGCACCAGACCATCGCCTTTGGCGTGCGTGACCATGCCAGCTTCGACACCCGCATCTCCGAGATGCCGTCCTTCGAAGGCATTCTGAGCCGGCGCGAAATGGCCGAGACGGCGGCCTTCGTGGTGTCGCTGTCGCGCGAGCCGGAGAACCCGGATATCGTCGCCGCTGGCGCGGAGCATTTTGAGGTCTACTGTGGTGCCTGTCACGGGGTCGGCGGCGAGGGCGACCGGATGCTCGGCGCGCCGAGCCTGAACGACCCGATCTGGCTCTATGGCGGCACGGAGGCCGAGATCGCGGCCCAGATCGCCAGTCCCCGCCATGGCGTGATGCCGGGCTGGACCGACCGGCTCGGCGACGTGACGGTGCGCAAGCTGGCCATCTTCGTGCATTCGCTTGGCGGCGGGGAGTAGGCCGTATCCGGGGGCGCGCCCTTCCCTTCTGCCCTAACGGCCCGGCGGCAACGCCGGGCCGACCCTTTTCGAGAGCTTGACCCGGATCAAGGCCGGCCGTGCCGTTCGGCGCGAGAAACGCTTGCGTGAACTCAAGGCGCGCCCGAGGCGCGGGAGAATGAAATGCTGGATACCAGCGATGTCGAACGCCTCGACGCCGAAGCCGTCAACAGGGCGGCCACGCGCCAGCCGCTCTATGCCGCGCGCACGAAGATATTTCCCAAGCGCGCCACCGGCAATTTCCGCAATTTCAAGTGGCTGGTGATGCTGATCACGCTCGGCATCTACTATGTGACGCCGTGGCTCCGCTGGGACCGCGGGCCCTACGCGCCAGACCAGGCGGTGCTGGTCGATATCGCCAACCGCCGCTTCTACTTCTTCTTCATCGAGATATGGCCGCAGGAATTCTTCATCGTCGCCGGCATGCTGGTGATGGCCGGCATCGGCCTGTTCCTGATCACCTCGACCGTGGGCCGCGCGTGGTGCGGCTATACCTGCCCGCAGACCGTGTGGGTCGATCTTTTTCTCGTCGTGGAACGCTGGGTCGAGGGTGACCGCAATGCCCGCATCAAGCTCGATGCAGGACCGTGGACGGTTGCCAAGATCGTCAAGCGCGTGGCCAAGCACGGGATCTGGATCCTGATCGCGGTGGCGACCGGCGGTGCCTGGATCTTCTACTTCGCCGATGCGCCCACGCTGGCGGTGGACTTCATGACCGGCCAGGCGGCCACCGTCGCCTACATCACGGTCGCCATCCTGACGGCCACCACCTACACGTTTGGCGGCCTGATGCGCGAACAGGTCTGCATCTACATGTGCCCCTGGCCGCGCATCCAGGCGGCCATGCTCGACGAGAATTCGCTCACTGTCACCTACAATGACTGGCGCGGCGAGCCGCGCACGCGCGGCGTCAAGAAGGCGGCAGCCGAGGGCCGCGCCGTTGGCGACTGCGTGGACTGCAACGCCTGTGTGGCGGTCTGCCCGATGGGCATCGACATCCGCGATGGCCAGCAGCTCGAATGCATCACCTGCGCGCTCTGCATCGACGCCTGCGACACGGTGATGGACAAGACCGGCAAGGAGCGCGGGCTGATCGCCTACGCGACACTGGCCGACTACAACCACAACATGGCGCTCGCCACCGCCGGCGGCTCTGCCGCGATCGAACCGGCTCGCGTGCGCGGCCCGGACGGGCGTCTGGCCGATAGGGTGCGCGGGCTCGACCTCAGGCGGATCATACGTCCGCGCACCTTCATCTATCTGGCGGTCTGGGGGCTGATCGGGCTTGCCCTCCTCTACGCGCTGGCGACCCGCGACCTCCTGGAGATCAGCGTGCAGCAAGATCGCAACCCGCAATTCGTGCTTCTGTCGGACGGCTCCATCCGCAACGGCTACACGGTCAAGGTCCTGAACAAGGTAGCCGAGCCGCGCGCGGTGACGCTGTCGCTTCAAGGGCTCGAAGGCGCCACCATGATGCTGGCCGGGTTCGACATGCCGGAGGCGCGCGAGGTCTTCGTGATGCTGGAGCCCGACCGCCTCAGGAACCTGCGCGTCTTCGTGCGCATGCCGCCTGAAGGCATCGAGCCGGGCGCCACGTCCTTCACCTTCCACGTCGAGGAAGGGCAGGGGCTCGAAGCGGCCAATTATTCCGCCATCTTCCACGCACCGGAGTTGAACCGATGAGCCACATTTCCGAGCGCCCCCGCGAGTTCACGGGCCGGCACCTGTTCCTGATCCTCATCGCCTTCTTCGGCGTGATCATCGCCGTCAACGTGACCATGGCGACGCTGGCCAACCGAAGCTGGTCGGGTCTCGTGGTCCCGAACTCCTATGTAGAGAGCCAGAAGTTCAACGATCATTTCGATGCGGCCCGCGCGCGCGCCGCGCTCGGCTGGCGTAGCGAGATGTACTTCGCCGACGGGCAGTTCTCCTACCGCATCACCAATGGCGAGGGAGACGCGGTGCGCCTCCTGGATGTGGCGGTGGAGTTCCGCCGTCCCGTGCAGGAGGCCAAGGACCAGCAGGTGGCGCTGCTGCCGGCGGAAGCAGGAAAATTCGCTGGCGAACTGTCGCTCGATGACGGGCAGTGGATTGTCGATGTCAGCGCGGTGGCGCCGGGCCTTGGCGAACAGTGGCGCGACATGAAGCGCATCTTCGTGAGAAACGGGTCCCTGCAATGAGCTGTTGCGCGCCCGGCACGGAAGCCGCGCTGGAAATGGACAACGCGGCATTTGCCGTGCCATCGGACGAGGAGCTTCTGCTCGCCAGCCGCCAGCTCGGCAACGGGTTGCGGCAGGTGGATCTGTCGGTACCCGGTGTCCATTGCGGCGCCTGCATCGCAACGGTCGAGGGCGCGCTCAAGCGGCTGGACGGCATGGAGGCCGCGCGGGTCAACCTCTCGACCAAACGCGTCTCGGCGACATGGCGCGACGGTGGCGCGCCGCCGCCTATCCTCCAGACGCTGGCGGCGCTCGGCTACAAGGCCCACCTCTACGATCCCGGTGCCGGCGACAAGGATCAGCAGCTGTCCGAACTGATCCGGGCGCTCGGGGTGGCGGGCTTTGCGGCCGCCAACATCATGTTGCTTTCGGTCTCGGTCTGGTCCGGTGCGGATGCCGCGACGCGCGACTTCCTGCACATCGTCTCGGCGCTGATCGCGCTCCCCGCCCTCGTCTATTCCGGCCGCATCTTCTTCCGCTCGGCCATCGGCGCGCTCCGCCACGGGCGCTCCAACATGGACGTGCCGATCTCGATCGGGGTCATCACCGCCTATGCGATGAGCCTCTACGAGACCATGACCGGCGGCGCGCACGCCTATTTCGACGCCGCCGTGACGCTGCTGTTCTTTCTTCTGATCGGGCGCACGCTTGATCACGTCATGCGGGAGCGGGCGCGGGTGGCGGTCAAGGGGCTGGCCCGGCTGTCGGCACGCGGGGCCACGGTGATCTCGCCCGATGGCTCGCGCGCCTATCTGCCCGTCGAGGAGATCGAGCCCGGCATGTCGATCCTGCTTGCCGCGGGCGAGCGGGTGCCGGTCGACGCGAAGGTAGTGAAGGGCAGGTCGGACCTCGACCGCTCGCTGGTGACGGGCGAAAGCCGGCCGGACCCGGTCGGTGAAGGTGCGGCCGTCCAGGCCGGCACGCTCAACCTCACGGGGCCGCTGACGCTCGAGGCGCTGGCGCCGGCCAACAACTCCTTCCTTGCCGAGATGATGCGGCTGATGGAGGCGGCCGAGGGCGGCCGGGCGCGCTACCGCCGGATCGCCGACCGCATGGCGCAGCTTTACTCGCCGGTGGTGCATCTGGTCGCGCTCGTCACGCTGATCGCCTGGGTGGCGGTCACCGGCGACTGGCACCAGTCGATCCTGATCGCCATCGCCGTTCTCATCATCACCTGCCCCTGCGCCTTGGGGCTGGCGGTGCCGATCGTGCAGGTCGTGGCGGCGCGCCGGCTGTTCGAGCAGGGCATCATGGTCAAGGACGGCTCTGCGATGGAAAGGCTGGCCGAGATCGACATCGCCGTCTTCGACAAGACCGGCACGCTGACGCTGGGCAGGCCGAAGCTTGCCAATCGGGACGACATCGCACCTGGCGACCTGTCGCTGGCGGCAGCGCTCGCCGCGCATTCGCGCCACCCGCTGTCGCTGGCCATCGCCGAGACCTGCGAAGGGGCGGGAGCGCCCGCGTTCGACAGCGTCGCCGAACTGCCCGGCCTGGGTATCGAGGCGCTGCAGGGCGAGAGTGTCCTGCGTCTCGGCCGCGCCGAATGGGCCTTGGCAGAGGTCGATGCCTCAGCCGACGAAGCGGGCACCGTGCTGTCGCGCGACCGGCGGCTGGTTGCTGCCTTCCGCTTCGAGGACAGCCCGCGCGCCGGCGCGGCTGCGGCCATCGCGGCGCTGGCGAAGGCCGGCATCGAAAGCGAGATCGTCTCCGGCGACCGCCAGGTCGAGGTGGTCTCGATGGCGCGCCGGCTCGGCATCGCGCGTTTTGCCGCCGGCATGCTCCCCGGCCAGAAGATCGATCGGCTGCAGGAACTCGCCGGCCAGGGGCGCAAGGCGCTGATGGTCGGCGACGGCCTCAACGACGCGCCGGCCCTGGCGGCGGCCCATGTCTCCATGGCGCCGGCCAATGCCGCCGATATCGGCCGGCAGGCGGCCGACCTCGTCTTCCTGCGCGAGGACCTTTCTGCCGTGCCGGCGGCGATCGACCTGTCGCGGCGGGCGGGCCGGCTCATCCGCCAGAACTTCGCCATCGCCACGGTCTACAACTTCATCGCCGTGCCGGTCGCCGTGCTCGGCTACGTCACGCCGCTGGTGGCGGCGATCGCCATGTCGGTGTCGTCGGTCATCGTGGTGCTGAACGCCATGCGGCTGCGCCCATCGCGCGTCCACGCCATCGCCCGGGCGCCGCGCCCGAAGAAGTCCGGCGCGAGCGGGCTGCGGCTGGAGCCTGCCGAATGAGCAATCTCCTCTTCCTGATCCCGATCGCCCTGTTCCTCGGCGGCCTGGGGCTCGCGGCCTTCATCTGGTCGCTGTCGAGCGGCCAGTATGACGATCTCGACGGCGCTGCCGAACGCATCCTCATCGACGAGGAAGGGGACTAGGCCTCGTTCGTCGCCGCCTGCGGGACGAGGGCCGGGCGTCTTTCGCTCAGGACGAGGCTCGCCACCAGATCGCCGGTCACGTTGACCGCCGTGCGGCTCATGTCGAGGATGCGGTCGACGCCCAGAATGATGACCATGCCGGCGGTCGGAATGCCGAAGCCCGCCGCGACGCTGAGCAGGATCGCGATGCTGACCCCCGGCGTGCCCGGCGCGCCGATGGACGAGGCGACCAACGTGGCGGTGATGATGCCGATCTCGCCCAGCGACAGTTCGATCCCCGCCATCTGGGCCAGGAACATGATGGCGACCGACTGGTAGAGTGCGGTGCCGGCCATGTTCATCGTGGCGCCGAGCGGCACGACGAGATTGGCGGTGGCGTCCGACACGCCGAGCCGGCGCGCCGTCTGGATGGTCATCGGCATCACGGCCGAGGAACTGGAGGTGGAGAAGGCGAGCAGCAACGTGCCGCCGGCCGTCTTCAGGAAGGGCAGGGGATAGATCTTGGCGACCACCGCCGCGATGACGAGATAGATAGCCAGCAGCAGCGCCAGGCCGAGAAACACGGTGCCGACATAGGTCGACATGGCCGCGACTGTCTCCAGCCCGACGCGCATGACGAGTTGCGCCATCAACCCGAAAACGGCGATCGGGGCCAGGAACATGGCCCATTTGACGATCGTCATGGCAATCGCCAGCAACGCGTCGAGAAGAGCGAGGAAGGGGCGACCTTCTGGCGATTGACCTGCGTGGCCGCGATGCCGACCAGCACCGCCAGCACGACGACGGCCAGCAGATCACCTTGCGCGATGGCGGCGGTCGGGTTGGTGGGCAGGATGCCGGCGATGATGTCGGGCGCCTGGGCACCGACGAAGGGCGAGGCGCCGGCATCGGGAACCGCAGCGCCAGCCGCGCTGCCCGCCATCAACAGGCCCTCGACGGCGGCGCCGGGCTGCAGCCAGCGCGCGAGCGCCACGCCGATCCAGGCGGCGGCAAAGGTGGTGGCAAGGATGAAGGCGGCAAGCCGGAGCCCCGTCGAGCGCAGTTCGGCGCCGGACTGCGCGCCGTTCAGCCCGCCGACGATGGAGGCGAAGATGAGCGGCACCAGCACCATGGCGATCAGGCCGAGGAAGATCTGGCCGGGCAACGCCAGCCACGCCCCAAGCTGTTCAGCCGTCGCGGCGTCCAGCATGCCCACATCGGGCGACAGGAGCGTGCCGACGGCGAAGCCCAGCCCCATGCCGACCATCACCTGCGCCCACAGCCGGCTGCGGATCCAGGCATGGAGCTTGAAGCGCTGCTGATAGAGATGGATGGGCTGCGGGTCGTGCGCGTCAGTCGGGCCGGCGGGCGCCGCCATGTGCTGTCTCCCTGTATTGTCCGCTAGATAGCGCCGAAGAGTGCCCGGGGCAAACCGGCGGTTCGGCCTTCCCGCTTGGGACAAGGTCATGGGAGGCCCGCGGGGGGAACTGGAGTTTGGCCTCGCGCGGGTCGCCTCCCCGTCAAGGGGAGGGCGAGCCAGGGCTTACGGCTTGACCACCGAGACGATGCGGTAGGTGTGTGTCTCGCCCTGGTTGGTCAGCGAGACATATTCGCCGGGAATGAAGCGCTCGTCATTGAAACGGAATCCGAGTTCGTCGTCCGACTCACCCTTCTCGTAGTCGAAGAACCACGCCCCGCCGGGCTTGCGTCGCAGGAGGCCGACCCGGTCGGTCTCGCCCCCGTGGAAGCGGCGTACCCGGCAGGCAGCGGCATGGGCCTTCCATTCGGCCGGATCCAGCCTTCCCTCGGTATCGAGCGGCGCGAGAATGTCGTAGCCATCGTCGCGCTCGCCGGCCGGGTGGCCCTTTTCGCGCGCGAGTTCCATGTGAATGTGCCGGATGCTTGCTGGCAGCGCCATCGGTGGGTTCCTTCTGTGGATGTCCACATGGTCATGCACCGGATGGCGGGCCGGGGGTTTGATCCCCGTCAAGCCGCTGGCGGCGGCGGCGCCACCAGCACATCGCACCGGGCCGCCCGCAATACGCCCTGGGCGACGCTGCCGAGCACGAAGCGTTTCAGGGACGAGCGCGCCTGCGTGCCGAGAATGATCAGATCGGCCTTCATTTCCTCGGCGCAGTCCACGATTGTCTCGGCCGTCGCGACTTCCGCCAGTTCGGCGAAGGCGACCTCGGGCTCAAGCCCGTTTGCCTCGAGCCAGACCTCGAATTTGCGGGTGGCCCTGCCGCGTTCGCTCTCGACATAGGCGAGCACTTCCTTCGTCGACGCGGAGGCCTGCAGCATCAGTTCCTGGCCGGGAGCGGCAAAGACATGGATTGCGGTCAGGTGGACATCGGAGAGCAGGCCGAGCTCGCCGGCCCGGCGAATGGCGTTGCTGCAACCCTCGCTCATGTTGCTCGCAAACAGGGCGCGATGATGGGGGCCCGCCGGCGTGGCCTTGGCCATCAGCACCGGTCGCAGGCTGCGCCGGAGGATCCGGTCGACCGTGGTGCCGAGAAAGACGTCGTGGAAGGGGCGCGTACGATGCGAACCGACAATCAGGAGGTCGGCGTCATGGTCTTCGGCAGCCGCCGTCACGGCTTCGTCAATCGGTCCGGCGACAACCACGCCCTCGCAGGACACGCCGTCATGGGAGACAATCGTCGTCTTCAGTTCCAGAATGAGAGCCTCCGCCTCGTGGCGCGCGCTGTTGGCCAGTCGATCGGGCTGATCGTCGTCGACGCCATGCACCAAGACCAGCTTGGCACCTTGTGCCCGCGCAAACAGCGTGGCCCGCCTCAAGGCGCGGTCGGAACGCTCGGAGAAATCCGTGGCGACGAGAATGGTCCTCATGGGTTCTGCTCCGTGATCTTCGCGTGGCCGGCGGCGAGCTTGAGCTGGCCGACGACCAGCTTTTCCAGTTCGAGGATCACCAGAAGCACAACCCCTGGCAAGGTGCACTGGGCAAGCTGGATCAGCGAAAGCGGCCGGGTGTCGAACAGGGCGTTCATGAAGGGTGCGTAGGTCACCAGAGCCTGGAGCACGATGACGATCGCCACGGCGATCAGCACGGGCTGGGTCCCCTTCATGCCTTCCCAGGTGATCGAGGCGGCGCGCAGATAGCGTACCGAGAAGAGGTAGAAGACTTCCATGGCGACCAGTGTGTTGAGAGCCATCGTACGGGCGGTCTCGATATCGCCGTCAAGGGCGCGCGAGAGTTCGAACTGGCCGAAGACGCCGATCGAGAAGAACACCGAGACCAGGACCACCCGCCAGACGAGGAAGCGCGACAGGATCGGCGCGTTTCTGTTGCGCGGCGGCTGGCGCATGATGTCCCGCTCGGGCGCCTCGAAGGCCAGCGACATGGCGAGCGCGACGGAACTCACCATGTTGACCCACAGGATCTGGGCCGGCGTGATGGGCAACAACAAGCCGAAGACGATGGCGATCATCAGGCTGAGCGATTCGCCGCCATTGATGGGCACCAGGAAGGTGATCACCTTCTTCAGATTGGCGTAGACGGTGCGCCCCTGGCGCACGGCCTCCGCGATGGAGGCGAAATTGTCGTCGGCCAGAACCAGGTCGGAGGCCTCGCGCGTCGCCTGGCTGCCCTTGCGGCCCATGGCGATGCCGGCATCCGCCCGCTTCAGCGCCGGCGCGTCGTTGACGCCGTCGCCGGTCATGGCAACGACGTGGCCGTGGCTCTGCAGCGCGGTGACGAGGCGCAATTTGTGTTCGGGGCTGGTGCGCGCGAAGATGTCGGTCTCGATCACGGCGCGCGCCAGGGCAGTGTCGTCGAGCTTTTCGATCTCGGCGCCGGTCAGCACGTCGTCTGTGCGGTCCAGTCCGATCATGCGGCCGATGGCAGCGGCGGTGCCGGCGTGGTCCCCGGTGATCATCTTGACCACGATGCCGGCGGCCCGGCAGTCCGCCACCGCGGTGATGGTCTCCGGCCGTGGCGGGTCGATCAGGCCGACAAAGCCGACGAGCACCAGACCTTCGGCGATATCCTGGTGATCGATCTCGGTTCCGCCATGCGTCTTCATGGCCAGTGCCAGCACGCGCTGTCCGTCACTGGCAATCGCCTCGGCATGGCGCAGCCAGTGATCGCGCAGGAGCGGCTCCGGGCCGTTGCCGGCCAGTTGCCGGTCGCACATGTCGAGGATGCGTTCCGGCGCGCCCTTGACCAGTGCCACGGTGGTCTCGCCCTCGGGACGGTGGAGCGTGGCCATGTAGCGGTACTCGGCGTCGAAGGGGATGGAACCTTCCAGTTCGCTGCGCGCGCCCGCGCCGAAGCCCAGCTTCTCGGCCAGCGCCAGAAGCGCGCCTTCCATCGGATCGCCCTCGACGCGCCAGCCATCGCCGTCCTCGTGCAGGGCAGCCGTGTTGCAGAGCGCCGCGATACGCGCCAGTTCGGAAAGCGCAGGCGTGGCTTCCGGGTCCAGTTCCCGGCCGTCCTGCGTGATCCGGCCCGCGGGTTCGTAGCCGGTCCCTGAGACCTCGAAGCGCCCCTCCGCCGTCAGCAGCGTGGCGGCCATCATCTCGTTGCGGGTCAGCGTGCCGGTCTTGTCGGAGCAGATGACTGAGACCGCACCCAGCGTCTCGATGGTCGGCAGCCGCCGAACGATGGCATTGCGCCGCGCCATCGTCTGCACCCCGATTGCCAGTGTCACGGAGAGCAGCGCGGGCAGGCCCTCGGGGATGCCGGCGACCGTCAGGCCGACAACGATCATGAAGGTCTCGCCGAAATCCTGGCCGCGGATCATCGTGCCCCAGGCCAGGATGATGGCCGAGAGGGCGAGGATGATCCCGGTCAGATAGCGGGAGAAGACGTCCATCTGCTGGATCAGCGGGGTCGTCAGCTGTTCGACGGTGGCCAGCAGGCCGGAGATGCGGCCGATCTCGGATTGTGCGCCCGTGCCGACGACGACGCCTGTTGCCGCGCCACGGGTGACCATGGTGCCGGAATAGGCCATCGACCGGCGGTCGCCCAGCACCGCGTCCGGATCGACCGGGTCGATCTGCTTGCGCGCCGGCAGCGACTCGCCCGTCAGGATCGCCTCCTCGATCGACAGACCGGATGCCGTGACTAGGCGGAGATCGGCGGGCACCTTGTCGCCGGGCTCGAGCTGGACGATGTCGCCGCGAACCAGCTCCTCGGCCGCGATCTCGACGCGTTGTCCCTCGCGCATCACGGCCGCGCGCGGCGCCAGCATGCCGCGCAGCGCCTCCAGCGCCTGCTCGGCCTTGCCCTCCTGGAAGAAGCCGATCAGCGTGTTGGCGACAACCACGGCCAGAATGACCACGGTATCGATGTAGTGGCCGAGCAGCGCGGTGATGGCGGCGGCGGCCAACAGCACCAGGATCAGCAGGTTCTTGAACTGGGCCAGCAGGCGCTGCAGCGCAGTGCGGCGCGGCGGTTCCGGCAGCCGGTTCGGTCCTTCGGTCGCAAGGCGTCGCGCGGCCTCCGCTGCCGACAGGCCGTTGCTGGCCGAGCTGGTGCGCGCAAGCACGCTTTCAACCGGCTCGGCCCAAAGGGGCTGGCCGGCCATGTCCTGCAGGTCGGTCATGCGTTGCCGCTCGCGTGGCTACTGGGCTGTGTAGGCACCATCCACCAGATGGTAGCTTCCGGTGATGAAGCTTGCGCGGTCCGACAGCAGGAAGCAAGTCAGCGCCGAGACTTCCTCCGCCGTGCCAAGACGCCCCACCGGATGCATGCCTGCGAGCTGGCCGATCGTCGCCTCGTCCAGATTGGCCGACAAGAGCGGCGTATTGATGAAGGCGGGACCGACCGAGTTGATCCGGATGCCGGCCTGCGCATATTCCATCGCGGCCGTCTTGGTGAGGCCGACCACGCCATGCTTGGCGGCCACATAGGCGCCGGCATTCATGAAGCCGACCGATCCGAGGATCGAGGCCATGTTGACGATCGCGCCGCCGCCACCCGCAAGCATCGCCGGGATCTGGTAACGCATGCCGTAGAAGACGCCATTCAGGTTGACGTCGATGACCTTGCGCCAGCCATCGAGCGGATAGTCGCCCACCTTTTGGCTCGGGCCGCCAATGCCGGCATTGTTGACGGCCAGATGCAGCGCGCCGCCCTTCTTCACGGCGAAATCGACCAGCGCCTCGCAGGCTTGCGGATCGGACGCGTCCGCGGCAAAGGCGAATGCGCTGCCCCCGGAGCCGGCGATCTCGTTGCAGACGGCCTGGGCCTTGTCCTCAGCGATGTCGGAGACGATGACGGTAGCGCCTTCGGCGGCCAGTTCCTTCGCGATAGCCGCGCCGATGCCCGAGGCCGCGCCGGTGACGATCGCTGTCCTGCCTTCGAATTGCATGCTCATGTCGTTCTCCTGAAAACCGGGGGACCACGTTCGGGTCTCTGTCGCAGCCGGGCTGGTTTCATGCCTTGATGTGGGTCAACCTTGATGGGCCCAGAATGTGTCGGGCGATTGACAGGCGCGACGAAGGACCCCATTGCCGCCTTTCGGCGGACGAAACAGGATGCCGCGCAGGGCGGAAGAAGCGGATCAGGGCTTGGCCAGTCTCATTGCCAATGACGAAGCAGATGGAAGGCGCGGATACGCTGGCTATGGGCTGGCCGTCGCCGGCGCCCTGGCGGTGCTCGCTCTCTGGTTCCTGCTGGGCGACAAGACCGGGGCAACATGGGTTGCGCTTCTTCTGGCGCTGGTTGCGCTCGGTGCGGGTTCACTCGGCGGGTGGCAGCCCGGCCTGGCGGCAACCGGCATGGTCTTCGTGGGACTGATCGCCGGCAATCATATGGCGCCGCAGATGTTCTCGACACAGGCTTCCGACCTGCTGGCGATCGTGGCGGCCGGGCTGCTGCTGACGTTGTGCGGCGCGCGCTACAGGCTTGCGACCGCCCATTCGCGCGACACCGCCGCCAAGCTCGGCGCCCGCGAGGCGCATCTGAGATCCATCCTCGACACGGTGCCCGACGCGACCGTGGTCATTGACGCGAAGGGCGACATCCAGACCTTCAACAAGGCAGCGGTGCGGCAGTTCGGCTATTCGGAGGCGGAAGTGGCGGGAAAGAACGTCAGCCTTCTCATGCCGCAGCCCTATCGCGTCGAGCATGACGGCTACATGGACCGTTACATGCGCACCGGCGAGCGGCGGATCATTGGGATCGACCGGGTGGTGGTCGGCCAGCGCAAGGACGGCTCGACCTTTCCCATGAAGCTCGCCGTGGGCGAGATGAAGAGCGGCAACCAGATATTCTTCACCGGCTTCATCCGCGACCTGACCGAACGCGCCCAGACCGAAGCGCGGCTGGAAGAGGTGCAGTACGAACTGGCGCGGCTCGCCCGCATCAATGAACTGGGCGAAATGGCCTCGACGCTGGCACATGAGCTCAACCAGCCGCTCTCGGCGATCGCCAACTACGTCCAGGGCTGCACGCGGCTCCTCCAGCGTTTCGACGACGACCTTGCCAATCGCATGCGCGAGGCCTTGGAAGAGACCGCGCGGCAGTCGCTGCGGGCAGGCCAGATCATCCGCCATCTGCGCGAGTTCGTGACGCGCGGCGAGACCGAAAGGCAACCCGAAGACCTCAAGCAGCTCGTCGAGGAGGCCGCCGCGCTGGCGCTGGTCGGCTCGCGCGAGGCAGGCATCCGCACCGTGTTCGAATTCGGCGCCGAGACCAGGACCGTGATGGTCGACCGGGTGCAGATCCAGCAGGTCCTGATCAACCTGTTGCGCAATGCCATGGAGGCCATGCGACGTTCCGAAACGCGCGATCTTCTGGTGCGCATTTCGAGTGCGCCTGAGCCGGAGCTGGTGGAGATCGAGGTCTCCGATACCGGCCCCGGTCTGGCCGACGACGTCGCCCAGCAGCTCTTCAAGCCGTTCGTCACGACAAAACCCGGTGGCATGGGAGTCGGTCTTTCGATATCCAAGCGCATCGTGGAGGCTCATGGCGGGACCATCGTCATGGAGCGCAATGCGCATGGCGGGGCGACATTCCGGTTCACGGTGCCGGCCATCGATCAGGAGGCGGATGCGACATGAGCGAAGGTGTGATCATCCACATCGTCGACGACGAGGAGCCGGTGCGCAAGTCGCTGGCCTTCCTTTTGACCATGTCCGACCATGCCGTGCGCGTGCACGAATCAGCGACCGCCTTTCTGGCCATCGCTCCCGGTCTCGCCCGTGCCTGCCTCATCACGGATCTGCGCATGCCGGACATGAGCGGGGTGGAGCTCCTGAGGAAGCTGCAGGAACAGGATGCGATGCTGCCGACCATCGTGATCACCGGTCATGCCGACGTGCCGATGGCGGTCGAAGCGATGAAGGCGGGCGCGCTGGATTTCATCGAGAAGCCGTTTGAGGACGAGGTGCTGCTGGAGGCGATCGCCCGGGCTATCGCCGAACTCGGCAGCCGCGCGAAGGCCCCGCATGATGCAAGTGCGGTGCGCGAGCGCATGGCACGCCTGTCCGAGCGCGAGCAGCAGGTGATGACGGGCATCGTCGCGGGGCTGCCCAACAAGACGATCGCCTATGATCTCGACATCAGCCCGCGCACCGTCGAGGTGCATCGGGCGAACGTGATGGCCAAGATGCAGGCCCGCAACCTGCCCGAGCTGGTGCGTATGGCGCTGGCGGCCCGGCCGGCCTGACCGGGCCTTCGACTTTGATCTCACGCAAGGCAGGCTGACGCGACATCACGCAGTTTGTCTGCAGTGGCGGCCTCTGGGGGCCGCGGATGCCTCGGAGACGGGAATTGTCCAGGACCTGCCGGATCCTCGTGATTTCGCCTGATGAAGCGATGCGCCTGTCGCTTCGTTTCGCGCTGGAGGTGGAGGGGTACATCGTCGGGCTCGCCGAAAGCGCGCTCGGACGCATGGCCGAGGCAAGCCAGGCCGATTGCGTCGTTATCGACGACACGGCGTTGAAGGAAGTGAAGGCGGCGGGGCGGACCTTGCCTTCCTGTCCGGTCATCGTCCTGGCCGAACGAGCCGAGGAAACGGCATGGTTCTGCAGCCACGGCCTGGTCGAAAAGCCCCTGTTGGGGCAGGCACTGATCGACCTCGTCGAACGGGCCTTACCGATGCGGCTTCCCGTGGCGGCGTCGGCGGCTACGTAGAACTACTTAGGAGGTAACCGAATTTCGGCGGGCCGGCGGATGGGCGAATGTCTCCCCACAAACACGGAGAGCCCCATGTCCAGCCGTTTCGATTTCGCATCCCACGCAGCCGCCAAGATCGATCTTGAAGGCATGCTGCTGCAGCAGGCCGGTCGCGGGTCGCAGCTCACCCACTACAATTCAAATGCCGAAATCTATGCCCCGGGCGACGGCGCCAACGCGCTCTATCAGGTCGAGTTCGGCGCGGTTCGGATTTACCGGCTCCTGTCCGACGGCCGCCGGCAGATCAGCGCCTTCCATGTCGCCGGCGAGGTCTTTGGCTTCGAGCCCAGCGACCGGCACGGTTTCTTTGCCGAGGCGATCTCCGCTTGCGGAATCCGCAGCTACCGCATGCCGCCCGAAGAGCAGGTGGCGCGCGAGCTTCTGCCCATCGCGCTTCAGGCGCTGGTGCGGGCCCAGGAGCACATGCTGGTCATCGGTCGCCAGTCGGCGGGCGAGCGTGTCGCCGCCTTCCTTCTGGAAATGATGGAACGTCAGGGCGGGCTGAAGCAGATCGACCTGCCGATGTCGCGCACCGATATCGGGGATTATCTGGGCCTGACCATCGAGACGGTCTCGCGTGCCTTCTCCCGCTTCCGCGAGAGCGGACACATCCACCTCGTCAACACCCGCACCGTCGACATCCGCAAGCCGGATGCCCTGCGCGCCATGTGCGAGTAGGGCGCCCGCTTCAGTCGGCATCCAGTTCGCAGGAGACGAGCAGGACGCCCGGCTCCTGCGGCTGGCGCCGCAGTGTGAAGCCGAGGCGGCGGCACATGTCCAGCATCTTGGTGTTTTCGTCCAGGACGTGCCCCTCGATACGCCCGATGCCGTCGGCACGGGCGTAGTCGAGCAGGCGCTCCATCAGGACACGCCCGATCCCGTGACCCTGCAGATCGGTGCGCACGAGCAGGCCGAATTCGGCGGTCTCGTGATCGGGATCGCAGGAAATGCGCGCGATGCCGCCCAGTTCCCCATTCGCCATATCCAGCGCCACGAAGGCCATCTCGCGATCGTAGTCGAGTTGGGTCAGACGGACCAGCATCTGGTGCGGGAAGTGCCTGCGCGGGGCCAGGAAGCGCAGCCGGATGTCCTCCTGGGAGACCTTGGCGAGGAAGGCCGGAAAGAGCTCGACATCCGTCGGTCTGATCGGCTGGAAGCGCCAGATGCGGTCGCCCAGCTGCTCTTCCTTCATCCACCCGGAGGGCCAGGGCCTGATGGCCATCTCGCGGTTCGGGCCGGTATGCGAGATGCGGTCGGGTTCGAATTCGATGCGGGCATCGAGCGCCAGGGCGCCCTCTGCATCGGCGATCAGCGGATTGATGTCGAGCGAGGCGATCGCGGGGTGATCGACGATCAGTTGTGAAACGGCGCTGAGCGCGTGGACTATCGCCCGCCGGTCGGCCGGCTTGCGGTCGCGGAAGCCTGCAAGCAGGCGGCCCACGCGGGTGGAATCGATCAGATCGCCGGCCAGGATGTCGTCCAGCGGCGGCAGCCCGATGGCGGTGTCGTCGATGACCTCCACCGCGACGCCGCCGGCGCCGAACAGGATGATCGGGCCGAAGATCGGGTCGCGGCTCATGCCGATGATCAGTTCCTGCGCATGCGGGCGCACGATCATCGGCTGCAGCGCGTAGCCGTCGATCTCGGCATCGGGGCGATCGCGTTTGATCCGCGCCGCGATCTTGTCGGCCGCCTGCCGGGCGGCTTGCGGCGTCTCGATGTCGAGCACCACGCCGCCGACATCCGATTTGTGGCTGATCTGGCGCGACACGAGTTTAAGGACGATGCGCTCGGAGCGCTGCAGGAGATCGGCTGCCATCTCCTCGACCTCGGCCGGCGAAGGGGCAAGCATGTCTTCCGGCACCGCGACGCCATAGGCCGACAGCACGGCCTTGGCTTCCTGTTCGGTCAGCATGCCGCGACCTTCGTCCGCGGCCTTGCGCAAAATGTCGACGACGGCCTGACGGTCGCCGGAGACGTCCTCGCTGAGGCTCGAAGGCACCCGCATCAATGTCCGCTGGGCCCGCGACCAGTCGCTCAGATAGGAGACGGCAATGGCGGCTTCCCCCGGCGTGGCGAAACTCGCCAGGCCGGCGTCCTGGAGAATGGCGCGGCCGGCGCGCGCGGTTTCCTCGCCCAGCCAGCAGGTGAGCACCGGCTTGCCCTCGATCATGCCCTTGTCGGCGAGCTTTGCGATGCCATCGGCTGCCGCCACCGGCGAGGCAAGCGCCGTCGGGCAGTTCAGGATCATGACGCAGTCGACCCCGGGGTCTCTCGCCACCGCGCGCACAGCGGCCTCGTATCTCTCCGGCGGAGCGTCGCCGATGATGTCGACCGGATTGGCCTTCGACCATGTCGCCGGCAGCGTTTCGTCCAGCAGCGCCAGCGTCGCCTCCGAGAGTTCCGCCAGTTCGCCCTGCCGATCCATCAGCGTGTCCACCGCCAGCACGCCGGCGCCACCGCCATTGGTGACGATGCCGACGCGCGAGCGCTCGAGCGGGCGGAAGCGGGCGAGCGTTTCAGCGGCGTCGAACAGTTCGCCGAGCCCCTTCACCCGCAGCACGCCGGCCCGCCGCAGGGCTGCCTCGACCACCCGGTCGGCCCCCGACAGCGCCCCGGTATGGGTGGCGGCGGCTTTCGCGGCGGCCTCGTGCCGGCCTGACTTGATGGCGATGACCGGTTTCAGCCGCGCCGCGGCGCGCGCCGCGGAGATGAATTTTCGCGGGTCGGGGATCGATTCCAGATAGAGCAGGATCGTTTTGGTCGCCGCATCGCCGGCCAGCATGTCGAGATAGTCGCCGACATCGACATCGGCCTGGTCGCCGAGCGAGACGATGTGGGAGAAGCCGAGCCCCTCGTCGGCCGCCCAGTCGATCAGCGAGGTTGCGATGGCGCCGGATTGCGACAGGAGGGCCAGGCCGCCCGAGGCCGGCGCCATATGGGCGAAACTGGCGTTCAGCTTCAACGGCGGCACGAGCAGGCCGACCGTGTTGGGCCCGATGATGCGGAAGGTGTGGGGCCGCGCGGCGTCCAGCATTTTCTGGCGCAGCCCGTTCTCTGCGGTCACGCCGGCGGTGATGACGACTGCCACGCGGGTGCCTTTTTGGGCCAGTTCCGTAATCAGGCCCGGCACGGTGCGCGGCGGCGTGACGATGATCGCGAGGTCCGGCGCCTCCGGCAGATCGGCCACGTGGCGGTAACATGTCATGCCGCCGATATCGCGATGCTTGGGGTTTACCGGCCAGACCGATCCCTCGAAACCCGCGTCGAGGATGTTGGAAAGCACGATGCCGCCGACCGAGCCAGGGCGGGGCGAGGCCCCGATGACAGTGACGGATTTCGGCCGCGCCGCACCTTCGAGATTGCGTATCGTCAAGCTGATTCTCCGTCGTTTGCCGGTCGCGTCCGTTTATGGGCCGACAGTCCATCCCGGCCGTTGATCAAGGTCAACGCCTCAGGAGCAGAACCGGATAAGCACCGTAAGGGTCCATCCTCACAGAAAGAAGACTGCCATGCCGCGCAAGGTTCTCGTGATCAACGGTCATCCCGATGGCGATCCCGCGCGGCTCTGTGCAGCCTTGGCGCAGTCCTATGCCGAAGGCGCCCGCGAGGCTGGCCACGCGGTCGAGACCATCAGCATCGCGGAACTGGACATCCCGTTCCTGCGGTCGCAGGAGGCGTTCGAGAAGGGCGGCGTGCCCGACAGCCTGGCGGCGGCATCCGAGGCCGTGCAGGCGGCCGAGCACGTGGTCATCGTCTTCCCTCTCTGGCTCGGCACCATGCCCGCTTTGCTGAAGGCCTTCCTCGAGCAGGTCATGCGGCCGGGAATTGCGTTCGAATACAGCAAGCAGGGACCAAGGACCCTCCTTGCCGGCCGCTCGGCGAGGCTGATCGTCACCATGGGCATGCCGGCTTTTCTTTATCGCCTCTATTTCCTCTCGCACGGTGTCGCCGGCATTCGTCGGAGCATCCTGCGCTTTGTCGGTTTCAAGCCCGTGCGCACCACGCTCTTCGGCCTGGTGACCGCGGCCAAGGAGGACAAGCGCCGAAACTGGCTGGCGCAGGTGCGCGCGTTGGGACGCCAAGCCAGCTGAGTTTTCGGCTCAAACGGCTGAGGGGCCGGGCGCCGCGGCGGGGCGCGCCGGCAGGCGCTGGAGCCGGACGATGGCCGCAAAACCCAACACCCCGAACAAGGCGACGACAAGCAGCGTGGCCAGCGACAGCGGCACCGAAAACTGGGCCATCATCAGGGCCAGGACAAAAGGCGAGAAGGCTGACGTGAACTGGCGCGCCGCGCTCATCCAGCCCACGCGGCGGCCGTAGCCGTCCCGCCCGAAGACCTCCAGCGGCAAGGTGCCGCCGACGATGGAGACCAGCCCGGATCCGAGCCCGAACAGGACGACGAAAATGGCGATCGCGGCGACATTGGGCGCGCCGACCAGAAGCAGCGTCATGCCGGAAGCCAGGAAGCCCGTCGCGATGACGGCGAGCACGGTCTGCGGCAGCCGGCCGCCGAACACCATGTTGATGAGGCGGCTGGCCACCTGGGAAGGGCCGAAAAGCGTCGAGACCAGAACGCCGGCCGTGCCGAGCCCGAGCGTGGTCAGGAGCGGCACCATGTGCAGCAGGACGGCCGACAGGACGAAGCCGGCAGCGGCGAAGCCACACATCATCAACAGGAAGGCGGCCGTCCGGCGTGTCGGATCGACTGGCCGTTCGTCCGAAGCCGGCATCTTCTCCATCGGCGTTGCGGCAGGGGGAATGGGCCTGTGGAGATGCATCAGCCAGAAGTGGACCGGCAGGCAGATGAACAGGTTGAGCGCGGCAAAGACGAGATAGACCTCGCGCCAGGAAAGCTCGGCATGGAGCGCGGTCGTCAGGGGCCAGAACGCGGTCGAGGCAAAACCGGCGATCAGCGTGAGATGTGTGATGCTCCGTGATGCGCCGGTATCGCCGAGCTGGACGATCGCCACGAAGGCGGTGGCGTAGAGCACGAAGCAGGCCGCCAGTTCCATGCCTACCAGCGCGGCGATGAAGGTCGCAGCATTGGGCGCGCAAGCGGCGGCCACCAGCGCAAGGGCGGCGGTGGCCGAGCCGAAGGACATCACGCGCCCGGCGCCGTAGCGGTCGGCGAGGCGCCCGGCCGTCGGGGCGAGCAGGCTGCCCACGAACAGCGCAACCGAGAGTGCACCAAAGACCCAATGTTCGGGCAGGCCGAAATCCGCCGCCATTCCCGGCACCAGGATGGCGAAGCTGTAATAGAGCGTGCCGTAACCGATGATCTGGGTCAGGCCGAGCGCCCAGATGGCTGCCGCCGGGGCACGTGTTTCAACCATGGGAAATCGACCTGCCGCGGAGCATTGCACTCAGTCGCGCCGGATCTGCGGCATGCTGCCTTCTGCGCAGCATTCGTCGGCCAGGAATCCGAGCAGAGACATCATGCCGGCGTAGTTGGCCCGGCAGATCAGCGTGGTCGCCTGGCGCTCCTGCGTGATGAGCCCGGCTTCCAGAAGCCGCTTGCAATGATGCGAGAGTGTCGAAGCCGGGATCGCCAGGCGTTCCTGGATGGCGCCGACCGGGAGCCCCTCGGCACCGGCACGCACCAGGGTGCGGTAGATGGTGAGCCGGGTCTGGTTGCCCAGCGCCTCGAGTTGCCCGGCAGCCTGTTCGAGCGTCACGCGGGAAGGGATGGCGGCGTCCTCCTCTGCAGGTCAATCGTCCGGTCCGCGCCTGCCATGTCGCGGCACTCATATCGAGCGAATGTTGACGCGGCGGGAGACTTCTTCAGCCGTCTCGACGCGTTCGGAATAGCGGTCGGTCAGATAGGCTGTCCGGTCGCGCAACAGGAGCGTGAACTTCATCAGTTCCTCCATCACGTCGACGATGCGGTTGTAGTAGGGCGACGGCTTCATGCGGCCCTCGGCGTCGAACTCGGCGAAGGCCCTGGCGACGGAGGACTGGTTGGGGATGGTGACCATCCGCATCCAGCGGCCGAGCACGCGCAGCTGGTTGACGGCGTTGAAGCTCTGCGATCCGCCACACACCTGCATCACGGCCAGTGTACGGCCCTGGGTGGGGCGCACGCCGCCCATCGACAGCGGCAGCCAGTCGATCTGCGCCTTCATGATGCCGGTCATCGCGCCGTGCCGCTCCGGCGAACACCAGACCTGGCCTTCCGACCAGATCGATAGGTCGCGCAGTTCGGCGACCTTGGGATGGTCGGCCGGGACGGAATCGGGAAGCGGCAGGCCGGCGGGATCGAAGATGCGCACCTCGGCGCCCAGACGGCGCAGGATCCGCGCGGCCTCTTCCGTCGCCAGCCGCGAATAGGAGCGTTCGCGCAACGAGCCATAGAGCATCAGGATGCGCGGCTTGTGGCTGGTCCGCGGCGCATTCAGCAGAGCGTCCAGGTCGATGGGGAGGAAGGAGTCCTCGCTGACGTTGGGCAGGCCGTCGTCGGCGTCGGTCGGTGCGGGCATCAGGCTTCCAGCTACTAATTCGATCAAACTGGAAATAGCGGATATCGCGGGCCAGGCATCCGGTCAATGTTATTTCGAGCGAAATCGAAATTGAAGCTGAACATCACGCTTTCGAGACACCTGCCGGTGGCACCGGCCGGCCAACCCCCTATATTCGGGTCCACAAACGAGGAGGCGGCGCCGAGACGCCGTACACGCGACCGACATGACCGAGCACCAGCCGCCCATCCGCTTCGACAATTCCTACGCGACGCTGCCGGAGCGCTTTTACGAGCGGCGCTCCCCGCTTCCCGTCGCCCAGCCATCGCTGATCCGACTGAACGATAAGCTCGCCGAAGAACTCGGCATCGATACAGCCTGGCTGGCAAGCCCGGACGGCCTCGACATGCTGGCGGGCAATCGCCTGCCGGGCAATGCCGATCCGATCGCCCAGGCCTATGCCGGGCACCAGTTCGGCAATTTCGTGCCGCAGCTCGGCGACGGGCGCGCAGTGCTCATCGGCGAGGTGGTCGACGGCCGGGGGCGGCGGCGCGATATCCAGCTGAAGGGATCGGGGCGCACGGCCTTTTCGCGCGGCGGCGACGGACGTTCGGCGCTCGGGCCCGTGCTGCGCGAATATGTCGTCAGCGAGGCGATGGCCCGCATGGGCGTGGCCACCACGCGTGCGCTGGCGGCGGTGAAGAGCGGCGAGCCCGTGCTGCGCGACACGGTGCTGCCGGGCGGGGTGCTGACGCGCGTCGCCTCCAGCCATGTCCGGGTCGGCACCTTCCAGTATTTCGCCGTGCGCGGCGACACGGATGCGCTGAAGCTCCTGGCCGACCACGTGATCGCGCGCCACTACAGCCACATCGAGAGCGCGCCCAACCGCTACCGGGCCCTGCTCGGGGCTGTGGTGGAGGCGCAGGCGAGGCTGGTGGCGAGCTGGATGCATCTCGGCTTCATCCACGGCGTCATGAACACCGACAATACGTCCGTCGCCGGCGAGACGATCGACTACGGCCCCTGCGCCTTCATGGACGAGTTCCACCCCGCGACGGTCTTTTCGTCGATCGATCAGCGCGGACGTTATGCCTATGGCAACCAGCCGCACATCGCGCATTGGAACCTGACACGCTTTGCCGAGACGCTGCTGCCGCTGTTCGGCTCGGACGAGGAGACGGCGGTTGCCGAGGCACAGGACGAGTTGAGCGCCTATCCGGCGGCTTTCGACGATGCGCTCCAGGCAGGGCTGAGAAGCAAGTTCGGGCTTACAAAAGACGAGGAAGACGACAGCGCGCTTTTCCGCGACCTGCTGGAATTGATGGCCGAGGCGAAGGCGGATTTCACGCTGACCTTCCGCGGGCTGGCCGAGGATCCGGCCTCAGACAGCCAGGATACGGCCCGTGCGCTGTTTGCCGCGCCGGCGGGTTTCGATGCCTGGGCGGCACGCTGGCGCGACAGGCTGGCGCGCGAGGATGTCACGCCGCAAGCGCGGCAGGCATCCATGCTGGCCACGAACCCCAAATACATCCCACGCAATCATCTGGTGGAGGCGGTGATTCAGGCCGCTGTCGAGAATGACGATTTCGGACCCTTCCACGAACTTTGCGAGGTCACGTCCCGGCCGTTCGAGGACCAGCCCGGCCGCGAGCGCTACGCATTGCCGCCGCAGCCGGACGAGCGGGTGTTGCAGACATTTTGCGGGACATGATCGTCAGCCGCCGGCGACCGTGTTGATGATCTGGCTGGCATCCGTGGGGATCTCGTCACCGGCCCAGGCGACAAAATGGTCGGGCCGCACCATCACGAAGCGGGCTTCATAACGCTCGCGGCCACCATCTCTCGTGTCCTCGACGATGGAAAGCGGCAGGCCGCCGGCTTCGGCCGAAGCGCGGAAGCGCTCGATCTCCGCCGAATCGGCATCGAAGGCCAGCAGCGTAAAGCCGCGTCCGAGTGCCTCGAAGACGTTCCTGCCCGATGACAGCGGCTGCGGCGCCAGATGGAAGCCGGCGCGCGCCTTGAAGCTGTGGCCGCCCTTGGCATCGCTTTTTGCGCCCTCTTCGCCGAAGACGATGGAAGAGCCGCCATAGTTCGGCCCGAAGGAATTGACCTCGCCGGTCGCGCCGGTGCTGCGCTTCTTCCATTCGGCCTCGAAGGCCTCGCGGTCCGCTTCCGGGTCGAAACGGGCGAGGAAGTCGCGGTCGCTCTCGATCGATTTCTCGATGAAGTCGCGCGCGGTCGAGGCGAAGACCGGCCGGCGTTCCTCGCTGTAGCTCTCGAGCAGTCGGGGTTCGGCCCAGCCTTCCAGCACGGCGGCGAGCTTCCAGCCGAGATTGCGGGCATCCTCGAAGCCGGTGTTGATGCCGTAGCCGCCATAGGGCGGGTGGCTGTGGGCGGCGTCGCCGGCGATGAAGACGCGGTCCTTGGCATAGTTGTCTGCAATGGCGACACGCAGGTCCCAGAAGCCGATATGCTCGAACTCGACGTCGAATTCGGCACCGGCGGCGCGGTGCAGATATCCGGCGAAATCGAAATTGTCGCGGGTCGTATCCTGCGGCACAGGGGCGTGGAAGAAGAAGCTGTTGCCGAGATCCACGCGGCCGAAGAACTGCCAGTAGCCTTGGAGGTCCGGGTGGAGCACGTTGTAGAACTGCTTGCCGGGGAAGCGTGCCAGGAGGTCGTGCAGCTCGGGCGAGCGGAAGACGAGAAGTACCATCTTCTTGTCGTGCTCGGACCGGGTCTCGGTGATGCCGGCGAGGTCGCGGACGATCGAGCGGCTGCCGTCGCAACCCACGGCATAGGCAGCGCGGATCTCGACCACGCCGTCGCCCTTGCGCTCCACCGCCTTCACGGTCACGCCATCGTCGTCCTGGGCAATTGCCTCGCCGCTCCAGCCATAGAGGACCTCGATCGCGGGTATCTGGGCGACGCGCGCGCGCAGCACGGCCTCGGTGGCGTATTGCGGCAGGCGCTCATTGTCGGTGAAATAATAGGGCCGCACGAGTTCGCGCTGGAGCCAGTCGTAGTGGTGGCCGGAGAGCAACGTACCATAGGCCGTGATCCCGCCGATGCCGTATTCCGGCGGAATGGTGCGGGCGGCACGCAGCTCGTTTTCGGCGCCCCAGAAATGGAAATGCTCCATCGTGCGCTGGGTCAGGTTCTGGCCCTTGGGCACCGGCTGCGGCGTCGGGTACTGCTCGATCACCACCGTCGCGATGCCGCGCTGGCCGAGTTCGATTGCCAGGCCCATGCCGACCGGGCCGCCGCCGACGATGACGACTTGGGTTTGCTTCACCTTATTGTCGGTCATGCGCTGATCAGATCCTGCCTGCTTCGAGATAGACGTGCTTGGTCTCGAGGAAATCGTTGAGCCCCTCGGGCCCGTGCAACCGGCCGAGGCCCGACTGGCCATACCCGCCGGTCTCGCCTTCAGCGAAAAGCCGGCCGTGGCAGTTGAGCCAGACGGTGCCGGAGCGGATGGCGCGGCTCGTCCGCGTGGCGCGGGCCAGGTCGCGGGTGAAGACGCTGGCGGCGAGGCCGTAGCGCGAAGCGTTGGCCTTGTGCATTGCCTCCGCCTCGTCGCCGAATGTTTCGATCGACACGATCGGACCGAACAGTTCCTCCTGGACGAGCGAGGAGGCGAGGTCGTCGATCCTGAAAAGGGTCGGCGTGATGAACGCGCCATTGGCGAGATCGCCGCCGGGGATCTGGCCCCTGAGGACGAGTTCGCCTTCGTCGCCGGCCTGCTCGATCAGCTCGGCCTGGCGCTTGCGGCTCGGCATGTCGATCAACGAGCCCATCCGGCTCGCCGGGTCGTTGCCGGGGCCGACACGAACCGCCTCGAAGGATGCCTTGATGCGCGCCGTGAAATCGTCGGCGACCTTATCGTGGACGATGAAACGCGTCGCCGCAACGCAGATCTGGCCGGCCATGACGAGGGCGCCATGGGTGAGTTCGCGCACCGCGACGTCGAGATCGGCATCGTCGAAGATCACCGCCGGGGCCTTGCCGCCCAGTTCCAGCGACAGCCGCTTCAGGGTCGGCGCGGCGGCCGCCATGATCAGCTTGCCGGTGGCGCTCGAGCCGGTGAAGGAGATGACATCGACATCGTGCGAGGCGACCATCGCCTGGCCGACCTCGATGCCATTCTCGTTGACGGAATGGACCACGCCCTTCGGCAGGGAAGGGCAGTCATGGATGCACTGCATGATGCGGCGGTGGATCAGCGGCGTCTGCGGCGCGGGCTTGATGACCACCGTGCAGCCGGCCGCGAGCGCGGGGGCAAGCGACCGAAGGAGAAGCGTGACGGGCGCGTTCCAGGGCACGATGATGGCGGCAACGCCGGCTGGCTCGCGGTTCATCATCGAGAAGTTGCCGGGCGCCGTTTCCAGCGTCCGGCCGAGCACGGTGCGGGCGAGACCGGCATAGTAGCGGGTCTCCGAAATGGCGCCCATCGTCTCGCCGAGCGCCTCGGCGCGCAGCTTGCCGTTTTCGGCAACGATGAGATCGGCGATCTCTTGCCTGGCCGCTTCCATGCGGTCGGCGATTTCGAACAGCACCGCCGCCCGCAACCGGGGCGAGGCGGCCCAACTGCCTTCATCGAACGTCTTCCTGGCAAGCGCGGCGGCCTGATCGGCCAGCGCGCGGCTGCCTGGACTGTAGTTGCCGAGCACCGCCCCGTTGGCCGGGTTGGTGCTGTGGGCGACCGTGTCCGTCGAAATCCATTCGCCGCCGACATAATTGTCGGCGCGGGGAAGCTGGGCCTCCATGCGTCTCTCTCCCTACTGCTTCAGACCGAGAAGCTTGATCGCATTGTCCTGGTAGAGCTTGCGACGCAGTTCGTCCGTCACGTCGAGCGAGTCCAGGATCTTCAGCGTCTCGCGAATGTACATCGGGCCACCTTCGGGATCGAAGGGTGCGTCCGATGCGAACATCACGCGATCCTCGCCGAAGAATTCGATGGCATGCTCGATTGCCTTGCGCGACCCGAAGGAGGCGGTGTCGGCGTAGAACTCCTTGAAGTACTCGAGATGCGGACGCTTCAGCGCAGTGCGAACGGCCGCGAGATCACGGTCGGTCGTGCGCTTGCCCATCTGGTCCCAGCCGGGACCGACGCGGCCCTCGAAGAAGGGCACCATGCCACCGGCGTGGTGGGTGACGACCTTGAGGCCCGGGAACTTGTCGAAGAAGCGCGAGAACACCATGCGCGCCATCGTTGCCGAGGTCTCGTAGGGCCAGCCGAAGGTCCACCAGATCTCGTATTCCGAACGCTTCTCGTTGAGATAGTCCGGGAAGTTCTCGGCGCGGGCCGGATGCAGCCAAACGGCCTTGCCAGACTTCGCCATGTATTCGAAGAAGGGCTCGTATTCGGGCAGGTCGACGGGGTTGCCGGCGATGTTGGTGAATATCTGCATGCCGACGGCGCCCAGGTCCTCGATCGCACGACGCGATTCCTCGACGACGGCGTCCGGGTTGTTCATCGGCGCGGTGCCGATGAAGCCGGGGAAGCGCTCGGGATATTTCTGGCAGAGTTCGGCCATGGAATCGGAGCCGATCTGCGAAAGCTCAAGGGCCTTCTCCGGTCCGGCCAGCATTTCGAGCGGCGGCGACGCCAGCGACAGGACCTGCTGGTAATCCTCACCGAACATGTCCATCACCTCGAAGCGGCGGTCGAGTTCGGTCATCATGGGGACCGCACCCGAGCGCTTCGTGATGTCCGTCATCGTACCGATGTGGTCGATCAGGCGATCGAAGAATGGCTTGGGCCAGATATGGTTGAAAATATCGATCTTTTTCATTGGGCACTCCCTCGACAATTAGCGGGAACCATGGTCAGCCAAGACCATAATGTCAATGAAATTATCACATGGTGAGATTATGAGATGCTTACGGGCGAAGCATTTCGCGCATGCGCCCGATCACCGCTGCTCTGCCTGCCCGCGCTCAATTCCTCGCTGAGCGCGGCGGCCGCCGCGCGTACCCGGACGCCGATGGTCTCGATATCCTTGTCGTCGACCAAAGCCCCGGCGATGGTCACGCAGAGGCTGGCTATCGGGCTCTGCCCGGCATCGAAGACGGGGGCGGCCACGCCCACCACACCCGGCGTGACCTCGCCCCTTGCGACGGCATAGCCGGCGCGCCGCGCCTTCTTGAGGCTGTCGTGGATTTCCTCGAGCGTCGTGCCAAGACCGACCGAACGGAGATCCTCGAGCGAGGCTTCGATGCGCGGGAGGATGTGACGGCGGGGGAGGAAGGCGATGATGGAGCGGGCAATAGCGCCGCGTCCCATCGGCATCGGCCGGCCGCGGGGATAGCTCGACAGAGGGTTCTCGGTCGAGCAGCGAGAATCCACGCACAGGATGCGGTTGCCGTACCAGCGCACGAGAAGAGCGGTACAGGAGAACGCCTCGGTCAGTTCGGTGAGGTGGCGCTCGCCCTTCAGGATCAGAGGATCCGACTGGCGCAGGAGGTAGTCCATCTCCACGACCTTGGGGCCGAGCGTGAATCCCGCGTTCGGCATGGAGGAAAGCAGTCCGGCTTCCTTCAGCGTCTTCAGGTAGCGATAGAGGGTAGGGCGGCTGTAGCCCAGTTCCTCCATCAACTGCTCGGGCGTCCATTCCAACCGGTCTTCGGTGAACACCTCAAGAACGGCAAGAACACGTTCGAGACTGTTGCCTTTTTTCTCGGTCAACTGGCGACGCTTTCGCTTTCTGTCATCTTCTTCGAGCGACGGTAATCGAGAATCATCAGAATTATGCCGCCGACTACACCTGCGATATCACTGTAGACTGCACCGGGGAAGGCCCCGGCCGGAATCAGGGCGAGCAGACCGAAGATTATGAAGAGGACGCGCATGACCGGTGTCAGCTTCGATGTGAAGTAGCCCGCAAGCGCCGCAGAAATGAGCCAGACGCCGACCGTCGCGGTGACGATGGCCAGCCCGACGTCGAAGGGGTCGCCGATCAGAAGCAGCGTCGGCGAGAACACGAACAGCACGGGTATGACATAAGCCGACCGGCCGAACCGCATCGCCGCGAAGCCGGTCTGCATGGCCGATGCGCCTGCGATGCTGGCCGCCGCAAAGGCCGCGATTGCGATCGGCGGCGTGATCATGGACATCATGCCGAAGTACAGAACGTACAAATGCGCTGCGATCGGTTCGATGCCCACCGCCACCAGCGCAGGTGCGACGAGCGCGGCAAGAAGCACGTAGACGCCGAGCGTCGGAAGGCCCATGCCGAGCACGATGCAGACCAGCGCGGAAAGGGCAAGTAGCACGATTGCACTGCCGCCCCCGACCTGGACCAGGACATAGGTCAGGTTGAAGCTCAGACCCGTCACATTGAGAACACCGATGACCAGACCAGCGGCGGCGGAGATGACCAGAATTTCGACGACCGCCTTGCCGGTCACCTCGAAGCTGGTCAGCAGCGTAACGATGCCCGGTCGAACCGACTGGTAGCCGAAGACCAGGGCGGTGATCGAAACGGTCAGAGCCGCAGCGAGAGCCGCCCGTTCAGGCTGCCAGTTCAGCGAAAAGAGCGCGTAGATCAGGACTGCGAAGGCGAGGATGAAGTGCAGTCCGGTGAGCACCTGTTTCTTTTCGGGAATGTCCGATTTCGGAACCGCGGAAATGCCGAGCCGCGCGGCCTCGAGGTCGGCCTGTATGAACAGGGCCACATAATAGAGCAGGGCCGGCACGAGCGCCGCCAGAGCCACTTCCGCATAGGAAATCTGCAGGAATTCGGCCATCAGGAAGGCAGCCGCCCCCATCACGGGTGGCATGAGCTGGCCACCGGTGGAGGCCACGGCCTCGATCGCTCCCGCCTTGTGCGCGGGATAGCCGTCGCGCTTGATCATGGGGATCGTGACGACGCCTGTCGCCGTCACATTGGCCACGGCGGAACCCGAAATCGATCCGAACAGGCCCGAGGCGACGACGGCGATCTTCATGGATCCGCCGCGAAAGCGGCCCATGCCCAGCAACGATGCATCGGTAAAGAATTTCGAGCCGCCGGTCATGCCGAGCAACGTGCCGAACAGGATGAAGGCGACGACGACGGTGGCGGCAACAGCCATCGGAATGCCGAGAATGCCGTTGGAATCGACGGCCATGTAGCCGGCAAGCATCTGCCAGTCCTGGGCGCGTCCTGAAAGCCGGCCTGGCACATAATTGCCGAAGAGGGCGTAGAGCAGGAATACGCTGATGATGATGACGAGCGCCCAGCCTGTCGCCCGCCGCAAAGCCTCCATCAAAAGGATGATGGCGATGGTGCCAGGGATATAGACGCTGGGCGGCTTCGAGAAGATGAGGTTGACGATCTGGGGATAGCGCACCGTGATGTAGCCGAGCGCGGCGACCGCCAGGATTGCGGCCAGGCAATCATACCACGGGACGACTACCCGTTCCGATCCACGGTTTGCCGGCAGCATCAAGAAGGCCAGCGGCAAGGTCACTGCCAGGATCGCCGCCAGGTATTGCTGCGGGTAGAAGGAGACGCCCAGCATGCGTGGCACGCCGAGCGACCAGGTCACCGCAAGCAGGGTCAGCAGAATTGCGAGCGCCGATGCGAGCGGCTGCCAAATGAATGGGGGAAGGCCGAAGCCGGCCTTCCCCTCGATCGAATCCTGCCCCATGGAGTCCTACTCGTTCCAGAGACCGATTTCTTCATAGAAGCGAATGGCGCCCGGATGATACTCGGTGGGAGCCGCATCGCCGACCATGTGCTCGTCGGGATTGAAGGAATTGAACGGCGGGAAGGTCTCCGCCATCACGGCCTTGCTCTCGTAGAGCACCTTGGTCATCTGGTACACGACGTCGTCATCGACGCCTGCATGGGTGAAGACCAGCTGCGGGTAGGCAAAGAAGGTTGCGGTCTCTTCAACGCCCGGCGCGTTCGGTCCTGGCGACATTTCGGTGAAGAAAGCCACCGGCCAATGCTCGCGGGCTACTGCGAGATTTTCGTCCGTGGCTTCGATCGGCAGCGCCCTGATGCCGCCGACGGCGGCGTCCGCCTCACGCACCTTGCCGGCGCCATGAGCGAAGATGAAACCGACCGCGTCTCCGGCGATGAAGGCATCGGCACCTGCGACGACGCTCGCCACTTCCACCGACTGCATGTCGGCGCGGGTCATGCCGACGGTGGCATACATCGCATCGAGCTGCGGCAGGATTGTCTGCTGGGCGGTGTAACCGTCCACCATGGGAAGCCCGCGCAGGTCCTCGATCGAGTGGATATCGGAATCGGCGCGCACGAAGATCGCTTCGACCAGCGGCATTACGAGGCCAACCACCCGGAGATCCGGGCTTTCCTGGCCTTCGAACCATTCGCGGCCCTCGAATGCGTAGTTGACTTCCTGAAGGTTCGCGACACCGAACTCGATGCCGCCCGAGGCGACAAACGGAATGTACTGGTTGGGGCTGGTCGCGGGTTGGATGGTGGCATTCAGGCCGGCCTGGTTGGCGGCGTTTGCGACGGCCGTTCCGATGTTGTGAAACAGCGAACCCGGATTGGATGTGGCGATGCCGACGGTCTGGGCCGATGCCGTGCCGGAAAGGGCAAGGCCGGCAGCCAGCACGGCTGGGGCGAGATAATGCTTCATGGTTCTCCTCCGGTTTTATTCCTGCGTGGCGACCTTCGGTCAGTCGTCACAAATCCCATAAAAAGAGATTGTTGGCCATATTGCACTTGCCTTGCCCCTTTTTACAAGGCCAATCTTCGCCCAACGTCGTCGCCTTGGCCACCCCGCCAAGGCAATGCAGAGTGATTGCGGAGGATTTCATGTCGGACAATGCAAGACGCGCTCCCGTGGCGGGCGAACGGCCGGGCACGGGCGCCGAGAACCTGCTCCTGGGCCTGAAGGCCAGCGGCATCGACTACATATTCGCCAATGCGGGCACGGACTTCCCGCCCATCATCGAAGCCTTCGCCACGCTCGACGGCGATCGCGTGCCGATGTCCGTGACCGTTCCGCACGAGACGGCAGGGGTCGGCATGGCGCACGGCTATTTCCTCGTCACCGGCCGGGCGCAGGCGGCGATGGTTCACGTTAATGTGGGGCTGGCCAATTCGGTCATGGGCGTCATCAATGCCGCCAGCGACAACGTGCCGGTGGTCATGATGTCGGGGCGTACGCCCTTGACCGAGGGCAGCCGGGCGGGCGGGCGCGTGACGCCGATCCAGTACGGCCAGGAAATGTACGACCAGTCCTCGCTGGTCGCCGATGTGGTGAAGTTCCACTACGAGATGCGCTACGCCGAACAGGGCGACATGCTGGCTCTCCGCGCCACCACGCTGGCGATGAGCGAGCCGCGGGGGCCGGTCTATCTCAGCCTGCCGCGCGAACCGCTGATGGAGGCGCTGCCCGAAAAGGCGCGCCCGACGCCGCCGCAGAGGCCGGCGACCCTCGCCGCTCCCGACCGCCAGGCGGTGGAACAGGCCGCGCGCTGGCTCGGCGAGGCGCGATCGCCGCTGATCGTCTGCCAGCGCGGCGACACGGCCGGACGGGTGAGCGCGGCCATCGTCGCGCTTGCCGACGCCCACGCGATCCCGGTCGTCGAGCCCTTCATGATCCGCAACGTGATGCCGTCGGCCCATCCAATGTTCATCGGCCACGATCCGAAGGCGGCGCTGGCGGAGGCTGACGTCGTGCTGGTGGTCGACAGCGCGGTGCCGTGGATGGAAGCCCTGCACCGACCGGGCGAGGAGACACGCATCGTCCAGATCGGCCCCGATCCGCATTTCCAGCGCATGCCGATCCGCAGCTACCGCAGCGACCTCGCCATCACCTCGGACGCGGCGACCGGTGTTGCGGCGATCCATGAGGCCATGGGCGAGCCCGGTGTCGGCGCGGCCGAACGGCGCGCCGCCATCACCGAGCGCTCGGCCGCGCGCCGCAAGGCGATGGCGGACATCGCGCTCGAGGGCAAGGCCAGCCCGATGAGCGCGGAATGGATGAGCCGCTGCATCTCCGATATCATGGACGAGCGTGCCGTGATCTTCGGCGAACTCGGCATCGTGCCGGGCGCGATGACCGTATCGCAGCCCAACCAGATCTTCTGCAACCCGCATTCGGGCGGGCTCGGCTGGGGCATGCCGGCAGCCCTCGGCGCACAGCTCGCCAACCGCGAGCGGCTCACCATCTGCTGCATCGGCGACGGTTCCTACATGTTCGCCAATCCCGTCGCCTGCCACCAGATCGCCGAGGCGCTGGAACTGCCGATCCTGACGATCGTCAAGAACAACGGCATGTGGAACGCGGTGCGCCGCTCCGTGGTCAGCGCCTATCCGGGCGGAGCCGCGGCCAAGGCCAACCGCATGCCGCTGACTTCGCTCGAACCCGCGCCGGACTACTCGCAGATCGCCGCAGCAAGCCGCGCCCATGTCGAGCGCGTGGAACATGGCGACGACCTGCCGGCAGCGCTCGCCCGCGCCGTCGGGGTGATCCGCACCGAGCGGCGCCAGGCGTTCCTGGAACTGCGCATCACGGTGTCCGACAAGCACTGAGGTCTGCCGGGCGCCTTGACAGCGGTGCCCGGCTGATCCACCTGAACGACGAACAGTCCTCAGGGAGCTGCCGTGATGGCCGGCTATTTTTCCACGCCCTTTCCCCGCCGCCGCTCGGTCGGCGTCAATGTCGGCGGCGTCGTGGTCGGAGGCCCTTCGCCCGTTGTCGTCCAGTCCATGACCAACACCGACACGGCGGACGTGGATGCGACCGTCGCCCAGGTCGCTGCGCTGCATCGCGCGGGCTCGGAGATCGTGCGCATCACGGTCGACCGCGACGAAGCGGCTGCCGCCGTGCCGCGCATCCGCGAGCGGCTGGAACGGCTCGGCCACGACGTGCCGCTCATCGGCGACTTCCACTATATCGGCCACAAGCTTCTCGCCGATCATCCGGCCTGTGCGGAGGCGCTGGCCAAATACCGCATCAACCCCGGCAATGTCGGCTTTCGCGAAAAGCGCGACCGTCAGTTCGCGGAAATCGTCGAAATGGCGATCCGCTACGACAAGCCGGTGCGCATCGGCGTCAACTGGGGCTCGCTCGACCAGGAGCTCCTGACCCGGCTCATGGACCAGAACCAGGAGAACGGGTTCCCGCTGACAGCGCAGGAGGTGACCCGCGAGGCGATCGTCCAGTCGGCGCTGATCTCGGCCGAGCTGGCCGAGGAAATCGGGCTGCCCCGCGACAAGATCATCCTGTCGGCCAAGGTCAGCCAGGTCCAGGATCTGATCGCTGTCTACACGCAACTCGCGCAGCGGTCCGACCACGCCCTGCATCTCGGGCTGACGGAAGCCGGCATGGGCTCGAAGGGCATCGTCGCCTCGTCGGCTGCCATGGGCATTCTGCTCCAACAAGGCATCGGCGACACGATCCGCATCTCTCTGACGCCGGAGCCGAACGGCGACCGCACGCGCGAAGTGCAGGTGGCGCAGGAGCTGCTGCAGACGATGGGGTTCCGTCAGTTCGTGCCGGTGGTGGCGGCGTGTCCGGGATGCGGGCGCACGACCTCGACCGTGTTCCAGGAACTGGCGCAGAAGATCGAGAGCGATTTGCGCAAGAACATGCCGGTGTGGAAGGAACGATATCCGGGCGTCGAGAACCTGAAGGTCGCGGTGATGGGCTGCATCGTCAACGGACCGGGCGAATCGAAGCATGCCGACATCGGCATCTCGCTGCCCGGCACCGGCGAGACGCCGGCGGCGCCGATCTTCATCGACGGCAGAAAGGCGGCGACGCTGCGCGGCGCCAACATCGCGGCGGAGTTCGAGGCGATGGTGGCGGACTATATCGAGACGCGCTTCGGTTCGGGGCAACGGGCCGCCGAATAGGCGGCTCAGGCCGTCAGGGCTTCCTGCTCTTCGCCCAGCCAGGCATCGATCTTCTCGGCCAGCTTGTTGGGCGAAATCGGCTTCGACAGATAGTCGTCCATGCCGGCCGCCAGGCATTCCTCGCGGTCGCCCTTCAGCGCGTGGGCGGTGATGCCGATGATGGGCGTATGCCCGCCGCTTACGGCTTCCAACTGGCGGATGGCGCGCGTTGCATCGAGGCCGTTCATCTCGGGCATCGAGACGTCCATCAGGATGATGCGGGGCTTGTGGGTGCGGTACATCTCGACCGCGGTGCGCCCGTTGTCGGCGATGCGGTGGCTGAAGCGCGAGCCTTCGAGGATCTGCCTGAACACCAGCTGGTTGACCTCGTTGTCTTCCGCCACGAGGACATCGAAGGCGCGCTGGTCGGTCGTCACCGGCCGACGGGCAACAGACAGCGTGTGGACTTCCGCTACGGGCTGCTTCGCCTTGCGCTCCGTGCTCGTCTGCCACTGACCCGTCTGGCGGGCGCGCGAGGTCTGCATCAGATTGACGAGGTTCTGCAGCAGCTGCTGCGAGCGGGCGGGCTTGCTCAAATGTGCCCAGATGCCCGAACTGAGAGTCACCCGTCCGCTCGCCGCCTGGTCGACCGAGGTCAGCAGGAGGATGGGAATATGCGCGGTGGCGGGGTTGCTTGAAATGCGCTGGGCCACTTCCGTGCCGTTCATGCCAGGCATCTGGTAGTCGAGGACGATGCAGTCGATACGCGCGCCGATCGCCACGGCGCGGTCGACGAAGGCCAGCCCGACCTCGCCATTTTCGACCGCCGCGCAATCGAAATTCCAGCTGCGCAGCTGCTCGAGCAGGATGTCGCGATTGACCTTGTGATCATCGATCACGAGCACGCGCGAACCGAACACGTCGACCGGCACGGGCGTCTGGATGTCGCCCGCATGGACCGGGAGCGGGACCGTGAACCAGAAGGTCGAGCCGCGCCCCACTTCGCTTTCCACGCCGATCGCGCCGCCCATCAGTTCGACGAGCCGCGAGGCGATGGCGAGGCCCAGACCGGTTCCCTCATGGCGGCGCGTCGACGTCGCGTCCACCTGGCTGAACTTCTCGAAGATGTGCTTGCGCTTGTCCTCGGGGATGCCGATCCCGGTGTCCTCCACCCGCACGGAGAGGTGCGCGATGCCGTCTTCGACGGTGCCAGACACATCGATCAGGACATGGCCCCGTTCGGTGAACTTGACCGCATTGCCGACCAGGTTGGTGGCGATCTGGCGCAGCCGGCCGACATCGCCGACCGCCCAGCCGGGCAGGCTCGGATCCACGCGCACGATCAGCTCGAGATCCTTTTCCGCGACGCGCGCCGCGGCGAGTGTCGCCACATCCTCGATCGTTTCGTTGATGGCAAAGGGCGCGGGGTCGAGACTGAGCTGGCCGGCATCAATTTTGGAGAAGTCCAGGATGTCGTTGATGATCGTGAGCAGCGCATTGCCGGATTTCAAAATGACATCCGCAAAAGTCTTTTGGCGGTTGTCCAGATCGGTCCTGCACAGCAGTTCCGCCATGCCGAGGACGCCGTTCATCGGGGTCCTGATCTCATGGCTCATATTGGCCAGGAATTCCGACTTTGCCCGATCCGCCGATTCCGCCTTCAGCTTCTCGGCCTGGATCAGGTCGTTGGCGCGCCGCAGATTGTCCTGGGCAGCCTGGATGTTGTGCATCATCGGCCGGAAGACCGAGTAGGCGACGCCTGTGCCAACCGCCACCATAGCGGCCGCCACCAGGGCCAGCATCAGCTGGAGCGTGTTGTAGTCCCGGATCATTTCCTCGCTGAGGCGATGCGTCGTGCTGGCAAGGTGCGGGCGGACACTGTGGCTGGCGAGGTTCTGGAGCCGGGTGAAGATGCCCTGGGCGGCGGGGTCGGAATAATCCTCGAAACGGCCCAGTTCCTCCGCCAACCCGAGAACTTCGGCGATATCATTCTTGAGGGCTACGCCTTCGCCTTCGCCTTCCCATATCGTGCGCAGCGCAGGCGGCAGTGTCAGGCCCTCGACGGCGGCAAGGATGGGCGAATTGCCCGTCTCCAGCCCCATATCCGTCCCGATCGCGATACCGGTGCGGCTCAGTTCCTCGCCTGCGGCCAGCTGCATCAGCGTGAAGACCGTCTCGAGGCGCGCGATGGCGCCGGCGAGATCGGACCGCACGGCGTCGATCCGGCGCAGCGCCTGGTCGTTGAGCTGGCGGTTCAGGGGGCCCGGCCGAAGGAAACCGTCTTCGCCGCGTTCGAGTTGCTGCCACTGGATGGAGTTGCCGGCGGAGAGAATCCGGGTGTTGTCGAGCCTCAGCGCATGGTGGATCACGTCGCCGGTCGCGTCGCCCATGTGGCTGATCACGGCGCTGAACTTGACGCTCGTCTTGGACTGCTCTGCAAGATAGTTGATGATCACGGCGCCGCCGCCAATGGCCAACAGGATGCCCAGCAGCATCACCAGCAATCTGCCGCGCAGATAGGCGCGGGTCACGGCTACCGTCATCGTCGAACTACCCCCGGACTGGCGTCTCAGTGCGTAAGATTCGATCAAAGGGCCTTAAGCCCGCCTTAAGCCGGTCGATCGCCGGGCAAAGGAGGCATAACGATTGAGTTCATGCTTAACGGGCGACTAACCCCCGGCTCAGCGGCGACGTTCCGCCACGAACCGCGCCGCCGCGCGCAGCCGGTCGCCGCGGCCGCCAAAACCGGCGAGCGCTGCCTCGGCCTGGTCGACGAGACCGCGCAATTGCTGGCGGGTCCAGTCTTCGCCATGCATGGCCGCCAGCGTTGCCTTGCCGGCCGCCGCATCCTTGCCGGTTGCCTTGCCGAGCGCGGCGCTGTCGCCCGTCAGGTCGAGGAGATCGTCGGCAAGCTGAAACGCCAGCCCGATCGCATTGCCATATTCGCGAAGCGCTTCGCGCTGCGTGGCTGATGCCTGGCCCACAATGGCTCCCGCCTCGCAGGAAAAGCGGATCAGCGCGCCGGTCTTCATCGCCTGAAGCGTGATGATCCCATGCTCGTCGGGGGATGTGGTCTCGGCTTCGAGATCGAGTGCCTGTCCGCCGGCCATCCCACCGAGACCGGCGGCCCGCGCCAGGGCGAGCACGAGGTTCGACCGGGTGGCGGCGTCGAGAAAGTCTGCGCTGTCGGCCAGGATGTCGAAGGCCAGCGTCAAAAGGCTGTCGCCGGCCAGAATCGCCGTCGCCTCGTCGAAGGCGCGGTGCACCGTCGGCTGGCCGCGCCTCAGATCGTCATCGTCCATGGCGGGCAGATCGTCATGGATCAGCGAATAGCAGTGCACGCACTCGACGGCGGCGGCTGCGCGCATGGCGCCGTGGCCGTCGGCATCGAAGAGCGCCGCGGTCTCCATCACCAGGAAGGGTCGGAGACGTTTTCCACCGTTGAGGACGCCATGGCGCATGGCGTCCAGAAGGCGCCGCGGCCGCGTGACCTCGCCGTCCCGGGCGCGCGCGTCGAGAAGGTCGACAAGCGCTGCTTCCACCTTGCGGGCGCGCCAGGCAAGAGCGGTCTCGAATGGGTCGTCGGCAGTCTGGTTCATGGCGGAGCGATGGCGGCAAACGCCGTGGCGGTCAAGCCTGACCGTTGCGATCGGGCGTTGCGTGGGCGCGGTCGACTCCTGTATGCGGTTTGCAGAGGCTGAGGAACCAGGACAGTTGGGCGAGGAACCTGAAATCGTGGTCGAGCCGCGACACAGGACGAGGGCGAAACCGCGACGGCTCCTGCGCAGATGGCTGCTTCGCGTCGTGGCCTTCCTGGTCCTGCTGGGCTTGTTGCCGCTCGGCCTCACCCTGGTCTACGCGGTTCCGCAAGTCAGGCCGGTCTCCACGCTGATGATGCTCGACCTTGCCACGATGCGCGGCTATGACCGCCGATGGGCAGCGCTGGACGAGATGGGCCCCAACATCGTCAATGCCGTCATGATGTCGGAGGATGGCCAATTCTGCAGCCACCGCGGCATCGACGTCGTCGAGTTTCGGGCATTGCTGGAGGAAGCCCTTGCCGGCGAGGCCACGCGGGGCGGCTCGACGATCACCATGCAGACGGTCAAGAATCTCTTTCTGTGGCATGGCCGCTCCTATGTCAGAAAGGCCATCGAGCTTCCGCTGGCGGTCTATTTCGACGCGGTCCTGTCCAAGAAGCGGATCCTGGAGGTCTACCTCAACATCGCGGAATGGGCGCCCGGCGTTTATGGAGCCGAGGCGGGTGCGCGTTATCATTTCGGGGTCGGCGTCAACGAATTGACGCCCCGGCAGGCCGCGCTCATGGCGGTGACGCTGCCCAATCCGGCGACCCGCAACCCCGCCAACCCGACAGCCAACCTCAACCAGGTTGCCAACACGATCGAGCGGCGGGCGCGCGGTGCTGGCGGATATGTCGGGTGCGTCAGGTAAAATTGGCGCCCGGGCACTGGCCAAACGCTGCAGGGACGTGTATAGCCACGCCAAATTTCACGTATTCCGGCCGTTCCGCGTGGCCCTTCGACCAAGGGCGGCGGCGGTCATTGACGATTGGAGCTGTAAGATGGCCGTACCAAAAAGAAAGACCTCGCCGTCCAAGCGCGGCATGCGCCGTTCCGCCGACGCGCTGAAGGCCCCGACCTATGTCGAGGACAAGAATTCCGGCGAGATGCGTCGCCCGCATCACATCGACCTGAAGACCGGCATGTATCGCGGCCGCCAGGTTCTGGAGCCCAAGGAGAGCTGATAGCCGGCTTTCTTTTGCGTATTTCCTGAAAAGGACCGGTTTCGACCGGTCCTTTTTTGGTTTGGCAGCTGGCATCGGGCGGGCTGGCCGTTCCGGGCGCAAGCGGCTATGTCTTCTGGCATTCCGCAAGTAGCCCAGGATTTCGACATGCGCGCTCCCGACCTGCCCGGCCGTTCCCCCGTCATTGCCGAAAACGGCATGGCCGCGACTTCCCATCCGCTCGCCACGCAGTCGGCGGTCCAGGTGTTGCGGGAGGGTGGCAACGCCATCGATGCGGCGATCGCGGCGTCGGCGACGCTGTGCGTGGTCGAGCCGCACATGACGGGCATTGGCGGCGATTGTTTCGTAATCGTGGCTGATCCCGATGGCACCGTCCACGGGCTCAACGGATCAGGCCGCGCGCCAGCCGGTGCAGAGGCCGCCTGGTACCGCGAGAACGGCTTTGCCAAGATGCCCCAGACCGGTGCCCATGCGGTGACCGTACCCGGCGCGGTCAAGGCATGGGAAGTGCTGGCCGCACGTTTCGGCACATTGGGCTTCGACCGTCTGTTCGCGGATGCCATCCGCTATGGCGAGGACGGCTACGCGGTGCATGAGCGCGTCGGCACCATGTGGGCTTCCTATACCGAGGAACTGGCCGCCGACGAGGGCGCCCGCCGGCACTGTCTCATCGATGGCAGGGCGCCACGCATCGGCGAACGGCATCGCTGGCCGGCCCTCGCTGCAACATTGCGCGATATCGCGCGCGGCGGCGCCAAGGCCTTCTACGAAGGCGAGATTGCCGCCGAGATCGTCGCCACGCTGCGCGCCAAGGGCGCCTTCATGAGCGAAGAGGATCTGGGCAACGTCGAAGCCGACTGGGTCGACCTCATCTCCACGCCGTATGGCGGGCACAACGTGCTGGAGATCCCGCCCAACGGCCAGGGGGTCACGGCGCTCATCCTGCTCAGGCTTTTCGAGAAGCTGGGCACGGCCGCGCTGGCGCCCGGCAGCGCCGAGCGCTGGCACATGGAAATCGAAGCCGGCCGGCTCGCCTATTCGGTGCGCGATCATCTCGTGTCGGATCCCGCCACCATGACGGTCACGCCGGCGCAGCTTTTGTCCGACGGCTACATCGATGCGCTGGCGGCCCGCATCGACAGAAGCCGCCGGATGGACGGGATCGACTTGCCTTCGGTACCGGATTCCGACACGATCTACCTGACGGTCGTCGACCGCGACGGCCGCGCGGTTTCCTTCATCAACTCGCTCTATGCGGCTTTCGGCTCGAAGATCGTGACGCCGAAATCCGGGGTCACGCTGCAGAACCGGGGCGGCTGCTTCACGCTTGAGGAAGGCCATCCGAACGAACTCGGGCCCCGCAAGCGGCCGATGCACACCATCATCCCGGCCATGGCCATGAAGGACGGACTTGCTTCCGTCTCCTTCGGCGTGATGGGCGGCGCCTACCAGCCGATGGGGCATGCACATGTCTTTTCCAACCTGGTCGACCACGGCATGAACCCGCAGGAGGCGCTCGATCATCCGCGGCTGTTCTGGAACCAGGATGGCGCGCTCGAGGCAGAGCGCGGGCTGGATCCCACAGCCCTCTCAACGCTCGAAGAGATGGGCCACGAGATCAAGCCGGTCGGCATCCCCCATGGCGGCGGGCAGATGATCCTCATCGACCGCGAGAACGGGTTCCTGGTGGGTGGCTCCGACCCGCGCAAGGATGGCTGCGCGGCCGGCTGGTAGATGAAAAAAAGCGCCCGGTGTCATGGACACCGGGCGCTTCGTTTGCCTCAAAGAGGCTAGTATCGAGCCGTCAGCTTACTGAGGGACGACGCGCTGCTGGTCGCGCTGCTCGGCATAGGTTGCCTCGTCATAGGCCGGAGCTGCCTCGAGCTGCTCCTGCGTGTAGCTGGTGTAGACATACCAGTTCTCGTTCTGGTCACGCATGAACTCGACGTTGTCGAGACCGAGCGCAACCTCATGAGCACCCAAGCCCAGGAAACCGCCGACGTCGACGATGATGGCGTCGAAGGAGCCTTCCTCGGAGAGCAGGATATCGCCCACATTGCCGAGGTTCTCGTCATTGGCGCCGTAGACTTCCGAGTCGATCAGCTCTTCAGCGCTGAGCTGGCCCATGTCGACCGCTTCCATGCCATCGCGATTGACGGCTGCGGTCTCGGTCTCGTCGACGACAGGCTCAGCCTGGGTGGCCTGCTGGTCCATTTCGTTGGATTCGCCAACCTGGGCGTCTTCGCGGCCGGCAAGACGGATCTCGAAGTTCAGCTGGAAGTTCGTCTCTTCCGACTGGACCATGACCGTACCGCCGTCGGCGATGACGTGCTCGCCGTCCATGGCCATGTCGGTCTCGTTGTCGGCCATCTGGCCGTCCTGACCGTCGGCGGCCATCTCGTCGTCCTGCACCGGCTGCTGGGCAGCCCACTCACCGGTCACGCGCTGTTCGTCGCGCTGCTCGACCCAGGTCGCCTCATCGTACTGGGGCGCACCTTCAAGCTGGTCCTGGGTGTAGGGCGTGTAGACATAGAGATTGCCGTCAGCGTCAGCCATCAGCTCGAGATCGTCCATGCCGAGCGCAACTTCCTGAGCGCCCATGCCGAGGAACCCACCAATATCGACGAGTACTGCGTCGACCTGGCCGTCCGCGGTGAGAAGCACGTCGTTGACGCTACCCATGTTTTCGTCCTGAGCGGAATAGACGTCGGTCCCCATCAGGTCGTCGGCGCTGATCTGCGTGAGGTCGGTCGCCTCGAACTGGGTGCGGTCCATGGCTGCAGTGCGCGGTGCAACACCGTCTTCGCCACGCGCCTGCTCGGGGGTCTGGTTCTCGGTGCCGGCTGCGCCGGAATCGAGCTGCAGGTTGATCTGGGCGTTCTCACGCTCGGCTTCGATGATGATCGTGTCGCCGGGCTGCACGGTGATCTCGTGGGGCGCCTGGGCCTGAGCGTATGCGCCGGTTGCGGCGAATGCGGTAAGGGCGGTAGTAGCAAGTAGCTTGCGAATCATTTGGGTCGTTCTCCCGGTTTGATTGGGCGATGCGGCTCTCGCAGAACGCGAAGCCGCTGGTCACGACACCACCGTCGGTGGCGTCCTGCCTTGCCTAACCAACCCGCGCCTTGAGGAGAGGTTCCGAAAAAGGACTCGAGATTCGTCTGTCCGGGAGCGAGCGTCTAGCTGCGATCCATCTGGTCGAGCTTGCGCTGCATCGCCGAGATCTGGTCCTTGAGTTCACGCAGATCGTCGGGCTTGTCCGCCGCTTCGACCGACGCGTCGGCTTTCGCGGGCGTCTCGGCTTCCCCGGCATCTGCTCCCGGCATCGGGAAAGGCGTGAACATGCGCATGGCGTTCTGGAACATCTCGACATTGCGTCGGGTCTGCTCCTCCATCGCCTTGATGGGTGTCGTGATGTTGATCATGTCCAGCGGCGTCTTGACCATGGCCTGCTGCATCTGATCGCGGAAGCGCTCCTGTTCCTTGGCGAAGGCGACCATCGACTGTTCGAGGAAGCTCGGCACGACCATCTGCATCTGGTCGCCGTAAAAGGAGATGAGCTGCCGCAGGAAGGGAACGGGCAGCATCGTCTGGCCGCCCTTGTTCTCGAGCTCGAAGATGATCTGGGTCAGGACCGGATGGGTGATGTCGTCACCCGACTTGGCATCATGAACGGTAAACTCCTCGTCACGCCGGATCATCTGGGCCAGGTCGTCGAGAGTCACATAGCTGCTGGTACCCGTATTATACAGCCGACGGTTGGCGTATTTCTTGATGACGACCGGGCCGTTCTTGGCGGGCATGTGCACGCTCCAATGGTTCGCGTTACGCAATAAGCGCCTGATATCCTTCGGGCCGAGCGGCAGCATATGCGCAAAGGGCGGGCAATTGAAAGCAATTTGTGCATCGCAAGAGGCAGGCGCCCGGCAGCGCCAGAATGCGTGCCGCCCCCCCCTCTGCCGCGCCTTCCCGGAATTTGACTTGTGTCATTGAAACGGCAAGAAACGTGAGCAACAATTCCTCTCAAGAGAGGCTATCGGGAGAGCATCATGTCAGCTTCGATCGTCATTGCGGGTGCCGCGCGCACGCCCGTGGGTTCCTTCAACGGCGCCTTCGCCAATATTCCTGCGCATGAATTGGGCGCGGCTGCCATCAAGGAAGCGCTCGTGCGTGCCGGCGTCGACGCCGGTGATGTGGACGAGGTGGTAATGGGCCAGATCCTGTCGGCCGGCGAGGGACAGAACCCGGCCCGCCAGGCCGCCCGTCTCGCCGGCTGTCCGGACGAGACGACCGCCTGGGGGCTCAACCAGCTTTGCGGGTCGGGCCTTCGCGCCGTTGCCATCGGCATGCAGCAGATCCAGACCGGCGATGCCCGGATCATCGTCGCGGGTGGCCAGGAATCCATGTCGATGGCGCCGCACTGCGCGCATCTGCGTGGCGGCCAGAAGATGGGCGACCTGAAGTTCATCGACACGATGATCAAGGACGGCCTGACCGACGCCTTCTTTGGCTACCACATGGGCAACACGGCCGAAAACGTCGCGCGCAAATGGCAGCTGACGCGCGAAGAGCAGGATGCCTTCGCCGTCGCCTCGCAGAACAAGGCGGAAGCCGCGCAGAAGGCCGGCCGCTTCAAGGACGAGATCGTGCCCTTCACGATCACCGGCCGCAAGGGCGACACGATCGTCTCGGACGACGAGTATATCCGCCACGGTTCGACGATCGAGGCGATGCAGAAGCTGAGGCCCGCCTTCGACAAGGAGGGCACTGTCACCGCCGCCAACGCATCGGGCATCAATGATGGCGCGGCTGCCGTCGTTCTCATGAGCGAGGAAGAGGCGGGCAAGCGTGGCATCGCGCCTCTGGCCCGTATCGTTTCCTGGGCGACCGCCGGGGTCGACCCGCAGATCATGGGCACCGGTCCCATTCCCGCCTCGCGCAAGGCGCTGGAAAAGGCTGGTTGGAAGGCCGCCGACCTGGACCTGGTCGAGGCTAACGAGGCGTTCGCCGCACAGGCCTGCGCGGTCAACAAGGAAATGGGCTGGAACCCCGACATCGTGAACGTCAATGGCGGCGCGATTGCCATCGGCCATCCGATCGGCGCTTCGGGCGCGCGTGTCTTCAACACGCTTCTGTTCGAGATGAAGCGGCGCGGCGCCAAGAAGGGACTGGCCACCCTGTGCATCGGCGGCGGCATGGGCGTTGCCATGTGTGTCGAGGCGCTCTGATCCGGGGCGATCAGCAGGCAGGGAACGAGGGGACAGGCAGCCGGTGGTGCAACTGACGTTCAGCCGCCGCTGCACTTGATCAAAAAACCAAAGCATCTGGGAGGAGAACTGCATGGCACGTGTTGCATTGGTCACGGGTGGGTCGCGCGGCATCGGCGCGTCGATCTCGATCGCGCTGAAGGAAGCCGGCTACAAGGTCGCCGCCAACTACGCCGGAAATGACGAGGCGGCCGCGAAATTCCACGAGACCACCGGCATTCCGGTCTTCAAATGGTCGGTGGCGGACTATGAAGCCTGCGCGGCCGGCATCGCCAAGGTCGAGGCCGAGCTCGGACCGGTCGACGTGCTGGTCAACAATGCCGGCATCACGCGCGACGCGATGTTCCATCGTATGACGCCCGAGCAGTGGCGCGAGGTGATCGACACCAATCTGTCGGGCGTCTTCAACATGACGCATCCGCTCTGGTCGGGCATGCGTGACCGCAAGTTCGGCCGCGTCATCACCATTTCCTCGATCAACGGCCAGAAGGGCCAGGCCGGCCAGGCCAACTATTCGGCGGCCAAGGCCGGCGATATCGGCTTGACCCGGGCCCTGGCACAGGAAGGCGCGCGCGCCGGCATCACCGTCAACGCGATCTGTCCCGGCTACATCGCGACCGACATGGTCATGGCGGTGCCGGAAAAGGTGCGCGAGGCGATCATCGGGCAGATCCCGGTCGGGCGTCTGGGTGAGCCCGAGGAGATCGCGCGCTGCGTGGTGTTCCTGGCCTCCGACGAGGCGGGCTTCATCACGGGTTCCACCATCTCGGCTAATGGGGGCCAGTACTTCGCCTGATCGGCAGGCACAGCTTCTCCACACCTATCCCGGGGAAAAGCTGTGCGTTTCCGTGGACAAGCTGTGGAAAGGCTGTGGAAACTCGGCTGGTCTGGCTCGGTTTGCCACATCATGTGGCGGTTCTGCCGAGCGTGGCTCCCCGATATCCCCAGATATTGTATGGAACAAATAGGGAAGTGTCGGGAGTCAGCGATTCGTAGCCTGTTCGTTCCAGACTCGTTCCGTTTTCAGCGTTCGGCCTAGCGGCGCCGGAATCGGCTGAACTGAAAGTGCTGGACGTTGCCGCCCGGGGTCCGATGTTCGTGGGGGCGTGCTTCCTCGAGCTCGAAATCCTCGCCCAGTTCTTTCGCCAACGACTGCTCGTCATGTCGCATGACCGGCAGCCCGCTGCATTTTTCGGGTCCATGAGGGGCGAATGTGCCGATGATGACCTGGCCGCCCGAACTGAGCGCCGCCCGCAGACGCTCCATGTAAGCCTGTCGATCGGCCTGCTCGACCAGAAAGTGAAAGGCCGCACGGTCGTGCCAGATATCGTAGCGTTCGGTGGGCTGCCACGCGGTCGCGTCACCGACGATCCACTTCACGTCCCTGGCCCTGTCGCCGATTCGTTGACGCGCGACCTCAAGGGCGCGCGACGACAAGTCCAGGACGGAGACATTCGCACGGCCTTGTTCCAGAAGCGCGTCGACCAGGCGCGATTCGCCGCCGCCCACGTCGAGGATGGCTGCATCTGCGGGCATGCCGGTCGCCTCGATCAGATCCAGCGAGATCTGCGGGCGTTCCTGGAACCAGCTGACCTCGTTTTCCTGCTTGGCCTGGTATACGCTTTGCCAATGCGCAGCGCGGTCGTCGGGAGGAGAGGCGTTCATCGATCGGTTCCTTCTTCTATCCCAATGTGGGATGCGGCCTGCGTAGATGCAATTAGCCGCGTCGCCTGTTAAGAAGAGGCCACGCCTCCTACCGAGACACGATCTCCCGCCAATGACCTCATCTCCTCTTGTGCTTTCCGGCCGCGACGTCACCGCGGTGCTCGGGCCAACCAACACCGGCAAGACGCATCTCGCCATCGAGCGCATGGTGGCGCACGAGTCGGGCCTCATCGGCCTGCCGTTGCGCCTTCTGGCGCGCGAGGTCTATGGCCGCGTCGCGCAGAAGGTCGGCACGGCCAATGTGGCCCTCATCACCGGCGAGGAGAAGATCGCCCCGCCCGGGGCGCGCTATTCCGTCTGCACGGTCGAAGCCATGCCGCGCGAGACCAATGCTGCCTTCGTGGCAATCGACGAGGTGCAACTGGCTGCCGACATGGAGCGGGGGCACATCTTCACCGACCGCATCCTGCATCTGCGCGGCAGGCAGGAAACCCTGCTCTTGGGCGCCGGCACGATGCGCGGCATTTTGGAGCGGCTGCTGCGCGGCCTTTCCGTCGTCACCCGCCCGCGCATGTCGCATCTGGCCCATGCCGGCCAGAAGAAGATCACGCGGCTGCCGCGGCGCACCGCCATCGTCGCCTTCTCCGCCGACGAGGTCTATGCCATCGCCGAGCTGATCCGGCGCCAGCGCGGCGGTGCCGCAGTGGTTCTGGGGGCTCTCAGCCCGCGCACGCGCAATGCCCAGGTCGAGCTCTACCAGTCGGGCGACGTCGATTTTCTGGTGGCTACCGACGCCATCGGCATGGGCCTGAACCTGGATGTCGACCATGTCGCCTTCGCGCAGGACCGCAAGTTCGATGGGCATCAATACCGGCAGCTGACCGCCGCCGAGCTCGGCCAGATCGCTGGCCGCGCGGGTCGGCATGTGCGCGACGGCACGTTTGGCGAAACCGGCCAGGTCGATACCTTTTCCGACGAGATCGTCGAGCGCATCGAGAGCCACACTTTCGAACCGGTAAAGGTACTGCAATGGCGCACCGCCGATCTGGACTTTGCAAGCCTGGAAGCCCTGCGCGCCTCGATCGATGCCATCCCGCCCGTCGAAGGGCTGACGCGCGCATTGCCGGCTACCGATGCGCAGGCGCTGGAGCGCCTGACCCAGGATGCGGCGATCCGCCAGGCGGCCAGCGGGCGGCGCAACGTGCAGCTGTTGTGGGACGTCTGCGCGCTACCGGACTATCGCCGCATCGCGCCGGCTCAGCATTCCGATCTCATCGCTTCCCTCTTCCTCGATCTGGCCGGCAAGGGCCATCTCGACGAGAACTATCTGGCCGAACAGGTGCGGCGTGCCGATTCCGTCGAGGGCGATATCGACACGCTCTCGCAGCGCATCGCCGAGATCAGAACATGGACTTATGTCTCGCATCGGCCCGGATGGCTGGCCGATCCGGCACATTGGCAAGAAAAAACGCGCGATATCGAAGACAGATTGTCGGATGCGTTGCATGAGCGATTGACGAAACGGTTCGTAGACCGCAGGACATCCGTGCTCATGAGGCGTCTCAGAGAGAACGAAATGCTGGAAGCAGAAATAAGCCCGACGGGCGAAGTGCTGGTCGAGGGTCACCACGTCGGTGAATTGCAGGGGTTCCGCTTCACGGCCGACCAGACGGCCGAGGGCGAGGAGGCCAAGGCCGTTCGGGCGGCAGCGCAGAAGGCGCTTGCGACGGAATTCGAAAACCGTGCGCAGCGCTTTGCGCAGGTTGCCAATGGCGACCTGGCACTCTCCTCGGAGGGGCTGGTGCGGTGGCTCGGCTCGCCGGTGGGAGCGCTGTCGATCAGCGAGGACCCCTTGCGTCCCCGCGTCATCCTGCTCGCCGACGAACAGCTGACAGGCCCGGCGCGCGACAAGGTGGCCGCCCGTCTGGAAAGGTTCGTGGCCTATCAGATCGACACGGCCCTCAAGCCGCTCATCGACCTCAAGTCGGCCGAACAATTGTCCGGCATTGCGCGCGGCGTGGCGTTCCGACTCGTCGAGAATTTCGGCCTCCTGAATCGGCGCGATGTCGCGGAGGACATCCGCTCGCTCGACCAGGACGCGCGCGGCGCTTTGCGCCGGCTCGGCGTGCGTTTCGGCGCCTTCAACATCTTCGTGCCGGCGCTGATCAAGCCGGCGCCCGCCGGGTTGCTGACCATGCTGTGGGCCTTGCAGAACGACGCCAAGGACAAGCCTGGCTTCGGCGAGGTCGTCGCGACGCTTTCTGCCGGCCGCACCTCGATCGCCCTCGACGAAAGTTTCGAGAAGGATTTCTACCGGCTCGCCGGGTTCCGCATCGCCGGCAAGCGGGCGGTTCGTGTCGACATTCTCGAACGTCTCGCCGATCTGATCCGTCCTGCACTTGCGTGGCGGCCGGGCCAAGGTTCGCGTCCCGAAGGTGCCTATGACGGCAACGCCTTCATCGTGACGCCGGCAATGATGTCGATCCTCGGCGCGACGCCGCAGGATATGGAAGAAATTCTGAAGGCGCTGGGCTATCGCGGCCAGGAAGTCCAGGCGGCGGAAGTCGAGGCGAAGCTTTCCGGTTTCGACCAAGTGGCGCTGGAGGCAAAGGCAGCCAGCGAAGCAGCGGCGGCGGCTGCCGCCAGCCAGCCGGCGGCAGAGGCCGCGGCGCCATCCGGTGATGAGGCCATTGTCGCCGAAATCGCGACCGCGGATGTCACCGAGGCAGCAGCGTCCGACGGACCCGCCGAAGCGACCCAAACAGCCGGTGAGCCGGCGATAACGGGCGACCAGGCGGAACCGGAAGAGCAGCCTGTCGGCGAAGCGGAGCCGGTGTCCGAGCCGGGAGCCACGAGCGAGGGCGAGGCCGCGCCTGGGGAAACGTCCGAAGCCGAGGCCCCCGCCAGCGAGAGCGTTCCGGCCACGACGGGCACGGCGCCTGCCGTCGACGTCAACGCAGAACCAGCCGAGGCTGAGGCCCCGAAGACGATCATGCTGTGGAGGCCCGGTCGTTTCGACGGCGGGCGCGGACGCCAGGGGCAGCGCGGCGCGCCGCGCCGCCAGGGCAAGCCCGGCGAAGCCCGCGAGGGCGGCGGCGAAGCCGGTGAGCAAGGTCCGCGACGCTTCAAGGGCAAGCCACAGGACCGGCCCGACCGGGGCGGTCGCGAAAAGGGCAAGGGCAAAGGGCCGGAGAGGCCCAAGCCGCGGCAGTTCGACGAGGTCCGTCCGCCGCGCGAGCAGCGCGAGAAGAAGGCCGATCCCGATTCGCCCTTCGCCAAGCTCGCGGCCCTCAAGGAACAGCTGAAGAAGTAGATGGGCGAGGTCGGCAGACAGCGCGTCGACCGCTGGCTGTTTTTCGCGCGTGTCGTGAAGTCGCGCTCGCTTGCCGCCAAACTTGTCCTGGCGGGCGGCGTGCGGCGCAACCGCGAAAAGATCGACCAGGCGGCCGGCCAGGTCGGTCCCGGCGACGTGCTGACGATCACGCTCGAGCGGCGTGTCCTCATCTACCGCGTGCTGTTGCCGGGCAGCCGTCGTGGTCCCGCCGAGGAGGCGAAGCTCCTTTACGAAGACCTGACGCCGCCACCCGCACCGAAGGCGGAAAGCCCGGCCGATGTGGCGCCACGTGAACAGGGCGCGGGACGCCCCACCAAGCGGGAGCGACGCCAGCTCGACCGCCTGAGGGACCCGGACTGATCGTGGCTTGCTGCGGGACAAACGTTCCGCTCCCGGCGCGAACGGCGCAATGCACGTCCTTGCATGGGATCGGCAAAGGCGCTACCTCACCGCCGATAGTCGCATCCGTCTTCCTGTGGAAACCGCATGACCTACATCGTCACCGACAACTGCATCAAGTGTAAGTACATGGACTGCATCGAGGTGTGCCCCGTCGATTGTTTCTACGAGGGCGAGAACATGCTCGTCATCCATCCCGACGAATGTATCGATTGCGGCGTGTGCGAGCCTGAATGTCCGGCCGAGGCGATCAAGCCCGATACCGAACCGGGCCTTGAGCAGTGGCTCGAGATCAATACCGAATACGCGCAGAAATGGCCCAACATCACCGCCAAGAAGGACGCGCCGCCGGATGCTGCGGAGTTCGACGGGGTGGACGGCAAATACGAGAAGTATTTCTCTCCGGCCCCCGGCGAGGGCGACTGAGCCTGCCTTCGACGGACGCGGCGACATCATGCCGCAGTTGCGAGATCATGGCGATAGGGACGCGGTCCACATTTTGAGCAGCGCCGCAAATTGTTGATTCTTTCGACTTTTTGTGTTACACATCTGCTACATGCCGTGGATAAAGTCGAATTGGCGCGTGCGCTTCAATCATCGAAAGGCGACTTCCCCAACCGGACCGAGGTGACTCGGGCTTGAGCCGCGGCTTTTTCTGTCGAGGCTCCAGCCGCTCCGGGCCAATCCGCTTGCCACGGCCAGGACTTGACCATTTGGTCAGACCCAATCGCCGGCCGCTTGGCCGGCGCGATAACAGGGAGTATCGGTCGTATGGCAAACCAGCAGAAGAAATCGGCGTCGCGCCAGGGCTTCAAGACCGGCGAATATGTCGTCTATCCGGCGCATGGCGTCGGCCAGATCGTCGCGATCGAAGAGCAGGAAGTCGCCGGGCACAAGCTGGAACTTTTCGTTGTCGATTTTCTCAAGGACAAGATGCGTCTGAAGGTCCCGATCGGCAAGGCGACCTCCACCGGCATGCGCAAGCTCGCCGAGACCGATTATGTCGATCGCGCGCTGAAGGTCGTTCAGGGCCGCGCCCGCGTGAAGCGCACCATGTGGTCGCGCCGCGCGCAGGAATACGACGCCAAGATCAATTCCGGCGACCTGATCTCCATTTCCGAGGTCGTGCGCGATCTTTATCGCGGCGAGAACCAGCCCGAGCAGTCCTATTCGGAGCGCCAGCTCTATGAGGCCGCTCTCGACCGGATGGCGCGCGAGATCGCTGCCGTCAACAAGGTCTCCGAGACCGAGGCCGTTCGGCTGATCGAGGTCAATCTTGCGAAGGGTCCGCGCCGTGGCGCCAAGGCGGACAACGAGGATACCGAGCAGGAAGAAGCTGCATGATCTGAACGCGAAAGCGCTTTTCGCGAAAAAGCCCGGTCCCTGTGACCGGCTTTTTCGTTTCAACATCATCGATACTTGGGTCGGCGTCGATGCGTATGGAACAGCCGGGCGCTGGCGACGTTTGATAAATGGAGACACTGCGTTTGCTGATGCAGGCCCGTCTGATCCGAAGGGAAACTCCGAGCGTAGTATTCCGCAGTAACAACCGATAGCGGGAGCACCATGATGGACGACTTGTCACGCAGGACGATGATCCAGACTGCGATGAAGGCTCCCTATCTCGAACGCGAGGAAGAGCACCAGCTCGCGGTGCGCTGGAAAGAGGACCGCGACCAGCAGGCTCTCCATCGCATCACCATGTCGCATATGCGTTTGGTGATCTCGATGGCCTCCAAGTTCCGCAGTTTCGGCCTGTCCATGGGCGATTTGATCCAGGAAGGCCATATCGGGCTGCTTGAAGCCGCGGCACGCTTCGATCCCTCGCGTGAAGTCCGCTTCTCGACCTACGCCACCTGGTGGATCCGTGCGTCCATGCAGGATTACGTGCTGCGCAACTGGTCGATCGTGCGCGGCGGCACGAGCTCGACCCAGAAGGCGCTGTTCTTCAATCTGCGCAGGCTGAGGGCCAAGCTTGCCGGCAATGGCGAGCAGCTTACGGTCGGCGACATCCATCGCCAGATCTCCGGCACGCTCGGCGTGTCGGTCGCGGACGTGGCCAACATGGATGCGCGGCTCTCGGGTCCCGACACGTCGCTCAACCAGCCAGTTACCGATGAGGGCGGCTCAGCGGCCGAGCGTATCAACTTCCTGCCCTCGAACGAGCCTTTGCCCGACGAAGTGGTCGGCGAGACGATCGATACCGAGCGGCGTTCGGCCTGGCTCAAGACGGCACTTGGCGAACTCAACGAACGCGAACTGAAGATCATTCGGGAAAGGCGCCTGCGCGACGAGGGCGCGACACTGGAAGTGCTGGGTGCGAAGCTCGGGATTTCCAAGGAGCGTGTGCGCCAGATCGAGAACCGTGCCATCGAGAAGCTGCGCATGGCACTGGTGCGCAATAACCCGGAATTTGCCGCGGCCGCCTCCTGAGGCGAACTACCGGTCGATGATGAGCTTGACGCGGGTGCCGGCTGACGGCGCTTCGCCCGGGCCGAGCCCATTGATGATCCGGAAGAGCTGCTGCGGCTGTTCGACGCCGCTCATGCGGCCGGCCAAGGTCGCAACATTCTCGCCTGGCTGAACCGTCACCACACGCACGCGCAGCGGTCGAAGGGCCTGCCGCTCCTGTTCCGACAGCGTCCGGAAGCTGCCGGTCACCGCATCTGCCACCGGTGCCAGCCGGTCGCTGGCCATGGGCACAGCGGTGAGCAGGCGGTAGACCTGGCCGCCGGCGCGGATCACCGTGACGTCGAACTGCCAGCCCTCGGCGCTCGCGCGGGCGCGCACCGCCTCGTTGCCGTTCAGACTGGTCGGCCGGATGCTGCCGGCGTCGAGGCCGGCTACCCAGCCGCTGCGAATGTATTCGTCAAGCGTTACGCCGGCATTCAACGTTACCCCGTCGAACCTGACCGCAATATCGCCTGGCCCGGTTGCCGTCACCGCGGCCGCCGAGTTGTCGATGGCGAAGCCGTCGGGAACCGTGAAAGCCACGCCCAGAGCAGGGTGCAGGAACGATCGGCCTCTGACGAAACCTTCTTCCGGCGTGTCACCGAACAGCATGCCGTCCAGGCCGGCCAGAAAATTATCGCGGTCCCGCGTGCCGGTGCCGGGCGGTCCGAACTGGCGGGCATGGCCCGCGGCCAGTTCGATGCGCTGCGGCGGATTGGGATGGGTGGCGAGAAAGTCGAGGCGCTGATCGGTGTTGGCGTTGACCGATCGCAACTCCGCATAGGTGGCCATCGATTGCAGGAAGCGGACGGCTGCGTACGGGTCGTAGCCGGCCCGGCCAATGGCGCGGATGCCGATGGCATCGGCTTCGAGCTCCTGATTGCGGGAGAACTGCGCCAGCCGCAACTGACCGCGAATGAGCGCCAGCCGGCCAGGGGCCGTGCCGCCCAGAACATCGCTGACCACTTGCGAAGCCAGTTGCTCCTCGGCTTCCCGCTGCTGGCGCTGGATGCCGTGATTGGCCGTCACATGCGCCATCTCATGCGCCAGAACGGCAGCAAGCTCGGCCGAATCATTTGCCAATGCCAGAAGCCCGCGCGTCACATAGAGGTAGCCACCCGGCAGCGCGAAGGCGTTGATGTTGGGCGAGTTGAGGATGGTGATCTGGTAGGTCTGATTGGGATTGTCCGGATCGAGCGTCAGGCTGCCGACGATGCGGGCGACCATTCGCTCGACGGTAGGGTTGGCATATTCGCCACCATAGGTCGCCAGAATGCGCGGATGCTGTTCGCGCGCGATGGAGGCCAAGCGGTCATTGCGCGTCAGCGTATCGACGGTGACCGGCGAGCCGGAGGGCCGCAGGGTGGAATCACCATCGGCCGTCTGCAGAACCTGGCAGCCCGATAGCGTCAATCCGACAAGCATCACAGCCGCCGTCGGCCGCATGGCCGCGCGGAGCTTTCTCAACGCTTCCCGTCGCATGGCTGGGTGCTGAAACAGCTGCAAGATCCTCTCGTCATGGGGCGTTCCCCGCCGCCACCGGGTCCCATGTCTCCCCGGCTTAACCGGACGGGTCCCCGGCTGGCAAGCCGCAGTCCCCCGAAAAGGCACCTGACGCGCAATTGTGACGTTGTCGCGGCGCAGCACCCGTTCATCCCGCGATATAGTCACGAAAGGACCGGGGGCCAGTCTCCGAGAAGAACAGGTCCGCATTGCCTGTGCTCTCGATCCGTCCGCCCTCGAGAAAAGCGACCGAATCGGCGATGGCGCGGGCGTCATCGGGGTGGTGGGTCACCATCAGGATGGTCATGCCGATTCGTGTGTGCAGGTCGCCCAGGAGGGCCAACATCTCGCGGCGAAGGCTTGGGCCGAGCGAGGCGAAGGGCTCGTCCAGCAACAGGACGCGCTGGTGGCGCAGCAGCACGCGGGCCAGCGCGACGCGCTGGCGCTCGCCGCCGGACAGTTCTCCCGGCAGTCGCGCTTCCTTGCCCGCCAGCCCGACATGGTCGAGCGCGGCAGTCACGTCCTCCCGGTCCTTCGCCGACAGGCGCAGGGACGGGGAGCGCCCGAGCCCGACATTGGCGCCGACATCGAGATGGGCAAAGAGGTTGTTTTCCTGAAACACCATCGAGACGGGTCGCGACGAGGGCGCTGACCCGGTCATGTCGCGGCCGCCGATCAGGACATGTCCGGCCTCGGGCTCCTCGAATCCGGCGATCAGGTTCAACAGCGTCGTCTTGCCGGATCCGCTGGCTCCCATGACGGCGACCACCGCGCCGGCCTCAATGGAGAGATCGAAACGCATCTTCATGCCCTCGAAGCCGAAGACCACGTCTTCGAGTTCGACCGTCGCGCCTTTCGGCATCTCTTCAGGCATCATCGGGTCGATCTCCCGCGGGCATCGGCCAGCATCATCAGCAGCAGGCACAATATGCCGAGGAACAATGCAAGCCCGGCCGCATCCGCCGTGCGATAGGCGCCCATGCGCTGGAGGAGCAGGTAGGGCAGCGTCTGGACCGCATCGCTGCCGAACAGGGCGATCACGCCGAGGTCGCCGAGCGACAGGGCCATCGCGAAGGCAAAGGCCGTGAGCAGGGGGCGCCGCAGCACAGGCCAATCCACCAGCCGCCAGCGCGCCAGGCCGGCCATGCCGAGCGAGGCGGCCAGCCGGTCGTGGCGCGCGGCGGCGGCGTCGTAGGCGGGGCGGAGGGCGCGGATGGCAAAGGGAATGGCCATCACGGCATTGACGGTCACCACCATCACCGGCGCCAGCGCGAAGAGCTGGCCGCTTTGCCGCAGCAGGATGAACCACCCGGCGCCGATGACGATGGGCGGAATGACCAGCACGAAAGCCGCCCAGTCGCCCATCGCCCTTTCCAGGAATGAAGGCCGTTGCTGCCGACGTCTCTGCTGCATCGCGCTTGCGGCGCTCACCAGGCCGAAGGAGAGCGCCACCGAGAGAATGGCGGCCAGGGCTGCGAGCAACAGGCTGGTCAATGTGGCGGCGTGGACAGCGGGATCGGTGGCAAGCCTTGCCAGATCCGCCTGCAGGCCAGCGGCCACGATCGCGGCCATCGGTCCGGCCACGAAAGCCAGGGCCGCCGCGATGAGCGCGATATTGGTGGCCTTCTCGATCGGTCGGGCCAGCGGCGGACGCGATGGTGCCACGGGCAGGCCCCGGTCGGCGGTGACATCGGCGCCCAGCCTGGCGATCAGGAAGACGGATGTCGCCACAAGGCTGAGCTGAAGCGCCACCAGCGCCACGGCGCGTGCGGGATCGAAGTCGAAGCGCAGTGCCTGATAGATAGCGACTTCAAGCGTGGTCGCGCGTGGCCCGCCGCCCAAGAGCAGGACGATCGTGAAGGAGGTGATGCACAGCATGAAGACCAGCGCCGCCACGCCCGCCAGGCTGGCCCGCAGCACTGGCCATTCGAGCAGCCGGAAGGTGGCGCGTGCATTCATGCCCAGTTGAGCAGAAAGCCGCCATTGGTCCGCAGGTATGGTTTCCAGCGCGTGCAGGAACAGGCGCGTGGCCAGCGGCATGTTGAAAAAGACGTGGGCGACCAGGATGCCCGACAGACCGTAGATGCCCGGCCATTGCCCGCCATGGAATAGCCCCAGCGGCTGCGCGAAATAGCCGGCGCGTCCGTAGAGCGCGAGGATGCCCAGTGCCGCGACGAGCGACGGCAGGGCCAGCGGCACGCCGAACAGGCGCAGGATCATCGAGCGGCCCGGAAAACGTGGGTGGCGCGCCAGCGCGCGCGCCACGAAGAGTGCGGGCACCACCGACAGCAGTGTCGACAGTCCGGCCTGCCAGAGCGTGAAGCGCGCCACGCGCAGCATGTAGCCGTCGAAGGCGGAAGCCGCGCCCGACCAGTCGCGTGCGGCCTCGCTGACCATGCCGGCGAAGGCGCCGCCGATCAGGACGACAATGGCGGCCAGGGCGGCGAGGCCCGCCCCGACCCGGGGCGCCATGCCGAAGGAACGCCTCAGCGGCTCATCACGGACAGCCATTCATCGACCCATGCCCGGCGGTTTTCCGCCACCTCCTCCGGGCTGAAGAGAAGCGGTTGCGATGGCTCGACCATGCGGTCGAAGGCCGGGTTCAGCGGCCCGGACGTGGCGCCGGCCGGGTACATCCAGTTGGTCTCGGGGATGGCATCCTGGAAGCCGGGACCGGTCATGAATGCCATGAACTGGCGCGCCAGCGGATTGTTCGCGCCGCGCGTCGTGATGCCCGCGACCTCGATCTGCATGTAGTGGCCTTCCTCGAAGGCCGCCGCCTGGTAGCGTTCGCTCTCTTCGGCGATGATGTGGTAGGCGGGCGAGGTCGTGTAGGACAGCACCATCGGCACTTCGCCCGAGGTAAGGAGGCCGTAGGACTCGCTCCAGCCAGGGCTGACGGTCACGACGCGCTCCGATAGCTTTGCCCAGGCTTCGTCGGCTTCCTCGCCATAGACATGCTTGACCCACAGCATCAGGCCCAGGCCCGGCGTCGAGGTGCGCGGATCCTGGATGACAATTGCCGGTTCCGGGCCGCCGTCGACCAGTTCGCGCAGGCTCGTCGGCGGCGTGTCCACCGTTTCCGTGTCGTAGACAAAGGCGAAGTAGCCGTAATCGTAGGGAACGAAGATTTCGTCCTCCCAGCCGCCGGGCACGTCGACATTGTCGATCGAGATCTCGTGCGGCACGAAGAGGCCGGTGTCCTTGGCGTCCACGATGAGATTGGTGTCGAGCCCGAGAACGATGTCGGCTTCGGTATTCTCCCCCTCCAGCCGCAGGCGGTTGAGCAGGGCGACACCATCGGCCACCGCGACGAAATCGACCTCGCAGCCGCATTCCGCCTCGAAGGCCGCCTCGACCACCGGGCCGGGGCCCCAATCCGAGGTAAAGCTGTCATAGGTGTAGACCGTCAGGCTGTCCTGAGCGGCGGCCGGCAGCACAAGCCCCATGGCCAAAGCAGTCAAAATGGTGAGCGATATTCTGCGCATCCTGCGCCTCCTCTTCTCATGTTGTCAGGGAGTCGAGGCGCCGTTGCCGGTAGCATCTAATCCCTCCGCCGGTGTTAACCGGATCAGGTTCAGCGGGTTGGCCCGAGCAATCGCTCTGATGGCCTCTCAGCCGGTGCGCAACCGCGCCCGGCACCCCGTTAGTGCAGGAACTGACATAGGACGAATGGCTTGGCCGTGCAACCGCGCCACGCGAAGCGGCATGGCGGCTTCCTATCGGGTGACGCTGCATGGTAGAGGCCTCGTCCCATGACCGATTTTGCAATCCTGCTCGGCGGCGATGTCGAGCCTACGCCACGTCTGGCGCGCCAGCTGAAAGGCCGGCGCGTGATCGCCGCCGATTCCGGCATGCGCCATGCCGAGCCGCTGGGCCTGGTGCCCGAATTGTGGACTGGCGACTTCGACTCCGTGGCGCCGGAGATGAAGGACGGCTTTCCCGATATCCCGCGCGAAATCTTCCCCGTCGACAAGGACGCGACCGATGGCGAGATCGCCATCGAGGCGGCGCTCCAACGCGGCGGGCGCTCCCTGCTGCTTGCCGGCGCCTTCGGCGGCCCGCGTCCGGACCACGCCTTTCTGCACATGGCGATGGCGCTGAGCCTGGCCGAGCGCGGACTGGACGTGCTCCTGACCAGCGGAGACCAGGAAGGCGTGCCGCTTCTGCCGGGACCCAGCGAATACGACTACGCGCCCGGCACGCTGTTCAGCGTGGTGGGTTTCACGGCTCTTTCGGGCCTGACGCTTGCCGGCGCGAAATGGCCGCTCGACGCGCATGAGGTCGCCTTCGGTTCCTCGCTGACCCTGTCCAATGCCGTCGCCGACCGGCTGTCGGTGAACCTCCTCGAGGGACGCGCCATGCTGATCGCCCATACCGGCCCGGAGGCCCGCTGATGGCGCCGCCGCTCCTCAATCTCGATGGCATTCGCCTCACCTTCGGCGGGACGCCGCTTCTGGACGGTGCGTCGCTGATGGTTCTGCCGGGCGAGCGCATCGCGCTTGTCGGACGCAACGGTTCGGGCAAGTCGACCCTGCTCAAGATCGCGGCGGGCATGGTCGAGGCCCAGGAGGGCGAGGTCTTCCGACAGCCGTCCGCGACCGTGCGGTACCTGCCGCAGGCACCCGACTGGCATGGAGCGGAGACCGTGCGCGCCTATGTCGAGGCCGGGCTCGGGCCCGCCGACGATCCCCACCGCGCGACCTATGTGATGGAGCATCTGGGGCTCACCGGCGACGAACGCCCGGAGCAACTGTCCGGCGGGGAGGCGAGACGTGCGGCTCTCGCCCGCGTGCTTGCGCCGTCTCCCGACATCCTGCTTCTCGACGAGCCGACCAACCATCTCGACCTGCCGACCATCGAATGGCTGGAAGGCGAGCTGGAACGGTCGTCGGCGGCCATCGTCCTGATCAGCCACGACCGGCGCTTCCTGCAGCGCGTGAGCCGCGCCACGGTGTGGCTCGATCGCGGCACGACACGGCGCCTCGACAAGGGGTTCGCGCATTTCGAGGAATGGCGCGACACCGTCTTCGAGGAAGAGGAGCGCGAGCAGCACAAGCTCGGCCGCAAGATCGCGCGCGAGGAGGACTGGCTGCGCTATGGCGTGACGGCCAGGCGCAAGCGCAATGTCCGCCGGCTTGGCGAACTGCACGATCTGCGCGCCAGTTTCCGCGGCCACCAGGGCCCGCAGGGCTCGGCGCGCATGGCGCAGTCGGAGAGCGCGGAGTCCGGCAAGCTGGTCATCGAGGCCGAGAACATCGCCAAGACCTATGGCGACCGCACGCTGGTCCAGGACTTTTCGATCCGCGTGAACCGGGGTGACCGCATCGGCATCATCGGGCCCAACGGTGCTGGCAAGACGACGTTGATCAAGATGCTGATCGGGGAGTTGCAGCCGGATAGCGGCGCGGTGCGGCTTGGCGCCAATCTGGAGATGGCGAGCATCGACCAGAAGCGCGCGATGAACGAGGACGAGACGCTGGCGCATTACCTGACCGACGGGCGCGGCGACAGCCTGCTCGTCGGCGGCGAGCAGAAGCATGTCGTGTCGGTGATGAAGGATTTCCTTTTCCAGCCCGAACAGCAGCGCACCCCGATCCGCAATCTCTCGGGCGGCGAGCGCGCACGGCTGATCCTGGCCAGGCTCCTGTCACGGCCGGCCAATCTCCTGGTCCTCGACGAGCCCACCAACGATCTCGACATGGAGACGCTGGACCTCTTGCAGGAACTCGTCTCAAGCTTCGACGGGACGGTGGTGCTCATCAGCCATGATCGCGATTTCCTCGACCGCACCGTGACCGCGACCATCGCGGCCGATGGGGAGGGCCACTGGACCGTCTATGCCGGCGGCTACACAGACATGCTGGCCCAGCGCGGCGGCAAGATTCCGGGTGCCGGCCGCGGCAATGGGGCGGCCAAGCCGTCTCGCAAGCCGGCGAAGCAGGCGCCGGAAGGCGGGCGCGAAACCTCGAAGAAGCTGTCCTACAAGCAGAAATATGCGCTCGAGACGCTGCCGGCCGCGATGGAAAAACTGGCCGCCGAGATCGGGACGCTGGAGGCCAAACTTGCCGATCCCGACCTCTACACCAAGGACCCGCAGGGCTTTGCCCGCATCGCCGGCCAGCTCGACGAAAGGCGCGCAGCGCTTGCCGCGCGGGAAGAGGAATGGCTGGAACTGGAGATGCTGCGCGAAGAGATCGAAGGATAGGCGCGTTGTATGCGCATGAGTATGCGCGTATAATGGTGTCAGACTAGGAGACCTATTCATGCCTGCCAGACTGGACAGCGGCCGCCGTTCGACCAACCTCACCATCGATGCCGACCTTCTCGGGGAAGCCCGTACGCTCAAGGTCAATCTGTCGCGTGCCGCTGAACAGGGCATTGCAGCGGCCGTGAAAGCAGAACGCGAGCAGCGCTGGAAGGAAGAGAATCGGGAAGCCATCGAAAGCTCCAATCGATGGGTCGAGGAGCACGGCCTTCCACTGGAGAAGTACAGGCAGTTCTGATGGCCCGGTACGACCTGTATCCGGATGGAGGCAACTTCCTGCTGGATGTGCAGGCCGACCAGCTCGACAATCTCAACACGCGTATCGTCGTGCCGATACGTCTGCCCCACGACGGAGCGCTCCCGGCGCGGCGTCTCAACCCGGTCTTCGAGATCGACGGCCGGCAGTATGTGATGGTGACGCAATTCGCGTCAGCGGTGCGTTCAAGCGGGCTCGACGAACCGGTGGGCAGTCTCGGGCATTATCACGACCGCATCGTCGCGGCGCTCGACATGCTCTTCCAGGGGTTCTGAGGCGCGGCCCGCGTCAGTTGAAGGGCGTGTCCCTGTCGGCGGCGGGTCCGGCATTGATCTTGCCGGCGAGGTTTTCCATCCGCTCGGCCAGCGACGACAGGGCGCCGGTCAGGGCGGCATCGTTCTTGTCGGCTTTCATGAGCGCATCGTCGCGGGTCTTGCGCAGCGTCGCGATCTCGCTCTCCATGCCCTTCATCCGCTTCTGCAGCTCGACCAGTTCGTCGAGCACCATGACACCGGCCATCACGGTCAGCCGCTGGTCGCCGATCTCGCCGAAGGAACCACGCAGATGGCTGACATAGACGTCGAAGCGGCTGGCGAGCTCCATCAGGTGCTCTTCCTGACCCTCGTCGCAGGCCATCCGATAGGCCTTGCCGTCAATGGTGACCGTTACCTGAGCCATGCTGCTCCTACCTGTCGAGCACTGCCCGAATGGTCTCCATCGCGGTCACCAGCCTGCGAGAGACCTCGCGGTTGACCTCCTGGAGCCTTTCGGTGCGGGCTTCCGAATTGTCGAGTTCATGGGCGAGGCGCGCGCGGTCGGCATTCATCCGCTGGACTTCGGCTTCCGCCTCGACATAGTCATGGTCGCGTTCCATATGGGCGCCAACCGCATCCTCCAAGGCGTCCATGGCCTTGCCGAGGCGGGCAATTGATTCCCTGAGGGTGACTTCACCGGTCATGTTTTCGGGTTCCAGCCCGCGCGATGCCGAATCGGCCATGCTCGTAAGGCCTTATATCGGAAACATTAGGCGTTGCCTTAAGCCGGCGTCAACAAAGGCCGTTGATCTATCCCCCGCTATCGCCTGTCGACCGCCGAAATCGCGCAGCAAAGCGCCATTCCGGCGCCCTTGCCTTTGTTGACTTGATAGCCCCAACTGGTATGTGTCGCGCGAATTTCCGGCAGCCCCGAGCAGACCCTCCAGCGCCAGGCGCTGTCTCCAGCCAGCGAGATCCCATGACCACACGCGAAAAACACGACCGGATGGCGAACGCGATCCGTTTCCTTTCCATGGACGCGGTTCAGAAGGCCAATTCAGGCCATCCCGGCCTGCCGATGGGCGCAGCCGATATCGCCACGGTGCTTTTCACGCGCTTCATGACGCACGATCCGAAGAAGCCCGACTGGGCGGATCGGGACCGGTTCGTGCTGTCGGCCGGCCACGGCTCGATGCTTCTCTACTCGCTGCTCTACCTGTCGGGCTACGAGGATCTGACGCTCGACGAAATCAAGAACTTCCGCCAGCTCGGCGCGCGCACCGCAGGCCACCCCGAATATGGCCACGCCGCCGGCATCGAGACGACGACCGGTCCGCTCGGCCAGGGTCTGGCCAATGCGGTCGGCATGGCGCTTGCCGAACGTAGCCTGAACGCGCGCTTCGGCGACGAGATGGTCGACCACTACACCTATGTGCTGGCCGGCGACGGCTGCCTCATGGAAGGCATCAGCCAGGAAGCGATCGCCTTTGCCGGGCATCTGAAGCTCAACAAGCTGATCGTCATGTGGGACGACAACAACATCTCCATCGACGGCCCCGTCTCGCTGTCGGATTCGACGGATCAGTGCGCGCGTTTCGAAGCCTCGGGCTGGAATACGCTGCGCGCCGATGGCCATGATCCAGAGGCCATCGCGGCGGCGATCGCGAAGGCGCGCGCCTCCGACCGGCCGACGCTCATCGCGTTCAAGACGACGATCGGTTTCGGCGCGCCGACCAAGGCGGGTACCTCGAAGGTTCATGGCTCACCGCTCGGCGACGAGGAAATCGCCGGCACCCGGCGGGCGCTCGGCTGGGACTCCGAACCCTTCGACGTGCCGTCCGATGTCCTCGACGACTGGCGCCTGGCCGGTCTGCGTTCCGCACGCGAGCGCAAGGAATGGGAAGGCCGTCTGACGGCCGCCGACGCCGCGCTCCGCGGCGAATTCGAGCGCCGCATGCGCGGTGAGCTGCCCGAGACGCTCGATACGGCCATCGCCGAATACAAGGCCAAGCTGGTTGCCGATGCGCCCAAGGTGGCCACCCGCAAATCGTCCGAGATGGCGCTCGAGGTCATCAACGGAGTACTGCCCGAGACGATCGGCGGTTCGGCCGACCTGACGGGGTCGAACAACACCAAGACCAGCCAGACCAAGCCGATCGCGCCGGGCGATTATGGTGGCCGTTATGTCCATTACGGCATCCGCGAGCACGGCATGGCGGCGGCCATGAACGGCATGGCGCTGCATGGCGGCATCATCCCCTATGGCGGCACGTTCCTGGTCTTCTCCGACTATGCGCGCCCGGCCATGCGGCTGGCCTCGCTGATGGGCATCCGGACGATCTTCGTCATGACGCATGATTCCATCGGGCTTGGCGAAGACGGCCCGACGCACCAGCCGGTCGAGCATCTTGCCGCGCTCAGGGCGATCCCCAATCACTATGTGATGCGTCCTGCCGATGCGGTCGAGACTGCCGAGTGCTGGCAGGTGGCGCTCAATTCGACCAAGACGCCGTCGACGCTGGCGCTGACGCGCCAGAACCTGCCGACGCTGCGCACCGAACACGAGCAGGACAATCTGTGCGCGCTCGGTGCCTATGAACTCGTCCGCGCCAGCGACGATGCCAGGGTCTCGGTGTTTGCCTCCGGTTCGGAGGTCGAGATCGCGGTCGCCGCCTGCGAGGAACTCGAGAGGCGGGGCGTTCCCGCCCGGGTCGTGTCCGTGCCGTGCTTCGAGCTCTTCGAAAAGCAGGACGTGGACTACCGCAGGGCGATCATCGGCGCGGCGCCCGTGCGCATCGCTGTCGAGGCCGGCATTCGCCAGGGTTGGGACCGGATCATCGGTTCGGATGGCATCTTCATCGGCATGGACGGCTTTGGCGCCAGTGGACCGGCGGAGGAGCTCTACAAGCATTTCGGCATCACCGCCGAGGCCGTCGTGGCAGCAGCCACGGGCCAACTGGCCTAGGAGTTGGGGCCAGCCGGCCCGGAACGGAGGTCCAGCGGGCGGGAGCGCTGGATTCCTTCCCCGGGCGTCGTTATGTAAGCCCCACTGCGTGTCCGAGCCCGCGCGTGTCACGCGGGGGCTTCCCGGGCATGTCATCGATCACCGCGCCTTCCCGCGCTTGAGCAAGCAGTCAGGGGAAAGACATGACCGTCAAAGTCGCCATCAACGGTTTCGGCCGCATTGGACGAAACATCCTCCGGGCCATCATGGAGTCCGGACGCACCGACATCGAGGTCGTCTCGATCAACGATCTCGGCCCCGTCGAGACGAACGCACATCTTTTCCGCTACGATTCCGTGCATGGCCGCTTTCCCGGCGTGGTCAAGGTCGATGGCGATACGATCGATGTCGGCCGCGGTCCGATCAAGGTTCATGCCGAGCGTGACCCCGCCAACCTGCCCTGGGGCGCCGAAGGTATCGACATCGTGCTCGAATGCACCGGCATCTTCACCTCGAAGGAAAAGGCATCGGCGCACCTCCAGGCCGGCGCAAAGCGCGTCATCGTTTCCGCGCCTGCCGACGGTGCCGACCTGACCGTCGTCTTCGGCGTCAACCACGACAAGCTCACCTCCGAGCATGTCGTCATCTCCAACGCCTCGTGCACGACCAATTGCCTGGCGCCGGTCGTCCAGGTCCTCAACGATGCCATCGGCATCGAGAAGGGCTTCATGACGACCATCCACGCCTATACGGGCGACCAGCCGACGCTCGACACGATGCACAAGGATCTTTACCGCGGCCGCGCGGCTGCCCTGTCCATGATCCCGACCTCGACCGGCGCCGCCAAGGCCGTCGGCCTGGTCCTGCCGGAACTCAAGGGCAAGCTCGACGGTGTTGCCATTCGCGTGCCGACGCCGAACGTCTCGGTTGTCGACCTGACCTTCGAGACCAAGCGCGCGACGTCGGTGGAAGAGATCAACGAGGCCATCCGTTCGGCCGCCGATGGCAGGCTCAAGGGTATTCTGGGCTATACCGACGAGAAGCTCGTCTCGTCCGACTTCAACCACGATCCCCATTCCTCGGTCTTCCACATGGATCAGACCAAGGTGATGGACGGCACCTTCTGCCGAATCCTGACCTGGTACGACAATGAATGGGGCTTCTCAAACCGCATGGCCGACACGGCCGTCGCGCTGGCGAAGACCATCTGACGAGGCTTTTTCAGCCAATTCTGGAATGCTTGAAACGCCCGGCTTTAACCGGGCGTTTTCTTTACCTAAATTAGTCTTGTGATCTGGTCGCGCCCGCTTGCCGGGTTTGAATTTCTCGTCTGCAGGAATGATGCGGCACCGGGATAGCCACCGGCGTGTCCGGGGCGATGCCGGATTGCCGCTTCTATCGGGGGGCACGGAAAAGGGGAAAGACAGGAAATGATCGAGGGGATCTATCTGGCGACACTGATCGGCACCGTACTCGTGCTGATCGCCGCCTTTTCGAGCCTCCTCGCTTTTCGGGTTGGCGCTCCCCTCCTGCTCGTGTTCCTAGGCATAGGCCTTGTCGCTGGCGTCGATGGGTTCGGCATCGCGTTCGACAATGCGAGCGTCGCCTATTTTGTCGGCAGCCTTGCGCTGGCGATCATCCTGTTCGATTCGGGCTTCGGCACGTCGGTTCAGTCGTTGCGGCAGGCTGCCTTTCCCGCAATCGTCCTCTCGACGCTGGGCGTGGTGCTGACTGCCGCCATCTTCGGCGCCGCCGCGCGGTATCTGCTCGGGTTCACCTGGACTGAGGCCTTCCTCCTCGGCGCCATCGTCGGCTCGACCGACGCCGCGGCGGTGTTCTTCCTACTGCGGATCGGCGGCATCCGGATCCGTGAAAAGGTCCGTGCGACGCTGGAGATCGAATCGGGTTCGAACGACCCGATGGCGATCTTTCTCACCATCGTCCTGGTGGAGATCATCGCCAACGGAACCCAGCTGGACCAGATCGGTGGAACGGTCGTCGCGCTGTTCCTGCTGCAGATGGGCATCGGCGTCGTCGCCGGCCTGCTCGGCGGCATGATGATCGTCGGACTGGTCAATCGCATCCGGCTCGAGCGGGGCCTGACACCTATCTTCGTGCTGGCTCTCTCGCTTCTGGTCTTTTCCGTAACGGGCGCGGTCGGCGGCAGCGGGTTCCTCGCGGCCTATGTCGCCGGGCTCTATGCCGGCAACCGCCAGATGCGTGCGGCGCCGGCATTCAAGCCCTTTCAGGAAGGCATGACGTGGCTGGCGCAGATCACCATGTTCCTGATCCTCGGGCTTCTGGCCACGCCATCGCAATTTCCGTCGATCGTGGTGCCGGCCGTCGTGCTGGCTCTGATACTCACCTTCGTCGCCCGTCCGCTTGCGGTCTGGCTCTCCCTCCTGCCTTTCGGCTTCCAGCGCGCCGAGACCGCCTTCATCTCCTGGGTCGGCCTGCGCGGCGCGGTTTCCATCCTTCTGGCGATCCTGCCGCTGGTTGGCGGGCTTGAAAACGCCACGACCTTCTTCAACGCGGCCTTCATCATCGTGCTCGTCTCGCTGCTGATACAGGGCTGGACGATCAGCCCGCTGGCCAGGCGGCTGGGTCTCGTCGTGCCGCCACGTATCGGTCCCGTGGAAAAGGTCGAGCTCGAACTGCCGGGCAGCGCGCATCATGAACTGCTGGTCTATCGCGTCGTTCCCAACAGCCCGGTCGCCAAGGGCGAGCGGCTGCCGCGCTGGGCACGCCCCTCGCTTGTCGTGCGCGACGGCCATTCCATGCGCTACCAATATGCCGGCCGGCTGCGCGCCGGCGACTATGTCTATCTCTTCATCTCCTCGCGCTATCCGCATCTGCTCGACAGGCTGTTCGCGAGCCCGGCCACGGTGGAAGGTGACGACAGTCAGTTCTTCGGCTCCTTCACCATCGACCCCTCGCGGCCTGCAAGGGATCTCGAGGCCGCCTATGGCCCGGCGCTGAGGGAGGGCGAGGACGAGGCGATGACCATCGCCGACCTCATGACGGGGCGGCTTGGCGGACGCGCCGAATATGCCGACAGGGTCGCCGTAGGCCCGGTCGAGCTGATCGTGCGCGACGTCGATGACGGCAAGATCGTCTCGGTCGGCGTGTCGCTGGAGCCTGATGCCTCGCAGCCGCAGATACCTATGTTCCTCAGCCCGCGCAGCATCATTATGTGGATGCGCGACCGGCTGTGTGATCGCCGGTCGCGCTCCGCCGACCCGCGGACGCCGGAGCCGGCCGATAGCGCTGATCCGCAAGCCGATGGCGGACCGGACAGCCGGAACTGATCCGCCCGAGAGCGCACAGTCTTGCGGTTTGGTTGCGGGCGACTATTGTCCGGCCCAGACAAGCAGGAGATATCGTACATGGCAGGGTTCCGGACACTCGACGACATCGACGCCGCGGGAAAGAGGGTTCTCGTCCGGGTCGATCTCAACGTGCCCGTCAAGGACGGCAAGGTCACCGATACGACCCGTATCGAGCGGGTCGCAGCGACCATCAACGAACTCTCCGCCAAACGTGCAAAGGTCATCCTGCTGTCCCATTTCGGCCGGCCGAAGGGAAAGCATGACGAGGAATTCTCGCTCAGGCCGATCGCCTGGGCCACGGAGGCCGTCCTTGACCACAATGTCGGCTTTGCAACCGACTGCGTTGGCGAGGTGGCTGCCGAGGCGATCGCGGCGATGAACGACGGCGATATCCTGCTGCTGGAAAACACCCGTTTCCACGCGGGCGAGGAGAAGAACGATCCCGATTTCGCCAAGGCGCTCGCCGCCAATGGCGATCTTTACGTGAACGACGCCTTTTCCGCGGCCCATCGCGCCCATGCCTCGACGGAGGGCATCGCACACATTCTGCCAGCCTATGTCGGGCGGGCCATGCAGGCCGAGCTCGACGCGCTCGACAAGGGCCTGGGCAATCCCACCCATCCCGTCGTCGCCATCGTCGGCGGCGCCAAGGTGTCGACCAAGATCGACCTCCTGATGAACCTCGTGAAGCGGGTCGATGCGCTGGTCATCGGCGGCGGCATGGCCAACACCTTCCTGGCCGCGCGCGGCACCGATGTCGGCAAGTCGCTGTGCGAGCACGATCTGGCCGCCACCGCCAAGCAGATCATGGTCGAGGCGGCGAGCGCCGGCTGTGCCATCGTGCTCCCGGTGGATGCCGTGGTGGCGGCTGAATTAAAGGCCGGTGCCGCCAGTGAGGTTGTGGCGATCGATGCGGTCCCGGCCGACCGGATGATCCTCGATGTGGGCCCGAAATCGGTTGAGGTCATCTGCCAGTGGATCGACCGCGCCAGGACACTGGTCTGGAACGGACCGCTCGGTGCCTTCGAGATCGAGCCCTTCGACAAGGCCACCGTCGCAGCCGCCCGGCATGCCGCGCACTGCACCAGCGATGGCCGCCTGGTCTCCATCGCCGGCGGTGGCGACACGGTGGCGGCGCTCAACCATGCCGGCGTTGCCGACGATTTCACCTACGTCTCGACGGCCGGCGGCGCCTTCCTGGAGTGGATGGAAGGCAAGGAACTGCCCGGCGTGAAGGCGCTCGAAAGCTAAACTTCGGATTTCACGACATTAATCGATTTGACTGGCGCGCGCGAAGTTTCGTTTGCGCGCGCCTTCTGCTATGCGCAGACCAACAATTCTCTGGAGGCACATGATGAGCGAACGTCGCGAAGACACCGTTAGGGCCATGGCCGAACAGGCCGCCAACAAGGATGGCTTCATTGCCGCGCTCGATCAGTCGGGTGGTTCCACACCCAAGGCGCTCAAGCTGTACGGCGTCGATGAAGGCGCCTGGTCCAATGATGAGGAGATGTTCGACCTCATTCACGGCATGCGGGCCAGGATCATCAAGTCGCCGGCCTTTTCGGGCGACAAGGTGATGGGCGCGATCCTGTTCGAACAGACGATGGACCGCGAGATCGACGGCACGCCGACGGCCGAGTATCTCTGGCAGGAGCGTCGCGTCGTGCCGTTCCTCAAGGTCGACAAGGGCCTTGGCGACGAGAAGGACGGCGTCAAGCTGATGAAGCCGATGCCTGATCTCGACGCGCTCCTGGAACGCGCCGTCGCCAAGGGCGTCTTCGGCACCAAGATGCGCTCGGTCATCGACGCGGCCAACCCGCAAGGCATCGCAGCCATCGTCGCGCAGCAGTTCGAAATCGGCAACCAGATCCTCGGCCACGGTCTCGTGCCAATCATCGAGCCGGAAGTCACGATCTCGATTGCCGACAAGGCGGAAGCCGAGGATATTTTGCTCGCCCAAATCCAGAAGCACCTCGACAAGGTGCCTGCCGGCAAGCAGGTCATGCTCAAGCTCACCCTGCCCGAGAAGGCGAACCTCTACCGACCGCTGATCGACGATCCCCGCGTCATGCGCGTCGTGGCTCTGTCCGGCGGCTATTCGCGCGACGACGCGAATGCCAGGCTGGCGCAGAATAATGGCATGATCGCCAGCTTCTCGCGTGCCCTGACCGAAAGCCTTTCGGCAAAGCAGAACGATGCGGAATTCGATGCCGCACTTGCCGAGGCGATCCACAGCATCTTCGAGGCATCCCGCACCTGAAGACGGGTGGGCCAGAAGACATCCCTTGGGTGAAGGGCCGACGGCATCCGCCGTTGGCCCTTTTTCGTGCGCTCTACACGATCTTCTTGCGCACCACCGCCGACACCCACTCCGAGAAGACCACGGTCACCAGGATCGCTGCGAAGATCACGGTGATCTCGGACCAGGCGAGCCGGGCCAGCGAGGATTGCAGTTGCACGCCGATGCCGCCGGCGCCGACCAGACCCAGAATGGTCGATTCACGGATGTTGATGTCCCAGCGGAAGACCGAGATGCCGGCGAAAGCAGGCAGGACCTGCGGCACGATGGCATAATCCATGACCTGCCAGTTCGACGCGCCCGTTGCGCTGACCGCCTCGACCTGCCGCTCGTCGATCTCTTCGATCGCCTCGTAGAGCAGCTTCCCGATGAAGCCGATCGAGCGCAGCGCGATGGCGATGATGCCGGCCAGCAGGCCGGGCCCGATGATGGCGACCAGAAGCAGCGCCCAGATCAGCGAGTTGATCGAGCGTGAAGCCACGATGATGAACAGCGCGGCAGGCCTGATAAACAGCGCGCTCGGCGTGGTGTTGCGGGCGGCAAGGAAAGCTACCGGCACCGCGATCAATATGCCCAGCAGCGTGCCGAGCGTGGCGATGTTGAGCGTGTCCCAGAGCGGCAGCCAGAGCCGGTCCAGATAGGACCATGCCGGCGGCCAGGCGCGCGACAGCAGATCCCCGGCCTGGCGCGGGGCGTCGAGAACGAACACCCACATGGTGTTTCGGTTCATGATGTCCCAGCTGTAGACGAACAGGGCCACCAGCGCGAGCCAGCCGGCCCAGTTGCCCCATTGACCAAGCGTGGTGCGACGGTGCCAGACGGGCTGGTCGTTGACGAGCGAGACCGGCATTACTGCACCCATCTGCGGATGTGGCTGGAGGAATATTCCGCCAGCATGACGACCAGGATGATCACGATGAGAATGGCGCCTGCCGTGTCGTAATCGTAGCGCGACATGGCCGTGCTCAGCGTGCCGCCGATGCCGCCGGCGCCGACGATGCCGATCACCGCGCTTTCGCGGAAATTGATGTCGAGCCGGTACACGGACAGCCCGATCAGGCGCGGCATGACCTGCGGCTGGATGCCGTAATTGATAATCTGCCACCAGCCCGCGCCGGTGGCGCGGATCGCCTCGGCCTGTGCCTCGTCGATATCCTCGATGTCTTCGGCCAGCAGTTTGGCGAGGAAGCCGATGGTCGCGAAGGCCAGCGTCAGGAAGCCGGCAAAAGGCCCGAAGCCGAACATCGCCACGAACAGGATTGCGATGATGATCTCCTGGAAGGAGCGGGAGATCGTGATGATGGAGCGGCAGATATAGTAGACAATGGGCGGGGCGACGTTGCGCGCGGCGCCGATGCCGACCGGAATGGAGATAAGCACCCCCACGACGGTCGACGTGAGCGTCATGGTCAGGCTTTCAACAATGCCACGCCAGATGTCGGTCGACCGCGTGGTGAAATCGGGCACGAGAAAGCCCTGAATGAAGCGCCAGCCGCGATCGAGACCCTCATAGAGGCGCGTCCAGTTGACGTCGACGGTCGAGATGGCGGCGACCAGATAGACGAGACACGCCAGATAGATCGCCCAGCGCAGCCAGGTCTGTTCGATGAAGACCGCCGGTTTTCGCCAGCGCTTTCCGGCCGTTGTCCCGCTGCTCATACCAGGCCAGCCATTCGCTCTTCGCGGCTCAGCTCGAAGGCAGCAAGGTCGGCTGCGTCGGCGACGCCTTCCTCGGCTTCCTTCTGCATCTGGGTCCAGTCCTCCTCGCCATAGATCGAGGTCAGGGCGGTCTCGTCCAGCGTATCCGGCGGTCCGTCGAAGACGACCTCGCCGGCGCGCAGGCCCACGATGCGATCGACGAACATCTGGGCCAGCACGACGTCGTGGATGTTGATGATCGCAGGCAGATTGCGCTCGCGGCAGATCTCGCAGATCAGGCGCATGATCTGGCGCGATGTCTTGGGATCGAGCGAGGCGGTCGGCTCGTCGATCAGCAGCAGTTCCGGGTCCTGTTCGAGCGCGCGCGCAATGCCAACGCGCTGGCGCTGGCCGCCCGACAGCGCATCGGCGCGCTTGTCGGCATGTTCAGTCAGGCCGACGCGGTCCAGCAGTGCAAACGCCTTGTCGACGTCGGCCTGTGGGAAGCGGCGGAGGAAGGAGCGCCAGAAAGGCACGTAGCCGAGGCGGCCCGACAGCACGTTTTCCATCACGGTCAGCCGTTCGACCAGCGCGTATTCCTGGAAGATCATGCCGATGCGGCGGCGCACGCGGCGCAACTCGCTCCGGCTGACCTTTGCCAGATCGCGGTCGTTGAGGAGGATGCTGCCGGTCGTCGGCTCCACGAGCCGGTTGATGCAGCGGATGAGCGTCGACTTTCCGGCACCGGACGGCCCGATCAGGCCCACGACCTGTCCGGGCTTGACGGTGAAGGTGACGCTGCGGAGGGCCTTGTCGCCGGTCTTGTAGGTCTTGACGAGGTCGATGACCGATAGCATGCGCCTTGCTCCGCTCTGCTCATGGTTGCGCGACGGGCGGCCTGAGCCACCCGTCACCGTTTGATCGACCCTAACGAAGAATCAGCCGCAGGTGTAGGAAACGCCGTTGGCTTCGTCGATCTGGCGGATCACGGCCCAGTCTTCCTGGAAGGTGATCGGGATGAACTGTGCTTCGCCGGAGGTGGAGAATTCCTCCTGGAGCTTCGTGCCTTCCCAGTCGAAGGAGAAGAACGCTTCCTGAATCTTCTCCTGCAGATCGGGATGCAGGTTGTGGGCAACGCCATAACCCGTCGTGGGGAAGGTCTGCGAGGTGTAGATAACCACCAGCTGGTCTTCGCTGACCACTTCGCGCTCGATCATGCGTGCCTTGACCGAGTTGGCGATGGCCGCCGCGTCATAGTCCTTGTTGGCGACGCCAAGGATCGAATTGTCATGCGCGCCGGAGAAGGCGGGCGTGTAGTCGGTCTCGGGCTCCATGCCGAATTCTGACTTGAGAAGGGCCGAAGGCGCCTTGAAGCCCGAGTTGGAGGTCTCGGACGTGAAAGCCAGCGTGCGGCCGCTGATGTCGGCAACTTCCTCGATGCCGGAGCCCGGATAGGTGATGATCTCCATCTCGTAGCCGAAGGAGCCATCCTCGGCCGCCATCATGGCAAACGGACGAAAACCCGCGCATGCGACCGCGATTGGGTTGGAACCGGTGTTGAAGCCCGCGACATGGAGCCGGCCGGCCCGCATGGCTTCGAGCTGTGCGGCGTTCGACTGGACCGGGAAGAACTGGACTTCCTTGCCGGTCGTCTCGGTCATGTGATCGAGGAACTCCTGCCAAACCTCGGCATAGACGGCCGGGTCTTCGACGGGCGTGTAGGCAAAAATCAGCGTGTCGGGATCGACCAGCTCCGACTCTTCGGTCGGAATGTCGGCGATCAGGTCGCCGTCATTGTCGACGAAGCGGCTGTCGAGGGAAAAGGTCTGGGCGTGGGCGATGAGCGGCAACATGGCCAGGGCCGTGGTTGCGGCGATAAGTCTGGAAAGCATCGTCGCTGTCCTCCTGTTTTGAATTCTCTGGGAATGCGCGAACGGGTGGCAAGGCGCGGCGGAGGCCGCCCTCGACCCTTTCCGGCTAACACCGGTAGATGACAGCTACGTGACAGGACCGTGAACGGTGGCGGACGCGTAGGCCGCTCGCGCGGTGCGGCGGACTGCCGGCTTTTCCTTCCCCGCGTTAGGCGGTAGACCGGCCTCATGCCAACGCCCGATCGCCCATCGCCACTGCTACCGCTGCTCTCCTGGCTCGCCTTGCCGGTCTATGTCTGGCAGGGGGTCGGAGTGCGGCTCAGGACCGTACGCATGTTGCCGGCAAAAGGCCGCGTGCTTCATCGCATCGCCGGCAAGGGCGAGCCGCTCAATCTCCTGGTGATCGGGGATTCCTCGGCGGCCTCCGTCGGGATCGGCAGCACCGATCACGGCATTGCCGCCCAGCTTGCCGGGCTCGTGTCGTCACGGACAGGCCGGCCGGTCGCCTGGCGGGCAGCGGGCTATAATTCCGCGACGGCCGGCCAGCTCCGCGATTTCGTGGTGCCCAATCTGGCGCCGGGCGACTGGACCCACATCGTGATCGCTGTCGGCACCAACGACATGAAGAATTTTCATACGGCGCGCCGATTCAAGGCGGAGTTCGGCGGGCTGCTTTATGCGCTGCGCGCCAAATGGCCGGAGGCGAGGGTGGTCTGGTCACCGGTCATCGACATGCGGCTGGTGCCCGCGCTGCCGCCGCTGCTGGGCAGGGTGCTCGAGATCAGGGCGCGACTGCTCAACCATGTCGGCACCCAACTGTGCGTGGAACGCGGTGCCGTCGCCGCCTCGCGGCTGCCGGTCGAGGACCCGCAAGCAGGCTTTTCGCGCGACGGCTTCCATGCGTCGGAAGCCGGCTACGCGGCGTGGGCGCAGCACCTGCTGCCCTTCGTGATGGAAGAGATCGCTATTGAGGACGTATCAGAACCGTCAACATCATGACGACGAGGGCGACGAGCGCGATCTTCCAGAAATCGCCGCGCTTCCTCAGTCCCGGCAGGCCCAGCGGCCGGATGACATGCACGATCATGGCGCCCAGGAGGAGGAGCGCGATCACCTTCGCCAATGGATTTTGTCCCGGTTCGGGTTTCGCTTCGCCCGCATTCGCCCGTCTCTGACGATGTCTCAGCCGTTGACGACTTCGCCGCCATTGGGATGCAGGACCTGCCCGGTCATATAGGACGCGTCCGCGCTTGCAAGGAAAATGTAGGACGGGGCGACCTCGTCCGGCTGGCCGGCGCGGCCGAGCGGCTGGTCGGAGCCGAAATCCTCGACCTTGTCCTGGGGAAAGGTCGATGGGATCAGCGGCGTCCAGATCGGCCCCGGTGCCACTGCGTTGACCCTGATCCTGCGCTCCGCGAGGTTGGTGGCCAGCGACCGGGTGAAGGCCACGATGGCGCCCTTGGTCGCTGAATAGTCGATCAGCCCGCCCGAGCCGCGATAGGCGGTGACAGACGTCGAATTCACGATCGCCGATCCCTCCTTCATGTGCGCCAGCGCCGCCTTTGTCAGGTGGAACATCGAGAACACATTGGTGCGGAAGGTCTTCTCCAGTTGCGCGGCCGAAATCTCCTCGAGGCTCGATTTCGGGTGCTGCTCGGCGGCGTTGTTGACGAGGATGTCGAGACTGCCCAGTTCGGCGACAGCCGTGTTGACCGCCTGGCGACACCAGGCCTCGTCGCCGACATCGCCCTTCAGCGCGAGGAACTTCACACCTTCGCGCTTGACCAGATCTCCGGTCGCCTCGGCGTCGCGGTCTTCCTCGAGATAGAGGATTGCAACGTCGGCGCCTTCCTTGGCCATGCCGATGGCCACCGCGCGGCCGATGCCGCTGTCGCCGCCAGTGATCAGCGCCCGCTTGCCCTTCAGTTTGCCGCCCGCCTGATAGTCGGTCATGGCGTCGCGCGGCCGCGGCTCCATCTCGTCGGTGCGGCCGGGCTGGCGGTCCTGATGCTGGGCGGGGATGTCGGTCATGGGGCAAACTCCTGTTTGGCTCCCAAACGTCGCCGCGCGCCCGGTGTTCCGACTATCGTCAGGTGGACAGGCGCGCCGCGATGGCTATTGAATTGGAAGGAGCCCTGGGAGGAGGATCGCCATGCATTCGCGTTATCACGAGGTCTATGCCGGCTGGCGCAAGGACCCCGAAGGTTTCTGGGCCGAGGCGGCGCGCGAGATCGACTGGACGTCGCCCTTCGACAAGGTCTTCGACCCGGATGAGGGCATCTATGGGCGCTGGTTTACCGGCGCCACCTGCAACATGTGTCACAACGCGCTCGACCGGCATGTCGAGGGCGGGCGCGCCGACCAGCTGGCACTGGTCCATGACAGCCCGATCACCGGCACGCAGCGCGCCTTCACCTACCGCGAATTGCTTGAAGAGGTGGTGGCGCTCGCCGCCGTCATCGCCGACCAGGGCATCGGCAAGGGCGACCGGGTCATCATCTACATGCCGATGGTGCCGGAGGCGGCGATCGCCATGCTGGCCTGCGCCCGTCTCGGCGCCATCCACTCGGTCGTCTTCGGCGGCTTCGCGGCGAAGGAACTGGCGACGCGCATCGACGATGCCACGCCCGACCTCATCATCTCCGCCTCCTGCGGCATCGAGCCGGGGCGCGTGGTCTCCTACAAGCCGCTGCTCGACGGCGCCATCGGGATGGCCAGGCACAAGGTCGCAAGCTGCATCGTGCTGCAGCGGGAGCAGCAGGGCTGCACGCTGGTCGAAGACCGCGATGTCGACTATGCCGAGGCCGTGGCCGCCGCGAAATCCGCCGGCCGCGAGGTGCCTTGCGTGCCCGTCGCCGCCACCGACCCGCTCTACATTCTCTACACCTCCGGCACGACCGGCCAGCCCAAGGGCGTGGTGCGTGATGTGGGCGGCCACATGGTGGCGCTCAAATGGTCGATGCAGAACCAGTTCGGCATTGCGCCGGGCGAGGTGTTCTGGGCGGCTTCCGATGTCGGCTGGGTGGTCGGCCATTCCTATATCGTCTACGCGCCGCTGCTGC
>Ga0076930_100063_pt1 | contig 175898 bp, 151 predicted proteins | sample HotLakConsoUCCRE_FD_71149 | JGI IMG/M metagenome (GOLD analysis project Ga0076930, IMG submission 71149) | Hypersaline microbial mat communities from Hot Lake, Washington, USA - Hot Lake Consortium UCC-RE (version 3) (version 3) ...
CGACACTACTTCGAGGCTGCAGGATATGACCCGGATTAAGTCGAATCTGCTCTAGCCCTCGATGCGGACCTCGCCATCGGCCGCCTCGACGGCCTGGTCGAGTTCGGTCCCGAAACCGGCCGGCCGATAGACCAGCAGCGGACATCCCGCTTGGGCCCGGATCGGATCGACCAGCCTCTGCACGGACACGGCCGCCGCCGCCCGCTGGCGCCAGTCGGCCAGCGCCACGCCGGGATGAAGCACGATCATGGCCGGCGCATGCGGGCCATCTCGCGCGCCCCATCGGCGCCGCCGGCAAAGCCGATCGTCCTGAATCCCTCGGCGGCGAAAGTCTCAAGCATCTCGATCTCGCGGCTGGTGCGAACGCCGGCGCTGTCGAAGGCGCGCGCTGTATTGCCGTCGACGATCTGCATCGTCGGAAAGTTGGTGATGCCGGTGATGCCCGCCCGGCGCAGCACCGCTACGGTGTCGCGTGGGCGCAGGAATGGGTCGGCCAGCGCCAGGGCCGCGAACACGCCGCTACGCTGCGCGCCCCTGGCGGGCGGGTCGAGCCATCGCGTGGCCGCAGCGTTGAGATTGGCGACGGGAAGAAGGGACAGAAGGTCGGCGTTGCCGGCCGGCAGCGCCTTCAGCCAGGGCGCCGCGATGTAGTCCTCGCCCGGCAGGGCAGGGTCATATCCGCTGCGAATGGGAATGCGGATCATCAATCAAACCGTCCCATGTTACCCATTCTTACTCATAAACCGCCAAAATCCGCTCTGGCAAGCCGGCGCGCAAGCTGTAACCTCACTTTCAAATAGAAATCCCGTCGCGCGAACCCCGGACGGGGGCATCAATAGACAAAAAACGGGTTCGCGGAAGATATCAAATCTTCCGACGGGAGGAGACATTGTCACTTCAGTATGCGTTGACCGTAACGCTGAACGGACTCACGCTTGCCGCCTTGTATTTCATCGTGGCCAGTGGGTTTTCCTTGATCTTTGGCCTGATGCGTACCGTCAACATGGCGCACGGCTCTCTATACTTGATTGGCGCCTATGTGGGGTTCGCGGTTTTCGACCCGCTCTACATGAACGACGCCACTTATTCCTATGCCTGGTACATCGCCATCCTGGCCGGCATCGCTGCCGCGGCGATCGTCGGTATCGTGATGCAGGTGGCATTCCTGGGGTGGATGCAGGGGCAGGAACTGCGCCAGGCGCTGGTCACCATCGGCATCTCGATTATCGTGGCCGATCAGCTGCTGGCAAATTTCGGGGGAAGCCCGTTCCAGTTCTTCGCGCCAGACATCCTGTTCGGCCCGATGGAAATCCCCTTTATCGGCCGCTACTCCACCTTCCGTGTGTTCCAGATCGGCGTGGCGGTGGCCGTCGGCGTCGGGCTCTGGCTGCTGCTCAACAAGACGCGGCTGGGGATCATGGTGCGTGCCGGCGTCGACGACCGGCAGATGCTGGCGGCCTGCGGCATCAACGTGCCCCTCATCGCGGTGTTCGTGTTCGGGCTCGGTGCGGCGCTGGCCGGCTTCGGCGGCGTCATCGGCGCCACGGCCCAGCCGACGCAGCTCGGCATCGACGTGAAGTTCCTGCTGACCTCGCTGGTGGTGGTCATCGTCGGCGGCATGGGCTCCATTCCAGGCACCGCGATCGGCGCGATCCTGATCGGCGTGACCGAACAATGGGGACAGGCGCTGCTTCCGACCTATTCCGTGATCCTGACCTTCGTCATCATGGTCGCCGTGCTTGCCGTGCGTCCCCAGGGAATCATGGGGAGGTCCGACTGATGCAGATGCTGTCCCGCATGCAATGGGCCATCAGTCTGGTTGTGCTTGCCTTCCTCCTGAGCCTGCCCTTCCTGCTGCCGACCTTCTGGACCGGCAACATTCTCGGCCGTGCCATCGTCTACGGCATCGTCGCCATGTCGCTGACCTTCCTGGCCAGTTATGGCGGCTTCGTTTCGCTGGCCCAGACCATGATCGCGGGCATTGCGGGCTATACGGTCGCGGTCCTGGCGCCGACCGCCATCCCGCTCGGCAATCACTGGCTGCCCTACTGGGCGCTGATCCCGCTTGCCGTGGCCGCCGCAACGCTGGCGGGAGGAATCGTCGGGCTGATCGCCGTGCGGACCCGCGAGATCTACCTGTTGATGATCACGCTGGCGCTGGCTGTCGGCTTCAGCCTGTTCGCCCAATCCAACATCGACTGGTTCAACGGCTATGAGGGCATCCGCAACATCCTCGGGCCGGAAATCTTCGGCTACCCGTTCCGCAATCTCTACGTCTTCTACTATTCATCGCTGCTGGTTGCGACCGCTCTCTATTTCCTCGTCCTCTACGTGGTGAAGACCCCGTTCGGGCTGGTGCTGCAGGGCATCCGCGACAATCCGCGCCGGGTCTCGGCCATCGGCTTCAATGTCGGCGTCCACCGGGTCGCGTCCTTTGCGCTCGCGGGCTTCATCGCCGGCTGGGGCGGCGTGCTGATCACCTTCTACAATATCGGGATCACGCCTGGTTCGATCGGCATCTGGGCCACGGTCAACGTGCTGGTGATGGCGGTCATCGGCGGGCTCGGGCACCCGATCGGCGCCTTCATCGGCGCCCTGGTCTACACGCTCTTCGACACGTTTGCCGCCACCATTTACGACCGCGATCGCTTCAACACGCTGATCGGCCTGGTTTTCCTAATCATCGTCCTGATCTCGCCCGATGGCCTTGTGGGCCTGTTCCGCCGCATCACCGGCTGGCGGACAGGACGCCGTGTGACAACCCAGAGCCTGGAGGAGAAGACTCATTGACGAGCTTGCGGCCGCCGGCCTGCTCCGCCGCGCGAACCCGCACAAGAAGCCGGCAGGAAATGCCGCCAAGGAGCAGCGGGCAAGGCAGAAGGCCGTGCCCGACGCCACAGAGGAAACGCTAAAGGGAGAATCCCAATGCTGAGAAAGAGACTTAGCTATTCGACGGCCATGGCCGCGATCGCAACGGCAGCCTTCGTTCTGACCGGCCAGGCACCCGCCACCGCACAGGAAGACGTCATCGTCATCGGTTCGATCACCACGCTCGAAGGCCCCTTCGCCACGGGCGGCCAGGACGCCTATCGGGCCATGGAAATGGCCTTCGAGGAGGTCGACTACACCATCGGCGGTAAGCGCATCGAATGGATCCGTGAATCCTCCGATGCCCAGGCCGACGTGGCACTCGCCCGCGCCCGCAAGCTGATCGAGCAGGACGATGTCGACATCATCATCGGCCCGCTGTCTGGCGCGGAAGGTATCGCGCTGCGCGACTATTCGCGCACGCTGGAAGGCAAGACCATCGTCAACGGCTCGTCTGGCGCCGCGGACACCACGCTGCGCGACGCATCGCCGAACTTCTTCCGGTTCAACACCGAAGGCACGCAGTGGATGGCCGGCCTCGGTACCTATGTCTACGATGAACTCGGGGTCGAACACGTCGCGCTCGTGGCGGCCGACTATGCGTTCCCCTATGCGCAGGTCGCCGGCTTCATGCTGGAATATTGCGAGGCAGGCGGCGCGGTGACCAAGCTGTGGTCGCCGCTCAACACGACCGATTTCGGCTCGATCATCGCCAACATTCCCGATGATGCGGGTGCGGTGGTGCTGATCCAGGGCGGCACCGACGCGCTCGCCTTCCTGACGCAATATGCAGGAGCGGGCGGTGAACTGCCGATCATCGGCGGTTCGATCACGGCCGACCAGACGCTGCTTTCGGCCCGCGGGCCGCATCAGCGGTTGATGGAGGGCATGGTCGCGGCGGGTCCCATCGCCGACCTCAACGACGATCCGATGTGGATCGAGTGGGTCGAGGCCTATCGCGAGCGTTTCCCCGACGGCTTCGATTCGCCGTCGATCCACGCCTTCAATTACTACACCAACACGAAGGCCGTCCTGCTCGCGCTGGAAGAGGTCGGAGGTGATCTCTCCGACAACCAGACCGCCTTCCAGGAGGCACTGGCCAATGTCGAGTTCCAGAACCCGATGGGCGCCAATGTCCGGCTTGACCACAACCGGCAGGCGATCTCCGACATCTTCCTGACCCGCGTAGTCAATGATGGCGGCACGATGCGGACTGAAGCCTTCGGCACCACCGAAGGCGTGACCCAGACCATGGGCATGGACGAAGAAGAGTTCCTGGCCCTCGGCTCTCCGTCGCGCGACAATCCGGACTGCCCTCCCGGGTCGTGATTGCCACGCAAGCGGCAGACGCCGATCGCGAACCCTTCCCGGCCACCGCCGGGAAGGGGACCCTTCGGGGAAGACGACAAGACCACGCGAAAGACATCATGACGGTCAGCGAAGACACCATCGAGGATGCGACGCCCACCACGGGAACACCCGCGCTGCGGCTGGAGAATGTAGGCCGCAGGTTCGGCGCGCTGCAGGCCGTCAGCAATGTGAGTATCGACATTGCCAAAGGCGAACGGCGGGCGATCATCGGCCCCAACGGCGCCGGTAAGACCACGCTCTTCAACACAATCTGCGGCGACTTCCCGCCCACCGAAGGCCGGATCACGCTGTTCGGCGAAGACATCTCGGCGTTGAAACCCCATCTGAGGGCGCGGCGCGGGATCGGACGCACCTACCAGAGCTCGCTGCTCTTCACCGGCCTCACGGTGCTGGAGAATCTGTATCTCGCGGTGCGCGGCGCGATGCCGAACCGGCTGTCGCTGCTCAAGCCCGGCAGTTCCGACAGCGCGCTGGCCAAGGCCCGTGTCCTTGCCGACAGGGTCCGCGTTTCCAACATCGCCCAGGAACAGATCGACACCATCTCGCACGGCCAGCGCCGGCAGGTCGAGGTCGGCATGGCGCTGGCCTCCGACCCGAAACTGCTGATGCTCGACGAGCCCGCGGCCGGACTGTCCGCCGGTGAACGGCCGGAACTCGTCCAACTGATCAGGGAGCTTCCCCGCGATCTCACCCTGATCCTCATCGAGCATGACATGGAGGTCGCACTGCCCAATTCGGACATCGTGACTGTCATGAAGGATGGAAAGGTCGTGGTGGAAAACACCCCTGACCTCATCGCGGACGATCCGGTCGTGCAGGCCATCTATCTTGGGGGCGCGCACTGATGTCGGGCCGCCTCGAAGTTACCGATCTTCATGTCCGCTTCGGGCAGGCGCATATCCTGCAGGGCGTCTCCCTGTCGCTCGACAAGGAGCCGCTGTCGCTGGTCGGGCGCAACGGCATGGGCAAGTCGACCCTCTGCCACGCCATCATGGGCATGGTGGGCACCCAGTCGGGCCACATCCGGCTCGATAGCGACGAGATCACCGGGCTCAACCCCAACCGCGTCGCGCGCAAGGGCATCGCGCTGGTGCCGCAGGGACGGCGTATGTTCCCTTCGCTGAGCGTCAACGAACACCTGATGCTGGTGGCGCAAAAGGGCGACGTGCCCTGGACCATCGACCGGGTCTACGACACCTTTCCGCGCCTTGCGGAGCGCCGCAGGAACGGCGGCAACCAGCTTTCGGGCGGCGAACAGCAGATGCTGGCCATCAGCCGCGCGCTCCTGATGAATCCCCGCATCGTGATCATGGACGAGCCGTCCGAGGGGCTGGCGCCCGTCATCGTCGACCATCTGGTCGAGACGCTGAAGCAGATCGCGTCGGAAGGCATGGGGGTCCTGCTGGTCGAGCAGAACATGCGCGTGGCGACATCGGTGTCGGACACCGTCGCGGTGATGGTGACCGGACAGATCGCCACCACCATGGCGTCACGCGAACTGATGGAAGATGCCGAAGCGCAACGCCGCTATCTCGGCGTCAGTGCCGGGCATTGAGACGGAAGAGGAGGCGGACTTGGCCAAGGTCTATGTGATTGGAACCTGCGACACCAAGCTGGAGGAACTCTACTACGCCAAGGACCTGATCGGGAGGGCCGGGATCGAGGCGGTGCTCGTCGATGTCGGCACACGGGGCGCAAATGCGGGGGGCGACATCTCCGCCGAGGAGATCGCAGGCCGTCATCCCGACGGCCGCAGCGCGGTGCTCGGCGGAGACGATCGCGGCGCAGCCGTGGCCGGGATGGCAAAGGCCCTATCGATCTGGCTTGCCGAGCGCGACGATATCGGCGCCGTTCTGGGGCTCGGTGGATCCGGCAATACCGCGCTCGTGACCGAGGCGATGCGTGCCTTGCCGGTCGGCGTTCCCAAACTCATGGTGTCGACTGTCGCCTCCGGCAATGTCGCGCCCTATGTCGGGCCGAACGACATCGCCATGATGTATTCGGTGACCGATGTCGCCGGGCTTAACGCCATCAGCCGCAAGGTGATCGGCAACGCGGCGCACGCGGCAGCCGGCATGGCCAGATGGTCGACGCCGACGGCCGCCAGCGACAAGCCGGGCATCGGGATCACCATGTTCGGCGTGACGACCGAATGCGTGACGCAGCTGCGCAAGCATCTCGAGGCCCACTACGAGCCTTACGTCTTCCATGCCACCGGCACGGGCGGCCAGTCGATGGAGAAGCTCGCCGATTCCGGGCTCGTGGCCGGCATGATCGACGTCACCACCACGGAAGTCGCCGACATGCTGATGGGCGGCGTCTTCGCCTGCACCGAGGACCGCTTCGGCGCGGTGGCCCGAACGCGGCTTCCCTATGTCGGCTCGGTCGGGGCCGTCGACATGGTCAATTTCGGCGCGAAGGAGACGGTGCCCGAGAAGTATCGAGACCGTAACCTCTACGTCCACAATCCGCAGGTGACGCTGATGCGCACCACGCCTGAGGAAAACAAGGCGATCGGCGAGTGGATCGCCGGGCGGCTCAACCAGTGCGAGGGACAGGTTCGGTTCCTGCTGCCACTTGGCGGCGTCTCCGCCATCGACGCGCCCGGCATGCCCTTCCATGATCCAGCGGCGGACGAGGCGCTGTTCGCCGCGATCCGCGCGGTCTTCAAGCAGACAGACAGCCGACGCCTGATCGAAGTCCCCCACAACATCAACGACGCGGCCTTTGCCGATCTCCTGGCCGAACATTTTCACGAGATAGCCAAATGAACGAGCAAGCCCCATCCCAGCCCCGCGGCGCCCGCCGCCCCCGCCGCCCGGAGCGGAGCCAGCTTCTCGAGCGATTCCAGGAGATGGCGAAGAAGCGCATTCCCATTATCGGCGGCGGCGCCGGCACCGGACTGTCGGCCAAATGCGAGGAGGCCGGCGGCATCGACCTCATCGTGATCTACAATTCCGGCCGTTACCGTATGGCCGGCCGCGGCTCGCTGGCCGGGCTGCTCGCCTATGGCAATGCCAACGAGATCGTCATCGACATGGCGCGCGAGGTCCTGCCGGTGGTGGAGCACACGCCGGTGCTTGCCGGCGTCAACGGCACCGATCCCTTCGTGATCATGGACCACCACCTCGACCAGCTGAAGGCGCTGGGTTTTGCCGGCGTCCAGAACTTCCCCACCGTCGGGCTGATCGACGGCATCTTCCGGCAGAACCTGGAGGAAACCGGCATGGGGTTCGGGCATGAGATCGACATGATCCAGCTGGCCCATGAAAAGGACATGCTCACGACCCCTTACGTCTTCTCGGCCGATGAGGCGGTGGCGATGGCGGAAGCCGGCGCCGACATTCTGGTGCCCCATATGGGGCTGACGACGGGTGGTTCGATCGGGGCTGAGACCGCGCGCACGCTCGACGACTGCGTGCGCGATGTCGACGAATGGGCGCAAGCCGCGCGCCGCGTACGCAAGGACATCCTGGTGCTCTGCCATGGCGGGCCCATCGCCAATCCCGAGGACGCCGAATACGTTCTGCGCAACACCGAGCTTTGCAACGGCTTCTACGGGGCCTCCTCCATGGAGCGGCTGCCCACCGAGATCGCGCTGGCCGAGCAGACGCGCCGCTTCAAGTCGCTCAGCTTCTGAACAATACCGGGAGGACGAACATGGCACGAGCATACGCCAGCAGGATCATCGGGGCGCCTGTCGAGGCTGTCTGGGACATGGTCCGCGACTTCAACGCGCTGCCGAAGTGGAACCCGGGGGTTACCGACAGCACGATCGAGGACGGGCTTTCCTCCGACGTGGTCGGCTGCGTGCGCAGCTTTCATCTCGGCGACGGCGCGCATGTGCGCGAGCGCCTGCTCTCGCTCGACGACAGTTGCTATGCCTTCACCTACAATTTCGAGACCCCGGCCTTCCCGGTCGAAAACTACATCGCCGGCATGGAACTCATCCCGGTCACCAGCACCGACCAGACCTTCGTGCAATGGTGGGCGAATTTCGACGAGAAACCCGAGGACCAGGGCAAGTATGTCGACATCGTTTCCAACGCGGTCTTCGCCGCCGGGCTCGAGGCGCTGGCCGGCAAGGTCAAGGGACGGGCAGCACCTGACGACGTCCAGCGCTGGCAGGGCCTGCGGCCGGCCAAGGTCTTCACCTCCAGCGTCATCGGCGGTCCGGTCGACGAAGTCTGGGCGAAGATGCGCGATTTCGCCGGCATGGGGGGCTGGCACGACGACATCACCCGGATGCACATGATCGATGGCGTGCGCTCCGACAAGGTGTCGGGCGTGCGCGACTTCCTGTTTGGCGACGGTGCCTTGTGGGAGCAGCTCACCTACCTGTCGGATACCGAGCACGCCTTCCGCTATCGCATCCTCAAGAGCCCCATGCCCTGGCTCAACTATCACGCGGGCGCCAGGCTCTATCCGGTGACGCACACCAACCGCACCTTTGCGGTGTGGACGGCGGACTGGACGGCCTCGCCCCAGGACGATCTGGAGCTCATCCCAACTGTGCACGAGAACGTCTTCCAGAAGGCCTTCGACACGCTCGACCAGCGCTTCTTCAAAAGGTGACGCAACATTCGAGGTCAGCCCGCCCGTCAGGGGCACTCCGCCTTTCCGCGCCGATTCACCCTTCGGCGGCGTCAAGCAGAGCGGCGACGGCCAGGAAGACGGCCCCGAAGGCGCCGAGGCCTGTCTCGATACCAGGTCCATCCACCAGGCGTGGGGGCCTCAGCGCTTGCGCCAGGCCTGGAACCGGCCGAGGAGGAAGCGGTCGAGAAGGATGTGCAGGACCTTTACGCCGATCGCGGTCGCAACGATCATCGTGGCCATCGCCGCTGCACCGGCGATGAAACCGGATTCGTCCATGTGAACGATCGAAATCGAGGCGAGCTTGGTGTGCGCGCCGTAGAGGAAGATCACGGCGGACACCGTCGTCATGGCATTGATGAAGAGATAGACGGCGATGTCGAGGATCGCTGGCAGGCAGATCGGCACCGTCACCCGCCGATAGGTGTTCCAGAACGGCACCTTGAGCGAGGCCGACACGGCCTCGAATTCGCGGTCGATCTGCTTCAGGGCCGTCAGCGCGGTGATGTGCGAGACGGTGAAGAAGTGGGTGATGGTATTGACCACCAGGATCGTCAGCGTCGCATAGAAGACGTTGAGCGGGTTCCACGGCGCGTTGAAGAAGAAGACATAGCCGAGCCCCAGCACCAGACCCGGAACCGCCACCGGCAGCATGGCCAGAAAATGCGCGAAGCCGCGCGCCAGGGGGAATGCCTTGGTCTTCTCGATCAGATAGGCGCCGGTGAAGATGACAGTCGTTCCAATGATGGATACGAGCGCGGCCATCGTGAGCGACGTGAAGTAGGGGCTCCAGCCCGCCGGCTCGAAGCGGGGAAAATTGTAGTTCGCCGTGGTCAGCGTCAGATTGTAGGGCCAGTACTGGATGAAGGAGGCCCACACCGCCACGCCAAGTGCGGCCGCCACCAGAAACCCGACGATCACGCAATAGGCGGCAAAGCCGACGTCGCGGCTCGTCTTGGGCGCGGGCTGGTAGGGCACGGCGCGCGCCGACAGAAGCGCCACCTGGCGCCGGTTGACGATGCGGTCGACGAGGAAGGCCAGTACGGCCGGTACCAGCAGGATCATGCCGACGACGGCACCCATCTCGAAATTCTGCTGCCCGACGACGGCGCGATAAACGTCGGTGGCGAGCACATTGTACTGTCCGCCGATGACCTTCGGGATGCCGAAATCCGTGATCACCAGGGTGAAGACGACGAAGGACGCGCTGATCAGCCCGTATTGCGCGCCCGGCAAGGTGACCGTCCAGAAGACGCGACGCTTCGATGTCCCCAGCGCGTCCGCCACCTCATAGAGTCGGCCATCGGACAGCCCCAGCGCCGTCACGAGGATGAGCACCGCATGCGGAAAAGTATAGGTGACCTGCGCGATCACGATGCCGATCGGCCCGTAGATCGTGTTGCCGAACAGCAGCGCGCGCAAGAATCCCTGATTGCCGAAGATGTAGACCAGCGACAGCGCCGACATCAGCGAAGGCGCAAAGAGCGGCAGGAGCGCCAGCGCATAGAAGAAGGGTTTGCCCGGCATGCAACTGCGCGTCAGCGCATAGGCATAGGTGAAGGCCAGCGGAATCACGATCACCGTCGACAGGACGGCGATGAACACGCTGTTGAAGAGCGAGTCGACGAGGATCGGATTGGCGAAATAGGCGGCGTAGTTGGCAAGACCGACGAAATCGCCGCCTGCATTGAGGAAGCTCTTCGACAGAAGCGCCCAGAGCGGCAGCGCGATCGAGACCAGCAGGAAGACACACAGAAGCCCGACCAGCGCGCCGGCCACGACATCCTCGCGCGACCAGGCGAAAGACCGGCCTGGCCTTTCGGTGGCGGCAATCCTGTGCCGTTCGCGCTCCGCCACGACGCTCATCAGGCTGCCTCCTCACCCGCCAGGGCCTCGAAGGGCGTGGCAAAGACATGCAGAGACGCCGGCGGCAGGGCGACCAGAAGTTCCTTGTCCAGCGCCACCTCCATATCGCGCATCAGATTGGCGGAGAAATCGGCCAGGATCGGCACGTTGCCTTCGCGCGTCAGCAGACGCGCGCGGCAGAAGGCGCCGAGATACTCCAGATCGGCCACGCGCACCGCGACGGTATTGGGCTGACCGGCCTCGACGCCGCGCACCCGAACCTCCTCGGGCCGTAGACCGACGGTCACCGACGACCCTGCGGCCAAACCGCGATCATCCAAGCAACCGAGTTCGATCCCCGCCACCGACAGTTGCCCTGGCCCGCTCAGCCGTCCTTCGAAGAAGCTCATCTTGCCGACGAAATCAGCCACGAAGGCCGTCTCCGGCTTGCCGTAGATTTCCGTTGGCGATCCGACCTGTTCGATGACGCCCTGGTTCATGACCACGATGCGGTCGGCCATGGTCAGTGCCTCCTCCTGATCGTGGGTCACCATGATGGTGGTGACGCCCAGGCGGCGCTGCAACTCACGGATCTGTTCGCGCAGGCGCAGCCTCACCCGAGCGTCAAGCGCCGACAGCGGTTCGTCGAGCAGGAGCAGACGCGGCGAAGTGGCCAGCGCGCGGGCCAGCGCGACGCGCTGCTGCTGCCCGCCGGACAGCTGGACGGGATATTTCGCGCCCTGTTCGGGCAGACCGACCAGTTCAAGCAATTCGGTCACGCGCTCCCTGACCTTGCGCCTCGGCCAACGGCGGTTGACGAGCCCGTAGCCGACATTGGCCTCCACGGTCAGGTTTGGAAAAAGCGCATAGGACTGGAAGACGATGCCGAAATCGCGCTCGGCGGGCGGCACCCGCGACACGTCGCGTCCATCCATCTCGATACGGCCGGCGTCCTGGAGATCCAGTCCGGCAATCGCCCTGAGAAGCGTTGTCTTCCCGCAGCCCGAGGGTCCGAGGAAGCAGACAAATTCGCCGGGACTCACCTTGAGCGAGATGCGGTCCAGTGCGGTGAACTGCCCGAAGCGCTTGGTCACGTCTTCGATGATCAGAAAGGCCTGTTCATCCTTTTTCGGGATCGTTTCTGTTGTCATCCGGCCGCCTGTCAGATTTCGTGCGTTGCAGTGACGTGCCGGCCGCCGAGTGAGTGCCATCGGCGGCCGGCACGTTCGAACGTCAGGCGGTCATCAGTTGCGCGGCGCCGCCTTCGCTTCGTAGCGGCTGGTCCATTCCGCGAGGATGCGTTCACGATTGGCAGCCATCCAGCCGAAATCATTGTCGATCAGAGCCTCCTCCACGCCGTCTGGATAGCCCTCAGGGAAGTTGGCCGCCTCCGGATGGGCCACGATCGCATAGGTCTGCTGATAAAGGTCATTGGCCTCAAGAGTGACCGACCAGTCCATCACCTTCTGGGCGAGCTCCACATGTTCGGTGCCAGCCACGATGGCGGACGCCTCCATTTCCCAGCCGACGCCTTCGACGGGAACGACAACCTCAAGCGGGGCGCCCTGGGCCTGTTCCTGGACGCCGCGCATGTCGAGCGCGATGCCGGCCACGCGCTCGCCGCGCGCGGCCTGCACGCATGGTGCCGAGCCGGAATGGAGATAGGCGGCCATGTTCTCATGCAGGCGGTCCATGAAGGCCCAGCCTTCCTCTTCGCCCATCATCTGCAGCCATGCGGCGACCGTCAGATAGCCGGTACCCGACGAGGCGGGATGGGGCATGACGATCTGGCCTTCGAATTCCGGCGCCAGCAGGTCTTCCCAGCTCGTCGGTGTCTCGATACCGGCGGCACCGCCCTCGGCGGTGTTGTAGCAGATCACGCCGACATAGGCGTCCATGCCATACCAGGTCGGCTCATCGCGATTGTCACGGAATTGCGCCTTGAGTGCATCGGCGCCCGAAGCCGCGTAGCTTTCGAGAAGTCCACGCTCGTCGAACATCATCAGGCTCGAAACGCCCAGCCCGACGACCATGTCGGCCTGCGGGTTCTCGGCCTCGGCCAGGAAGCGGGCGGTGATGACGCCCGTGGAATCGCGCACCCAGACGATTTCGACCTCCGGCACGGCCGCTTCGATCGCTTCCTTGAAGGGTCCGAGCTGATCGTTCTCAAGTGCGGTATAGACGGTGAGCGGCGTGCGTGACTGCGCACCGGCCACGCCCATGGCGAGGGCGAGCGCGGCTGCGGCCACGCCCAGTTTCAATCCAGTTTTCATGTCCTGATTCTCCCGTTTCTGTGGTTCCCTCGGGCATCTTCTCGTTGAAACGGTCTGGCGGATACCCTCGCCTTATTGCCGCTTCTTCCAGTCGTCGCTCCCCCGGAACCACCTGACACTTTGCACAGCCAGATATCAGTATAGTGACAGTTGCAAAGCTGCAGAAAAGTGGTTCCAGCTTGTTTCCAGAGCGCTGAATTTTCTTGATTTTATTCTGTAAGGCTGGACGGGCCGAGGCCCGATTCACAGCCAGGTCCGAGATCAGGCGGCGGCCAGTGCCACCACGCCGGCCGCGACGATCACGGCGGCGACCATGCGCTTCTTCCAGGGCCGCTCGCCCAGCAGCATCACGCCAATGAGCGCGGCGATGACGACGCTCGATTCTCGCACCGCCGAGACCACGCCGATCGGCGCGATCGTCTTGGCATAGAGCACCAGCCCATAGGCTGTCACCGCCAGGATTCCGCCCAGCAAGCCGATCGCGAAGGTCCGTGGATCGACGCTTCCCCGGCGCAGGATGCGCGGTCCAAGTATCGCGATGACCACCGGCGCCTCGAACAGGAACAGCCAGCCCATATAGCCGGTCGGGCTGCCCGCGAGTCGGACCCCGATGCCATCGGCGACCGAATAGGTCGCGATCGCCAGTCCCAGGAAGACGGCCACCACGACAGCGTGCCGATCGACCTCGGCGCCGCGTGGCCGAAGCGACAGCAGCCAAATGCCCATCGAGACCGCGATCAGCCCTGCCCAGGCTAGCGGCGGCAGCGTCTCGCCGATCAGCACCAGGGCGCCGAGCGCCACCAGCATCGGCGCAAGGCCGCGCGAGATCGGATAGACCTGGCTCAGATCGCCGAGCCGATAGGCCTGGAACAGCAGCGCATAATAGCCGTAGTGGACAAGCGTCGAGACGGCGAGGGCAGGCCAGCTTTCCCGGGCAGGCGGTTCGGACAACAGGATGAGCACCACGCCCGCGAGCGCATGCGACAGCGCGACTCCCGCCAGGATCAGCGCCCGGTCGCCGCCGGCCTTGACCAGCGCGTTCCAGCTCGCGTGAAGCAGCGCGGCAAAGAGAACGATCGAGAGGGCGAAGAGGGACAAGGCAAACCCAAAAGATAGCCGGCGAAATATCGCCCGCTTGTGAAGCAACTACACGGGAACGGCAAGAGGCCCCGCACCTTGCCGCTCTTGGCAAGGCCGAGGCTGCGCCCCGAGGGGCCTGGTCAGGCCCAGGGCAGCGAGAAGGTCTTGACATTGGTGTAGCTCTTCATCGCCTCGACCACGCCTTCCTTGTAGCCGTTGCCTGAATTCTTGATGCCGCCAAAGGGGCTCATCTCGATCCGGTAGCCCGGCACTTCCCAGATGTTCACCGTACCGACCTTGAGGCCGGTTATGTATTTCTGCATGCGACGAAAATCGTTGGTGCACACGCCGGACGACAGGCCGAAGGCGGTTGAGTTGGAGAGCCGGATCATGGCCTCGTCGTCGCCTGCCACCCGCAGGATCGGGACAACCGGACCGAACGTCTCCTCCATCACCAGTTCGCTGTCATGCGGCACCCGGTCGACGACGATGGGCGGCAGGAGCGCGCCCCGACGACCGGGATTGTAGAGCACTTCGGCGCCTGCTTCCGCGGCACGGTCCACCCGCGCCTCGAAAATCGCCGCCGCCTTTTCGCTGACCACGGTGCCAAGTTCGATCCCTTCTGCCATCGGATCACCGAAGCGCAGCTTTTTCGCCCGTTCGAGCACCAACGGCACGAAGCGGCCGGCGACCTTTTCCTGGACCAGGATGCGCTTGACGGCCGTGCAGCGCTGGCCGGAATTCTTCGTCGCACCGGCCACCGCGAGATCTGCCGCCTTGGCGAGGTCGTCGTCGGAGAGGTCGTCGAGCACGATCAGCGGGTCGTTGCCGCCGAGTTCGAGCACCTGCCGCCGATAGCCGGCTTTGGAAGCAATCAGCTTGCCTACCGACACGCCGCCCGTGAAGGTGATCAGGTCGATATTCCCGTTGACGATCATTTCCTCGCCGATGTCGCCCGGCCAGCCGGTCACCACCGACAGCATTTCGGGTGGCAGGCCGGCCTCGTAGAGAATGTCGGCCAGCACCAAGGCGGTCATCGGCGTCAGTTCGGTCGGCTTGACGACGATGCAGTTGTTGGTGGCGATCGCCGGCGCCACCTTGTGCGCCACCATGTTCAGAGGGTGGTTGAAAGGCGTGATCGCCGAGATCGCGCTCAGCGGTTCGCGAAGAGTGAAGATTTTGCGCGCCTTGCCGTGAGGCGTGAGATCGCATGAAAAAATCTCGCCATCGTCATGGATGCAGAGCTGGCCAGCGAGCGTGAAGACGTCGAAGGCGCGCCCCACCTCGTAGAGCGAATCCAGTTTGGATATGCCAAGTTCCAGCGTGATGAGATCGGAAAGCGTGTCCTTCTGCCGGTCGAGCAGTTCCGCGGTCCGCAGGAGGATGCGCTGGCGCTCGTAGCGCGTCAGCTTCGGCTGGTAGGCGGCCGCGATCGCGAAGGCTTCGCGCGCGTGCCGTGCATCGCCCGCCGGCACCGTTCCCACCACGGCGTCGTTCCAGGGATAACGGACCTCGATCAGACCGTCTGCCTCGACTCTGCGTCCGGCGATGCGCATCGGCTCGTGGCGTACGGTCAGGTCGGTTTCGCGCTTGCCCATCCGCCTATCCTCTCGCCGCGGCCATGGTGGCATAGAAGAAGGCATCGAAATTGCGCAGCTCCGGTGCTTCCGGCAGGTCTGGCATGGCGCGGTTGACGATGAAGGGAACGACCTGCTCGGTCAGGCCGCCATGCGAGCGCAGCGGCTCCTTGAGCGCCGCGAGATCATGGCGGTCTGCGCTCGTGCCGAGGGTCTTGTTTACAGAGGACGTCAGTACGACATCGCCGATGCGGTCGGCCGGCAGTTCGAAACGGGCGCTGGCCTCCTCACGCCCGAGCACCACGTCGATACCGTCTGTCGCACGCAACCTCGTCATGATGTCCGCACGGTCCGCCGTCTCGGGCAGATAGGCCGTGGCGAAAGAGCCGAGCGCGCCGTGATGGACGACATAAGGATCGGTGATCGGCAGGATCACGCGGGCTGCCGCCTTACCCAGCCAATCGTCGAGCAGGTCCTGGACATAGACGACATCCGGCGTGCCGTCCGCCTTGTGCTTGGGCTTCATGCCGTGATCGGCGGTGATCACGATGGCAGCTCCCAGCGCGTCGAGTTCGGCCAGATAGCGGTCGAACATGGCGTGGAAGGCGTTGGCCACAGGATCGCCCGGCGCATGCTTGTGCTGGATGTAATCCGTCGTCGTCAGATACATGATGTCCGGCCGGAATTCCTTGAGCAGCTTCACGCCGGCGGCGAAGACGAACTCGGAGAGCGCGGCCGAATAGACCTCCGGCACGGGACGCCCAAGCCAGGCCGCCGCATCGTCGATGCCGTTTTCTGCCTTGGTCGTCTGGTCCGACTTTTCCGACGAAAAACCGATCGCCCGGCCTTTCGAAAAATCCAGCCCGTGTCCGAGGAGCGCCCTCAGCTTGTCCTTGGCGGTTACCACCGCCACCCGAGCGCCCGCGTCGTGAAAGGCCTTGAAGATGGTCGGCGCGCGCAGGAAGCGCGCATCGTTCATCATCACCTCATCGCCGCTGTCGCGATCATAAAAATAGTTGCCGCAGATGCCGTGTACTGAAGGCGGACGCCCGGTTGCGATCGACATGTTGTTGGGATTGGTGAAGCTCGGAATGACGCTGTGGGCCGTGCGGGCCGTACCCTTTGCGAGGATACGCTCAAGTGCGGGCATCAGCCCGGCCCCGATCGCCTCGTCCAGATAGGCGGGCTCGCAGCCGTCGAGGCATATCGCCACCGCCGGCACGCCAGGCCAGCGGTAATCACGGTCGTTCACCGTCACGTCGATCCTGGAAACCTTGTTCATGCCAGTCCTTGATCCTGTTCTAGGCAGCCAGCTTGGCGCGCTCTTCCATCGCGCCTGCGGGGGGCTCCGCAGAGCTGACGCCCATTTCGCTCAGCGCCTGCCCTGCCGCTTCCACCACGCGCCGCATCACTTGCTCGTCCATGTGGCCGATGCACCCCACGCGGAAGCTGTCGACCACCGTCAGCTTGCCGGGATAGATGATGAAGCCGCGCCGCTTCATAGCCTCGTAGAAGGTTTGGAAGCGGAACAGCGGATCGGCCGGGCTGAAGAAGGTCACGATGATCGGCGACAGCCAGCGGTCGGACAGCAGTGTCTCGAAGCCGAGCTTGCGCATGCCCTCGACCAGAACGTCGCGGTTCTTCGCATAGCGCGCACCGCGCCCGGCAACGCCACCCTCCGCCGCGTGCAGCCGCAAGGCTTCCATAAAGGCGGCGACCGCATGGGTTGGCGGGGTGAAGCGCCATTGACCGGTTTTTTCCATGGTCTCCCACTGGGCAAACACATCGAGGCTGAGCGAATGGCTGCGGCCCTTGGCGGCTTGCAGTTCGCTTCGCCGCGCGATCACGAAGCCGAAGCCCGGCACACCTTCGATGCACTTGTTGGCCGAAGATACCATGGCCTCGAAGCAAACCGATCCGATTTCGAGCGGCAGCGCCCCGAAGGCACTCATGGAATCGATCAGGAGCTTGCGCCCGGCACGATCGACGGCCTCCGATATCTCGGCCACCGGATTGAGGATGCCGGAGCTCGTTTCGCAGTGGACGAGCAGGACATGGGTAATGTCCGGGTCGGCATCGAGAATGGCCGCGACCTCGGGGCCGCGCGGCGGCAGGTAGTCGCCCTTGTCGATCACCACAAGCGCGCGGCCCAGATAGCCAAGCGTCTGGGCCGCGCGCTTGCCGTAGGCGCCATTGGCGAGCACCAGGACCTTGCCGTCCCTCGGCACGAAGGAGCCGAGCATGGCCTCGACCGCGAAGGTGCCGCTGCCCTGCATCGGCACGCACTCATATTCGCCTGCCGTGTCGCCGGCCAGTTCGAGCAGCCGGCGGCGCAATTCAGCTGTCATGGCGCGGAAGTCGTCGTCCCAGGACCCCCAGTCGCGCAGCATCGCCTGCTTTACGGAGGCGGCCGTCGTGAGGGGGCCGGGCGTCAGCAGATAGGGCTCGCCCATGGCGGGCGGCGCGAAGTTCTCGGCGGTTGGCGTTGATTGCTGCATGGCGAGGGGTGCCCTTTCGGAAGGTCATAGTCGGCCATGTCGGGGCATATGAAAAATCGTTATTTCGGATTATCCTATAGATACAATCGATAGGATAATCCGTCATGCGCTACGTCCAGCTTCGCGCCTTCCATCATGTCGCGATCAGCGGCGGCTTCTCGCGGGCTGCCGAGCAGCTCCGCCTGACCCAGCCGGCGATCTCGGATCAGGTGCGCGGGCTGGAGCAGGCCTATGACATCCTTCTCTTCGACCGCAAGCGGCGTCAGGTCCGTCTCACCCAGGCCGGGGAACGCCTGCTCGAGATCACGAGACGGCTTTTCGATACGGAGCAGCAGGCGTTCGAACTCCTGTCGGAATCGCGCGCGCTGCGGGCGGGACATTTGCGCATCGTGGCCGATGCGGCCCATCATCTGCTTGGCGTCCTCGCTGCCTTTCGCGAAAAGCATCCGGGCGTCAGGGTGACCATCCGCGCCGGCAACACCGAGAGCGTGGTCGCCGGCCTGCGCAGCTACGACGCCGATGTCGGCGTGCTCGGCGAGGTGCCCGCCGGCGGCGAGTTCGATGTGGTGGAGCTCAACTCCACGCCGATCATCGCCTTCGCCTCGAAAGGGCATCCGGCCGCCCGGCGGCGCAGCATGAGCTTTGCCGAACTGCTGGACTATCCGCTGGTCCTGCGGGAGGAAGGCTCCAAGACCCGCAAGAAGCTCGAAGAGGGGGCGGCGCTGGCCGGCGTCACCCTGCCGCCATCCGTGGAAGCGGAGGGCCGCGAGGCCGTACGGGAGATCGTGGCGTCGGGCGCCGGTATCGGCTTCGTGTCGCGGGCCGAGTTCGGCGACGACCCGCGGCTCGTTGCCATCACGATCGAGGGCCCGGTCATGCTGATGGACGAGGCCATGATCTGCCTTAAGGAGCGGGCCGGGGGAAAGCTGGTCAGCGCCTTCTTCGAAATCGCCAGTCGCGCTTAACGCCTATCGATATGCAGGAAGCCGGTCCTGCATGACATCAGCGTCTGCTCACGGCTGCATCTGGCGGCGAACGCGCAAGGGGAGGCGGCCGCGATGAAAGGCCATCAGCCAAGGCGGAGCGATCCTGCCCTGGCAGTCGCATGACGGCAACCCGGATGTTCTTCCCGACCCCTAACGTATCCGCAATGCGAGTGCCCGGCTTGGCACGGTATCGGCGCGGCCCGGCATGGAGACGTAGCTCGGTGTTTCCTCCAGCACATCCCATGTCCCGGATGCCCGCAATTCCTCCACGCGCTCCTTGAACCCGTCGTCCCAGAGACGATCCTTGACCGTAATCACGATGATGCCGCCGGACCGTACCACACGGATGAGTTCGTCCAGCCCTTCCGGCCCGACATGACCGACCGTGAACACGCCGGCGCAAACCGCGCCCGCGAAATGGTCGGTTGGCAGCGGCAGTTCCTGTCCCATTGCGGCGCAATGGAGCGCGTCATAGACGCCCTTGCGGCGCGCGACCTCGATCATGCCTTCCGAGATGTCGAGCGCCTCTGCACTCGAATAGCCGACAATCTTCAACCATTCGCCGATCAACCCGGTGCCGGCGCCGGCATCGAGAATGGGGCCTTCGCCATGGCCCAGGTGGCGGCAGAGCAGCGCGAGGCAGATCGTCGGGTGCCGATAGCCGAGCGACGACATCTCGGAATCATAGTTTTCGGCCCACGCATCATACTTGCGTGCGACGTCTTCCGGGCTGCGTGCGTCGTAAACGCTATCGAGACTCTCTGCCTTGCGGGGAGATGGCATTCTCTATCCTCTTCGTGTTTTCAGCGCGGTTGATAGCCTTTTTCGCCTCTCATTGGAACCGGACGGCCCCCGGAAGTACGGCGCATCCTTCCCATCAGCGGTCTGCCTGCTATGGTCCGTGCCTCGGAACCAACCAGGGAGAATGGGACAGGATGAGTGAATCGGAAGCTGTCGTGGCACTCGCGAAATTCCGGCTTACGAGCAAACTTCTCCCCGTGAGGTAGGGCGGCTCGGCGGCATGACCAACCGGGTCTATCGCGTCGCCCTTGACGATGCTGACGGGGATCTGGTCCTGCGGATTGCCGGCGAAGGCACCGAAGAGTACATCGATCGCAAGGTCGAAGCTCACAATGCTCTGGCGGCGCATCGCGCCGGGATTTCGCCTGAGGTCCTGTTCTGCGATTCCAAGACCGGCATCATGCTCATGCGCCATGTGGCGGCGACGACGATGACGCCGAATCTGTTTCGATCGACCCCGGGCACTCCCACCCGCGCGGCCCTTGCCTTCAAGCCGCGGGGTTGAGGACAGGATCGATCGGCTGGCTGTCGTCGGCAGGGGTTCTGACCACGACATTTACACGCTCCAGCGCCTCCTGCGTTACAGGCGGCGCCGCCTTCTCCGTGACAACCATGTCAAGCCGTTCCAGGGCGAGCGCGGCGACCGGAGCGCGCATCAGGAACTTGCTGTGGTCGGCCACCACCATGGTTCGTTCCGCGCGTTCGGCCATCGCCCTTGCGATTTCCGCTTCCGGCAGGTGGTAATCCATCAGGCCGGTTTCCGGATGAATCCCGCCGGCTGACAGGATTGCGCGGTCGACCCGGAAGCGCGTCAGGAAGTCGATCGCCGCCTCGCCGAAAACCGCGCCATCGTCACCTCGAATTTCACCGCCGGCCACATAGACCTTGTTGCCCGCCCCGCCCGCCAGGATACGGCCGATCTCGCCATTGTTGGTGACCACGAATAGGTTGCGGCGCTGCGTCAGGGCGCGCGCGACAAAAACTGTCGTGCTGCCCGTGTCGAGCATCAGGCTCTCACCATCGCGGACCTCGGCGGCCACCAGCCCTGCGATGACCCGTTTGGCCTGGGCATTCATGTGCAGTCGCGCTGCAAAGGGGTCCTCGTGCACGCTGTAGGCCGGCATCAGCACACCGCCATGGACCTTGTCGACAAGTCCCTTGGCCGCCAGGACCCTCAGGTCGCGCCGCACCGTCTCGTCGGAAACGCCCAGGTGCTGCATCAGTTCTGCAACACGGCAAGCACCCTTCTCCTGGACGAGGTTCATGATCGCCCTGTGGCGTGCGGTCCAATGCATCATCGGCGTCTCGGTTTCCGGCACTTGGCAGAGTTATGATGGCGCCATCTTGGCGTTCCCTGGCGCAGTCATCAAGTCATTCTGTGGCAATTTGTGGGTTTTGGATTGACTAGTGTGGAGTTCGGACGTCTTATTTGGCGCGCAGACAGGGGCAGCATCCGAGCCCATGCCGTGAGCGGGGGGCAGGCCTGCAAGGGTGCCTTGGCCCCGTTCCCAGCTCACAAGCCGCCGGTTCGGTGCTCGTCCAGCCTGCGACGCGGGCGCGTGAAAATCGCGCCGCCCAGAGGGAACAAGAAACGGAGAGAACGACATGAGCAAGCCTATAGCCACCATCAGGACAGGCATCCTTGCACTCGCATCGGCCGGCCTTCTTGCTGCAAGCAGCCTGGCGGCGCACGCGCAGGATTATCCCGAATCAACTGATCCCATCCGCATGACGCTCCACGACTGGACGGGTCAGCATGTTACCACGCGCATCATGGGCTCCGTGCTCGAGGAAATGGGCTACACCGTCGAATACATCCAGGCGGATTACCTCGCCCAGTTCGCCGGCATCGAGAGCGGTGACCTTCACGTCGCCATGGAGATCTGGGAGACGACTGGCAAGGACGCGCTCGAGGCCTCGCTTGCCACCGGCGACACGGTCGACCTCGGTGAAACGGGCATGGAAGCCATCGAGGAGTGGTGGTACCCGCTATACGTCAAGGAGGATTGCCCGGGCCTTCCGAACTGGGAAGCGCTCAACGATTGCGCCGAGCTCTTCGCGACGGCGCAGACGAGCCCCAAGGGACGTTATCTCGGTGGCCCGGTGACCTGGGGTGGATATGACGACGAACGGGTCGAGGCTCTGGGGCTGGATTTCGAAGTCGTCCATGCCGGCACGGATGCCGCGCTTTTTGCCGAGGTCCAGTCGGCCTACCAGCGGCAGCAGCCGATCCTGGCCTGGATCTACACGCCGCACTGGGCGCCGATCCAGTTCGAGGGCGAATGGGTCGAATTCCCGCCTTACGACGATGCCTGCTATGAAGATCCTAGCTGGGGCAGCAATCCCGACATGGCATATGATTGCGGCAAGCCGCGCGGCTGGATCAAGGCCGTGGGCTGGGCCGGCGGGGAAGAGAAATGGCCCGCCGCCTATGAGGCAATCCGCAATTTCCAGATAACGAACCAGGAAATGGGCGATCTCATCGGAAAGATCGACATTGACGGCATGCCCACCGAGGCCGCCGTTCAGCAATGGATGCAGTCCAACGAGGATTCCTGGCGCGCCTGGATCCCTCAGGACTGATGGATCTAATCCCGGCTCGGTGATCGTTCGATGACCGAGCCGGTCTCGTTTTTGTGCTCCGACGCTTGCCCAAGGCTCATCGAGCGCGCCTTTCCCGAACGATCTCGCAGGATGACCCTCGTGAAGGAACCCAAACTCAGTTGCCGCAACGTCTGGAAGCTGTTCGGTAGCGGAGCCCAGGCATTCCTGGCTGAACACGGACATGCTCCCAGTCCAGAAGACGTGGCGCGCGCCGGCTACATCGCGGCGGTACGCGATGCGAGCTTCGACGTTCATGTTGGCGAGATTTTCGTCATTATGGGGCTGTCGGGCTCGGGCAAGTCGACCATTGTGCGCTGCATGTCTCGCCTGATCGAGCCGACCGGCGGAGAGGTCCTGCTCGATGGGCAAAATCTGCTTGCCTGCTCTGAGAAAGAACTGATCGAGCTTCGGCGACACAAGATGGGCATGGTGTTCCAGCATTTTGCGCTGCTGCCGCATCTCACCGTGCTGAGCAATGTCGCCTTTCCGCTCGAGATCCAGGGCATGGACCGTGCCCGGCGCGAGGCCCGGGCCCGCGAAGTCGTCGAACTGGTCGGATTGAAGGGCCGCGAGGACTATTTCCCGCGCGAGCTTTCGGGCGGCCAGCAGCAGAGGGTGGGCATTGCGCGCTCCCTGGCCGTCGAGCCCGAGATATGGTTCCTCGACGAGCCGTTTTCCGCGCTCGACCCGCTCATCCGGCGCGAGATGCAGGATGAATTCCTGCGCATACAGCAACTGCTCAGCAAGACCATCGTCTTCATCACGCATGATTTCGACGAGGCGATCCGGCTCGCCGACCGCATCGCGATCATGAAAGACGGGGAGATCGTGCAGATCGGCAAGCCCGAGGAGCTCGTGATCAATCCGGCGACCGACTACGTGGCCGAATTCACCCGTGGCGTGACGCGCGCAAAGGTCATGACGGCTGCCACCGTGATGTCACCCGCTGCATCCGATGCCTCGTTCGGCGGCGATGTCGCGCCGGGAGCCCGCATCGCCGAGATCGCGAACCGGATCGTCCACGGCGACAGGCCCTATGCGGTTCGCGACAGCGATGGCCGACTTCTGGGCCAACTCGATCGAGAAGCCGTCATCAATGTCCTGGCGGACGAAGGGTGACCCCGTGAGCCTGACAGCCGGAGAGACCTCACGCCGCAATCCGGCGGCCCACTTGCCTGTATGGGCCGGCTGGCTGGCAGTGCTCGGCGTGCTGGCGATCCTCTGGTATCTCGCTGGCGATCATCGCTGGCTGACCCATTACCCCCAGGACTGGATCATTCCGCTTAGATACTGGATCAGCGATTTCATGCGCTGGCTGGTGCGGGAGGCCAGTTTCGGTCTTTTCACGTTCCGCGAAATGACCCGGGCATTTGCATGGTTGCTGGATCTGCCCCTCCAGGCTTGCCTCCACCTGCTTGCCCACGGCATCGTTGTACCGCTTGGCGAAGGTGGGGTCCGATTGCCCCCGCTGCCGTGGATTGGGGTGCTGGGCGCCATGGTCTATCTGGCATGGCGGGTTGGTGACCGCGGCTTGGTCATACTGGTTGTCTGCAGCTTCGGCTATCTGGTGCTTTTCGGACAATGGCAGAGCGCCATGGTGACCCTGTCCTCCATTCTGGTGGCGGTGCCGCTGGGTGTGGTGGCCGGTGCCGGGCTGGGCATCCTGGCCTACCGCAGCCGCAGGGTGGAAAAGGCAATCACGCCGATTCTGGATCTGATGCAGACCGTTCCCGTCTTCGCCTATCTGGTCCCGGTGCTGTTCCTGTTCGGGTTCGGCCCGGTGTCGGCAATGATTGCCACCATCATCTATGCCATGCCGCCGATGGTGCGCGTGACGCTCCTCGCGCTCACGTCGGCGCCTGTCGAGATCACCGAGTTCGGCCGCATGGCGGGCTGCACGTCCCGCCAACTGATGTGGAAGATACTTCTGCCGGCGAGCCGCCACAGCCTGATGGTCGGCGTCAACCAGGTGATCATGCTCTCGCTCAACATGGTCATCATCGCTTCGATGATCGGGGCAGGCGGCCTGGGACACGACGTTCTGACGGCGCTGCGACGGCTGGCTATCGGCAATGGCCTGGAGGCAGGTCTGGCGATAACGCTTCTGGCGATCGCGCTGGACAGGCTGAGCAAGGCGGCGGCCGAATACCATGCCAAGCCTGCGCGGCTGCGGGGCAGACATGGCCCGCTTGCAGGCGTCGGGGTCGGTGTCGGCATGATCGCCGTTCTCGCCGTTTCCTATCTCGTCGGCATCGCGATTCCCGCTCTGGCCGTCTTTCCGCAGCAGTTCGTCGTGAGCACCGGACCGTTCTGGGACGAGCTGGTGCGGCTCGTGAACATCCACCTTTACGACTATCTGGATGCGTTCAAATCGACGCTGCTGATCTATGTGCTGATCCCGATCAAGCGTTTGCTGATCGAAGCTCCCTGGCCTGGCATTGCGCTCCTTGTTGGCTTTGTCGGGTGGCGCCTGGGAGGTCCTCGCCTAGCGGTGGTCGTCGCCCCGCTGGTCCTGTTCATTGCCATTACCGGCAACTGGCAGAACGCCATGATCTCCGTCTATCTGTGCGGCGTCTCGGTCATCATCGCCGCGGCCATCGGCATCCCGGTCGGCATCCTCGGTGCAAGCAGCGAGCGAATGCACCGGGTGGTGCAAGCCATCGTCGACACGCTTCAGACCCTGCCGAGCTTCGTCTATCTGATCCCGGTCGTGATGCTGTTCCAGGTGGGGGAATTCTCCGCCATCATCGCCATCGTCCTGTATGCGCTCGCGCCGGCCATTCGTTACACCGACCATGGACTGCGCGGTATCTCGCCCGACCTCATCGAGGCAGCCAAGATGTCGGGTTGCCGTCCATGGCAGACCCTGACGAAGGTCAAGCTGCCGCTCGCGATGCCGGCGATCATGCTCGGCGTAAACCAGACCATCATGATGGCGCTCTCCATGCTCGTCATCACGGCACTCGTCGGCACGAACGATCTTGGACAGGAAGTCTACATCGCGCTGACCCGGGCCGACATCGGTCACGGGATCGTCGCGGGCGTTTGCGTGGCCTTCATTGCGATGGTGGCGGACCGGTTGATCGGCGCCTGGGCCGACAGGCGCAAACGTCTGCTGGGACAGTTCTAATGGAGGAAAGATGAGCCTGCCCTCACCCACTCCCGAAGAGCGCGTGGCTGGCCTGCCGATATGGAAGGGCGCGGTCGAACCCGTTCCCATGACCGGAGGGATAACCAACACCAATTTCATGGTCGAGGACGCAGGCCGCCGCCCTTTCGTCCGCATCGGCAGCGACATCCCGGTGCATGGCGTGATGCGCTTCAATGAACTGGCTGCTGCTCGTGCGGCACAGGCGGCCGGTATCACGCCCGCCGTCCTGCATGCCGAGCCAGGCGTTCTGGTCACCGAGTTCATCGAAGGCAAGACGCTTGGCGAGGAAGATTTTCGCGATGAGGCCATGCTGCGCCGGGTCGTACCATTGGTGCGCAGTTGCCATGTGGAAGTCGCGCGCCGCGTGTCCGCCCCGGTACTGATGTTCTGGCCGTTTCAGGTCGTGCGCCACTATGCGGAAGTCCTGCGCGGCGGCGGCAGCAATTATCGCGAACGCTTGCCGCTCTTGCTCGAGAAAGCCGACGAGCTGGAACTTGCGGTTGGTCCGATTGCGCCCGTGTTCGGGCACAATGATCTGCTTCCGGCCAATTTCATCGACGATGGCAGCCGCCTTTGGCTGGTCGATTGGGACTATGCCGGCTTCAACTCGGCGCTTTTCGATCTGGGCGGGCTGGCAGCCAACTGCCAGCTCGAACTGGCGCACGAAACCTTCCTGCTCGAGCAGTATTTTGGCAGCCGACCCGATGCATCCCTGTGGCGCGCCTATCGCGCGATGAAGGCGGTCTCGGCGCTGCGAGAGGCCATGTGGAGCATGGTTTCCGAGATCCATTCGTCGATCGAGTTCGATTTTGCCGCTTACACCCAAGAGAATCTGAACCGCTTCGCGGCCGCGATGGCCGAGTTCGAGCGCTGACCGTTCGCGACAGGACCTAGACATGAACAAGCTTCCTTCGAGCGCCCAATACATCGTCATCGGAGGAGGCATCATCGGCTGCTCCACCGCCTATCATCTGGCCAGGGCCGGCGCGCGGGACGTGTTGCTGATCGAGCGCCACAAGCTGACCAGCGGCACCACCTTTCACGCGGCAGGACTTGTCGGACAGTTGCGCTCCAGCGCGAACATCACGAAGCTGCTCAAATACTCGGTCGAGCTGTACCAGAAGCTGGAGGCGGAAACCGGCCAGGCCACCGGCTTCAAGCAGAATGGAGGCTTGCGCCTGGCGCGCAACGCCGAGCGCATGACCGAGATCCGGCGCCAGGCGACCATGGCCCATTCCTTCGGTCTGGAGATGCATCTCCTTTCGCCGCAGGAGGCAGGCCAGCTCTGGCCGCTGATGGATATCTCCGATCTGGTCGGCGCCGCCTTCCTGCCAACAGACGGCCAGGCCAATCCCTCCGATCTGACCCAGGCGCTGGCCAAGGGCGCGCGCATGCAGGACGTGCGCATCGTCGAGGATGTTTCCGTTACCGCGGTTCGCACCCAAGGAGGGCGGGTGGTTGGCCTCGCCACCGATCAGGGCGACATCGCCTGCGAAACCATCGTCAATTGTGCTGGCCAGTGGGCGCCGGAAATCGGACGCATGGCAGGGGTGAACGTGCCGCTGCAGTCCATGCAGCACCAGTACATGATTACCGAGAAGATCGAGGGCGTGACGCCCGACCTGCCGACCCTGCGCGATCCCGATGGGTTGATCTACTTCAAGGAAGAGGTCGGCGGCCTCGTCATGGGTGGCTACGAACGTTCGCCCCTGCCTTGGGCACTGGATGGAATCCCCGAGGGGTTTCAGTTCCAGCTGCTGGACTCGAATTTCGAACAGTTCGAGCCGCTGATGGAATCGTCCTTGCGCTGCGTGCCGGCCCTGGAGACGGCGGGTATCCGTCAATTGCTGAACGGGCCTGAATCCTTCACGAGCGATGGAAATTTCATCCTCGGAAAGGCGCCCGAGATCGGCGGCTTCTTCGTTGGTTGCGGCTTCAACGCCTTCGGCATCGCCTCGGCGGGCGGAGCGGGATGGGCCCTTGCGGAATGGGTCGTGAACGGAGAGCCGCCCATGGATCTGGCGGCCGTCGACATCCGCCGTTTCGGCCAGCCGCACCGATCGCAGGAGTGGGTTCGCGCACGCACCGTGGAGGCGACCGCCAGACACTACACGATGGCATGGCCGAACGAGGAACCCGAAGCGGGCCGCCCGTCTCGTACCTCGCCGCTCTACGGTCGCCTGGCTGCCGCGGGCGCCTGTTTCGGCGAAAAGCTGGGGTGGGAGCGCCCCAACTGGTTTGCCGGCAGAGGGGAGACGGCGCGTGACGTCTACTCGTTCGGCCGGCAGAACTGGTCCGAGGCAGTCGGGCGGGAACATCGCGCTGTTCGCGAGGCGGTCGGCATGATCGACCAGACATCCTTCGCCAAGTTCCTGGTGGTCGGGCGGGATGCCGTGCGTGCACTCTCGTGGATCTGTGCTGGAAATGTTGATCGACCAATTGGCACGATCACCTATACCCAGATGCTCAACCGGCGCGGCGGCATCGAGTGCGACCTGACGGTCTCGCGGCTTTCTGAGGACAGCTTCTACATCGTCACGGGGACCGGACACGCGACACGCGACAAGGACTGGATCACACGAAATCTTGACCCGGCGCTCGATGCCCGTCTGATCGACGTCACCTCGGCCAATGCCGTGCTTTCTGTCATGGGCCCCAACTCCCGCGCGCTCCTGCAAACGGTCTCCGGCGCGGATCTTTCCAATGAGGCCCATCCTTTTGCCAGCTGGCGCGAGATATTCATCGCGGGCGCGCCGGTGCGCGCGCTCAGGGTCACATATGTCGGGGAGCTCGGATGGGAGCTGCACATGCCGACGGAGACGGCGGCCGCCGTGTTCGATCGGCTGACCAACGCCGGGCCCGCCTTCAAACTTGCCAATGCCGGCTATCGCGCCATCGAATCGCTCAGGCTGGAGAAGGGCTACCGGGCGTGGGGCAGCGACATCACAAGCGATGACACGCCGCTTGAGGCCGGCCTGGCCTTCGCGGTCAAGCTCGCAACGGATATCCCTTTCCAAGGCCGCGAGGCGCTGGAAGCTCAACGCCGCGATGGCGTGCGCAAGCGGCTGGCCTGCTTCACGGTCGACGACAAGGAGACCGTCCTTCTCGGGCGCGAGACGATCTTCCGGAATGGCGAGAAAGCCGGCTATCTGGCCAGCGGCGGCTGGGGCTATTCGCTCGACCGCAACATCGGCTACGGCTACGTTCGCAACCCCGATGGCGTCGATGCGGACTATCTGGCATCGGGCAAATATGAACTGGAGGTTGCCGGCCGGCTCGTCCCGTGCCGGTATCATCCGCGTCCGCTCTACGACCCGGAGATGAGCAGGGTGCGCGCGTAGCAGCCATGCCCGCGGCGGGCGGCTCCTGATCGCGATGCTCAGGCCCGGCGCTTGTGACTCCAGGAATTTTTCGCCTCGGTGCCACGAGTGCATCGGTCTCGCGCTCGTGCGGGCCTGCCGTCGGGCCAGGCCATGACAACCGCCGTTCCGATGCTGCTTCTCCCGCTTTCGGGGCATGCCGATCTTGCATCGACTGGTCTACGACAAGGTTGCGCAAGCTTCCTGCCCGGCAAATTTCGACCGGTGAGGCATATAGAACTGCCCTGCACACGACGCAGCACGAATGATCTTCCGCTCCGCTGCAGGGCCACTCGCGCAGCTCAGATCATCGCCTCGATCAGGAACGGCCCCTTGCGCCCCACGGCAGCCGCGAAGAGCTTTTCAAACTGCTCTGGCGTCTCCGCGCGTTCGGCCTCGACCCCCATGCCGCGTGCAAGCGCACACCAGTCGAGTGCGGGATCGTCGATATCGAGCATGCGACGCGCGTTCTCGCCGAAATCATTGACCCCGACATTGCGCATTTCGCCCTTCAAGATCGCATATCCGCGATTGGAGAGGATCACCGTCAGAACGTCGAGGCGCTCGCGTGCCTGGGTCCACAGTCCCTGCAACGTGTACATGCCGCTGCCATCGGCCTGAAGCGATACCACCTTGCGGTCGGGGCAAGCCACCGCAGCACCGGTCGCAACCGGGATGCCCTGCCCGATGGCGCCGCCGGTGAGCGCGAGATGATCGAATGGCGCCATCGTCGGGGCAAGCATGCCGAATTTGCCGGCGCCCGTGATGGATTCATCGCTGACGATCGCGTTTTCGGGCAGCAGCCGGGCGACCACCAGCGAGATCGCCTCGGCGGTCAGCGGGCCCGAGGGCGTGGCGAGGTCGCGCGCGGTGTTCTGCTGCACCAGAACAGGCTGATGGCTCGACGCACCGAGCCCTTCGGCGAGTGCCGCCAGTGCGGCGGGGAGGTCATGGGCTTCGCTGGCCAATTCGAAGACATCGCAGCCTTCTGGCAGAAGGAGGCCGGGCTTTCCCGGATAGGCGAAGAAGGCAACCGGCACCCTTCCGCCGATCAGGATCGCGGTATCGAATTCCTTCAGCGCCTCGACGGCCATGTCGACGGCATAGGGCACGGGCCTGGGTGAGACGCGGCCGGCACCACGCTGCCAGCGTGCGGCGCGCTCGGTCATCAGGGCGGCGCCGGTCGCGGCCGCGATGCGTCCGGCGATTTCCAGTGCATCGGCGCGCATGGCTTTGCCGCCCAGCAGGATCAGCGGCTTGCGGGCCTTGCGCAGGCGTTCGACGGCCTGGGCGATGGCGGCATCGTCGACCGGAAGGGGTGCGCCGATCTCGGTCGCCACCACATTGTCGGTCGGCAGTTCGCCCCACGCCGTGTCGGCCGGCAGGATCAGGGTGGAGATGCCCGGTCCCGTCACGGCCGCGCGGATCGCCTCTTCGGCTTGCGGCTGCACGTCGGCTGCTGTCCGTGCGCGGCCCACCCAAGGGGACATCGGTCGCGCAAGGCTGTCGATGTCGCTGGTCAGCGGCGCATCGTGCTCGAGGTGATAGGTGGCATGATCGCCCACGACGTTGACGATCGGGGTCGAGGCCCGTCGTGCGTTGTGCAAATTGGCGAGACCATTGGCCAGGCCCGGCCCAAGATGCAGGAGCGTGGCCGCCGGCTTGTCGGCCATGCGGCCGTAACCATCGGCGGCACCCGTGACGACGCCCTCGGAAAGCCCCAGCACGCACCGCATCGCCGGCTTGCGATCGAGCGCGGCGACAAAATGCATCTCCGAGGTGCCGGGATTGGCGAAACACACGTCGATGCCGTTGACCAGCAGGGCGTCACACAGCCTGTCGGCTCCATTCATGGGTCGAACCTTTTCTGAGATCTGGCCGGGTGAACCTCAGCCAGGAACCTGGGTGACATATTTGGTGACCAGATAGGCCTCGATGGCCTCCGATCCGCCCTCGGTGCCATGGCCCGAATCCTTGATGCCGCCGAACGGCACCTCGGGCAGGGCGAGGCCGTTGTGGTTGATCGACGTCATGCCGGCTTCCACGCGAAGGCCCAGTTCCTGCATGGTCTGCGGCGAGCGCGTGAAGGCAAAGGAGGCAAGGCCGAAGGGAAGGCGGTTGGCTTCCTCGATGGCATCGTCGATCGACGAGAACGGCGCGAAGACCGCGACCGGCCCGAAGGGCTCCTCATTCATGATGCGGGCGAATTTCGACACGTTGGACAGAACGGTCGGCTCGAAGAAATAGCCCTTGTTGCCGATGCGGCGGCCGCCGGTCTTCAGTTCGGCGCCATTGTCGACGGCATCCTGGATCAGTTCTTCCAGCACCGGGATGCGGCGCTCATTGGCCAGCGGGCCCATCTGGCTGCCGTCTTCCAGGCCGTTGCCCACCTTCACCGCGTTTGCTGCCTGCGTGAAAGCGTCGACCACCTTGTCATAGACGCCTTCCTGCACGAGGAAACGGGTCGGCGATACGCAGACCTGGCCGGCATTGCGGAACTTGGAACCCGCCATGATCTTCACTGCCTTGTCGAGATCGGCATCATCGAAGATCATGGCCGGCGCGTGGCCGCCGAGTTCCATGGTCGCAAGCTTCATGTGCTGGCCAGCAAGGGCGGCGAGATGCTTGCCCACCGGGGTGGAGCCGGTGAAGGAGATCTTGCGGATGACGGGGTGCGGGATCAGATATTCCGAGATTTCGGCAGGCACGCCGTAAACCAGATTGACCACGCCAGCCGGCACGCCGGCATCAACGAAGGCGCGCACCAGTTCGGCCGGCGAGGCCGGGGTCTCCTCGGGCGCCTTGACGATGATCGGGCAGCCTGCGGCCAGCGCGGCAGATAGCTTGCGCACGACCTGATTGATGGGGAAGTTCCACGGCGTGAAGGCCGCGACAGGGCCGACCGGCAGCTTGATCGCCATCTGCATCACGCCCGGCATCCGGCCGGGAATGATCTGGCCATAGGTGCGCCGCGCCTCTTCGGCGAACCAGTCGATGACATCGGCGCCGGCGAGCGTTTCCATCCTGGCCTCGGCCAGCGGTTTGCCCTGCTCGCGGGTCATGATCCAGGCGATCCGGTCAGCGCGTTCGCGCACCAGATTGGCCGCCTTGCGCATGATCTTGGCGCGTTCATAGGCCGAGACCGCCGCCCATTCGGGCGCCGTCCGCGCGACGGCGGAAAGCGCTGCGTCCAGATCGACGCGCTTGGCATGAGCCACGCGGCCGATCGTTTCCTCGGTGGCCGGATCGATCACGTCGATCCAGTCTCCACCGGCGGCGTCGCGCCACTGGCCATCGATCAGCAATTGCGTGTCGGGATAACGGTGTTCGGTCATGGTGTACTCCGGATCAGCTGTCTTTTGGCGTTGAGGCAGGCGTTCTGTGGCCGTGACTATCAGGCTGGCCCTGAGCCGCAACCGACACCGCCTCAGAAAAACGCCTGGATGCCCGTCTGCGCCCGGCCGAGGATCAGCGCGTGGACGTCGTGGGCACCTTCATAGGTGTTGACGGTTTCCAGGTTCGCGGCGTGCCGCATCACGTGGTACTCGATCTGGATGCCGTTGCCGCCATGCATGTCGCGGGCCTGGCGGGCGATGTCGAGCGCCTTGCCGCAATTGTTGCGCTTGACGATCGAGATCATCTCCGGCGCCATCTTGCCCTCGTCGAAGATGCGCCCGACCCGAAGCGAGCCCTGCAGCCCGAGCGCGATCTCGGTCTGCATGTCGGCGAGCTTCTTCTGGAAGAGCTGCGTGGCGGCCAGCGGCTTGCCGAACTGCTTTCTGTCGAGCCCGTATTGGCGGGCGCGGAACCAGCAATCCTCGGCCGCCCCCATCACACCCCAGGAGATGCCGTACCGGGCCCGGTTGAGGCAGCCGAACGGACCCTTGAGGCCGGACACGTTGGGCAGCAGCGCGTCTTCGCCCACTTCCACGCCCTCCATGACGATCTCGCCGGTGATGGACGCGCGAAGTGAAAGCTTCCCACCGATCTTCGGCGCCGACAGCCCCTTCATGCCCTTCTCAAGCACGAAACCGCGGATCTGGTCGTCATGGGCAGCCGACTTCGCCCAGACGACGAAGACGTCGGCGATCGGTGCGTTGGAGATCCAGGTCTTGTTGCCGGTCAGCCGGTAGCCGGTGGCGGTCTTTTCGGCGCGGGTCTTCATGCCGCCAGGATCGGATCCGGCATCGGGCTCGGTCAGGCCGAAACAGCCGATCAGTTCGCCGGCCGCCAGCCCCGGCAGGTACTTCTTGCGCTGCTCTTCCGAGCCATAGGCGTGGATCGGGTGCATAACGAGGGAGGACTGCACGCTCATCATCGAGCGGTAGCCCGAATCGACCCGCTCGACCTCGCGCGCGAGCAGGCCGTAGGTGACGTAACCGGCACCCAGGCCGCCATACTCCTCAGGGATGGTGATGCCGAGCAGGCCGGCATCCCCCATCTCGCGAAAGATCGCCGGGTCGGTCTTCTCCTCCATGTAGGCGTCCTGGACGCGCGGGGCGAGCTTGTCGGCGGCAAAGGCTGCCGCCGCATCGCGGATCATGCGCTCGTCCTCGCCCAGCTGGTCCTCCAGCAGGAAGGGATCGTTCCAGACGAAGGAGGCCGCTTTCGAGGTCATGACTATCGCTCCAGTCCCAGGAAGGCCGCCTCGATCGAGGCTTCGAGCAATTGCAGCGCCTCATCGAGCAGATCATCCTCGATGGTCAGCGGGGGAAGGAGGCGGACCACATTGGCCCGCGTGCCGCAGGGCAGCACGATCAGGCCACGCTGTTCGCATTCGGCGACGATGCGGTTCGTGAGTTCGGGATCGGCCTGCTTGCTCTCGCGATCCTTGACGAGTTCGAAGGCGACCATCGCCCCGAGCCCGCGCACGTCGCCCAGCTGTTCCATGCCCTGACGCCCGGCGATCTGGCGCAGATGCGCGCTGAGACGATCGCCGATCACCGTGGCACGCGCGCACAACCCCTCATCCTCGATGATATCAAGCACGGTGGACGCAGCAGCCACGGCAAGCGGATTGCCGGCATAGGTGCCGCCCAGCCCGCCAGGGTGCGCGGCCGCCATGATGTCGGCGCGCCCCGTCACGGCCGAGAGCGGGAAGCCACCGGCCAGGCCCTTGGCCATGGTGACGAGATCGGGGGTGATGCCGGCATGCTCGAAACCGAACATGCGGCCGGTGCGGCCCATGCCGGCCTGGATCTCGTCGGCAATCAGCACGATGCCGTGACGGTCGGCCAGCGCACGCAATGCCTGCAGGAATTCCGGCGGCGCGACGTTGAACCCGCCTTCGCCCTGCACCGACTCGACGATGATTGCCGCCACGCGGGCGGGATCGACGTCGCTGGCAAAGAGCCGATCGAGCGCCTCCAGCGAGGCCTCGACCGAAATGCCCATGAAGCTGCTGGGAAAGGGGGCGTGATAAATGTCGGCGGGGAAGGGCCCGAAATTCTTCTTGTAGGGCATCACCTTGCCGGTCAGCGCCATGCCGAGCAGGGTGCGCCCATGAAAGGCACCAGAAAAGCCGATGATCGCCGGGCGCCCTGTGTAGGCGCGCGCGATCTTGATGGCGTTTTCGACGGCTTCCGCGCCGGTGGTCACCAGCATGGTGCGATTGTCGGCGCCGGTGGGAACGAGCGCGTTCAGGCGTTCGGCCAGGGCGATGTAGCTTTCATAGGGCGCGACGTGGAAGCAGGTGTGGGTGAAACGTTCCGCCTGCGCGGCCACCGCCTTCATGATGCGCGGATGGCGATGGCCCGTGTTGTTCACCGCGATGCCGGCCGCCAGGTCGATGTAGCGCTTGCCGTCGACGTCCCAAAGCTGCGCGTTTTCGGCGCGCTCCGCATAGATCGATCTCGTACCGATGCCGGGTGCGAGGGCGGCATCCTGCCTGCCCCTGAGTGCTGCCGAGGAATTCATGCCTGCTCCGCCTGTGAAGGATGTGTCCGAGTGCACGGGCATATCACCGCTCATTATACTGAGCAACTGATCTGCTCAATATAATGAGCTAGAGATAGGGGGGCGTGCAGGCCGAAATGACGATTGTCCGCTCGCCCGACACGTTGCGGAAGCGGTGCGGAAGGCGACTGTCGAAGAGATAGGCCTCGCCCGCCTTGAGGATACGCACCTCCTCGCCGACGGTTACTTCGAGCTCTCCCTCGACGACATAGCCGCCTTCGCTGGAGTTGTGCTGCAGCGGTGTCTTGCCGGTATCGGCGCGCGGCTCGTAGACCTCGTGAAGGATCTGCAGATTGTGGCCGCGCGCATCGCCCACCTGGCGAAAAGCCATCAGCCCGGCCGCGCCTCCGATGGCATTTGCTGCGACTTTGGACGTGAGATCGATGAGTTGGTCCTCATTGAAGAAGGGGCCAGGTGGCATCTCCCGTTCGGGTTCGAAGAAGTCGGCCATGCCGACCCCCAGACCGTTCAGGATCTTCCGCAAGGTGGAAACTGCGGGGCTCACCTTGTTCTTTTCGACATTCGAAATCTGGGCATGCGGCACCCCCGCACGTTCGGCCAGCTGGCGCTGCGACAGGCTGGCCGCCGCGCGCATGATCTTCAGGCGGGCTCCGATGTCGAATCGATCCACGCTCTACCTCCCTGTCGCCATCTCGACCGCATATCGGCCAATAACTTGTCCACGAACATGGCCCGTAGCCAGCAGCTTTGGGCCATGTCCGTTGTGGCGACATCATATTCAAATCGAATACGGCGTGAAGAGAGTGTCTGTCCCTGCGGCGTGAATCACTGGAACGTCCGCTTCCGGCGGTTCAGGACGAAACGGGCAGCTGGTAACCGGCCTCCCGGATGATGCGGTCGGACGATTCCATCAGTCGCATGCGCACCGAGCGGACCTTGTCCTCGCCATAAAGCAGCGTGCCGTTGCGCTTGCGGAACGCACCGTCGACCAGCACGGTGTCGACATTGCCGGCATGGGCGAACTCGACCACCGAGAACAGCGGGTTGCGCACCGGGAACAGATTGAGGTCATTGGCGCGCAAGAGCACGATGTCGGCCTGCTTGCCCGGCGACAGCGTGCCGATGCGGTGGCCGAGGCCGAGCGCTTCGGCACCGCCGATCGTCGCCCATTTCAGGGCGTCACGGGCGAAGATCGGCTTGTTCTCGACCGGCTTCTCCGGCTTGATGATGTCTTCGCGCACGCGCTCGTTCAGCGCATAGGCCAGCGCCAGTTGCATCTCGCGGAACATGTCGCCGGGGATCTTCGGCTCGACATCGACGCCAAGCGAAGGCAGGCCGCCAAAGTTGACGACGCGGGTGACCGCCGGCGGGCGTCCATAGCCGCGGATCTCGGTCTGCACGGTCGAGGTCACCGTGATGCCGGCATCGACCATCAGCTTCAGTTCGTCATCGGGCAGATAATTGCCGTGAACGATGTTGTGCTCCGGGCCAAGCAGGCCTTCCTGCGTCAGGATCGTGTAGCCGTCCGGCATCAACTCCTGATGCTTGCGCATCGTGGCGTGCGAGGAGGTGCGCAGCCCCAGTTCGCGCGCCAGCGCGAGGTTGGCACGTATGGACGGCTCCTCGGCCCAGTGCGGGCCAGGGATCGCCAGCGACATGGTGACGAGGCGCTCGTCATTGGACAGCCGGTTGCGGATCTGGATCACGCGGTCGCGCGGATGGATGCGCTGCAGTTCTGCGTCGGTGGGTGTCTGGTCGGCGCGGTAGACGCCCGTGCCCAGCGCGAAGACCGATCGGATACCGGATTCCTCCAGCGCATCGACCGAGCGCTCCGCCTGCTCGGTGGAACGCACGTTGTGGCAATAATCGAGCAGGGTGGTGACGCCCGCGTCGAGCCGGCTCAACGCGCCAGCCAGCGTCGCGATGTGGTTGTCGTCCGGCTCGAAATACGTGCTCATGCCGGCGAAGATGTCGCGCAGATACTCGCCCTGGCGCCAGTCGCAGCCGATCGCCTTGAGGCCCGTCTCCCAGGTGTGCAGATGGGCGTCGACCATGCCGGGAACGGCAATCATGTCGCGCGCGTCGACGATCTCGTCGGCCTCGCCGAGGTCAGTGCCCACGGCAAGGATCTTGTCGTCGCCGATCAGGATGTCCTGCCCGGCGACGTCGCCGATCGCATCGTCCAGCGAGACGATCCAGCCGCAGCGTATGAGTGTCTTCTTCATCGTCGTGTCCTTCCGACCGCTCAGGCGGCATTGAGCTTGAAATTGGCTTCGTCCATCGCCCGCAGCGCCGAGGCGCGCATCTCGTCCATGCGCGTTGCCAGCAGCTTCTCGTCGAAGAGCAGCTTGCCGCTGCGCTTGCGCAACACGCCGTCGACGATGACGGTGTCGACGTTCTTGGCGCCGGCCTGTTCGACGATCGTGTAGATGGGATCGTGGACGGGGAAGATGTTGAGGTCGCGGGCCCCCAGCATGGTGATGTCGGCTTTCATGCCGGGCGAAAGCCTGCCGACCTTGTCGTCGATACCCATCGCCTGCGCGTTGCCGATGGTTGCCCATTCCAGCGCCTCGCGCGAACGCACCGGCATGGTGGAAAGCAAGGGCCTGCCTTCGGCCGCGTTGTCGCGATGCGCGGACCAGCGGGCGTGCGAAAGCGCCGCCTGCATCTCGCGGAACATGTCACCCGTGACGATCGGCTCGACGTCGATGCCGATGGAGGGCATCGAGCCCAGCGCGCGCATGCGCATCACCAGCGGGTCGGGCGCGTGGCCGTGCAACTCCACGAGCACGGTGGCCGTGACCGTCGCGCCGCAATCGGCGATCGCCTTCAATTCCTCGTCGTCGATGTAATTGCCGTGGACGATGTTGTGGTCGGGGCCGAGCAACCCCGCTTTCGCCAGCGCCAGGTAGCCGCGCGGCGAGATGCATTTGTCGTTCGGCTTGGTCGCGTGGGTGGTCGAGAAAAGGCCGAATTCGCGGGCGAGCCGCACGTCCGTCTCGAACACTTCCTGCGTGCCGTAGTGCGGCCCGAGGATCGCCATCGCCAGGGTCACGCGCTGGTCGTTGGAGGCCATGCGCCCCTTGCGCAGCGCCTCGATGCGGTCGCGCGGATGCGGCACATGGGTAAACGGCGTCTCGCCGGGCGCTGCCGGCGGCTTGGCGGTGCCATGAGCGAAGACCGCGCGGATGCCGGATTCCTCCAGCCCGTCGATCGCTGCTTCCGCCATCTCCAGCGATTTCAGATTGTGGCAGAAGTCGATCGCCGTGGTCACGCCGCTGTCGATCTGGGTGAGGGCACCGACGAGATTGCCGAGGTAGTTGTCGCGCGGACCATACTTGGTGGCGATGTTGGCGTGGATGTTGGCGTGATAGTCCGGGCCCATCCATTCCGAGCCGATGCCGCGCAGGCCGCACTGCCAGACATGGATATGACCGTTGATCAGGCCCGGCATCACGATCATGTCTGAGGCGTCGATGACGTCGTCATGAGCGGCGTCGAGCGACTTGCCGGCAGCAAGTACGCGATCGCCCTGGATCAGCAACTCGCCATCGGTGAAATCCCCGATCGCGGGGTCCTGCGTGACCAGCCAGCCACATTTGATCAGCGTCTTCTTCAAGATGTCAGCTCCACCTGTTTTCCGCGCCAGCCGATGCCACAAGGCCCCGGTTGGGACAAGGCGACGAAACCCGCCGCCCTTCAGCTCTTCGACAGCCAAACCCTGCGTGGGATCGCAATCGATTGCAGATTAGGTTCTGGATTTATCGACGTCAATACCGCCCGAAACGCCGCTGAATTGGACCAGAAGATCCGGTGCGCCTCGGGACAATCGAACTTTGCAGTTGACATAGTGCAATCGATTGCTGTTAGCCTGCACGCAGTCAACGAGGCAGATGAATGCTCATCCAGGACCAGAACGACGTGACGGAAGCGGTGCTGAAGGCCATTGCCCAGGCGCCGGACGCCCGTCATGCCGAGATCCTGTCCGCCGCGGTACGCCACCTGCATGCATTCGTCCGGGAGGCGGGCGTCTCCGAAGAGGAACTCGAATTCGCTTTCGACTTCCTCAACCGGATCGGACAGGCGAGCAACGAGCGCCACAATGAGGCGGCTCTCTTCTCCGACGCTCTTGGTGTTTCGACCCTGGTGTGCCTGATGAACAACGGGGCCGGCGGCACGACAGAAACCGCGTCGGCGCTGCTGGGTCCGTTCTGGCGCCTCAACGCGCCGGAACTGGAGAACGGCGCCAGCCTGCTGCGCTGCGAAACGCCCGGCACGCCGCTGGTGATGCACGGACGGGTCGACGATCCCTCGGGCAACCCGATCCCCAGTGCGCGCGTCGACGTCTGGCAGGCGTCTCCCGCGGGGTTGTACGAAAATCAGGACGACCAGCAGGCCGACATGAACCTGCGCGGTGTCTTTACCACGGATGCGGATGGTCGCTTCCATTTCACCAGCATCCGCCCCGCGGGCTATCCCGTGCCGATGCACGGGCCCACGGGCGACATGCTGCGGGCCCAGCACCGCCAGCCGCTGCGTCCCGCGCACCTGCATTTCCTGCTGTTTCGCGAAGGCTACAAGACGCTCGTCACCCAGGTCTTCCCGGGGGACGACGTACATCTCGAAGACGATCCCGTCTTCGGCGTCACGCCGTCCCTGATCGGCGACTACAGGATCGAGAATTCCGGCACGGCCGACGAGATCTGCGTGCTCGACTACAATTTCGTCATGCAGCCCGGCGAGGCCCGGCTGCCCGTCCCTCCGATCAAATAGGTGCGCCATGCGTAGCGTTGTGGATAGGGTTGTCCTTGTCGTGGGCGGGAATGGCGGCGTCGGCGCGGCAACGGCGGCGGCCTTCGCAACGGCAGGCGCGACCGTCGCCGTCACGTACCGAGGAGGTGGCCGCGACGCCGCCGAAACGGCGGCGCTCAAGGCCGAACTGGAAGGCCGCGGATACGCCGCCTTCGAAGCCGACGTTGCCGATACGGCCTCGCTCAAGACGCTGCGCGGCGAACTGGAACAGCACTTCGGCCGCATAGACATTCTCGTGCACGCGTCGGGCTTCACGAAAGCCGTCCCCCATGCCGATCTCGACGCGCTGGACGACGCGTTCATCGACCGCATGTTCGCGGTCAACTGGCGGGGGCAGTTCGCCACGATGCGCGAACTGATGCCGCTTCTGAAGGCAAGCGACGACGCGCTAGCAGTGTTCATTTCCTCGATCGCGGCGAGCAACGGAGCGGGCTCCAACATCGCCTATTGCGCCGCGAAGGCCGGCACCGAGACGCTGGTGAAATCGCTGGCGCGGGCGCTCGCCCCCTCGATCCGCGTGATGGGCGTTTCGCCGGGCGTGGTCGATACCGGCTTCGTGCCGGGCCGCGGTGCGGACTTCAATGACAAGATCAGCCAGACGATCCCCTTGAAGCGGGTCGCGGCGGCCGATGACGTGGCCGATGCGATCCTCGCCTGCGCCACCCACCTGACATATGCCACGGGCACGACGCTGGTGGTCGACGGCGGGAGGCTCCTGTGAGTCACATCGCACTGCACGAAGGCAAGGTCATCCTCACCTGTGCCATCACCGGCAATTTGACCAAGCCCGATCAGACGCCGCATCTGCCGATCACGCCCACGCAGATCGTCGAGTCCTCGCTGGAAGCCGCTGAAGTCGGTGCCGCCGTGGTTCACATCCATGTCCGCGATCCCGAGACCGGGCGTCCTTCGATGGAGCTCGATCACTATTCGCAGGTCGTCGAGGCGCTGCGCAAAGCGCGGCCAGACCTGATCCTCAACCTGACGACCGGGCCCGGCGGACGTTTCGTTCCCTCGGAAGACGATCCGAGTGTCGCCGGCCCCGGCACGACGCTGATGGCGCCTGAGAAGCGCGTCAGCCACATCGCGGCACTCAGGCCCGAAATCGCCACGCTCGATCTCAACACCATGAATTCCGGCGGCGAGGTGGTCATCAACACGCCGCGCAACGTGCGCCGCATGGCGAAGGTGATCCGCGACGCCGGAGCGATGCCCGAGATCGAACTGTTCGACAGCGGTGACATCGCCTTCATGAAGGACCTCCTGACCGACGGTACGCTTGCCGGTCCGGTTCTCTGCTCCTTCGTGCTGGGCGTGAAATACGGCTTCCAGCCGTCCCCGGAAACGGTGATCTACGCGCGCAACCTGCTGCCGGCAGGCGCGCGCTTCACGGCCATCGGCATCGGACGCGCCGCGTTCCCGATGGTAGCGCAATCCTTCCTGGCCGGCGGCCACGCCCGTGTCGGGCTGGAGGACGGCGTCTATCTCTCGCGCGGCGAACTGGCACCGTCCAACGCCGCGCTGGTGACCAAGGCGCGGCGCATCATCGAAGATCTCGGCGGCACGCTGGCCAGCACCGCCGAGGCCCGCGCCATGCTTTCGCTGCCGCTGGCCACCCCGTTATGACGCACATCATTCTTCAGTTCATGGGAGCCTTGTCTTGAACCTCGCAGCCTCCGCGGCCGTCCCTTTCGAAACGCCGGCCACGCGCGCGCGCCTCCTTACAAAGGCGACCGACATAGAATCTCTGGCTCCCGACGTGGAGACCGGCCCGCTGGTCCTCGCAACCGAAGACGAGGTGGTCGTGCGGGTCCACGCCGCAGCCGTCAATCCGTCCGACGTCAAGGCGGCGACCGGGCTCATGCCTTATGCTGTATTCCCGCGCACGCCGGGACGCGATTTCGCCGGCACGGTGGTGGCGGGCCCCGCCGAGCTGATCGGCAAGGAGGTCTTCGGGTCGTCCGGCGATCTCGGCATCCGCCGCGACGGAAGCCACGGCACGCATGTGATCGTGCCGCGCGACGGGCTGGTGACCAAGCCGGCCGGCCTGAGCTTCGCGGAAGCCGCAGGCATCGGCGTTCCCTTCGTCACCGCCATTGAGGGCTTTCGGCGCGCGGGGCTGCCCAACGAGAACGACATCGTCCTGGTCATGGGTGTCAACGGCAAGGTCGGACAAGCCGCCACGCAGATCGCCACCTGGCGCGGCGCCCGGGTTATCGGCGTCGTGCGCCGGCCGGAAGACTATGCCGGCCATGCCAGCGCCCCGGTCGAGATCATCGACATGAGCCGCGAGGACGTTACCGAACGCGTGATGGAAATGACGGACGGACGGGGCGCAACCATCGTCTTCAACACGGTCGGCGACCCGTATTTCGCCGCCTCCCACAAGAGCCTGGCCAAACTCGGCCGGCAGATCCTGATCGCGGCGATAAATCCGGTGGTCGACTTCAACATCTTCGAGTTCTATCGCGGCCGCCACAGCTATTACGGCATCGATACGCTGGCGCTGTCCTGCGCGGAGACGGGCAGCGTTTTGCGTGAGCTTCTGCCCGGCTTTGAAAGCGGCGCGTTGAAGCCCTATCAGGTGACGCAGGAGGCCCAGTTTCCGCTCGAGCGCGTCGCCGACGCCTATGCAGCCGTGATGTCATCCAGCCGCGACCGCGTCTTCATCATGCCGGAGTCCGCACGATGAACGTCACCCCGATTGAGGCGGCACCGCAATATCACCCGCCGGAGCATTTCGACATGCGCTGCCTGCGCCTGCAGGGCATGGAGGCGGGACCCTCCGACACGCTCTGGATGGGCCTTTCCGAGATCGCGCCAGGCGGCCATACCTCGCTCTCGGCGTCTCCCTACGAAAAGCTCTATCTGGTCGTCGAAGGCGAGGTTGTCGTCGGCACCGAAGAGCAGGAGGCGGTGCTGCGCAAGCTCGACAGTTGCCGCATCGCTGCCGGCGAGGCGCGGGTGCTGCACAACCGCGGTTCCACGCGCGCGCTCATCGTTCTGTGCATGCCGCTGGCGAGGGAAAAGGCATGACTGCAAAGGCGCCGAAACGCAGCCCTTCTGGGGCTTTCGGCACCTCGCTGGCAGGCTTGCAATCGTTCGCACAATGTCTTACGAATTCGTAAAACAACAACAGGTACGACTGCATCACGGGAACACGAAACCGGCGAAAACCCGCTCAATTTGAGGATTTTGCTGCTTTGAAGGAGAAAGTGCCAAATGCTTAGGAAAGCAATCGATTGCGCTAAGTACACCGTTGCGGCGAGCTGCATCGCCGTCGTATGCTTCGGCGCGACCGCACAGGCGGAGCCCCACGGGACCCTGCGCTGGGGCATCGGCTTCGAGCCTCAGGGCTGGAACCCCCAGCTCCCGCCCAACACCACCTACACGCAACTCGTCTATGAAGGCCTCATGCGCATGGCGCCCGATGGCACGACGATCGAGCCGGCGCTCGCCACCGAGTGGACGGTCACGCCGACCGACATCACCTTCAAGCTGCGTGACGACGTCGTCTTCCATGACGGCACGCCGTTCAACGCCGACGCGGTGATCGCCAATATCGAGAACGTGCAGGCGGCGTCCAACCGCTGGCGCGAGGCCATCGGCGGCATCGAGGAAGTCGTCAAGGTCGACGAGCACACGGTGCGCTTCGAACTCTTGCGCCCGAGCCCCTCGCTGCCCTTCACCCTCACGCAGCGCGGCCTGAACATGATCAGCCCGAAGGCCATCGCCGACGGCATCTGGGAGCGCGAGCCCGTCGGCACCGGACCGTACGTGTTCAACCAGTCGGAAACCGTCTCGGGCTCGACCTATGTCTTCGATTATTTCGCCGACTACTACGCTCCGGAATCCGTTGGCCCCGAACGCGTCGAACTCTCCTATCTGCCGGACTCGGCCTCGCGCTACAACGCGCTGCTCGCGGGCCAGGTCGACGCCGTTGACGGCGACCCGACACAGATGGCGACAGCCGAGGCGCAGGGCTTCTCGAACCATGTCTGGAGCACGCTGCGTTACCACCTCTTGATGTTCGATCGCGCCGGCGCTTTGGGCGACGTGCGGGTTCGTAAGGCGCTCTGCATGGCGATGCCGCTCGAGTACATCAATGCCGCGCGGTATGAGGGCCTGCTCAAGTTCCCGGCCCAGCGCTTCGACGAGGGCGATCCGGCGCATGTGCCGGGCCTGGAGGCCTATCCGTACGATATCGAAGGTGCCAAGGCGCTGCTCGCCGAAGCTGGCGTCTCGGATCTGTCGCTGCGGTTCCCGAGCCCGGATTTCATGCGCATCATCTCGGAGCTCACCAGGGAGAGCTTTGGCATGATCGGCGTCGACGCCGAGATCGTCATGATGCCGACGCCGGAATATTTCCAGAGCTTCTACTCCGGGCAATACCCCTTCATCGTGAACACGATGACGCCCGAGAATGGCGGCATGTTCAACTATTACCCCTTCCGCTTCGCAGTGGACGGCCCGGCAAATACGTTCAATGTGGAGCCACCGGCACGGCTGGAAGAGTTGTACCAGCTTGCGCTGGCAGCGCCTGAGGACGAGCAGCCAGCCCTGCTTCAGGAGATGACGCAGATCATCCATGACGAGGCGCTCGATTGCGGCTATTTCGATACCGCAGGCGTGGTCCACTATAACAGCGATACCATTGCCGAGATCGCCACGACCACGTGGGAGCCTTCGGCTCTGCGCTACAAGGACGTGACGATGGCAGAATGAGGCTGCTGGGGTGGCTCATCGCCACCCCACGCCTTTCGGTGGGCACAATGGTGTTTTCTGTCGAGACGATCGAGTGAGGCCGGAATGTGGAAACTGACATTCGCTAGAACCGTCGCCGCGATACCCGTCATCATCCTTGTCGCACTTGTCGCATTCATTCTGTTCCGCTTCGTCCCCGTACAGGCGCCGGCGGCCATTCTCGGCGACGGCGCCACGCCGGAAGCGGTGGCCCGCCTGGCCGCGGAAATGGGGCTGGACCGCCCGGCCCCGGTGCTGTTCTTCGAATGGGTCGGCAACGCGTTGCGCGGCGATTTCGGCCGTTCCTACGTCACCGGCCTGGAGGTATCAGACGAGATCGCGCACCGCATGCCGATCACGCTGACCCTGGCCCTCGGCGGCATCTTCATAGCGGTGATTCTCGGCGTGCCGACCGGCGTGATCGCCGCGCTCAACCGCAACTCCTTCATCGACCGCGCGCTCACTGGCATCGTGTCGGTCCTGCTGGCCATGCCCGGCTTCTGGCTGGCGCTGCTGCTGGTTCTCTTCTTCGCCGTGCAGATGCGATGGCTGCCCGCGGCCGGCTACACGCCGCCTTCAGCCGGCCTCTGGCCGTGGCTGAGGGGCTTCATCCTGCCTTGCCTGGCACTTGGTCTCGGTGCCACCGCCAACATCGCCCGGCACACGCGCTCCGCGATGCTGGCACAGCTCGACTCGCAATATGCCCGCGCCCTGATGGCGCGCGGTTGCCCGCGCGGCCGGCTGGTGATGCGCTACTGCCTCAAGAACGCGATGATGCCGGTACTCGCCATCATCGGCATGCTGACTGCTCTGATGCTCAGCGGGTCCTTCGTGATCGAGAAGGTGTTCTCGGTCCCCGGCCTCGGCTCGTTGATCCTCGATTCCATCAACCGTGGCGACACGCCGGTCCTGCAGGCTGTGGTGGTGGTGGTCGCCGTCTTCATCATAGCCGTCAATCTGGTTGTCGACATCGGCTACGGGCTGCTCGACCCGAAGGTCAGGCCGGAATGATCGCAGTCATGGCATCCATCCACGGAGGCGTCCCGACATGAGCGACCAGCCCGCGAATGCGCTGGAGACGCCGCTGGAAGCGGCGCTGGCGGAGACCAGTGACAGCCGGCCCGGCTTTCTCAGACGCCTCCTCTCTCAGCCCTCGACGGTGTTCGCGCTGTGCTGGGTCATGCTGCTCGTCGTTGTGGCGCTCTTCGCCAGCTATCTGGCGCCGTACGACCCGAACGCTTCCAGCGTCATGCGCCGGCTGCAGGGCTTCTCGGCGCAGAACTGGCTCGGGACCGATGATCTCGGGCGCGATCTCCTGTCACGCGCCATGTGGGGCGGACGCGTTGCGCTTCATGCCGTTGCCATGGCAGTCGGGCCGGCGCTGCTGGTCGGCGTACCGATCGGCCTCTTCGTCGCCTATCGCGGAGGCTGGTGGGACCGCGTCGTCATGCGCCTGGTCGAGGTGGAGCAGGCGATCCCGATGCTGCTCTTTGCCTTCACGTTCATCGCCATCTTCGGTCGGGGGCTGACCAATGCGATGCTCGCCGTCTCCCTTGGTTTCGCGATGTCGTATCTGCGGCTCACCCGCGCCGTGGTCCTGGCCGAACGGCCCAAGGCATATGTGCAGGCCGCCGAGATCCAGGGCTATTCGGTGTCGCGCATCCTGTTTCGCCACATCCTGCCCAACGCCATCGGGCCGATTGCCGTGCAGACCTCGATCCTGGCTGGCGTGGCCATCCTGCTGGAGGCGATGCTGAGCTTTCTCGGTCTCGGCGTCGCGACCGGCAGCCCGAGCTGGGGCGCGATGCTGGATGACGCCCGCCGCTTCCAGATTCAGCAGCCGCTGCTGTCGCTCGTGCCTGGCGCCGCGATCACCATCACCGTCCTTGCTTTCAATCTGCTCGGCGACGGATTCCGCGACGCCTTCAACAGCGACTTCCTCATCAGCAAACGCAAGAAGGCAGCGCCGGCCGTTGCCCCGATCGTGCACGCAGTGCCCGCGCCGCAAACGACGGTCGAGCGCAGTGCCGACAGCGTGCTGCGCCTGTCGAATGTCAGCGTCGAGTTCCCTGGCCACGGGGGCAGTTTGCAGAAGGTGGTCCGCGACGTTTCGTTTGCGATCGCGCCCGGCGAGATTTACGGCCTGGTCGGCGAGTCCGGTTCGGGCAAGTCGATGACAACGTCGGCGATCCTCGGCCAGGTTCCGCGGCCCGGCCGCGTGAGCAGCGGTTCCATCCTGCTGGATGGCCAGGAACTCGTGCGATCGCCGGAACGCCAGATGCGCGCCATTCGCGGCCGCGATATCGGCACGGTCTTCCAGGACCCGATGATGGCGCTCTCGCCCGTTCACAAGGTCGGTGACCAGATGATCGAGGGGCTGGTGCACCATGAGGGAATTTCGCGCAAACAGGCCATGGAACGCGCGGCCGAGCTGCTCGACCTCGTTGGCGTCGTCGATGCCCGCAACCGGCTCAATGACTACCCGCACCAGTTCTCCGGCGGCATGGCACAGCGCGCCATGATCGCGGCGGCTTTGATCTGCAAGCCGAAGCTGCTGATCGCCGACGAGCCGACGACCGCGCTCGATGTGACGGTGCAGAAGCAGGTTCTCGACCTGCTGCTGCAGCTGCGCGAGACGCTGGGCATGTCGATCCTCTTCATCACCCACGATCTCGCCGTCGTCGCGCAGCTTTGCGACCGCGTCGGCGTGATGAAGCTCGGCGAACTCGTCGAGGAGGGAACGACTGCGGAACTCTTCGCCAATCCGCGCCACGCCTACACCCTGCAACTCTTGCGCGCCCGCGAGATGCTGGATGGACCACAGGAGGGCGTTCGATGAACGGACAGGACGAAGACATCATCTTGCGGGTCACTGACCTGGCGATCCGCTACGAGAAGGGGCGCTCCATCTGGGGCACGCCGCGCTATGGGCAGGTCGTCCACGGCGTCTCCTTTTCGGTCAAGCGGGGCGAAACCTTCGGATTGGTCGGCGAGTCTGGTTCCGGCAAGAGCACGATCGGAAAGGCGATCCTGCGCCAGATACCCGTGCTCGGCGGCACAATCGAATTCGACGGCGAGAAAATCACCGATTGGCCGGAAGGCAGGACTCCACTGGCCTATCGGCGGGCGGTGCAGGTGGTGTTCCAGAGCCCGCGCCTGTCGCTCAATGCCCGCATGCTGGCGCGCGACACGGTTGCTGAGGCCGTGCATTTTCATCTCGGCCTCAAGGGGCGCGAACTGGACAACCGGGTCGCCCGGCTGTTCGACGATGTCGGCCTGTCGCGCCAGCTCGGCGACAGATATCCCGACGAGCTTTCCGGCGGTCAACAGCAGCGGGTCGCCATCGCACGTGCGCTGGCCTGCGATCCACGCCTCCTCATCTGCGACGAGGCAGTGAGCGCGCTCGACGTCTCCACGCAGGCACAGGTGATCGCGCTTCTGCGGCGCCTGCAGGAAGAGCGCGGCCTGAGCTACGTCTTCATCTCGCACGATCTCGGCGTTGTCCGGAACCTGTGCCATCAGGTTGGCGTGCTACAATATGGCCGGTTTACCGATCTGGGGCTTACCGAGGACATCTTCGAGCGTCCGCGCAGCGATTACACACGCGCCCTGCTGGACGCGATCCCACGCTTCCCCGGCAAGACCGCGGCCTGAAAGAACGGAACAGCGCGGGTCTCAGGCTTTGCGTGTGGATTCCCGTACCACCAGCTCCGGCGCGAGCACGATGCTGCGCCGCGCTCCGCCGTCGTGATTGATCTCGCTCATCAGCAGCCGGGCCGCTTCGCGGCCGAGTTCGCGGTGGCTGATGCGGATTGTGGTCAGCGGGGGATGGACCATGTCGACCAGCGGCATGTCGTTGTGGCCAACGACGGAAATGTCCTCGGGGACGCGAAGCCCGGCCGCATGCAACGCATCATAGGCACCGAGCGCCACGAGATCGTTCGAGGCGACAACGGCGGTCAAGCGGGGCGACAGCTCGCGCAGCCGATGCATGGCGACCGCGCCGGCGGGACGGGTATAGGCGGCGCATTCGACGATCGGCGTGTCGGCCGGGTCCATTCCAAGCGCTGCAACGGCGTCCCTGAAACCGTTGCTGCGCAGAAAGCCCGTGGAGAGATGCTGCGGTCCGGCCAGATGACCGATGCGTCGGTGTCCCAGAGAATGCAGATGCTGAATGGCCAGCCGCATCCCGTGCGCGTCATCGGACGTCACGGACGACACACGCATCAGGCTCTCGGCTCGGTTCACGAGGACAACCGGAAGTCCTTCGTTCATGCACTGCTGGACCAGGTCGTCGTTGCGGCTGACGGTTGCCAGTATCAGCCCCTCGACGCGCGGCGCGACGAGTTCGAACATCATTTCGGTCTGGCTGCGGGATTCGGTCCCGACATCGGCAACGATCGTCGCAAAGCCGCTATCCGACGTAACCTCTGCAATCCCGCTGAGAATCGGGGAAAACACCGGATTGCTGATATCCGGCAGAAAGACGCCGATCAGCTTCGAACGGCCAGTCCGGAGACTGGCTGCCGCGGCATTGGGATAATAGCCCAGCTTCTTGGCCGCGCGTTCGATGCGTTCGCTGGTTTCCTTGCCGATGAGCCCGCGCGTGGTCGGGTTGAGCGCACGCGAAACCGTCGACGGATGAACGCCCAGCTCTTCCGCAATTTTCTTGATGGTCGTTCCGCCGGCCCGCTGCAAGCACTTCACCTCCACCCGATGACCACAATGCGAAAACACACTGTAGCCCAGTCATCTATCCCATTCGGGAGGTTGACGGAACCAAGGACCACTGCGTCCCCGGCAAAATCCGCCACGGGTACGATTCTGGATATAGCGATTCGAGAAAGTCGCCGTCTGCCTGGCGCCGGTAGAACACGTGGCCTGCGGACCAGATTCTGGATGTCATGTCGCGGCGCCATGCGGGACCGCCCGTTCTGGCGATCATTCGTGCCTCAGCCTTGCGCCTCAGTTTCGTGCACGCATTCGCGGGAGAAAGGCCTAGGAAGATTTGCCGAGATGAAATTTCCGCGGGATTTCAATGGCGTGGAACACGAGCGGTTGGGGAAACTGGATTGGCAGCCAATGTTACGCCATCTCCATGGCATCAGAAAACCTCATCGATTCCAAGCCGTCCACCAATGACATCACCTCCTGCGCGGAACGCAACGTCGCTGTTCGCGTTATGGCTCAACGCAGAGAGACGCCCGCAGGCACAAGGGCGGGCGCTGCTCAAGACAAGGTTTGAGGTTTCGGTATGCTAAAGCTCATTGGTGGCACGGTCGGTGTCATATTCCTGATCGGTCTGCTCGTTGTAATCGGCTTGCTTTCCCTGATATTTTGAGAGCGACTGCATGACGGCTGGATCCGCATGCTGAATTCGCTTCGGTCATCTGCCCCGTCAGCCTTTCCGGCGAACGGCCGGGTGGTTCCCTACAGCGGCGCGGACAAACAGGCGTCTTTAACGCGCAGGACATGCTGGCGGCCGACGCTGCACCCTCCTATTTCGACTTGCTCAACGCTGGACTGCCCCAGATGCTTCGTTCGTTGATGCGATCAGCTGTCGCACCGTACGTGCACCGTCTTTGCCCTTGATCGCGCGCGACCAAAGGTTTTCGGCCATCTCAGAATGATGGCGAACGGCTTCGTGGTCGTCCGTGATCATGGCCACGCCAAGATTCAAATTCGGTATGCTGGCCAGCTTGAAAGGGCTGACCTGCAGGATGACCTGGCCGCGGATCTGGCGCGTTATCTGAAACGGGGTCGAATGAAGCGGTTCCGGGAACAGCCCCGCGCTCACGTTCAGGGGGAGGTCCTCCATGATGCCCGCGATTCGCTCGGCCTCCTCGAACATCACCTTGCGGAACCGACCCCTAAGCCTTTCGGACAAAGTGGCGGGCGGCTGGGCCGCCACCATGAGCAGGCGCTCCAGCTCCGTGATGGACACCAGCGCCACCAGATCGGGACGCCGCGAGCGGAAGTCGTTCTTGCGCTCGGCAAGCGTCGAAAGAATGCTCTCGACCTGACGCAGGCCGGCGCGCCGGTCGCTCCCGGTCGCACGGCTCTCCCGAAGCATGTCGGACAGCAGTTCGTCATAATCGTCCGAGGTCAGCAGATAGGAGATCGGGCCGAAGAAATTGACGATCTTCTGGGCCTCGGCGTCGATCTGCCGGACCCGTTCGAAGAACACCCCGGCCTGCGGGATGAACTCGAACCCACCGCCGAGCAGCGAGCCGATCGAGGTTTCGAGCAGCTGCGCCAGCCGGACCACGGTCTCGATCTTGACGATTTCGCCCTGCTCGATCCGATAGAGGTTCGAGCGACTGACCCCGAGCTGCGTTGCGACTTCGGCCGCACTGATGTTGCGGCCGCGTCGGTAAGCTTCCACCCGGCGCCCTATCTCCTGGAACGACGCGCGTAATTGGCGCTCGTCCTGCGGGGATATACGGCTCGGCAGGTCGTTCACTTCTTCTTCCATGGCGGACATGGTCTGCACGTTCTGTCCTGCAAACTCAATATCGGCGTGCCGGATCACGTCCGGAAAGACGCGAAACGATGGTGGAGATTGCACGGCCGGCGTGCAGCACCCGCAGATCCGCTCCCTCTTCGGCCATGAGATGCAGGCCGAAGGGAACCTGCCCCGGATAGCAGCCGGCCGGAACGCTGAGCGCCGGCGCCCGGGCGGCATTTGCCGCGCGCACGAAGATGTTGCGCGCCGGTTCCACACTTGTCCGCACACCCTGAACGACGACGTGGGTCTGGTGGACATGCGGGGCACGGAAGGGCCATCCGGGTGTCAGCACGACGTCGCCCGCGTCGAGAAGCTGGGGCAGTTCGCGACGCAGCATCTCGCATGCATCGGCGGCGCGTGCAGCCTCGGCCTCGGTGGTCTCGTCACTGGCCGCCAGACGGGCCTGCAACCGCGGACTCAGGTCGCGCCGCAACTCCGGCCCTATGGCCCGCGTCGCCTGAAAGCGCGACAGGATGCCGGCCGAGCGTTCGGCCTCTTCCCAGCTTGCGATGGTGATCGGATCGATGGCGATCCCTTGCGCGGCGATCGCCTCGACCAGGGCATCGAACAGCGTCCGGGTGATACGGTCGCAATGCGACAGAAGGTGTTCGGGAATACGGAGCCGCAGCGGCTGGGTTGAAGCTTCGGGGAAAATCTCCGCTAGAATGCCGTCAGTGGCGATCACATCCTCCATCGATCGGCAGATGACTCCCAGCGTATCCAGCGCCGGCGCGTAGCTCGGCAGCCCCTCGAACGTCCAGCGACCGAGGCTCGGCTTGAAGCCGAAGACGCCACAATGGAGGGCGGGATTGCGGGTCGATCCACCGGCATCGGTGCACAAATTGATCTCTGCAAGTCCAAGGGCTGCCGCCGCGCCGGCGCCCGAGCTCGAGCCGCCCGGCGTGCGTGAAGGCGCCCATGGATTGAGCGCGACGGGCTCCGACGGATTATCGGGCGCGTACATGGCAAGTTCTGTGAGCGTCGTGGTGCCGATGGTGACGGCGCCGGCGGCTTCAAGTCGCGCGACGGCTGCCGCGGTGTTGTCGGCTCGCCGACCGCGAAAGCCTGCGACGCCCTCCGTCCAGGGCAGGTCCCGATGCGGGATGTTTCCCTTGATCGACAGTCTCAGGCCATCCACCTCGGAGCGGATATTGCTGCCGTGGTCACGATCCACGTCGGCCAGTTCCCGTCGCGCGGCGTCGAGCCGCAGGTGGCTGAACACGCGGAAGCGCGTGCCTTCATCTTCGATGTCGCGTCCATTCAGCCCGCTTTCGCGCGTGGCGCTGCCATCGGCGATCGCGGCCTGCAGGGCGCGGCCGTCTCGAAGCGCCCGCTCTGGCGGGCGCTTCGGTTCTTGGTCCTGTGTGCTCAATCCCGTGATGCCCTTACTCGATCAAGCCCATTTCACGGTAGAAGCGTTCTGCGCCCGGATGCAGCGAGACGCCGATGCCTTCAAAGGCTTCCGCGCCCGGCTCGGGGCTCCAGGCATTGTAGACGTTGCGCATGTATGTACCCGCCTCGTCCGCGAACATCTGGCTGACGAATTCGTAGACCACGTCTTCCGGGACGTCCGCATGGGTGATCAGCAGGGAAGGTACCCCGACCGACGTGACGTCTTCGTCAACGCCATTGTATGTTCCGCCGGGAATGGTGACCTGCTGATAGGCTGGCGACAATTCGCGTAGCTGCTGCGCGACGCTGTCGTCGATGGAGAGCAGACGCACGCTGTGGCTGGTCGAAAGGTCGAGAACGGCCGGCATCGGATAGGCCGAAGAGGCCGCGAATGCGTCGAGGTTTCCGTCACGCAGATTTGCTGCGCTCTCGTCGAAGCCGAGGTTCTGGATCTCGATCTTGCCGGTAAGGCCGGCTGCTTCCAGCATGTTGGCCGCGGTATTCGCGGTGCCGGAACCTGGCGCACCGACAGAAATGGTCTGGCCTTCGAGTTCGGCGAGCGACTCGATGCCGCTTTCCTCAAAGGTCACGACGTGAAGCGGCGCGATGTCGATGACCGCGATACCGCGGATGTTGTCGGCCGTGGTGCCTTCGAACTGGCCCGTGCCGGTGCTCTGCTCATAGACAACGCCGCCATTGGAAAAACCGAAGTCGAGCCGACCGGCGGCCAGCAGGCGGGCGTTCTCAACCGAACCGCGCGTGGTCTGCGCGGTCGCCTGGAGGGTCTCGGAATTGTCGTTGATGAAGGTCGAGAGACCGCCGGCATAGAGGTAGTAGCTGCCGCCGACGGAGCTTGAACCGATGACGACGGAGGCCCTGTCCTGGGCGATGGCAGTGGTGGCCATGAGCGTGGACGCGAGTACTGAAGCGATGATGTAATTCCGCATAGCTCGTATTCTCCTGTGGCTTGACGTGGGTGAGGTGGGTAGTGGGTTCAGTCGGTTGCGCCCCGTTTGGAACGGGCTAATTTGCCGAACAGCAGACGCGCCAGCGCGACGCTGCCGCAGATCACGCAGCCGACGGCGATGACCACAAGGCTGTGGCCGAACAGGAGCACCGCGGCGCCGATACCGAGCACGAAGCGCTCCAGAAGGGAAAGCCGATCGAAGAGGAAACCCTCGAAGGCACCCGAGGCGGCCACGATGCCCACGATGATCGATGCGATGGTAATCGTGTTCTCGAAGGGCGATGCCAGATAGAGCAGCCCTGGCTGGTAGGCGAAGAGGACGGGAATGATGAACAGGCCCGCCCCCTTGATGACCGCCGCCCAACTCGTTGGCCATAACGGCGCGTCGGCGATCGATGCGGCCACGTAGCTGGCAAGCGAAACCGGTGGTGTGATGTTGGAAGCCTGTCCCCACCACATGACCAGCATGTGCGCCGCGAGGAGAGGCACGCCCAGCTGCACCAGCGCCGGTGCGGCGAGTGTCGCCAGGATGATGTAGGCCGGCACCACGGAAAGCCCCATCCCGAGCACGTAGGCGACGACGAAGACGAGGCCGAGGGTCAGCGCCAGGTCGCCCGCACCCACGGAAACGATCATGCCCGTGATGCGAAGGCCGGTGCCTGGCAGCAGCAGGCACTGCGCGATGATCGAGACAGGACCGGCCACGACGATGATCGGAAGGGCCTGCTTAGTGCCTGCCGCAAGGGCCTCGAAGTTGGCGCGGGGACCCATCCGCAGCGGCTTGTTCAGCCAGCTGGATGCAACGGCGGCGATGATGCCCATCAGGGCGATGTAGGCCAGCGAGTAGCCGAGGAATATGCCGCCAACGATGACAGCGACGGGGATCAGGAAATACCAGCCGGCCATGAAGGTGGCGAATACCGGTGGCAGCGAGCCCGCCGGGCTGCCCAGCAGGCCGTTGCGCTTGGCGTAGAAATGCACCTGCATGTAGACGAAGAAGAAGTACATCAGCGCCGGCGTCGCCGAGTACAGCACGACGTCGGAATAGGGGATGCCGGTGAGCGCCACCATGATGAACGCCGCGACACCCATGACCGGCGGCATGACCGTGCCACCGGTGGAGGCGGCTGCTTCGATGCCACCCGCCACGTGAGGCTTGAACCCTGCCGATTTCATCAGCGGGATCGTCATGGATCCGCTGATGGCGACATTGGCTGCGGCGGAACCCGTGATCGAGCCGACGATCGTCGAGGATGCGACGGCTGCCTTGGCCGTCCCGCCCGGTCGCTTGCCGACCAGCGCCATGCTGATGGCGGAAAAGAAGTCGGCGGCGCCCGAGCGCATGAGGAAGGCGCCGAAGACGAGGAACAGGAACATCTGCGAGGCGAGCACATAGGTAATGTGGCCATATATGCCGTCGGTGCCCGCATACATGTAGGACGCCACGGTGCGCGCGTCGAAGCCGGAGTGCGTGAACGGCTGCGGGGCGTAGCCGCCATAGACGAGGAAGACCAGGAACAGCACGCCCATGATCGGGATCGCCCAGCCGAGGATACGTCGGCAAGCCTCGAAGCTCAGCAGGATCATGATCCAGCCCAGCACCAGGTCGACGTCCGAAATCGGTAGCCCGACCATCTCGAGGAAGGTCGAGTACATCATGTTGAAGCGAACCGTCGCGACGATCGCCAGGACAATCAGGAAAACGTCGACGGCCCGCGCGATCATCGTCCTGCCGAGCGGCTTCAGCATGAAGGCGAGCAGCATCCCCAGAAGGATGAACAGGCTTCGGTCGACCGCCGGATACCGGATGCCGTTGGCGGCGACCCAGACGTAGTAGAAGGCGCCCGCGGCGGCCAGGATCGTGGCCGCGCGCTGCCACGGGCCGAGGAAGCCACGGGGTTCATCGGTCGGGGGCGGTGCGACTGTCTCAGGAAGATGCATCTGTTGTGCCTCGCGTCCGGTCGTAGATCCACTTGGCGAGCCCGATGTCGCAGGCGGCCATGCCTTGAATGACGGCGAGGCAGACCTCGTCTTGCTTGGTAGGGGCAGGTTGATCGGCGAGAAGGACCTGGCCGATCGTCGCATCGACACGCGTCTCGATCGCAGCCCTGCTGGTGCTCCCAGCCGCGATCCAGGCGGCAACGTTGCCCGCGGTGCAGACGAAATCAATTTCATCGACGATGAACCGGCCGGCCCGATCGAGCACGTCCCGGTCGAATTCACGCCGGCCGCCCATCGCGCAGACAAGCGTCCCCGGCTGCAGATCATCGGCTGTAAACAACCTTTCGTCCGCATCGGAGACCGTCACCACGACACGCGCCTGGCGCACGGCGTCGGCGACACTTTTTCCGGCGACAAACGAACCGCCGAGCTCGGTCGTCCATTTGGCCACCACGTCGGCAGCCCGCTCGGCGGAGCGCGACGTGACCACGATCCTGCAGTCTGGATTTGTCTGAATGAGAAAAGCGGCGATGTGCCGCGCGATGCGGCCCGTGCCCAGAAGCGCGATCGTGTCGACATCCTTGGGCTTCAGCGCCTCGATGGTCACGATCCCGGTGAGGGCGGTGCGCACGCCGTGCAGCCACTCTTCCTCAACGAGCGCAATCGGCGCGGTGGTGACGGCATCGACAAGGTAGCAGTAGGCGTGGTCGCTGCCGCGATCGGGATCCGCATCGCCGATGAGGCGGAAACCTGCAACGCCGAGTTCGTCGAGCACGGCACCCTTGACCTTGAAGCGGGTCAGGCTGCCCTTCGCCCCGCGCATCGAGATTGCTGCCGGGCTGGATACGTCGGCCACGCCCTTGGCCGACATGCGGTAGATCTGCCGGATGAGTTCAAGCGCACCGGAAAGTTCGAATGCCAGCTGGATCTCTGCTTGCTTTACGACCCGCATTCCGCCCTACCTCAGTTTCTGGTGACAACGGCGAAGACACCGCCGCCATCTGGAGATTGATGCTCGCAGCCCCCCGAAACGAACATCCGGCAGTCGCCGGTAAGTGCTGCGACCACGCCCGATGCGGCAGCGCGCATGTGCTTGTCGGGATCGAGATCGCTGGAAAACACGGTGGTGCGGCGCCCACGGACGAGGCCGTCCTGGCGCACGCCCGCCTTGAAGAACGCGGCGACGACGTCGCCGCTGCGTGCTCGGGCGGCATCGATCGACGCGTTCGCGTCGGGCGCCATGATGGCGGCCATTCCCTCGATGTCGAGCAAGTCGTCCACGACTCCGCAATGGAGCTGGAGGCCGGAAGTGGAGCCGGCCGGTTGCCCGATGACGATCGCCTCGCAGGACCGCGTCTCGGTGCCGGAGAAAACCATGCCGCGCCGGCTGAAGAGGTCGGTTCGTCGCAGGAGATTGTCGATCACCGCATCGGCGGGATCGATCTCGCCGAGCGCAACCGCCATTCCCAGCGCCGCTGCTCCCCGGGCGGCGCCCGAGATGCCGGCGAAGCGCGCGCGCTCCTCGGGAAGGTCGATCGACTCCTGATGGGTCATCAGCGGGCTCTTCATGAAGACGAGGACACGGTCGGCGCCGGTCAACCCACAATCACGGAGGGCACCCTCGACCGCCAGCCGGGCACTGTCGATATGGTTCTGGCTGAGAAGCTCGGCCGACGAAAGGGGAGACGATTTGCTGAAGCCGACGCGCAAGCCGCCCTCGTCGCGATCTGGCGCGCCGAAATCCACGAAGACGAAACCGCCCGGACTGATGACACCTTCGCAGCCGGTCGACAGGATCGTGTGGACATTCTGCGGATCAAGGCCGGCTTCGTCGACGGCGTCGCTGATCGCGCGCAGCGCAAGCGAACGGGAGAAGTCGTTGGTGGTTGCGGTGCCTTCGACCTTGGCAATCAACGCAACCCGGGTGGGCTTGTCAGCGGACAGCCGGCGGAGGATATGTCCAAGTTTTTGGACATCATCTGGAGAACTCATCTCGAAATGGTCGACGAAAGAACTCATTGAATTCCGTGGTTTTGATTGCGAAAACGATATGCTTGCAATAATTATCGTACAGTTGGCCGATCCGCAATGCAAAAGTTGTCCTATTTTTGAGACATCTTTGTGCATTACAATAGGCAACTTGCCCGCTTAATAGGCATTCTCCAGGAGAGATTGATGTCCGACGATGCCGTCGCAGGTTCCCGCCACTTTTGTTGGCGACAAGCTACCCGCAGGGACCGCGCACCTTGTTTTTGTCAGGTCGACGCATGCGCATGCCCGAATTGGCGCGATCGACAGCGATCTGGCCTGTGCGATGCCGACGGTTCAACTGGTGCTGACCGCAGCGGATCTCCGACACCTGGGGGCGTTCCCCTCGCGCTTCAGGCCCAATGCGCCTCACGAAGGCCCCATTCCCGAAATCGGCATCCCGGCACTGGCCGGCGACCGGGTGCGCTATGTGGGCGAGGCGGTTGCTGCCGTTGTCGCAGACAATCTGCATGATGCCCTGGAAGCAGCCGAAGCCATCTTGGTCGACTATGAGCCCCTGCCGTCGGCGGCCAGCATAGAGGAGGCGGTGGCCGATGATGCGCCCCGGATATGGCCCGAAAGCGAAGGCAATCTCTGCTTCATCGACCGGATCGGCGACTGGGATCGGGTTCAGCGCCGTCTCCAGGAGGCAACGCATGTCACGCGGCTTGACCTGCGGGTCAACAGGGTGACGGCCGCGCCGATGGAAACGCGCCGGGCGCTGGCCGTGCCTGAGGAGGGCCGCCTCGTGCTCCATGCGCCGCTCCAGGCGCCGCATACGATCCGCAATCTTCTGGCCGACCACGTGCTGAAATGCCCGCGCAGCGAATTGCGGGTCACCGTGCCCGCCGTCGGGGGCGGGTTCGGCATGAAGGGCAGCCCGCATGCCGAAGATGCCGTCGTGCTCGAGGCAGCGCGCCGGCTCAATCGGCCTGTCTACTGGGAATCGACCCGCGGCGAGGCGATGCTGTCCGATCATCAGGGCCGTGACGCGCTGTGCACGGTCGCCCTCGCCTTCGACGGCCTGAAGCTCACCGCCATCCAGTGGCAGCTGACGGGTGGGCTCGGCGCCTACACGGCATTCAACGGCATCCACACGCTCGTCAACAATCGCTGGGGGGTGACGGGACTCTACGGCGTGGAAGCAGCCGCGGTGGAAAGCCGAGGCGTCATGACGAACGCGCCGCCCATCGCACCCTATCGGGGCGCCGGGCGGCCCGAGGCGACCATGACCATCGAACGCGCGATGGACGTTGCCGCCCACGAGCTTGGTGTCGACCCCTGGGAACTGCGCCGGGCCAATCTGGCGACGGAGGAGTCGTTCCCGCTACGGACCGCGCTCGGCCTCGAGGTGGACACCGCCGATCCGGTTCTGGCCTACGAGAAGCTGATCGAGCGATGCGACCTGGCCGGCTTTCAGCTGCGCAAGGCGGCAGCCTCTGCGCGGGGACGGCTGCGCGGCCTGGGTGTCGCGCATTTCATGGAGATCGCCGGCGGGCCGCCTGGCAAGCCCCAGAAGGAGGGCATGGCGCTGCGCATGGCCGATGACGGCAGGCTGGTGATCACCGCGGGGACGGTCGATGCCGGCCAGGATCATGACCGCCTCGTCCGCGCGGTGCTCGCCAAGTTGCTCGGCCCGATCGATGTCCCGATCGATTTCCGCTGCGGCGACACCGATCTGACCGCCGAGGGGGTTGGGACTTTCGGGTCGCGCAGCACCATGGTGCTCAGTCACCTCCTCGACGCCACCACCCGCGAATTTCTGCAGCTGCTGGCGCCCGAGGCTGGAAAATTGTTGGAGGCTGCTGCCGCGGATGTGGCATATGATGCCGCCTCGGCGCTTTTCCTCGTTGGCGGCACCAACCGGACGGCCAGTTTCGGGGTCGTGGCAGCCCATCACATCGCGGCAAACGGGCTCATCGCCATCGAGCAGTTCGCAGCGCCCGACGACGCCACCTGTCCCTACGGCTTTCATGCCGCCGAGGTCGAGATCGATCCCGAAACGGGCGGGCTCGAATTGTGCGCCTATTATGCGGTGGACGATGTGGGGAACCCGATCGACCACACGCGTATCGAGGCGCAGCTGCATGGTGGCATCACACAGGGGTTCGGGCAGGCCGTCATGGAGGCGATCCGTTTCGAGGGAGAGAGCGGGCAGCCCTTGTCAGGCTCCTTCATGGATTACGGCATGCCGCGTGCCGCCGACCTCTGCTATTTCGATACCGAAGAGATTGCCATTCCTGCCGCCGGCAATGCGCTCGGCGTGAAGGGCGTGGGAGAAGCAGGCGCGGTGGCCTCACTCTCGGCGGTCTCCAATGCAGTGCACGACGCGCTGCACGATCTCGGGATCCGTCACCTCGATCCGCCCTATACGCCGCAGCTACTGTGGCAGGCCATCAGGGACGCGCGCGCTGGAGTTCAAGCGCCATCTGCTTGACGACATTCCGCCGACGACCACCGGAAAGGCGTTCAACCCTGCGTCGCGGCGACTCGCGGTCGAGCATGCGCTGAAGCCTGTCGCCTCATCGAGCTGTTCGGCAGGATGCGCCGTCCCCGTGCCTCAGTTTCGCGCAAACTGGCGGGAGCCAGGCCATGATGGATTGACGGTGTCGGAATTTCTGTTCAGTTTCAATGGCTTGGAAAATGGGTGACTGTACGACCTTTTATCAGCGAACCGGTCTCTTGTTGAACTCCCTGCATAACGGGGAAATAGAGGGAGATACAGCGAGTGCGTGGCGATTCAGCCTGCCACAGATGCGTCGATGAGCAGCGATTCTCTGCTCAGCCGCAGTTCGATCTCGCCCAGGCCCTCGATCCCGCCCGTGATTGTGTCCCCGCGGGCAACCGGGCCGACACCAGCCGGCGTTCCCGTGTAGATCAGGTCGCCCGGCCGCAATGCGATCGACCGGCTGCAGATGGAGACGATCTCGGCCACGTTCCACACGAGGTCCGACAAATCGGCGTCCTGGCGCAACTCGCCATTGACGGCGAGCCAGATGCGGCCGGCTTGGGGGTGATCCGTGCCCACTTTCTCATGCAACGGTCCGCAAGGGGCGGAATTGTCGAAGGCCTTGCCCCAGTCCCAAGGGCGCCCCGCCTTCTTGGCCTCGCCCTGCAGGTCGCGGCGGGTGAGATCGATGCCGACGCCGTAGCCCCAGACATGGTCGAAGGTCTTGTCCTCGGCGATGTCGAAACCGGCCTTGCCGATCGCCACCACCAGCTCGATCTCGTGGTGAACGTCGCTGGTCAGCGGCGGGTAGGCGATGGTAGCCCCGCTGTCGACCACAGCATCGGCCGGCTTGGTGAAGAAGAACGGCGCCTCGCGCTCGGGGTCGCCGCCCATCTCGATCGTGTGGGCGGCATAGTTGCGCCCCACGCAGAAGATGCGGCGAACGGGAAAGCGGACGGGCGATCCTGCGATGGCGACACTTGCCGGTTCTGGCGGCTGGAAAACGTATTCGGTCACTGTTGGTTCATCCCTTCACCTTGACGTGCATCTCGCCGATGCCCTCGATCGACGCGCGCATCGTATCTCCCGGCGAGACCGGCGCCACGCCCTCCGGCGTTCCGGTCATGATCACGTCGCCCGGATAGAGCGTATAGGCCTTCGAGGCATAGGCGATCAACTTGGCGACGCCCCAGACCAGCAGGCTCGTGTTGGACTTCTGGCGCAATTCGTCACCGATGCTGATCTGCAGATCGAGATTGCCCGGATCGGCGATCTCGTCGGCCGTCACCACCCACGGCCCGAGCACGGTGAAGGTGTCGAGCGACTTGCGGAAGGAGCGATCCTCCGTGCCGCGAATGGTCATGTCGAGGCCGATCAGGTATCCCGCGACATGGTCGAGCGCCTCGGCCTCGGAAATCCGGAACCCCTTTTTGCCGATGACCAGTGCCAGTTCCACCTCGTGATCGATGCGCCGGTCGGGCCAGTCGGCGACGACCTCCTGCCCGGCGCCGATCAGCGAACTCGGCGCCTTCAGGAACACGCCATAATCGTCGATCGTCTTCACATGCGAACCAAAATTGATCTGCGTGTCGGCGCGCGATTCGTCGAGATGCAGCTGGTAGTTGACCGGCGCCGCGACGATCTTGCCGGGATTGGCGACGGGCGACAGAAGCCGGACCGCGCTCAGCGGTCGTGCAGGCGCGGCGGCGGCGGCTTCTTCCATCAGCGGACGCAGGGTGTCGAGATGGTTGAAGAAGTGGTCCCCAGGCGGCAGCGGCCAGGCGAGTGGCGGGAGATGGTCGACAACGGCGGTCACGTCGCGAACTTCGTCGCCAACGACCACGCCGAGCCGGTTGTCGTCGAAACGGCAAAAGCGCATGCTGGTTTTCCTGTTGTTCCTTGCGAGATATCAGGCGCGGCCGCGCTCTTCGCGGTAGAGGCCGAGCTTTTCCTGCGCCACGCGATCCGAGAAGCAGAACAGGAAGCTGTCTTTCTCTGCCCGGAAGCTGCGCGACGTCCAGCCCGGGGCCACAGCAACATCGCTTTCCTCAAGCGCGAAGCTCGAATCGCCGATCTGGGCGGTGACGCGGCCTTCGGCAAGCGACATGACGATACCATCGGTGGAGCGCATCGGCTGGGTCTCGAAACCTGCCGGCAGATAGGTCATCCAGGCAGCCATCGTGGGCATCGCCCAGCCGCCATCGAGCGGGTTGGAATAACGCAGCGTGACGGCCTCATGCGCATCCGGCTTTTCGCCCTCTGCCGCGGCGACCAGTGCTGCGCGTGTGCTCGTGTAGGGATAGTTGAAGATCGGCGTCGTCAGGCCGTAGCGACTTTCCGGCTTGAGCGGCAGCATGTTGGAGCCGAAGCGCGCCAGCGAATCTCCCTCGGGCCGCGTGATCGTCTGGCGGTCGTCATTGTAATGTTCGTTGAACCCCGCCTCGAAGAACTGCACCAGCGGCAGGTCGAGGCCGTCCAGCCATGCGCAGGGATCATTCCCCTCATTGCCGTGATCGTGCCAGGCCCAGGCGGGCGTGATGATGAAATCGCCTCTGCGCATTGTCGTCCGTTCGCCGCCGACAGCGGTGAACGCACCTTCGCCTTCGAGCATGAAGCGCAAGGCGGAGGGCGTGTGGCGATGCGCCGGTGCCGTCTCGCCCGGCATGATCAGCTGGATGCCGGCATACATCGTGGCGGTGGCACGCGACATGCCGGACATGGCGGGGTTCTCCAGGACCAGCACACGTCTCTCGGCCTCCTGGGCGGTCAGGAGCCGCCCTGATTCCAGCAAAAGCGGGCGAACGTCCGCATAACGCCAGCGATGCGGCGCGGCCTTGGAGCGCGGTTCGTTGGGCAGCAGGCCGCGCAGCACTTCCCATAGGGGCGCGAGGTTCTGCGGTGCCAGCCGATCGTAGAATTCCTGTCTCTTCTCGTTCCCGGACGGTCTGGTGTCGGCGTTCATCCTGTTGTCCTTTCGGGTTCGCATGGAAGGGTTGTGATCATTCGGCGGCGGCCTCGGCGGGTTCGACGGGGCGCGCCCGCCACGCCAGTACTTCCAGCGTGAAGACGCCGATCACGATCGCCAGCCCGACGAGGTTGACCGGGCCGGCCCAATCGGCCGCTTCCGGCGGAATGAGCAGCATGACGCCGCCGGCGCCGCCCGCCAGGCGACTGAGAAGCGGCATCGGACGAAGCCCGTAGCCGATCATCGATGCGGACACGAACCAGACACCGATTGCGGCTGTCGAGATCGAGATCGCGATCGCGACCCACGAGTCGCTCTGCAGCAGAAGCGTCGGCGAGAAGACGAACAGGAAGGGGATGATGTAGGCGGCCCAGGAAAAGCGCATCGCGTACCATCCGGTCTTCATCGGGTCGCCCTTGGCGAGATTCGCCGCAAAGAAGGCGGCAATCGCCAGAGGCGGCGTCACGAAGGACATCATGCCGAGGTAGAGGATGAACATGTGTGCCGCGAGCGGCGAGATTCCGACCTCCACCAGGGCCGGCGCGATCAGGACGGCGAGCAGCACGTAGACGCCCAGCGTCGGCATGCCCATGCCGAGGATGATGCAGAGTAGCGCGGCGATCAACAGCAGCAGCAGGATATTGCCGGCCCCCAGCTGGACCAGGAACAGGGTCAGCGCGAAGCTGAGGCCCGTTGTCTGCAGGATCCCCATGATGAGGCCGGCGGCCGCCGCGATCATGATGATGTCGGACGAGGAGACACCGGTGCGTACGACGCAGTTCCAGATCTCGCGCAACGTCAGTCGCTGGCTCGCATAGCCGAAGGTCAGGCCGATGAGCATCGTCACCAGGCAGGCATAAATCGCCGCGGTCTCGGGCTGTGCGTTCATAGAAAACAGCGCGTAGATCAGCACGGCGAACGGCAATGTGAAAAGCCAGCCCCTGGAAACGACCATGATGATGCGCGGAATCTGGCTTGCCGGCACACGCCGGATATTGCCCTTGGCCGCTTCCAGATCGGCCTGGATGAACAGCGCCAGATAATAGAGCAGCGACGGCACCAGTGCCGCAATGGCGACCTCGGCATAGCTGATCTGCAGGAAATCGGCCATGAGGAAGGCCACCGCGCCCATGACCGGCGGCATAAGCTGGCCACCATTGGACGCACTCGCCTCGATGGCGGCCGCCTGCTCCGGCTTGAAGCCGGACTTCTTCATCATGGGGATCGTGATGACACCGGTGGCGAGAATATTTGAGACGACGATGCCGTTGATCGAGCCGAAGAGGGAGGATGCGAGAACGGAAATCTTGGCCGCCCCGCCCCGGAACCGGCCCATCAAACCGAGAGACAGGTCGTTGAAGAAGTTGGCGCCTCCCGAAGAGGACAGGAGCTGGCCGAAGAATACGAAGGGCACGACGACGGTGACACCGATCAGAAGAACAAGGCCGAAGAGGCCGCTCGTATCGACGCCCAGATAGAAAATCATCCGGCTGAGCTGAACCTCGCGCGTCTGCAGACTGCCACCGACAAGATGTCCGACCAGCGCGTAGGCGATGAAAGCCAGCACGACGATGACGAGGGGCATGCCTGCGCTGCGCCGCAACCCCTCGATCACCAGCACGAACAACAGCCAGGTGGTGAGAACGCCATCCCAGGTCGGTCGGAAGAAATCGCCGAGGAACCGGGGATAGGTATAGGCCATGTAGAGGCCCGTGCAGAGCGCGACGAGGGCAAGCAACCAGTCATACCATGGCACAGCGGAAGATTCGTCGGTTCGGCGGAGTCGGTGCGATACGAACACCACCGCCATTGCCATGCCGAGTACGGCGGCGAGAAACTGCTCCGCCAGGAAGTTCCATCGCATCCAGCGATAGAGATCGGCGCCCCAGGCGAGCGCCGCCAATGAGATGAGCGCGCCGAGAACGGTGACGATCAGCCCTGCCATCCCCGTGCGGGGTGGCTCTGTCTCGACGTGAGGGACAGTAGACATCGTGTATCGGCTCCGGCGCGCTCGAGGATGGGAACTCTACGATCAGTCGCAGTTCCAGATGCCGACTTCCTGGTAGTAGCGTATGGCGCCGGGATGATATTCCACCCCATCCTGGCAGACCGCGAGGTTGTCAGGGTTCATCGCCATGAAGGAGGGATGCGCGGCCACCAGAGCCTCCTTGTTTTCATGGATCGCCTTGGCAAGCTCATAGACCTGGTCTTCGTCGACGTTGGCATTGGCAACCACCGTCATCGCATACTGCATGAGGTTCAGTTCTTCGGTCACGCCGGCGAGATGCGGAAGCGGCACCTGGCTTTCGATCGTGTATTCCGGACGGACAGAGGCCATTGCCTCGCGTGCTTCTTCCGTATCCGGGAGATCGAGGAAGCGGATGCCGATGGAAGCATCGAGCTCGGCCATCTTGGGCGCGCCGATCGCAAAGAGGGTCGCGTCGAGCCGGCCTGAGCCGAGATCGTCGGCGGCGCGCAGCAGGTTGGTGGTCATGACGCCATCGGTGTCGTCCATGGTCAATCCGCCGGTCGCCAGCATCGCATTGGACAAAGAGATGCCCTGCGGAAAGCCCTGCCAACCGATGGGGAAACGTTTGCCGGCGAGATCCGCAACCTCGTGAATGTCGGAGTCGGCCCGCACGACGATGCCGACCTTGAACGGGAATACGGTGGTGACGAGACGAAGGTCCCCCAACTCGTTGCCTTCATATTCCTGCGTTCCGCGAACGGCGGCACCTACTTCGTCGCTGGACATGAAGGAGAACTCTGCTTCCCCTGCCTGGACCGCGCCCATGCTGGCGGCGGGCGAGTTGAACGTCACGACGCGCATTTGCATGCCGGTCTCGTTCTGGATCATACCAGCGATCGCCTGCGTCTGGACATTGTTGATCGAGCCGGGCGGCAGGGTCGATATGCCGACCGTCTGAGCCGCCGCGATAGCCGTGCAGCCCATCATGCCGGCAACGAGGGCCGGCGCCATTTTCGTGAGATAAGAGCGCATTTCATTTCCTCCCATGTTTTGCCGCTAGCGCGGCGTCAGAAACCTGCCGTCCACAACCTCCCTGTGGACGGCGGCATCATTTTGCGACTGCCACCAGCTTCCTCTCAGGAGCCGTTGCTGCCAAGGCTTGCCGCTGCATCGACGCGAACTGCACGACCTGTTCTGCGACCACGTCGAGCTGCGCGGCGATTTCCGGGCTGGCGGGGGCCGAATCCACGAACGGCTTGTCAGCCGAATTGAACGCCGCCGCATAGGGCGTCGGCCAGCCGCGCAGTGCGTGCACGATGGACCGAACCGACACCAGCGTGGTTCCGAGCGCCTGGGCTCCATAGGCACAGACGATCGAGCCTACAGCCCGGCCTTCGAAATAAGGCAGGGGGTCGGCCCGCATGTCCTCCACATAGTCGAGCGCGTTCTTGATCATGCCGGATAGCGCACCGTGGTAGCTCGGCGTCGAGATGATGATGCCGTCGGCGCGGCGGAGAGACTGTACCAGCCGGCGTGCGGACAGGCTGCGGTGATCGCTCGACGGATCGTAGAGCGGCAGGTCGAGCAGCGGGCCCGAAATCAGTTCGGTCGTCGCGCCGCGCTCTGCGGCGGCGGCCAGCGCCAGACGGAGCGCAACTTCCGAGGACGAGCCGATGCGTGTGGTGCCACCGATGCCGACCACGTGAACGGGCGTGCTGCGCGTGGCTGCCTGCCTGCCTGCCTGCATCTTGGTGTCAAGTTTATCCAGCATGGTCCTGTACCGCCTTGTTGGTTCTACTGTGCCGCAGTATCGGCGCGCCGGCCCTCAAGCGCGGCGAATGCATCGCGGATACGCTGATGGCGAGCATCGAGCCATTTCAGCGTATCGGCATGAGTGAAGATGTAGAACTGGTCGGACTCTATGGCCGCTGCTACCCGCTCGCCCACGACTGCCGGATCGGCGCCATCCTTGATGAGGTCGCCCATGAAATGGTTCTGCGGGCGCACATAGGCCCCACCCATCCGCTCCGGACGACTGCGTTCGGACAAGTGAATGCCGGTGGACACTGCGGCAGGCGCCAGGACCGAAACCCCTACCTCGCTATGCGACAGCTCTTGCTGCAAAGCCTCGCTGAGCGCCACGACGGCGAATTTGGTCATGGAATAGGCGCCCGTTAGGAAATCAGGATTAACCTGGAAACCGCCGATGGACGCCGTATTGACGATATGGGCCGGGTTGACCGTGGCCAGCAGGCGCGGCACGAAGGCGCGTATCCCGTTGATGACGCCCCCGATGTTTACGCCCATCACCCAGTCCCAGTCCGCGAGCGGGATCTCGTGCAGCGGAACGCCGTGCATGGCTACGCCGGCATTGTTGCAGACGATACGGACCGGCCCCAGGGCCGTCTCGATCTCTTCTGCCGCGCCGCTTACAGCTTCGGCATCCGACACGTCGAGCTCGATTGCGAGCGCCTTGCCGCCCGCGCCTTCGATCATGGCAGCTGTGGCGTCGGCGTCAGCGCGTCGGATGTCGCAGGCAGCAACCTTGACGCCGCGCGCTGCGAGTGCCAGCGCGATGCCCCTGCCGATGCCGGACCCCGCGCCGGAGACATAGGCCACGATTCCGGATTCTATTTTCAACGCCCTACTCCCCCCGCAGTGTCCAAATGTCGCAGGCCATCGTATACAAGGTGAGGTGATCGTCAACGAAATAAGCACTATATCGCGCGATCATCATCCGTTTTGTATACCATACGGCGGAGGTCATTGAGTTGCGCTCGCGCTTTGTGCCAAATGCGCGCGCTGTCCTGCCAGATGGAACCACCAATGAACATTTCGCCTGCCGCCGACGCCACGGATGTGAACGGAGCCGTCGAAACGGCTTACCGCTACATCCGCCAGGCGATCATTTCCGGGGATCTCGCCGCCGGCGAGACGCTGCAGGAGGCCCGTCTGGCCGAGCTGATTGGCGTCAGCCGTACGCCCGTACGCGAAGCCCTCAGCCGCCTGAGCAATGAGGGGCTCGTCGTCCTTGAGCGATACCGTCGGGGGCAGGTCGCCAACTTCACCCAAGAGGACGTGGCCGAGGTGTTTCGCTTGCGCGCCAAGCTCGAGGGGCATGCGGCGCGGCGAGCCGCAAGTCGCATCACCGATGCGGACATCAGGCATCTCGAGGCGGTTGAGGCCGACATGGAAGCCGCCTTCGACAGTCTCGGGTGGCATCGCCATCTGCCGCGCTTCGACGAACTGAACAACGAGTTTCACGCCACCATCGCTCGCGCCGCGGACAGCCCGCGCCTGGTCAGGATTCTCGCCTCCTCCCTTGAACTGCCGGCTTCCATCTTCAATTTCTACACCGAGCCCGTCGAGACCCGCACCCGACGGACGCACCGCCAACATCGAGAAATCATCGATGCTCTCAAGAGCGGCAACCCCAACTGGGCAGAAGCTGCGATGAGCGCTCATCTATTCTCGATCCTCAATGACCCGAGCCCCGACGCGGAAAGTTGAGCCGGGCTCATTGAGCGGCTGCAACGGCCGGAGCCTTTTGGCGCAGATAGGGCATTACCTCGTTGGCGTAGAGTTCCATGTTCTTGCGCGTCAATTCGGCCGGTAGGGTCCCGAACTGGAGCAGAGCCAGCAGATGACCGAAGCCGATCTCGCTGTGATATTCCTCGAGCTTTGAGCGGACCGTCTCCGGGCTGCCGCAGATGAACATGCCCTTCTCGATGACGTTGTCGATCGTTTGCTTCGTCCCGATCGATGACTTTGCCTTCATGACTCCCATCATCGACTTCAGGGTCAGATAGCCGGGCGGCAGCAGCATCTCCTTGGGCATGCGCAGGAATTTGTTGAGGAAGTTCTCGATGTGCGGCTGGGCCTCGCGCCGCGCGATCTCGTCGGTTTCGCCTACATAGATCGGAACCGACCATCCCAACTGGTCCGGGCTCGCTTCGTAGCCATACTCGGCTGCCTTGTCCTTGTACGCCTGCATGTACTTGGCCAGCATGGTCACCGGCGTGAAGGTCTGCAGATAGGTGTAGCGGCGGTCGGGGTGGGCAGCCCAGTCGATCGTTTCGCTCGACCCTTGCGAGGGCAACCAGATGGGCGGTCGCGGCGTCTGATAGGGCCTCGGCCAAAGATTCACATACTCGAACTGGTAGTGCTTGCCTTCGAAGCGGAAGGGGCCGGTCTCGGTCCAGGCGCGAATGATGAGATCATGAGCCTCATGGAAACGGTCATGGGAGTCCGCCGGGTTTGCACTCCAGGCATGATATTCGGCGCCGATGCCGCGTACGAACCCTGCGATGAACCGGCCCTCGGTGATATTGTCCACCATGGCGAACTCCTCGGCCACGGTGAGCGGGTTGTTCAGGAGCGGCAAGGCACGTCCGAGAATGGCGATCTTGACCTTGCGGGTACGCCGCGCCAGCGCGCCGGCCATGACGCCGGGCTGCGGCATCAGCCCATACGCGGTCTGGTGGTGCTCGTTGACGCAGATGCCGTCGAAGCCGAGCTGATCGGCATATTCGAGCTCGTCGAGATACCGGTTGTAGAGCTTCGCGCCCTTCTTCGGATCATAGTGGCTGTTCGGCAGCGTGACCCAGGCGGAATTGTACGTCTTGTCGTAGTCCAGATCGAGATCCGCGTAGGGCATCAGATGCATCATGTAGAATTTCATCACGCTGCTCCCTTGATGAAGCTGTCTACCCGGGTGGTGAATTCCTCAGCCTTCTCGACATGCGGCAGGTGTCCGCATTGCGAGATGATCTCCAGCCGGGAGTTCGGAATGAGGTCGCGGTAGGCCGGCCCGTATTCGGCCGGCAGAAGCTTGTCGTCATCACCCCACAGGATCAGGGTCGGGACCTGGACGCGGTGCAGCCACTTCCTGAGATGAGGATTGTGCATGCGCGGACTCCACCCGAGCTTGGCGGTCATCAGCCTGTTCTTGAGGGCCACCATCACCTCCTCATCGTTGGCAGGCTGGGGGACGGCGTTGGCGATCTCCTGGTTGTGGAAGAGGTTCTGTGCGGTTTCCTCGGGCGACCACATGAACATGTCGCCGCGCTTGACGCCCTTCACATGGATGCCGGCAGGAGCGACGAGCGTTAGCGTCTTCAGCCGCGAGACGTTCTTGGCGGCGAGCTCGGCCGCGATCCATCCGCCGATCGACGTGCCGACGAGGTGCACGGCGTCAAGGTCGAGCTGCTCGATGAGATCGAGATAGAAGAAGGCCAGATCGCCAATAGTGTCGAGCCATTCGGGTGTTTCCGAACTGCCAAAGCCAGGATGCTCGGGCACGATCACGTCGTACCGCTCTGCCAGCATTTCCATGAAGGGCAGCCACTTTCCGGCCCCTGCGGCGCCATGCAGGAACAGCAGCGGTTCGCCGTGCCCCTTGCGCATCAGCTTTACGCGGCAGCCCGCGACTGTCTCCATTCTCTCTTTCGGCGCCATCGGTGCGCATCCTCCCTAAGCATGCCCTCGGGTTTGCCTCCGTTACCCGATAATTCAGGATTGTACACCTTAGATCGACGAATTGGTCAAGATGCTCATATGAAAGATATTGGCTCCGACGGCCAAGAAGAAGTTTTTCTCATAAATAACAAATATTTATGCGATCGGCTTTTTGCCTCTTGCCAAACGCGCGGCAAAGCGTTTTGCATACCATTATGCGTTTGGGAGGAAATTGCATGGAAAGGTTCGCGCTGTCGGGACGCGTGGCGGCTGTAACGGGCGCCGCAAGCGGCCTTGGCCTGGCAATGTCGGAAGTGCTCGCGGAGGCCGGTGCGCACACGGTCATGATCGACATTGACGAAGAGGCCCTGGCCGCGGCCCAGGTCCGGGTCGGCGACCGTGCTGAAATCATGCTGGCCGATGCCGGATCCCGCGTGTCCATGCGCGAAGCTTTCGATGCCATCCAGGCGCGTCATGGCCGACTGGATGTCGCCATTGCCAATGCCGGCATCACCGCCGGTCCGGGCTACACCACCGATGCCGGTCAGATGAGTGCCGTCGACGATGCGCAATGGGATCGCGTCCTCGACGTCAATCTCACGGGCGTATTCACGACCATCCAGTGCGCGGCGGCGCCGATGAAGCGCCAGGGTTCCGGGCGCATCATCGTGACCTCCTCGGTCGCGGGGCTGAAATCGGAGATCATGGTCGGCTATGCCTATGCGGCGACAAAAGCTGCAGTCGTGAATCTCGTACGGCAGGCGGCAATGGAACTCGCACCGCATGGGGTCACCGTGAATGGCATCGCGCCCGGCCCCTTCCGCACCAACATAGCCGGCGGGCGCATCCGCCAGCCGGAGATCGAGAAGCAGTTCGCCTCGATGGTACCGCTGGGCCGCATCGCGGATCCCGAGGAGATCAAGGGCGTCGCCCTGCTGCTCGCCTCTCCGGCCTCCAGCTTCATGACCGGGATCACCATCCCGGTCGATGGCGGCATCATGGCCCGCTGACGTCAGGGAGATCGTCGATGATCGATTTCAAGCTCCACTCGCCCGCCGGCACGCTCATCCAGACGGCTTTCGTCAGTGCCGACATCCGTACCACCATGGCCGAGATGACACGGACCATGAAGATCGGGCCCTGGTTCCTGCGTGAGCACGGCGTCTTTGCCGGACAGTTCTATCGCGGGCAACCGGCGACGACCGCCCTATCGATCGCGATGGGCTATGCCGGCGACATGCTCTTCGAGATCATTCAGCAACTGGATGACAGCCCCTCCGTCTATCGCGACATGATCGCGCAGCGCGGCTTCGGGCTGCACCATTTCGGTGTCGCCTCCGACGATTTCGAGGCGACATGCGCTCATTACACGACCGCAGGCTTCGAGCAGGTCTACGTGGCCGAAGTCGCCAATGGTGCCAGAGTCGCCTATTACGACACATTGGGCCGTCTGCCGGCGATGATCGAGGTGATCGAGTATCTTCCCGCCACGCGCACCATGTTCGCTAGGTTCAAAGCGGCGGCCGACCACTGGGATGGAACCGAACCCGTCCGTCCTCTCGCGGCGGTGCGCCACGATGCATGAGGCTACCATACCCGACACCATCCGCGACCGGATCGCCGCGCGACGCGGGCGCTTCGAGATTTTCGACAGGCTCGATCCGGCGCGCACGGCCCTGCTTGTGATCGACATGCAAAAGGCGTTCACCGACCCAGGCGCGCCCGTGGAGGTGCCGCTGGCACGCGGCATCATCCCCAATATCAATCGTCTCTCAGGATCTGCCCGAGCAGCCGGGATACCCGTGTTCTGGATCGCGATGACCGCGTGGCGGCGCGACGGTCTCACAAGCTGGCCGGTCTTCTACGAGCATTTCGCCTCGCCGGAGTTCGGCGAGCAGCATGTGGCGGCGCTGACTGCCGGAGCGCCCCTGCATGGCTTCGCCGATGGGTTGGACATCGCCATCGACGAGCCCGTTGTACAGAAATTCCGGTTTTCAGCCTTCGTGCAGGGTTCATCCGATCTCGATGCCACCCTGCGGGAGCTCGGGATCGACACCGTCGTCATTGCCGGCACACTGACCAACCGCTGCTGTGAGAGCACGGCCCGCGACGCCATGATGATCGGTTACAAAGTCATGCTTGTCGAAGACGCGAACGCCGCACTCAGCGACGAGGAGCACGTCGCAGCCCTCGTCAACGTCGCGACCGCCTTCGGTGACGTGCGCCGCACGGATGAGGTGCTGGAGATGTTCCGATAGCGCGCGCCCTGCCGTTCTGACGGCGGTCAACAGGCTGAAAGGCCTTGGACCCGCCGCCGCCCCCAGGAAGAGGCATCAATGCTCCACTGATTTCATCAGCCGACGGTTGCGGACTCCCCGCCCACCAATAACGAAACCAACAGACGGCAGTCCTGGGGAAGTTCGCTGCCGCGCCAAGCCACGTGCTGGTCGGGTCGGACGATAAGGAGGCCATGCTCAACCGGCTCATCAAGCTGGAGGAGCCGTCGATCGATTGCCAGCGAAACAAACGGAATTTTGGCGTGCGTCGCGGCCTGCTCAAGGGGCGCAGTATCAAGTCCTTCATCGAGGCTCAGGAAGGCGAAGCCGTTGCCGATCGCATCGTAGAGCGAGCGCCCGTCGTCCAGCCAGAAATGAGGCATCCTGCATCCGGGAACGGTCGACGGCGTGTAATCGGCCATCGAATAGGCGGGCTGCCGAGCACCATCATACGCGATGATCGGAGAACGGTCGTAGTAGTAGCCAAAATTCAGTCCTGCGCAGCAATATTGCTGAACGTTGAGGTCATAGGCCTGGCGGCCGAGCTGCGCGCGCGCCTCTTCGCCCGCCGGGCTGTCATCCTCGATTTCCTCCGGAACGCTGCCGCGCTGTCGAGCCATGGCCACTGCGTGATTCATCGCAAAGTGGCTTACCTGCTCGGTTATCGGCAGCCGCTCAGCCTCGTGAGCTTCAAGTATTTCATAGGGAGCCCAGCCGTTAAGGTACGCCGCGAGCATCCATGCGAGATTTGCGGCATCGGCGATCCCGGCGTTCATGCCGTATCCCGCATACGGCACCCAAAGATGTGCGGCATCGCCGCAGATGAAGACGCGGTCCTGACGCAACTTGTCGGAAACCAGCCGCCGCCCGAACCAATCTTCCTTGTTGATGATCTCGAACGGGAAATCGTCACCGACGCCCAGAATCGCACGTATGCAGGTGTCTCGATCGACTGATTCGAAATCGGCATCCTCTGGACGAAGGTAGTTGTGAACCAGCCACCGTTCGCGGCCATCGATGGCATAGACATTGCCGGTGCGTCGCGGATTGAGCGAAAACATGGCCCAAGCCGGGCGCGCCTTCAACCGATCGAGCAAATCCGGCGCCCGGATGTCGGTCGACTGGACGCGTTGGATCACCGCATCCCCATGAAGCTTAGCCCCAATGGCATGGCGCGTCGGTGAACGGCCGCCGTCGCAGCCGATCAGGAAGTCGCCCTTGATCGAGAAGCTCTCTCCCGTGTCGAGATCGTGGCCTTTTACGGTTACGCCAGAATCTTCCTGGGTGAAGCCTGTCGCTTCGGCCCGATACCTTATTGAGATCAGCGGATGCGCGGCGACAGCACGAGCCAGGATCGGTTCGAGATAAATTTGGTTGATCCGGTGGGGCGGCTCGGGTGTCGGCCACCACCCGTCGGGCCCATCATCCTTTTCAGTAAAGCGTTCCGCACGCGACGGAATGCGGATGCGCGCAAGTTCGACGCCAGTTGTGGTGGTGCGGTACGACACATCCTGGGGATAGTCGGCGGGCAACCCGGCATCGCGGATCGAAGCGGCAATCCCGAGCCGACGAAATATCTCCATGGAACGCGCGGCAACGTGATTGCACTTCACGCTGGGGGAATCGCCCTCGCGGCGAATCTCGATGATATGGGAGCTCACGCCTCGCGACGCGAGGTCGATGGCGAGCGTCATCCCCACCGGCCCCGCGCCAATGATCAGGACCTGCGCGATGCGTTGCATACGGTTCTCCACTTCGTCTCGGATCAGGCCGCTGCCGAGGCGCGTTGAGCACCCTTCAGCAGATCGGCCGCTCGTTCGGCTATCATGATCGTGGGGATGTTGGTGTTTCCCCCGGGTTCGCTGGGCATCACCGATGCATCGACCACGCGCAGCGCGCCGATCCCTCGGACCCGCAACTCGGAATCCACGACGGCTGCTGGATCAGAACCCATTCGGCATGTACCCACCGGATGCTGTCGCTGGTGGCCATGCTCGCGGATGAGCTGGATGAAGTCATCTCGCGCAACGACTGCCGGTCCCGGAAACAACTCCCGCTCGACCGTGTCTGAAAGCGCATGCGCATTGAAAATGCGTCGCGTCTCGATCATCGCATCCACCATCTGCTCCATATCATTCGTGTCGCCGAACAGGTTGAACAAGATGCGTGGTTTGTCGGCCGGGTTCTGGGAGCGCAGCGTCACGCGTCCGCGACTTTGAGGATAAAGAATGCCGACCCGCACCGAGATGGAATGGACAACCGCGCGACTGAACCCAGGCAGCCAGGGCGAGGCCTGATGCGAGATCGGCATCGTGACCAGCTGCACGTTCGGCCGCGCCAGGCGCGGGTCTGTCTTGAAGAATATGACCGCGTTCGCCCCGTTTTGCGTGAAAACACCGCTACGAAACAGATGCCACTGGGCGACCGACAAAGCGGCCCGGTCAAGCCGCAGGGCATTGACCATCGTGTTGGGGTGACGCGCTTTGTAGGTCATGAGCATGTTCGTGTGCTCTGAAAGGTTTTCTCCAACTGCTGGCCGGTCGACGAGAACGTCGATCCCCAATTCGCTAAGATGCTCGCCGGGTCCGATTCCCGAAAGCATCAGAAGCTGCGGCGAATTGTAGGTGCCGCCCGAAAGGATCACTTCCTGACTGGCGCGTGGCTGAAAAACCTGGCCGTCGACATCATAAACGACACCTACGGCCCGACGTCCTTCGATGAGGACGCGTTGAACGGTCGCGCCGGTCACGACCTCCAGGTTTGGCCGGTGGATAACAGGGTGGAGGTAGCGCCGCGCGGTGCTGCTGCGTTCTCCTTCGCCGACGGTCAGTTCGATGCGGCTGATGCCTTCGGTTCCAGTAGAGTTGTATTCCGCTCGCTCCTTATAGCCGCATTCCACCGCCGCATCTCGAAGCGGCTCGTAGAGCATTCTCGGGTCCCTGACTTTGGAAATGAGAATTGGACCCGAGCCACCATGATACTCGCTCTCGCCTTCGAAATGGGTTTCCAGCTTTTTGAAATAGGGCAGCACCTTGTCATAGGACCAGTCGGCTAGACCCTGCTGCGCCCAGCCGTCATAGTCAATGGGATGGCCGCGGGCATAGATCATGCCGTTGATCGATGAGGTGCCGCCGAGCGTGCGCCCTCTCCGCAGAAACAGACGGCGACCATTCAGAGCCGGCTCGGGTTCCGTTTCGAACTCCCAGATGTAGTTGCGGTTATAGGACATGCGCAGGAAGGCGAGCGGCATCCGCAGCCATGGGTGACGGTCCTTGCCGCCAGCCTCGATCAGCAGGACCCGCACCGCAGGGTCCTCACTCAGCCGGTTGGCGAGCACGCATCCCGCGGAGCCGGCGCCAACGATTATGTAGTCATACCGCTTCAAAGACTTCTGCCTCCAGATTTCCCGGACATGTCTTGCCTCGCAGTTTTCAGGAGACTTCTTCCGCTGTGGGGTCAGAAATCTCCGCAATTCGAATGCCAATGATAGGCTGGCATCGAAGAAGGTAACATGTTAATCAATTCGCATCGCATTTCAATGGGAGGAATTGACGACCATAAAGACACTATTCCGTACCGCTGCCGCAGCCGCGGCGCTCATCGTAATGGCATCCGGGTCGGTATTCGCCCAGGCCATTGCGATCGGCACCAATCCGCAAGGGACGGTGTTCTATTCCGTCGGCAGCGCCGTCGGTTCGAAATTGACCGAAGCACTGAACCGACCGGTTCTGGCTCAGCCTTATGCGGGCTCGTCGGTCTACTTGCCCCTGATCGAGAACGGAGAACTGGCGCTTGGCGTTTCCTCGACGGTCGACAGCGCACGCGTCTACAATGCGGAAGGCGATGAGCGGCTGGGCAAGCTGCGCTCGATTGCGCGACTGTGGCCGATCAGAATCGCGATGGCGACGCGGCGTGCCGACGATATCGAGACCATTGCCGACCTCGAAGGCAAGCGTGTCGCGACCACGCTGACAGCGCAGGCGCAGATGCGTGAGATCATCTTGATGATGCTCAGCCTTGGCGGATTGAGTGAGGACGATGTTGTGGCTTCGTCGACCGGCAATGTCGGTCAGGCACTTCAGCAACTGACCGAGGGCAGCATTGATGCAACGCTCACAGCCGTAGGCATTCCAGCGGTCCAGCAAGCCAACGCGACCATATCTGGCGGTGTCCGCTACATCGATCTCGCCGGGGAGAATACAACCGCGGAGAATATGGATGCCATCGTGGCGGGCACCTTCCCCGCGCCGCTGACGCCGGATTCCAACCTGGCCGAGGTTCAGGAAGATATCACCGTGGCATCATGGGATATCTACCTGATCGGCAGCGCTGACATGCCCGACGAAGAAGCCGGCGCCATTGCCACTGCAGTTTATGAAGCCTGGGAAGAGTTGAAGTCGGAAGTGCCGGCCCTCGGAGCCACGCAACCCGCGGAAATCGCTGCTTCCGGCAACGCCGTGCCCTATCATCCCGGCGCGATCGCCGCGTTCCAGGAGCTGGGCATCTGGTCTGCCGAGAACGACGCACAAGAAGCGTCATTTGAGCAGTAGACGTCTGCAGCAATTCCTGGAGACTGACCAATGATCGGCAAGGCCCTCACTGCCCTGCTCGGTGTTACGGGCATACTGTGGATTGCAGATGTTCCGCAGATGCTGGGCTGGCCCTTGTCGACGCCGCAGTACCTCGCATTTGCACTCGGCCTCAGCCTGGCCGCCACATTCGCCAGCTTCCCGCTAAAGGGAAGCTGGCGTCTTTTCGACCTCGTGCTGGCACTTGCCACCTTCGTCTCCTGCGTGTGGCTGGCAATCAATTTCAACGATTGGCTCCTGACGGCCGGATCCCGCGGTCCCGAGAAAGTCGTGCCGGCGGTGATCACGCTGATAGCAGTAGCGGAGGCCGTGAGGCGCACCTGCGGGAACATCCTGGCCGGCTTGGTGCTCGTCTTCATCGGCTACGGCCTGTTCAGCTATCTGGTTCCCGGCGCGTTTCAGGGGTTATACATCGCGCCCGACCGCTATGCCTTGTATCTGTTCGCGGACACGAACGGCATTCCGGGCTTTGTGCTCGAGGTAGCGGCAAATCAGATACTGGGTTTCATTCTCTTTGGCGCCGCCCTTCAGATCTGCGGCGGCACCGATGTATTGACCAACGTGGCGCTTGGGATGATGGGGCACCGGCGCGGCGGGTCTGCGAAGGTGGCGATCGTCGGCTCCAGTCTCATGGGCACCATCTCTGGCTCGACGGTGGCCAACGTCATGACCACCGGCATGGCGACAATCCCCATGATGACGCGCGCGGGCTTCCCCAGATCCTATGCCGCCGCGGTGGAGGCGGTCGCCTCCAATGGCGGCCAGATTGCACCGCCCGTCATGGGTGCAACCGCTTTCATCATCGCGGAATTCTTGCAGATCCCGTATTCGCAGGTTGTGGTAGCGGCGTTGCTGCCGGCGGCCGTCTACTACATCGTGCTGTTCATCTATGTCGACCAGTACGCCAAGGCGAATGGCCTGTTGGGCCTTTCTCGGGCCGAGCTCCCGCGGGTCGGGCAGGTCCTCAGGAGCGGCTGGTACATGCTGCTGCCGCTGGGACTGCTGATCTACCTTCTGTTCTGGAGAGGCTTCAGCCCGGGCAAGTCGGCCCTGTACAGCATGTTTGCCGTGATCGTGAGTTACTATCTCTCGCGGCTACCTTCGAAGCTGACCCGCGAGGATGTCAGCCTTGTCTGGCGCATTCTTCAGCAGACGGGTGCAGCGATGCTGCCGCTTATAGCCGTCTCAGCGGCCGCCGGAATCATCATCGGCACGATCGCCATCAGCGGGGTGGGGGTATCTCTCACCATGCAACTGGCCCGCATCGGCGAGGTAGCCGGCCTCTGGCCGTTGATGATTACCATCGCTCTGTTGTCCATCCTGCTGGGGCTCGGAATGCCGACCGCCGGCGTTTACGTGGTGGTGGCGGTGCTCATGGCACCTGCACTCATCCAGATGGGCATTGAGCCCATTGCGGCGCATTTCTTCATTCTCTATTTCGGCTTGCTATCGATGATTACGCCGCCGGTGGCGGTGGCCTCTTACGCGGCCGCGAGCATAGCCAACAGCAATCTGTGGGAGACAGGCGTGTGGGGGCTGCGGCTGGCGGCACCGGCTTACATCCTGCCGTTCACCTTTGCGATCAACCCTTCTCTGCTTCTGCAAGGCAGCATCATCGAGGCGGCGGTGGGATTGGCAATCCTCCTGGCCGGGGGAACGCTGTCGGCCATGGCCGCCACCATTCGCGGGAGAATGCCAATGATACGTGCGGGACTCATCGTCATCGGCATCGCCATTGGATTTTCGGCCGCCTATGCCGACCGGTATATGGCGGTGCCAATCGTCGCCCTTGGCGTCTCGATACCGCTGATCCTCCTGTTGAGATTTCGACCCCACTTTCTTTCGTCCTCATTGACGCAAGATCGAAGTTCTCCGATCGCCAGCGACAAAAGCCGACCCTGACCCATCAACACGGGAAATCTCCATGAGCATCGTCGTAGACGTCCACACCCACATGGTCACGCAGGATTATCTCGCCCTGCTGCGCGAAAAGGGTGCGCCCAAATACACTTTCCGCACGCTGCCTTCAGGCGGCGAGGTGATCGACAAATCCGGCACACCCTTCTTCACTCTGCTGCCGGACATGTGGAATTTCCCTGCCCGCATCAAGGCAATGGATGCGGCGAAGGTCGATGTAGCTGTGGTTTCGCTTACCTCACCCAATGCCTATCTCGGTGACGTGGAAACCAGTGTCCAGGCCGCAAGGCTGATGAACGATGCCTTTGCCGATGCCCAGCGCACCTGGCCGGATCGTATCCGATGGTTTGCCTCGTTGCCGTGGCAGCATGCTGATGAAGCGATCAAGGAGCTGTCCCGGGCCCGCGAACTGGGCGCGGTGGGTGTCATGGTGATCGCCAATATCGAGGAGATGTCGCTGACCGCAGCGGAATTTGCGCCCGTGTGGCAGGCCATAGACGATGCTGGGCTCCCGGTGTTCATTCACCCATCCGTACCGCCCGGTGGCGAGATGATGGATCTGACGCAGTACAATCTCTCGCCGCCGGTAGGCTTCACCTTCGATACGAGCCTTGCCATCTCGCGCATGATGTATGACGGCTTTTTCGACCGCTACCGGAACGTCCGCATCATTGCGGCCCATGGCGGCGGCGCACTGCCCTTTCTCATCGGCCGGCTGGACTTCTGTTATGAACGCATCCCGGCTTGTGCCTCTGGCGCCAAGCACCAGCCTTCCGCCTATCTTGACCGCATTTATCTCGACGCAGTGGTGTTCAGCCAGGGCGCCTTGAAATTGTGTGTCGAGACTGTCGGCCCACAGAACATGCTTTACGGGTCGGACTATCCGCACAATATCGGCGACATGGCAGGCTGCCTCGCACGTGTCGACGCGCTCGATGCCGATACCGCAAGAATGACGCGTGGCGAAAACGCGATAAAACTGTTCGGGCTTTGAAAATGGGGATTGAGACCGCTGTGTCGATCATGCGGGATCGGTTGAGGGATTCGATTCGGGCCGGCCGGGGTTGCCGAGCACGGCGAGGCACCTCCTGATTGCTCTCGGTGTGTCGACTGCCAGGACATGGCTACGGCAAACGCAGCGGGCGAATTCGGCGCGGACGCGTCGTCCGGGCTCCACCCTCCAAAAATTTCTTGGGCAAGGTCACAGCCGCGAAGCCTGCTGTCGATCGTCAGGTCGGACAGGGCGCGGTCACGAACGCCCTTCTCGTGATCCAGAAGAAGCGAACGGCTTGCTGCCGTCAGGCTGGGGATTTCACCGGCGCCTCATCGCTACGCGCTGACTGGTCTGCTCGCGTATGTGCTGAAAAGCCACACGCGCACTAACCGTCGACGAAATCTACCGTCGTGCCCTGTTCCACCATGCCAGCGAGTTCCCGGGCATCCCAGTTTGGTCATCCGCACGCAGCCGTGGGACTGGGTCTTGTCGATCAGGGCCGGCTCTGGCGTGCCGTGGAGCCCGTAGGTCGGTTCCGACAGATCGATCCAGATGCCTCCCACGGGGTTGTTGGGGCCCGCTGGAAGGGTCAGGGGCTCATCGTTGTTTCCCTGCTGGAAGTTTTCGTCTGGCTGGTACGAATAGGTGGCTTCCAGCGCGACGGCTACGACCTCGTGTGTGCCGGACGGGGAGGGGAGCTGGTCGCTCCCAACCGTCACCGGGTAGGCGGCAATGATTTTGCCGTCGGAGTCGTAGGCGCGAAGCTGTGCCTGCTGCTTGTCCACCTCGATGCGGCTGACTTCTCTATCCGCGTCATCTCCCGGGGCGGCCACGACGATCTCGGTACCGGCGCTGGAAAAATCCGCATCCGGATTGAGGGTCTTCAGAAATTCGATATCCATATGGAAGCGCTCCGCCAGCTTCTCTTCCATGCTGACGTGGCCCAAATGGTCCATGTCGGCCATTCTGGAATAGTCCTCGGGGATTTCCTCGACCAGGCTGGAAAGATCATCCTCGGTGATCGTGTAGGACATTGTTACCGGTCCTCCCGTGCCGACGAGTGCGGCCCACACCTCTTCATCGAGCTTGCCGTCCGCCTGCAGATCGTTCATGGCTTCGAAAGCTCGCAGCGCCTTGTCGACGTTCTCTCCTGGATAGCCGTCGATCACGCCGGGCGAGGCATTCTTGCGGTCCAGAAGGATTTGCAGCTTGGCTACAAGGGGATCCGGCCCTTCACTCAAGCTTCCCCCGGAGAATTCCGCGCCATCGATCTCCTCCGCGGTGAGGGCGAAGCCGGAACTGGTGAAGGCCAGCAGGGCGAACAGGCCAGCGATCGGAAGGTTGGGTCTCATCATGACGGGGACTCCGGTTGGTGCTCACGTTTCGTAACGCACAGAAACGATGATGGCTCCACAGACGACCGAGAACCTCAACGCGCTCACCGGCCACTAAACCCAGCATCGTGCGATCAGGCCCGGAATAGGGCTGGTTTCAGAGTGGCTGCGACGACCAGGAACGGCTTGAATCGGGCGCCCCCGAACGGCAGCTAAACTGTTCTCAATGCCCAAGACCGGACAGTCGGTTGACGGCCCCGGAGTTGTTGTGGGAGATCATTTCCCAGCGTTTTTGGTGGCGAGCGCAAGAGCGCCTTCCTTGCTCCTTTTTTGAGTCGTTGTGCGCGGCTTGGCTGACAGCCGACAAGACAGCGACTGGCCTGACCGTTTCTTCAAACTCCAGCCTCTGACGAGCGGGCATCATTACCACGCTTCAGACCTTGGCGCGCAGGGCGGCGCGGCGGGCGGCGAGAATCCTGTGGGCAAGGAAGCCCCCGATCGGAACCAGGGCAAGAAAAAAGGCCAACAGGGCGTTTCGGGGGTGGACGACGATGATCTCGCGGCGGAGTGGCAGGTCGACGGCGCCGATCACGCCGCTCCCGATGGCCGTCGTGTCCGGCACGGAGACGGTGAAGGCATTCAGATCGGGCGTCTCTTCCTCGCGCGCCTCCCGCACCCGGTAGCCGAAGCTCGTGCCGCGCGTCTGCTCGACTTTGAGCGCCTCCCGATGAAGCGTGCCGTTGCTTGCGCCCTGCCAGGCGATATCCAGTGTTTCGACGGCCGCCGGACCGCGCCTGATCCAGACCGTTCGTCCCAGCACCGGCTCGGCCTGCGGCCGCACCACGGGCAGATAGTCCTCTTCGGCGTACTGGCTCGCCTCGGCCAGCGTCAGGTAGAAGACCGTGCCCGGGCGGGCATAGACCCTCGCGTGTGGGGTGTTGGAGGCGAGTGGCCGCGTCCAGCGCTCGGCAGGCACTATATCGGCGACCAGAACACGGTCATCGGAAGGGCTGATCACGCGCAGCCGCTGTTCCGTTCCCGGCACCACCTTCCCGTCCTGCTCCAGCGAGAGCGAATAGTCGCCAGGCTCGAGCGCGATGCGGAAGCCGGGCTGCGGGGCAGTGACCAGGCTCATGCTCGGCTCGGGCAGTGGCGGCGGGGGTTCGATACTGACAGGCTCCTCTCCGGCCTGGCGATCGCGTGCCGCCTCGACCAGACGGCGCTCATAAGCAGTGTGCGCACGGCGGGCGGTAGCGAAGTCGCGCGCGAAGGCTCGCTCGGCCTCGCGGTGCTCCAGGTGGGCATGCTCCGCATTCTCTCCCCACAGAAGTTCGGCTCGGCCGTGCGCAGCCCCTTGCGGATAGTGGATCGAAAAGGCCCGCAACGCCTGGCGCTTGACCTCCGTGCCGTCACGCCGGATCACGAGTTCGCCCTCTACGAGGTCGCGCTGGCGCTGGAAGTCGACATAGACCTGGCGCGACAGCGGCCAGTAATATTCCAGCGTCCGGGCAAAGGAGATCGCGCTGTCGTTGCCGGCGAAAAGGGAAAACTCGCCGGCGGTCGAGGGAATGAAGGTCTCGCGATATTCGCGCCCCTCCCAAACCCTTGCGCTGATGACGATCGCCTCTCGCTGTTCCGGCTCCATGGCGCCCGCGGGCGCCGCGAGGGCAGAGAGAAGCAAGGCGACGTACATGACAAGACGCGCCATCACACTGGTCCTCTGGCACGGGATACGACCGCAGCCAAAGCCAGCGTGACGAATGCAAGTCCAAGGGCCATCAGCGTGCGCGAGGCAGCAAGCGGCGTCTGTCCGGTCAGCCCCTCCGTCAGATCGGCCAGGCGGGCCGCCGCCGACAGAGGATCGACCACCGTCGACGCGGCGCTCAAGATACCGCGAAGATAGGCAGCTGCCAGGCTCAGCTCCTGGGGCTGCCGCGCCATCAGCATGCCGAGCACGATCTCGAACAAGCCAAGGAGGACAAGACCTGCGAGATAGGCCACGACTGCACCGCGCACGCTGCGCGCCCAGGCCGAGGCGAGAAGGCCGAGCGCAAGAAGCGGCAATGCATGTAGCGGCATACGCCCGATCGCGGCGGCGTCGGCGGGACCTACCACGCCGGCGCCAAGGGGCTGGGCAACGAGGAGGTAGGCGGCGTAAACCGCCACCAGGAGCAACAGCAGGAGCAGTTCGGCGCAGAACTTGGACAGCAAAATGGCCTCGTGGGGGACGGGGCCGACCAGTAGGACCTCCATGGTGTGGTGCTCGCGCTCCCAGGCAAGGCTTGCGGCGAGCCGCAACCCGAGTACCGCGGCCAGCACCGAGACCACGACCGCGTTGAGGACCGCGAGCGGATCGGTCGTCACAAGCACGGATTCGGTCTCGAAGCCGCGCAGGAAGCCGCCGCCATAGAAGAAGGCGATCAGACAGATGAGGCTTGCCACGACATAGAGCCAAGGCGACAGGAGCCGCGCGGAAATCTCCCTGCTCGTGAGCAGCAGGGTAGTGGCGACAAGGCCGGGAGGGCGCAGCTGATGCGACATGGCCTTTACGCGACGGTGCGGATGAGACCGCCGTCAATCCTGAGCGCAGCGCCGTTGACGATGCCGGCCCGAGTGCTGCCGAGGAAGGTCACGAAGTCCGCGACCTCCTCCGGATGCGACAGGCGCTGGATGAGAGAGGTGGGACGGTTCTCGGCCACGAAGCGGCGCTCGGCCTCCTCGGTCGCCACGCCGGGATAAAGGCCGGCGATCAGCTTGGCTACGCCCTCGGTCCGGCAGGGACCGGGGAGTACCGAATTAACCGTCACGTTGGTGGACTTGGTGGTCTCGGCGAGGTTGCGGGCAAGCGACAGCTGCATGGTCTTGGTGGCGCTGTAGGCAGGCATCTCCGGCGCCGGATTGATGGCCGATTCACTGGCCATGAAGATGACCCGCCCGCTGTCGCGCGCCAGCATGCGCGGCAGATAGTGGCGCGCCAGGCGGACGCCGCTCATCACGTTGATCTCGATCAGGTCGTACCAATGATCGTCTCCAGCCTGATAGATGTCGACGGCTTCGTAGATGCCGAGGTTGATCACCAGCACGTCGACATCCGGACACGCCTCGATGATGGCCGCACATCCTTCCGCGGTGCCGCTGTTGCCCACCACGGTCTCGACCGCCGCGTCGGGCACTTCCGCGGCAATCTTCTCCGCGGCCGTCGCAGTAGTTTCGTCGGAGCGGCCATTGACCACCACATTGGCGCCTTCGGCCGCCATGCAGCGGGCGATCGCGAAGCCGAGCCCGCCGGTCGACGCCGTGACGAGGCAGCGCTTTCCAGTATAGTTCAAATCCATCTGTCCTGCTCCTAATGCGTCATCCTGGTTCCGGATCTGTCGAGGGCGAGGAAGATGTCCTCGAGGCCGGGGCTGGCGGTCTTGACCGCCAATACGGTCAGGCCGCGTTCGCTCAGTGCACGCGAAATCGCGGCGCGGACGCCGCGTTCGTCTTCGATCGCGTACGGCTCCCTGACCAGCTCGGCTGAGTGCGCTCCGGTCGCGCGCACCGATTGGCAGCCGGGTACGCAGAGCGCATCGAGACGGTCGGCTACCTCTTCGGCGATTTCCACCAACATCACGTTGCGGCGACCCGCGGGCAGCATCTGCGCCAGCGTGCCCACCGCGACGAGCCGCCCATCCTTCATGAAGGCGACGCGGTCGCAGATTCTCTCCATCTCGGCCAGTTGGTGGGACGAGAAGAACAGCGTCGTTCCTTCAGCCCGCATTTCGAGCAGGATCTCGCGCATCTCCGCGACGCCCGTCGGATCGAGGCCGAGCGTGGGTTCGTCGAGCAGAAGGAATTCAGGCCGATGAAGCATGACTCGTGCCAGACAGACCCGCTGCTGCATGCCACGCGAAAAGGTGGCAAGACGCATGTCGGCCGCCCGCGACAAGCCAACACGCGCGAGCACCTCTCCGACCCGCTTCTCCCGGTCGATAACGCCGTAGAGCCTGGCAAACAGGTCGAGATAGCCCCATGCTGACATCTCGGGATATACGCGTGGTTTCTCCTGGAGGTAGCCGACCCTCAGCCTTACCTCACGGGTGCGCGCGCCGCCCTTGACGCCAAGCAGCTCGATCTCGCCGCCATCCGGGACGAGCAGCCCCATCACCAGATTCATCAGCGTGGTCTTGCCGGCACCGTTGGGACCCAGAAAGCCGAGTATCTCGCCTCGTGCCACCGCGAGATCGACGCTGTCGACGGCCAGACGGCGCCCGAATGAGCGCGTCAGTCCCGAAATCTTCAGCGCGGGCTTTTCGTCCATCATCAAAAGACCGGGTCGATTATGTAGAGACGCGCGAGATTGACGACGATCATGGTGACCGCGGAGGCCAGCAGGAATTCCATCGGCCAGCGCAGGATCTGCACCCTGTCGTTAACGATCTTCATGGTGACGATGAGACCGACCGCGATCACCGAGGCTGGCCAGTGCGAGAAGTCGCCGGCCATCACACTGCAGGAGCCGAGCAGGAAGGCCAGGATGATGAAGACTCCCAGGGCGTTCTTCATGCTACCAACTCCCCTTCACCCAAACTCGCGGCTGCCTGCGCGATCGTCCTGCCGGTCTTAGTGTCGAAGAGATATATCCATCTCGGATCGAAGCCGATGGCCATCGGCGAGCGTTCTTCCCTGGCCAGAGCCACCGTCTCGGCGGTCGAATTGCGGGTCGTCAACTCCACGTCACCGGCGCGCAGGACAAAGATGTTCTCCGGCCCGGTGGGCTCAAAAGAATAGAGTTCGACACTAAAGGGGTGCTGAGCGTCAGGCGCCGCCGCGAGCCTGACATGTTCGGGACGGATGCCGAGCCGCACCTTCTTGCCCTCCTGGTTGCCGAGGTCGTTGGCTCGCGTCCAATCCGCATCGAGCGGAACGGCGAACGGTCCGATATCGGCAACCAGTCCCCCTCCGCCCAGACGGAGCGTGGCATCCATCACGTTCATCTGCGGTTCGCCCACGAAGGTCGCCACGAATTCGTCGGCCGGCCGTTCGAATATCTCGAGCGGGGTCGCGAATTGAAGCATCTTGCCCGCATTCATCACTATGATCCGATCGGCCATGGTCATGGCCTCCAGCTGATCATGGGTGACGAAGATGGTCGTCGTGCCGATCTCCTTCTGAATGTGGCGCAGCTCGGCACGCATGTGGCCGCGAAGCTGGGCGTCGAGATGCGACATGGGCTCGTCCATCAGGAAGACGTCGGCATCCCGCACCAGCATGCGGGCAATGGCCACACGCTGCAACTGGCCTGCCGCCAGTTGGTCCGGCATGCGGTCGAGAACATCGACGATCCTCATCGTTTCTGCCACCGCCCTGACCTTCTGCGCGATGACCTCGCGCGACATGCGGCGCACCTTGAGCGGGTAGGCGATGTTCCCGAACACGGTCATGTGCGTGTAGAGGCCGTAATTCTGGAAGACCATGCCGACATTGCGATGGCGGGGGCGGAGGTAGGTGACGTTGCGCCCTCCGATCTCGATGCGACCGCCCGTCGGCATTTCGAGGCCCGCTATCATGCGCAACGTGGTCGTCTTTCCGCACCCGGAGGGCCCGAGCAGGAAGACGAACTCGCCGTTGCCGACCGCAATGTCGACGCCATCGACCGCCGTGAAGCCGCCGAACCGCTTGGTGAGGTCTCGTATCAGGAGATCAGCCATGGGCGGCCTTCGTCGCGGCTGTGGGACTGAAGGCCGGCATCATTTGCGCAATGTTCCCTGTGACAAACCGCTGATGAGCTGCCGCTGGACGATGAGAACGAACAGAATGAGCGGCGCGGTGATGAGTGCGACGGCTGCTCCCAGAACATTCCAGGAGATGCTGGCACCAATCGAATAGGCCACAATCGCGGGCGGCATGGTGCGGGCACCGGTGGAGGTGAGAAAGAGAGCGAACACATACTCGTTCCACGACAGGATCATCACGAAGATTGCCGTTGCCGTGATCGACGGCATCATCAGAGGCAGGGTCACCTTCCGGAAGGCCTGGAACCAGGTATCGCCGTCGACCATCGCCGATTCCTCGTAGCGGCGCGGGATATCCCTGAAATAGCCCGTCAGCATCCACACCACGAAGGGCAGCTGCATGGCGGTGTAGAGGATGATGAGGCCCGTAAGCGTGTCAAGCAGACGCAGCGTCTGGAAGGTTACGAAGATCGGGATCAGCACCGCCACCGGGGGCATCATCCGGTTGGTGAGCACCCAGAAGGAAACGTCGTCGCGCCCACCGAAATCGAAACGCGCAATGGCGTAAGCGCAGAACATGCCAAGCGTAACCGACAGGAACGTCGCAGAGAGCGAGACGACCAGGCTGTTGCGAAAATTATGCATGAGGTTCTTCTCGAAGAGCAGGAAACGGAACGCTTCCAGCGTCGGCGTGAAGAACCACTGAGGCTCGGGACGGTTGGATGTCGCAGCATCCATGAAGCCCGTCATGACCACGTAGAGATAGGGGAGGAAATTGAAGACGCAGATGACCAGGATGATCACATAGGCCCACCAGTTGCGCTGGACCGGCGGAGCGTCGGGAGAGACCATCTGGATATTTGACTTGGACATGTTTTTCCCCGAGCCCTACGCCGCGCTTTGCGAGCGCATGCGCATGGCGCGAATGAAGATCAGGCTCATGGTGATGATGATCATCATCATGATCAGCGAGATGGCCGCCGCCTTCGAGGCGTCGAAGAACTCCAGACCCGTCTTGGTGAGGTAGACGTTGAGCGTCGTGGTCGCGTTGCCGGGTCCGCCGCGGGTCATGACGACGATCAACTCATAGGTACGGAAGGCGTCCATGGTCCGGATGATGACCGCGATGAGGATCGCGGGTTTCAAGAGCGGCAACGTAACGGTCCAGAATACCCGCCAGGACGACGCGCCGTCGATCTCGGCTGCCTCGTAGGGCTGGCGCGGTATCGAGGCCAGGCCGGCCGTCATCATCAGGAACATGAAGGGCGTCCACTCCCACACATCCACGAAGACCAGCGTATGGAAGGCGATATCCGGATCGGACAGGAAGGGAATCTCGCCCAGGCCGAGCGCGCGGGTGATCCCGCCTGCATAATAGGTGACGAGCCCGCCGCCGGGATAGAACATATAGCGCCAGATCAGCGCGGCGACGAGCGGCGGCAAGATCATTGGTATCAGGATGAAGATCCGAAGAATGCTGACACCGTGGATGATGCGCCGAAAAAGCAGGGCCAATCCCAGCCCCAGCCAGAACTGTATGAAGACGGCCTGGACCGTAAACCAGATGGTGATGCGCAGCGCATGCCAGAATTCGGGATCCTGGATTACCGTCTGATATTGGTACAGTCCGACGAAAAAGCGGGGGGAGTTTGGTCGCGATAGGATGATGTTCTGGCTGGCGATGTAGAGCGCATTCAAGAACGGATAGATGCCGAAGGCAAAGAGGACAATCAGCGTGGGCGCCATCAGGACCCAGGGAAAGGCCGCCGGATTGGAAGGGCCCAGGCGCGCCAGAAGCCGTCGTGGGGAGACGCCTGCGATGGGCCCTACCGGGGCCGGCTTTCGGCCTTCGATCAGCTTGGTGTCCGTCATCGGCTGGTTCTCTTTGCTCGCTTTCGCGCGCGCATGTTGTCGGGCTGGGCGACCCGGGCGCTTGTGGCGCCCGGGTCGAGTTCATCAAACGCGGATCGTCAGTTCCACTCGGACGGCAGACGATCGTAATAGGAGAGGTCGCGCCACTGCTGCGGCGGCAGGTCGTCCCGACCGGGGATGAAATAGCCGCTCCTGCGCATTACCTCGGTCATGCGCCGCTCCATGTTGGCCGCGGCGGTGGCCGAGTCGACCTCGCCGATCCAGACCCGATTGCCTTCCTCGCCCATGATGTCCGAAATCTCGGCCCATTCCGGCACTCGGATGCGTTCATCGGGATTGGTATCGTTGAGCATGAAGTCATAGACGTCGACCCACCACGGCTGGTGTTCGGCCAGCGTTTCCGACTTGTAGGTCGAGTGACGCGAAGGGCCTGCTCCGAACTCCGTCGCGCGCTCCTGGATCTCCTTGGAGGTCATCCACTGGATGAAGACCCAAGCCGCTTCCTTGTTGGGGGAATCCACCGAAAGGCCGAACGACCAGGCACCGAACCACGGATCGATCACACCATGGGGGCCGGCCGGGGTGTGCAGATGAACGTTCCGCCCGGCGATCTCTGGATGCGCGTCTTCATCCTCGAAGAACCCCTTGATGAAGTCCTGGTAGTTCCACAGGCCGAAGGCCCGGCCGGACTGGTACATCGAGGTTGCCTCGTCGATGCCCCAGTTGGCGCTGTCCGCCGGCATGAACTCGCGGAAGCTTACGAAATAGTCGATCGAATCAATCGTGCGCTCGTTGTTGATGGTGATGTTCCAGTTTTCGTCGACATATTCGTCGCCCACCGTCTCCGGCGTCTGGAAGGCAAAGAGATAGGGCAGGTAGGTGATGCCCCAGAACCAGCGGCCAGGCATCTGCGCAAAGCCCATCATGCCGGATTCTGGATTGTGGACCTTTGTCGCCGCCTCGTGCATGAAGTCGGTCGTGAATTCGGGCGAGAAGCGCTCGGGCATCGTGATGCCCGCCTCTTCGGCCACGTCCCTGCGGAAGGTCGTTCCGACCGGACCTGCGCCGAGCGGAATGGTGTAGAGCACGTCGTCCCACACGCCCGTTCCGCTGATGACACGGGGCAAGAAGTCGTCAATGTCGTAGTCCGGGTCGGTAAGTTCCTCGTTCCTGACCATGGGCATCAATGGCTCGAGGAAGCCCGCGGTAGCGTATTCGGCGAGCCACATCACGTCCACCGCGTAGATGTCGTAGGTTCCCGTGCCCTGCTGCATTTCCACAAGCGAACGCTGGCGATACTGGTCGAAGGGTATCTCGTCGACCGTCACCTTGATGCCGAACTTTTCCTCGAACTCGGGGATGAATCGTTCAAGTGCCGCAAACTGCGGCATGGCCGGCTGAAGGAACCGGATCTCGGCTCCAGAGAGTGCTTGCTGTGTTTCGGTCTGGGCATATGCGATTGCCGATCCGGCCACCGAAAAGGTCAGAGCCGTGGCCAAGGTTATGGGAATGCGCCGTCTCATGGTTTTCTCCTCCTAGTATTAGCGTGACATTCTTCTCACTGCCTTCTTGCTCCGTGGGGAGTGAAGCCGTTTTCAAAAGGCCCGGACGAGCCGGCGAACTGTGCCTGGCGCACTGTGCGGCCGGTCTGCGCCTCGAAGAGATAGATTTGTTCCGGCGCGATCTTGAAGGCGATCGGCGTGCCGATTTGATGTGAATACTGGCGACCCGTATCCGTCGACGTCAGGACGCGGACGACCGTACCTTCCGCCTCGACGTCGAAGATGATCCGCGACCCGAGCGTCTCCACGGCAAAGACGGTCCCGCGGACCACATTCACTCCTGTCGCGCTGGCATCAACCAGGGTGACATGCTGGGGACGAACGCCTGCAAGATAGTCCTTAGTCGGCGAAATAGGCTCTCCATTTCCCAACCATTCACGGTCGAGCGCGATGCGGGATTCACCGAGGGAGAGACCGAAGCCCCCGTCCTGTTCGAGAAGCTTGGCGTCGAAAACATTCATGGCCGGCTCACCGACGAAGGTCGCGGCAAACAGCGTCGCGGGACGATCGAAAAGCTCCTGGGGTGGGGCGATCTGCTCTACCCGTCCCTTGTTTATGAGCACGATACGGTCGGCCATGGTCATGGCCTCGAGCTGGTCGTGGGAGACATAAAGCATGGTGGCGCGGTAGTCGCGCTGCAGGCGTTTGAACTCGACGCGCATTCTGGCGCGCAGCTTGGCGTCGAGGTGCGAGATCGGCTCATCGAGAAGATAGACATTCGCCTCGCGAACCAGGGCGCGACCGATGGCGACGCGCTGCATCTGGCCGCCGGAGAGCTGGGACGGGTTGCGCTCCAGTAGCTCGCTGACCTGGAGTGTTTCGGTCACCGTGGCAATCCGCGCGCGTATCTCTGCTTCCTTCAGCTTCCGGTTGCGCAAGGGATAGGCAAGATTCTCGAACACCGTCATGTGGGGGAAAAGCGAATGCTTGTCATAGACCATGGCGAGGTTGCGATCGCGCGGCTGCCACTCGGTCACATCCTGTCCGCCGATGGTGATCCTGCCTTCGCTGGGAAGCTCGAGGCCCGCCACCAAGCGCAACGTAGTGGTCTTACCCGCACCCGATGGTCCTAGAAGGAACACTGCCTCGCGATCCGCCACATCAAAAGAGATGCCTCCCAAGGCCTGAATGCCACCCTTGAAGGTCTTGGCCAGGTTCTCGATGCGGAGTTCGGCCATCACTTCAACGCCGACGAAACGCCGCGCCAAGCGCGGCCGACCATGATGGAGAGTGAGCGCCCGCCCGCGGCCGGACCTGCTTTCAAAGCGATCGAAGCCTCGCAAAACATCGTCGGTGCTCCTCCCAGAACGTGACGCCGTGACGTGAGGAAGCCGGTGCTCGATCCGGCTACCTTAGCGAACGATAGCAATCATGAAATTCTCTGTCGAGACAAAAAAAATCCTTGAAAGAAAATTTCACCACGGGCTATGGTGTGTCCATCAGCGTTGCCGGAGCGCTGAAGGGAGAGGCCAGCGACAGAATGAGTGGAGAGATCGGGCTCCTCGAGCACATCCAGATGATCCGTGGACGGCTGAAGCCTACTTTGCAGGCGGTGGCCGACACGGTGCTGTCGCGTCCATCTCAGGTCAGCGGCATGAACATCAGGGACCTCGCCGCCGCCTGCGACGTCTCCGAGGCCTCGATCAGCCGGTTTGTACGCGAGGTTGGCCTGCCGAGCTTCAGGGCGTTCCAGATCCGCATGGCGGAGGAGCGCGGGGCGGCCGAAGAAGATCTGCCACGCGCTCAAAGCTCGATCTACGAGACCATCGGGCGTGGTGACACCGCCTCGACGATCCTGACCAAGGTGGCTCACCGCAATGCCGATGTCGCCAGGGCGTGCTTGTTGACCCTCGATGCTGCTGCGCTCGAGACGGCCGCGAGGCTGATACAGCAGGCGCCAGCGATCTATTTCTTCGCGGCCGGCCTGTCGGCCCTGGCGGCTGAAAACGCGCTCCTGCGCTTTTCTCGCATCGGCAAGCCCGCGATCTTCCATCGCGATCGCAACAGCCAGCTGCTGGCGGCTGCGGCCATCCGTCCCGGCGCGGTGGCGATCGCGATCAGCGATTCAGGCCGCACGCACCAGACCGTCCTGGCCCTGACGGCCGCCAAGGAATCGGGCGCCAAGACGATCGCCATCACATCCTTCACGGAATCGACGATTGCAAGAGCCGCTGATGCCGTCCTCGTCACTCCGACGGGCTACGCAGCGGCCGGCGACGAGCCGCTCTACGAAAGCATGGTGAGCAAGTTCGGCCAGCTCCTGACCATCGACGTCCTCTACTCGCTGGTCGCAGTGCAGGACTACGACACCTCATTGGCCTCGCTGCAGCGGGGTGATGCCTTCATCCAGCAGAGCCGTCGCGTGAGGCAGTATGATGGAAGTGAGTGACGCCGGCGCAGCAGGCAAGCGGTACCTTCGCTGGACCTATCGCGGCGAACCCCTCGATGCCCTTTTGCGCTCACGGCCCGAAACGCTGCCGCTCCCGCCGCCGGCACCGGGCGAGGTGATAGCTCGTGTGGAGGCAGTTTCCATCTGCTCGTCGGACATCAAGGCGGTGCGCATGGGCGTAGACCATCCGCTGCTGGCTCAAGCCGGGAACGCAGGAGATATGGTGCTCGGCCACGAGGTCAGTTTGCGTGTCGAAGAGGTTGGCGCGCTACAGCGCGACCGCTTCCAACCGGGCCAGCGCCTGGGCCTGCAGCCGGCTATGCGCGTGGACGGCAAGCGCAAGACGATCGGCTTCGACGTGCCGGGCGGCTTCGCCCAGTATCTCCGCCTCGATGCGGATGCGCTGAACGCCTACGTCTTTGATGTACCCGAGGAGCTGACGGCGGCAGAGATCGCGCTTCTGGAGCCGTATGGCTGCGTGGAACGGGCATATCGTCCCAGTGCGCGCCAGCAGCTGCTGCCGTCGGGATCCGCCTTGATCGTGCTCGGTCCGAATTGGGAAGCCTTTGATGCATCCCGGCCCCTTCGCTGGCGTCGAACGGTCGTCGTGGGGCAAGGCGCAAGCACCTTGCCAGCCAGTCTCGGCAGCGTGGATCGGCATGCTTCTTCGCTTGCCGAACTCGCGAACGAGACCTTCGACGATATCATTGCGATCGGCGAGCTGGACGCCAGCGAACTCGCCATGTTGCCCGGCCTCCTCGGCGAGGGCGGCCTGCTGCTGCAGGCACGTCGCAGTGCCGCCGACCCGGTGCCCGTGGACGCCGCGCGCATCCACTATGATGCGCTCTCCTTCCTTGGAACGACATCGCCCGACATTTTGGAGGCCCTATCACAGCAACGACAGCGTTTCGATGTCAGGCCTGGAGGAACGGTGCTGGTCCATGGTGCCGGCGGGGCGATGGGACGCATCCACGTCCACCGCTTGTTGCAGCTCGAAGACGGCCCATCGACGGTGATCGCGACCTCGCGCAGCCTGGGCCGGCAAACCGATCTGGAAGAGGATTTCGCCGCGCTGGCAAAGGCACAGGCCAAGCGGCTGGTGGTGGTCCAGGCGGCCGAGACGGCGGCTGCCATCGCGCGCGAGGCGCCGGCTGGCCTGGACGACGCGGTGGTGGTGGTGCCGGACCCCGCAGCCGTGGCGGATGCCGCAGGGTGGCTGGCGCCGGGCGGCCTCCTGGCCGTCTTCGCAGGCTTCGCCTATGGCAACCCGGTCCCCCTGGATCTGGCGGGCGTGGCGGTTTCGGGCAAGCGATTCACCGGCTCGACCGGCTGCTCCGTGGACGACATGAAAGACGTGCTTGCTCGTGTCGAGCGGGGCGAACTGGACCTTCTTGCAAATCTGAAGGCCATCAGCGGGCTGAGGCAACTCCCCAGGGCGCTGGAGGCCGTCGATCGCGGGGAGGTGTCCGGCAAGATCGTGATCTATCCCCAAGCGCCCGACATGCCATTTCGCCGGCTGGCTACCACCTGGGGCGGCAGCCAGGAGAACGGGCTGCTGGGGAATCGGTCCAGCCAGCCGGCGCCGGGAAAATAAGGGAGGACCCCATGCAAGATCATGTGATCGGCATCGATATCGGTACGACCGGCACCAAGGTCGGCATTTACGATCGCGAGGGACGGCTGGTCGGCGACGCGTTCGAGGAATCGGTCCTGCGTTATCCAGGACCGGGCCAGGTCGAGCAGGATCCCGACGAGATTTTCGATTCGGCGGTGCGCACCATTCGCGCAGCGCTCGCCGCGTCCGGTCTTGATGCCTCGCGAATTGCTGCGATGGCGCTCGACGGCCAGATGGCCGGGATCATGGCCATCGACCGGGACTGGAACCCGGTCACCCACTATGACAGCTGGCTTGATACGCGTTGCGCCCCCTGGCTGGAAGAGCTGCGCCCATATGAGGACGAGATCATCCGCACCTGCGGAATGGCCCTCGCCTTCAACCATGCTCCCCGCTTTCTCTACTGGCGCGACAAGCCCGAAATCTGGGAGCGCATCCACAGCTTCATCCAGCCGGCAGCCTATGTCGCGGGACGGCTGGCGGGCTTGAGCGGAGCCGATGCCTTCACCGACCGGACCTATCTCGTCTTTTCCGGCTTCGGTTCCGGCGAGAAGGCGGAATGGAACGACTCACTGCTCGAACGCTTCCGCCTCGACCGCGCGAAATTCCCGCGCATTGTCGAGCCCTGGGACATTATCGGCGAATTGACATCCCACTGGGCAGGCGAGACGGGCCTGCCGGCCGGGCTGCCGATCGCAGCCGGCTGCGGCGACCAGAGCGCCAACGTGCTCGGCGGGGGGCTCGTCGACCCGGGCGTCGTCTTCGACACATCGGGCACAGCCTCCGTCTTCGCGACCATCATCGACCATTTCGGCACGGACACGAAATACAAATGCCTGATGACGTGCCCGCATGTGATCAAGGGGCTGTATTTCCCGATGGCCTATGTAGCGGGCGGTGGGCTCAATCTCCGCTGGTTCCGCGACAGTGTCTCCCCGCTTGAGAAGGCGCAGAGCGAGAGCCAGGGCATCAATCCCTACGATGTGCTGGCGCAGGAGGCCGCTGCCATTCCGCCGGGCTCGGAGAAACTTCTCTTCCTGCCGCACCTGTCGGGCCGCAACACGCCGATCGATCCCGACATGCGCGGCGCGTTCCTGGGGCTCACATGGCGCCATGGCAAGCCGCACATGGTGCGCGCCATCATGGAGAGCATCGCCTACGAATACGCCTTCTATCTGCGCGCCGTGCGTGAGATCGCGCCTAACTACGATGCCCGCCACGCCATCAACATTGCCGGCGGGGCCCGCAGCCCGCTGCTCAGGCAGATCAAGGCCGATGCGCTCGGCATCGACTACCACTCCCTGGAGCGCGAGGAGTTCGGGACACTAGGCTCTGCGATCATAGCCGGACATGCGGTGGGGCTGTTCCCCGACATTGCCGAGACCGCGAGGAAATTCGCCGGCAAGGTAGTGGCTAAGACGACGTCGAGACCCGAGGTCACCGCCGCCTACGCCCCTTATGTGGACGCCTATATCGATGCGCTGGCAACGCTTTCGCCCTTCTTTGCGCGAATGAGCCGGACGCTTTCTGCCGGAAATGACGGGATGGGAGGAAGACAATGAACCAAGCGGCTGCCAAGAACGACGCCATGCGCGCCATCGTGCTGCATTCGCCCGGCGACATCCGTCTCGAAGAGCGCCCGCGGCCCGAAGCCGGACCGGGACAGGTCCTGGTCCGCGTGGCCTCGGTCGGCGTGTGCGGCTCCGACTTGCCGCGCATGCTGGTCAAGGGTGCCTGGAAGATGCCGCTCATCACCGGCCACGAATTTGCCGGCCATATCAGCGAAATCGGCGAAGGGGTCGAGGGCTGGGATATGGGCGAACTGGTCGCGATCGCCCCGCTCCTGCCCTGCGGGCAATGCAGCCAGTGCCGGACCGGCAATTATTCGCGCTGCGTCGATTACGACTATTTCGGCAGCCGTCGCGACGGCGCCTATGCCGAATACGTCGCGGTTCCCGTGGAGAACCTGATCAAGGCGCCGCAGCATCTCGATGCGCGCGCCATCGCCATGACTGACCCCGCCTCGATCGCGCTGCACGCGATCTGGAAGGCGGGAGGCATCACGGTCGGGCAGACCGGCGCCGTGGTCGGCTGCGGACCAATCGGCCTCTTTGCCATCCAATGGCTCAACCTGATGGGTGCGAGCGACGTGATCGCGGTCGACGTATCGGAGGAAAAGCTGGCCCTTGCCCGCGAAGCCGGGGCGTCGGACTGCATCCTGTCGAACGACCTCGCCTCCAGTACGCGCCGGGCCGATGTGGTCATCGAAGCGGTCGGCCTGGATGCCACCATCAACGCCGCCGTGATGCTGGCCGGGCCTGGCGGGCACGTTACCTTCATCGGCATTCCGGTGCCCGACGTGAAGCTCGACAACAAGACCTTCCAGCATTTCCTGCGCCAGGAGATCTCATTGCACGGGTCTTGGAACAGCTTTGGCCCCCCCTTTCCGGGCCCGCAATGGACCACGACACTGGAGAAGTTCGGCACCGGCGAATTGCGATGGGAATTCATGATCTCGCACGACCTCGATCTGGCCGAGCTTCCCGAGATCTTCCGGCGCTTCGCCGCCAGAGACATCCACTTCTCCAAGGTGCTGTTCAGGCCCTAAGCGGAACGACGATCCCAAGACGGGAGTAGGACGATGAATATGGAACCCGGCATGCCAATCGCACCGCAACTTGCCGTTGCGAGCAACCGGCGCAACCCCGGCATGGCGCTGCGGCCCGAATTGTTCGAGGGCCATCCGGCCAACCGAAGCGCCGCCGAGCGGCGCGCCGCGAGCCTCACTGCGCGGCGCTCGGTAAAGAAGGAATGGCAGGCCGCCTGGCTGATCAATGCCATACGCTGCATCGACCTGACGACGCTTTCCGGCGACGACACGGCAGATCGGATACGGCGGCTCTGCGCCAAGGCGCGCCAGCCGATCGCACCACACATTGTCAAGGGGCTAGGCATCGAGGAACTGGAACTGACGACCGGCGCCGTCTGCGTCTATCCAACGATGGTGGCCCATGCGGTCAAGGCCCTGTCGGGTTCGCGCATCCCGGTTGCCTCCGTGGCGACGGGCTTCCCCGCAGGCCTGATGCCGCTGAAGCTGCGCCTGGCCGAGATCCGCTACGCGGTGGAGGAAGGCGCCGACGAGATTGACATCGTCATCACACGCGAACACGTACTCAACGCCGACTGGGCGGCCCTGTATGACGAGATACGGGCAATGAGAGAGGCATGCGGACATGCGCATCTGAAGGCCATCCTGGCCACGGGCGACCTCCAGACGCTACGCAACGTCTATGCCGCCTCCATGGTCGCCATGCAGGCAGGCGCGGATTTCATCAAGACGTCGACCGGCAAGGAAGGTGTCAATGCGACGCTGCCAGTCAGCCTGATCATGGTGCGGGCGCTTCGCGACTTTTTGGATGAGAGCGGCCACAAGGTCGGATTCAAGCCGGCGGGCGGCATGAAGAGCGCCAAGGACGCGCTCAACTGGCAGTTCCTGATGATGGAGGAGATGGGGCGCGAATGGCTGGAGCCCGACCTCTTCCGCCTGGGCGCATCGTCAATGCTGGCCGACATCGAACGCCAGCTCGAGCATTCCATCACCGGGCGCTACGCGTCGTCGTCGCGTCACGCGGTCGGCTGAGGAGGCTGGTATGAACGCGATCACGAAGATACTGGAAACGATGGACTATGGTCTGGCGCCGGAGGATTCCGGCATTGTCGATGCGTGGCTGGAGCGCCACAAGGCGGGGTTTGGACATTTTATCGGCGGGGACTTCACCCAGCCCGGCAAGACCTTCGACGTCACCAATCCGGCGACCGGCAGGAAGATCGCGAAGGTCAGCCAGGGTACCAAGGCCGATGTCGACGCTGCGGTGAAGGCGGCGCGCGCTGCCCAGCCGAAATGGGCCGGGCTGTCAGGTCACCATCGTGCCAGCCATCTCTATGCTCTCGCCCGCCACGTGCAGCAGCACAGCCGCTTCCTGGCGGTGCTTGAGACCATCGACAACGGCAAGCCCATCCGGGAAAGCCGCGATATCGACATCCCGCTCGTCGCCCGCCATTTCTACCACCATGCCGGCTGGGCCGAAATCCTGGAAGACGAGTTTCCCGCCGCTCGGCCCCACGGCGTATGCGGCCAGGTGATTCCGTGGAATTTCCCGCTCCTGATGCTGGCCTGGAAGGTGGCGCCGGCCCTGGCGGCTGGGAACACCGTGGTGCTGAAGCCCGCCGAATACACGCCGCTGACCGCGCTCGCCTTCGCCGAGATCGCCCGTGAGTGCGGGCTGCCGGCTGGCGTCTTCAACATCGTCACCGGTGACGGGCAGACGGGGGCTGCCGTGGTCGGACACGACGGCGTCGACAAGGTCGCTTTCACCGGATCGACTGAGGTGGGACGTATCATCCGCCGGCAGATCGCAGGATCGGGCAAGGCGTTGACGCTTGAATTGGGCGGAAAGTCGCCCTTCGTGGTTTTTTCCGATGCCGATCTCGATGCCGCCGTGGAGGGCGTCGTCGATTCCGTATGGTTCAACCAGGGTCAGGTCTGTTGTGCCGGCACACGCATTCTCGCCGCGGAGGCCGTGGCCGGGCGCTTCGAGGAGTTGCTGCGACGCCGTCTCGCCAAGCTGCGTACGGGCGACCCCTTGCAGAAATCGACGGATGTTGGCGCGATCGTCCATCCGGTACAACTCGAACGCATCCGCGGGCTCGTGGAACAGGGCGTTGCGGAAGGGGCGGTGCTGCATCAGGCCGAAGCGCCGGGCGGCTGCTTCTTCCCGCCGACGCTGGTCACGAACGTGCATCCGGCCTCGGTGCTGAGCACGGAAGAGATTTTCGGACCGGTCGTGACGCTGACGCCGTTCCGCACGCCCGAGGACGCGGTGTCTTTGGCAAACAACACGCGCTACGGGCTCGCCGCTTCCGTCTGGACCGAAAACATCAATCTCGCGACCGACATCGCAGCAAAGATGAAGGCGGGGGTGGTGTGGGTGAACTGCGCCAACCTCTTCGATGCCGGCGCAGGCTTCGGCGGCTATCGCGAAAGCGGCTTCGGCCGGGAAGGCGGACGCGAGGGCATGGCCGCCTATCTGGCGACGCCATCGCCGGTCGCCCGCAAGCCGGAGGGAGCGCCCGCGAATCTGGACCCGGTCCCGGCCGCAACGGCTGCGGGCAGCGAAATCGACCGCACGGCAAAGCTCTATGTCGGGGGCAAACAGGCACGGCCGGACAGCGGCTACAGCTTTCCTGTGAATGGTCCGAAGGGGCCGGTCGGCCTCGCGGGCTTCGGCAACCGAAAGGACATCCGCAACGCCGTCGAGGCCGCACACAAGGCGTCGGGTTGGGGCGCGCAGACCGGCCATAACCGGGCACAGGTGCTGTATTTTCTTGGCGAGAACCTCTCGGCGCGCGCCAGGGAATTCGAGGAACGGCTGAGGAGCTTCGGCCAGACGGCCGCTGCCGCCCGCAGCGAAGTGGAGACCGCGCTGCGGCGGATCTTCTGGTATGCGGCCCAGGCCGACAAATTCGATGGTGCGGTGCACGCCACCAAAGCCTCACATGTGACGCTCGCCATGAACGAACCGGTCGGCGTGATGGGGATCGCCTGCCCGACGGCTTATCCGCTACTCGGCTTCGTGTCGCTTGTCCTGCCGGCAATCGCGATGGGCAACCGGGTGGTCGCAGTTCCCTCGCAGTCCCATCCGCTCGCCTCGACCGATCTCTACCAGGTCATGGATACATCGGACCTGCCGGGGGGCGTGGTCAACATTGTAACGGGAGCACGCGAGTCGCTCGCGAAAACGTTGGCCGAACACGACGACGTCGATGCCATCTGGTATTTCGGCACGAAGGACGGGGGCCAAATGGTCGAGGAGGCCTCTGCCGGCAATCTCAAGCAAACATGGGTTGAAGACGGGGCAGCCCGGAACTGGAGTGGATCGGAGGGTCAGGGTCGGCTGTTCCTGGGCAGAGCCACGCAGGTCAAGAACATCTGGATACCTTACGGCGAGTGAGCAAAAGCTCGGGGAGGAGCGGGATGGAGATGAAATTCGGTGTCCACAGCCTCGTATTCTCGGACCGTTGGGACGGAGAGACGGCGTCGGCGACCTGCCTTAAGGCGGCCGAGATCGGCTACGATCTGATCGAGGTGCTGATGTTCGATCCCGCCACGCTCGACCGGGAGGTCACGCGTCGCGCGATCGCTGAAACCGGGCTCGGGCTACGCCTCGGCATGGCGTTGAGTGCCGAGGCCGACATCTCCTCCCACGTTCCGGAGACGGCCAGGCGGGGCGAAGAGACGGTCGCGCTGGCGCTGGAGATCGCAGCCGATCTCGGTGCGCCGGCCGTCAGCGGGATCACCTATGCGGCATTCAACTCCTATTCCGCGCCGCCGAACGACAGACAGGTCGATCAGGTCGCGGCTTCGCTTGCACGTCTCGACGTCCGCGCCGGTGAACTCGGTGTCCGGCTGGGCGTCGAGCCGGTCAATCGATACGAGAGCTACCTGGTCAATACGCTCGACCAGGCCGCCGCGCTGATCGGAAGGGCCGGTGGACGGAACATGTTCGTTCATATGGACACTTTCCACATGAACATAGAGGAGCCGGACATCCCGGCCGCGATCGGCCGCAATGGCGACCTGCTTGGCTATGCGCATGTCGCCGACAGTCACCGCGGCGCGCTCGGGACCGGCAATTTCGACCTCGGCGCCTATTTCCGCGCGCTAGCGGCGGCGGGCTATGCCGGCGATCTCACCTTCGAGGGCTTCTCCTCAAAGGTGCTCGGGCCGGACCTTGTCGGCGGCGTTCGCCTTTGGCGGGAAGCCTGGAAGGACTCCGAAGCGGTTGCCCGCACCGCCCTTGACGTGATGAAGGCTGGGTGGTCGACCGCGGTCGCGGCGACACGCCCCACGTGAACCGGCGCAATTCTTCGCAAGGGAGGCAGAAATGGATTTCGGCATAAAGGGCAAGATCGCCATCGTCACCGGCGGCGGCACCGGCATCGGCAACGCGATCGCGCGCACCTTTCACGAGGAAGGTGCGACAGTGGTCATCAACGGCCGCGATAAGGCCCGCATCGAGACGGCCGCTGCCGCGATAGGCACGAATGCGCATGGCGTGGTCGCCGACCTGATGACGGCGGAAGGGGCGGAGATCCTGGCCGACCACGCCGGCCGGTTGGGGCCGGTCTCCTTCCTGGTCAACAATGTCGGCGTCTTCGACGTCAACGACTTCTTCGAAGTCTCCGACGAGCGCTGGCATGAATATTTCGAGCACAATCTGATGACGGCAATCCGCATCACCCGGCTCGTCATGAAGGACATGCTGGCGCGAGATGAGGGCTCAATCTGCTTCATCTCTTCGGAAGCCGCGATCCGCTCCATCGGCAACATGGTCCCCTATTCGGTTACAAAAACTGCCATGCTCGGGCTTGGACGATCGCTGGCCGAACTGACGCGCGGTACTTCGGTGCGCGTCAACAGCTACATGCCGGGGACGACTGCAACCGAATCGGTTGAGGCCTATTTCGCCGACCTCGCCAAGCAACAGGGGAAGAGTGTCGAAGAAACGCTGCGCAGCTTCTACCGCGAGGTGCAGCCTTCCAATCTGACCCAGAAGCTGATCGATCCGGCGCTGCACGGGCGCGGCGTAGCACAGCTCATGACAAATGCCGCGATGAACGGCGTCACCCACCGCGCCGACGGCGGCACGATCCGATCGATCTTCGGATAGGGTTCGTTTCCCACATCTACGGCGTGAACCGCTCTGGGCTTCTATCGGTCGCGGCAGGAAGTGATCAAGCGCCAGTTTTTTGTTGTCGACAACAACTTAGTCTGCCAGTCTCGTTTCTGGTTCCTCATCCGGTTCTGCCAGTTGACTGCGGACCTGCCCAATGTCGAGATTTGCAAGTTTGGTCCTGAGATGATTCATCGTGTCGAGAAGCCAGCGCCGCTCTGCCTCGGTGAGCTCGGACAACAGCCAGTCCTGGAAATCGGCAATGCGGTAGGCGATGGCACGCTGGATCTCGAGGCCAGCATCGGTCACCTCCAGATCGATCGCACGCGTGGAGCCGCCACGGCCGCCGAGGCCGATGAGGCCGTCGTCGAGGAGCTTGTGAACGGCCCTGGAGACCGCTGCCTTGTCGAGCGAACACCAGTTCGTCACGTCGGTGGAGGGCAAGGGGCCGACATGGGCCACCACGGACAGCACCTTCCAGTGGTTGGAGGTCATGCCGTACTGGTCGTGATTTGCAAAGATGAACTTGGATGTCGGGTGGTGAATCATGGCCACCTGAAAGGCGAACGAATCGCGAAGCGGCAGGATGTCCTCCGGCACCCGTGCCCGTCGTTTCAGTACGTTCAAGCGCACGTCTCCCCTGCTGTGGCGGTACTTGTTTGCGACAACAAGCTCGATTGGTGCTGTCTTGGCAAGGGCGGCACGCAATTTCGTCGGCACGCCGCATGAGTAACCCCCCGGAAATCGTGGTCCTGGGCGGAGGCGGCGCCGGGTTGTGCGCGGCCGTCGAGGCCGCGCGAGCCGGAGCGCGAGTGACGGTCCTTGAGAAGGGGTCCAGACCCGGGGGCACCACGGCCATCTCCGTCGGATCGCTGATGGCCGCGGGATCGCGCCTCCAGAAAGAGGCGGGCATCGAAGACAGTCCGCAACGCCATCGTGAGGAAATCTTCGAGGTCTTGAAGGCGCGGGGTACCGGCACCAATCGCGACCTCACCCGGTTGGCCACCGACAATGCCGGTGCGGTGGTCGATTTCATGGAGGAGCTCGGTGTCCGCTTCATCGGGCCCCTGGAGCAGCCTCCCTTCCCGACGCGGCGATTTTACAATGCGCTGCCGGGTGGCGTTGCATACGTGACCGCGCTTGCCCGTGAGTGCCAGCGCCTTGGCGTCGAGATACGCACGGACGCGATGGCTTCAGGCATCGTTCGCGGGCCGGCCGGCATCAGCGCGGTCGACTTTGAAGAAGGCGGGCGCACGCATCGCCTTGCCGCGTCGGCGGTGATCGTTGCCACCGGCGAATTCAGCGCAAACGCCAGGATGAGGCGGGAACTGCTCAGCGACCCGCTTGACGGCGTTCTCGCCTTCAACCCGCTCGCCACCGGCGACGGTCACGCCATGGCGCGGGCTATCGGTGCGGACTTGGTGCTGCGGCCCGATCTCGACGCAAACGCGCTGCTGCAGGTTCGCTTCGCACCGGCGGCAAAGGGAGCGGGCCGACCGTGGCGGACGCCCGCACTTGCCCGGCTTGTGCAATGGGCGGTGGAAAACCTGCCCCAGCGCCTCCTGCGGCCCTTCATCCTGTGCGAGGCCATGACCGCGCTGGCGCCCGAACGCAGCCTGTTCGAGCACGGTGCGATTCTGGTCAACCGTGACGGCGAACGCTTCTGCGAGGAAATCGGCCCGCACGGGCCGGCGATTCTGCGCCAGCCTGGCTCGGAAGCGTTCATCCTGTTCGATGCACGCTTGCGCGAAGTTTTCGAACGCTGGCCCAATTTCGTCTCGACCGCACCCGGGGTTGCCTATGCCTATATGAGCGACTACCGCCGTGTACGGCCGGACCTCTACACGCTGGCTGATGGCCCGCTGGAAATGGCCCAGCGCCTGAAAATGGATCCGCAAAGGCTGGCGGCCACGCTGGCGGCGCTCCCGGAGCCGATGGACACATCGAGCCTGACTGCACTCGGCCCGCTGAAGGTCTGGGCCTCGCCGACGCCTGTCGGGCTTGCGGTCAGCGACCGGCTCAACGTCCTGTCGACCGAAGGCGAGCCGATCGCGGGGCTCTACGCAGCCGGCCACGCCGGTCAGGGCGGATATACCAGCGTTCATCATGGCCACAGCCTGCTGTGGGCATTCACTTCGGGCCGGCTTGCGGGACGCCACGCAGCAGAGGATTTCAGCTCATGAGCATCGAACCGCCAATCCGCCGCGAGACCTACCCCGCCTTGCGGTGGTTGGGACGCTACGGGGAGTTGCTGGCGCTGGCACTCGGCGTCCTTCTGGGCGCATCCGGTCTGGTGACGTCAGTGGTCGGTGCCGGCTGGTGGTGGGCGCCGATCGGCATCGTCGCCGGTGGGTTGGCCTATGGGATGATGAAGAGCTATTGCGAACTGGTGCGGGTCATCGCCTCCACGCTGCTGCCCGACTGATGCAGCAGGCGGTCGATATCGCAGTCATGGGGGGCGGTCTTGCCGGGCTTTGCGCTGCCCTTCATGCTGCCTCGCTTGGTACGCGCGTCATCGTGCTGGAAAAGGGTTCTTCCCCCGCCTATGCCTGCAATTCGCGTATGGCCATGGGCTACATGCGGATCGGCGGCCTGGACATGGAGGCCGATCCCGCGCTGTTGCTTCAGACGGTCAGGCGGCTCACGCTGAACCAGGCCAGCGAAGTACTGGCGGAAAGGCTATCGCGGGATGCCGGTTCCGCCATCGGCTGGCTACGCTCGCAGGGCGTCTCGATGATTCGCGACCGCGCGGGGGCATCCCACGCTTCGCTGCTCGCGCCGCCGGCGCCGCGCAGGCCGGGTCTGGACTGGCCGGGGCGCGGCGCCGACCGGATGCTTCGGCGCCTGGAAGCGCAACTCCAGTCCATGGGCGGCCGTGTGGCTCGCGGAAGCGGAGTCACCGCGATCGAGCCCGCGGGCGATGGATTCCGCATCGAGGTGGAAGACGCTTCGGGCCGGAAGCAGGCTATTCACCCGGCTGCGATCGTCATCTGCGATGGCGGATTCCAGGGCGACCCCGAGCGTGTCCGCCGATACATCTCTCCGGCCCCTGAAAGCCTCCTCGCGCGCCATGCCGGTACAGGTTGCGGCGACGGCATCAGGCTGGCGGAAGCGCTCGGAGCCGGGATGACGGGGATGGACATGTTCTACGGCCACGTCCAGTCGCGTGACGCACTCGACCGGCCCGAACTCTGGCCTTACCCCGCCGCGGACCTGCCGATACTCGGCGGCATCGCAGTCGACCGAACGGCGCGTCGGTTTGCGGATGAGGGACTGGGCGGCATCGCCATGGCGAATGCCATCGCACGACTCGATGATCCGCTTCAGGCGGTGGCGATCTTCGATGCGAGGGTGTGGGAAGGACTGGCGCGGAATTTCATCATACCGGCTAATCCGCTTCTCGTAACGGCGGGCGCGACGGTGCACTGCGCCACCGATCTCGCGTCTCTTGCCGCTGCGGCAGGGTTGCCGAAGAAGGCGCTGGCCGAGACAGTCGCACAATTCAACGCGGCCGCCGTGCAGGGACACTTCGAAGGCCTGCAGCACGCACGAACGACCCACCTTCATCGACCGGATCCGATCGAGATCGGTCCGTTTTTCGCGGTACCCCTATGCGCGGGCATGACCTACACGATGGGCGGGATCGCGATCGACGGCGAGGCCCGCGTGTTGCGTTCGGACGGCAGCGTCATCGATGGCCTGTTCGCGGCCGGTTCGGCGACCGGCGGACACGAGGGCGGACCGTCGGCCGGCTACACAGGAGGCCTCGCCAAGGCGCTGGTTTTCGGCCGCCAGGCCGGGATCAGCGCGGCGAGACAGGCGCGCACCCGCGGCGAGCCCAGCCTGTCATCCAAGCATTGACGGCAGCCAAAGCGCCAGCGCCGGCACGAAAACGATAAGCAACAATCTCGCGATGTCGGCCATCAGGAACGGTGTAATGCCGCGATAGATGGTGCCCAGCGGAATGTTCTTGGTCACCGAATGCAGCACGAAGACGTTGATCCCGATTGGCGGGGTGATCATGCCGATCTCGATCACCATCACGTTGACCACGCCCCACCAGATGGGATCGTAGCCCATGCCGATCACGAGCGGGAACACGAAGGGCAGGGTCAGCACCATCGCCGCCACGGTGTCGAAGATGGCGCCGAGGACGATGTAGATGACCAGAAGGATCAGGATCACCAGGATCGGAGACAGGTCCATCGCCTCGATGCCGTCCACCACGAAATCGGGAAGCCGGGTGACGGTGATGAAATAGGTGAGGATCGAGGCGCCGATCAGCAGCATGTAGATCATCGCCGTGGTGGTGGCGGTTTCCTGCAGCACCTGGCGCAGGACCGCAAAGGTCATCCGGCCGCGGAGAAGGGTGAACATAAAGGTGCAGGCCGCGCCGATGGCGGCCGCCTCGGTGACGGTGAAGACACCGCCATAGATCCCGCCGGTCACGATAAAAATGAGGAGAACGACGCCCCAGCTCCTGCCCATCACGACGAAGCGCTCGCGCCAGCTTGCCCGCTCGCCACCGGGTCCGGCCGCGGGGTTGGAGCGCACCACGATGGCGATCGCGATAAAGTGGAAGGCGACCGCGATGAGCCCTGGAATGACGGCCGCCATAAAGAGCGTCAGCAGCGACTGCTCGGTCAGGAAGCAGTAGAGTACCATCATCGTCGATGGTGGAATGAGAATGCCGAGTGTCCCACCGGCCGCGATCGAACCGGTCGCGAGGCCGGGCTCGTATTTGCGCTGCAACATCTCGGGCAGGGCGACGCGGGCCATGGTGGCCGCCGTTGCGATCGAGGAACCACAGACCGCACCGAAGCCGGCCGAGCCGCCAATGGTCGCCATGGCGAGACCGCCGCGCCAATGGCCGACGAGCGCATTGGCGAGGCGGAAGAGATCGGCAGACAGTCCCGACGCGCCGGCGAAGCCTCCCATCAGCAGGAACAGCGGAATGACAGCGAGGTCGGCATAGGAGAGGGCGGCCGCCGTTTCGGTGCCAAACAGGCTGACCGCCGACTGGAACCCATTCATGATCCCGAAGAAAACGAACCCTGTGAGCGCCATCGCGGCTGCGATCGGCACATGCAGGATGATGAGCAGGAACATGAATGCAAGGCCGAGGCCGGCCAGCGCGATCGGATCCATGGTGAAGCCTGAAAGTTAGTGCGAATGGGTGCGGGAGGGTGCCTCGGCACCGCCGGCAGCGAAGACGCGGAAAATGTCGACGATCACGCAGAACATCTGGATCGGCACGCACACCGCGAGGAACAGTCCTGCCGCAAAGAATGCCGGCGCGGTCGGCAGCCTGAGTACCCAGGTGCGTTCTCCGTAGGAGTTGATCTCCGTGGCGTAGACGAGCACCTGCCAGGCGAGCAGCGCCACGAAGATGAGCAGGCATAGAGCGCCGAAGGCGTTGAGAGCGCGTTCGACGCGCGCGCCGAAAAGCTTGCCGACCATGTCGATGCGGATGTTGCCCCGGTTGGCGAGGCAGGCCGGCAGCGACGCCGCAACGACAACCACGACGAGCAAGCCGGTGATGTCCTGCAGGCCGATGATGGGGCGGTTGAACAAATACCTGCCCAGCACGTCGACCAGGATGACGATAGACTGAAGAAGAAGTCCGGCCATGGCGACCCACGCCACCATGTCGCTGACGCGACCTACCCGTTCTTCGGCACGCAACAGGCGCTCCATGAATGCCTCTCTCCCCGCCCCCTTGGGGGCACCGAGTCCTTAGGGGCACCGAGCGGCTGCGTCGATGCCCCGAACCGATGTGTGATCTTCGGCTGGATCTACTCGCCGGCGCTGCCGCTGCGGATGTCGGCCAGAATATCGCGAAGCGCCTGAAGCCGCTCTTCGCCGGCGGGGTTTTCGGCCTTCCATTCCTCAATGATCGGAGCAAAAGTCGTCTCGAGTTCAGCACGCTCCTCTTCGGTCAGCTCGCGTACCTGCTGCCCTTCCATAGCTGCAACCTCCGCACGCACGTCCTCGTACTTCGGGGCCAGCACATCGACGTAGCGTTGCACGAAAGCTTCGCCGGCATGCTTCTCGATCGCCGCCTTTGCCGCGTCCGGCAGGCCGTCATAGACCTGCTGGTTCATGGCGACCAGCACGACTGCGGTGCCCAGCGGGGCGTCGAGGTGATGCTCGGCCACTTCGGGGATGCGATAAATCGAGACGCTGTTCCAATCGAGGAGCGTGGCATCGATGATGCCCCGATCCAGATTCTCCGTAATCTCGGTTGCGACCCCGCCGACCGGAACGCCGCCAAGGGCCTCGATCATCTGAGTCTGAAGGTAGCCGGAACCACGGATCTTGCGGCCCTCGAGCGCCGACAGATCGTCCATGGGAAACGATGCATGTAGCGAATTGACCCCGGCAAACAGGCCCAGGACCTTAATGCCCTCGTAGCCGCGCAACTGGCCGTCTTCGAACATGCGCCAGGCTGCGAATGAGCCTTCCTCGACGGTATCGATCAGGAGCGGCAGCTCGAAGATGTCGTTGTCGGGGAAACGCCCGGCCGTATAGGTCGGAATGATGAAGGCGATATCTGCAACGCCGTCCTGCACCAGCTTGAGCTGCTGAGCGGGCGAACGTCCGAGAATGCCGCCGGGGAAGAAATCGATCTGCAGCGTGCCCTCGGAGTCCGCGTTCACATCCTCGATGAAGGGCACCATGATGTTGGCCATGGTGATGGAGCGTTCGGGCACGAAGCTCGCAAATTTCAGATTGACGGTATCGGCGGCGGCGGAAGCCGTCATCATCGCCGTGGCGGCGGCCATCATTGCTAGGCGCTTGAACATCGAGATTTCCTCCTCAGGACGCATCAACTGTCTTGTCCGCGATCTGTGTAGCGGGTAAAGTTGTCGATAGCAACACTGCTTTTCCGCAAGGGCCGACGGTCCTCGATTTCCCGCAAGCATGCCAAAGGAAGGCTGACACATGCCTGAACTGAACAAGCGCCTCTACGCCGCACTCGTGCTCCCCATGACGATGGAGGGCGCCGTGGACGAGGATGCCTACAGGAAGCTCATCCGCTACTATCTGAAGGGTCGCTTTCTGGAGCGTGGCGGCTTGATCGCCAATGCCGAAGCCGGCGAGATCTACTATCTGACGCGCGAGGAGAAGAAGCGCGTCGTCGAGATCACCATCGAGGAGGCGGCAGGTCGTATGCCGGTATTCGCCGGCGTCTTCGGCCTCGCCACGAACGAGTGTGTCGACGTGGCGCGCGATGCGAAGGCCGCGGGCGCCGACGGCCTGTTCATCATGCCTCCCGCAGGCTGCTTCGACCTGTCGCTCGGCTGGAACGCCGAGAAATATCCCGAATACTGGCTCGACCAGATCAAGGCGATCGACGAGGCGGTCGACATGCCGATGATCACGCACCCTTCCGCCTCGCCGACCCCGGCCTGGGGCATCGGCGTGCCCGGACCTGCCGTGAAAACGATCTGCGAGGCCGTGCCCAACATCATCGGCTGGAAGATGACCTATCACTATGACGGCATCCGCAAGATGTGGAAGGTGTTACGCGGGCTCGAGAACCCGGTCTCCATCATGTGCGCGGGCGGCAAGTACTTCCACGAGTTCCTGGCCCATGACCGGCTGGACGGGACAGTTTCGGGCTCATGGAGCTATGCGGCCGAAACCATGCTCGACCATATCGATGCCTGGGAGAGGAACGATGTCGTGGAAGCCCGCCGCATCTGGGAGGATGGGCTGAGCGAACTGCATGACTACATCTATGCCGATTATTCGCGCCTGCATCTCCGCTACAAGGTTGCCGCGTGGCTTCGCGGCTTGATCCCCAACTGCTACATGCGTCCGCCGATGCCGCGGCCTACCGAGGAGGAGATCGCCACGCTCCACGCCTTGCTGGCGGGTGCAGGTCTATCGGTGATCGAAATGAAACAGGCCGCCTGAGCGACCGAGGGTCCCGTCACGAAGGACAGTGCCGGGATCCCCGTTTTGGGTCTGAGCGTTCGCCGACGCTCCTATTGGGCGAGCCGATAGGCGACGACCTGATCAGACACTTGGGGCTTCAAGATCGAATTTCCGCCGACCGCGAAAACCACATAGTCCACCCCTTCATGGGTGAACACTGCTGGTATGGATACGGCTGGAGCATCGACCAGATCCGACCACAGTTCGCGCCCGGACCGCACATCAAGGGCACGAACGCGAGAATCCATCGATGCGCCCAGGAACGCAACGCCGCCTGCTGTCACTACGGGACCACCCAGCGTTGGCGATCCCCAGGAGGCAAGACCATAGAAGCCTTGAAGCTGGGAGCGCCCAAAGGGTGTCTCATACAGGCGTTCGCCCGTGTTCAAATCGTATGCGGAAAAAGTACCGAAAGGCGGCTCCCAGCAAGGCATGCCCATCCAGTTGCTCCAATCCGTAAGGTGAATGCCATAGGGCGATCCCTCCTGGGGCGAATACCCCTCCTCATTGCCGCCTTCGGGCCCCTGGATTGCTTCATATTCAGCGCGTGGAATGAGACGGATCAACTGAACGATACGCGAGGCGTTAACGTAGAGAGTAGCGTTGCGCGGGTCCACGGCCACGCCGCCCCAATTCGTCGCGCCGGCCGTACCCGGAAAGAACAACGTGCCCTGCTCCGAAGGGGGCGTGTATATGCCCTCATAGAGATATTCTTCGCGGTCGCGCGAGCATTGACCAAAGCTCACCAGATCGGCGAGCCGCCATACATCGGGCAGTTCAAGTGGATTGCCGACGGGACGCGGTGTCATCGCAAAGGGCTGCGTGGCGGAAGTGACTTCTCCTTCGGCCGTGCTCTGTGGCGTCGGACGCTCCTCAACGTCGAACAGAGGCTCGCCGGTGCGGCGATCCAGCACGAACAGAAAGCCCTGCTTCGTTGCTTGCACGAGGGCCGGCACAGTCTGCCCATCCCGCTCGATATCGACCAGGCTCGGGGCCGACGGTGTATCGTAATCCCAGATATCATGACGCACATGCTGGAAGCTCCAGACAATCTCACCGGATTCCAGGTGAATTGCCGTAACCGATGTTGCCATTGGAATCGGCTCGGTGCGATCGCCGCCCCAGTAATTGGGGCTCGGCGAGGAAACCGGGGCATAAACCATCCCCAGTTCAGGATCCGCCGTCATCGCTGTCCAGATATTGGCCGTGCCGGTGCGCGGGACCAGCTCTTCGGGGATGAAGCTGGCTTCCCACAGAAGTTCGCCCGTACGCGCGTCTATCGCCAGAAGATTGCCTGGCGGCGCCACGCTATAGGCCCAGTCCTTGCCTGCCCAGCCGAGTAGCAGGGTGTCCCCGACCACCAATGGGGGCTGGAGCAGCGAGAAAGGAAACACGTCGTTGACGGTATTCCATTGATTGACGTTCAGAACTCCTCCCTCTCCGAATGCTTCGCACCGTGTTCCAGTGTCGGCATCGACCGCATGCAGTTCGGCGTCCATCGTGCCTAGATACACCCGCTTTTCGCAAGTTCCGGCCTGCCCGCTCTCCCAATAGGCAACGCCTCGGTTTTTGAGCGCCGGTTGCGTGAGCGCCTCGAGCGTGGACTCGCTGTTGTAGGTCCAGCGTTCTTCGCCGGTGGCGGGATCAAGCGCAATGATCCGGTAAAACGGCGTCCCGAGATAGACGGTGTCATTGGCGTAGACGGGCGTAGCGGACCACACCGTCTCCGGTAATTCACCCGTCCCATCCGCCACATCGCCGGTGCGGTATTCCCAGGCTCGCTCGAGGTTCTCCACCGATTCAGGCGTCAAGCTCTGCACATTGGAGAACTTGGTCGAACCCACGTCGCCATGAAAGGCGGTCCACTCCGACTGCTGCGCCTGCGCGGCCCCAGCCGCACCCATGAAGGCGGATGCAAGCAAAGCGGCAAGACTTGTGCGCGGGGTCATGCGGCGCTCCGTCGGAATGTTGAGAAAAGGGGGAGAATGAGTGCAAGGGCGGTGGCAGCCATGATGATCGCCAGCAGAAACTGCATCAGAAAATAACCAGCAACTGCGGTCAGCCCTGCCGTAAAGACCAGGAAGACAATCAAGAATACGCGTTTACGACCGGACAGCTTGTCAAGCGCGAGCAGTGTCGCGCCGAAGGTGGTAACCACCGCTCCGATCAACGCCAGCAATGCCCCAATCGACCCGTCAACGCCGGTGGTACCGAAGGGTGCTGTATAGGCAAGAAAAGCCAACACAACGCCGCAGAGGGCGAGAACAGCTATGGCAAGATGCCCGATCCGCATGACACGCAAATTCGCGACTCCCCAATAAGTTCCCGATTTGGCTCAAAATGTGCCTGCCACGTTCAGGCAGGACCGTCATCCACGCTCATATGCCTTGCGCAACTCGTCCTCAGCATTCTCAAGAACCTTCCTCCGACCGGATGGCAGATTGGAGCCGGCGGGGTTGATGTAGGTGGGGTGCCTGGCGTGTGGAGGGCCTGATGGCTGCTTTTGATCATGCTCCAATGTGATGCTCCGCGATAGCAGCCAGGCCGCTGCAGGTGCCACCTTACAAAGCGGCGCGAATTCTTTCACTGCCGCAGCTCTTCGCTCTTCGAACCGAATTCGGGGCGCAACGTTCCGTAAATTCTAGAGCAGGAGTACTTTCTGACACGATGCATCCAAGGCTACTGCGCGTGTAGCGCCCCTGGGAGCAGCATGCCGGAGCGATGAGCGGCTGGCCGCGATCTCACGTCAGAGCCAGGAACTGCAGGCATGCCCGATGTTCGGGCTGCAGGAAGAAGCGCAGAATTGATGACGGATTTTTTCAGAAGCCTGTTGGCTGAATTCTCACCCGCCTGGTTGCGCGCGACGCGGTTGAGGAGGGTCGACTTGCCTTCGCCCAGAAAGCCGGAAAGGAAAGTGACTGGCAGGCGGGTTGAAGGCTTCGCTTCGGAAGGCATGGCAGCCTCTATGCCGGTGGCGAGTCAAGAAGCGCCCGGCCGTCGAATGGCCGGGCGCGTGCGAAGAAGAGCGTCGCGGTCAGTGCGCGATCATCTCCTGCACAATCTCCTCGGCGCTCAAGGCAGATGGATAGTAGGTCGGCCAGTTCGTCACTTCCTCAAGCAACGCGGCGCGATCATCGCCCCAGTAGAGGTGATAGTGGTCGGCCACTCCAGGCGCGATCTTGTGGTCGCTGAACTGGATGTATTGCGGTGCGGCGGCGTCACCCTCCGTCTTCTCAAAAATGAAGCGCACGCCGCGGTTGCCCTTCTGGTAGGTCAGGACCTCAAAGCTGTCGCTGGCATAGCGAGCCTGAAGCGGCTTGCCGTCCTCGAAGAACGTCACGGTATCGCCTTCGATCACGATACGTTCGACATCGGTCCGATAGCCGATCTCGTAGTATGCCTTGTATTCGTCGGCGCTCTGATCGCCGCTTTCCGCCTTGTGCTCCATGACCTGATCGAGTGTCCCATCCTGCAGATAGGGATAGACCGACTGCCAGTCGCCTGCCCAGTCCGAGAGCGCGCGCTCCTCGATCTGGTCGTCTTCGAAATAGCCCTTGTAGGTCTGGTCGTCACCGTGATCGTGAGCATGATCATGATTGTGAGCATGCTCCTCCTCACCATCGTGGTCGTGGACCCTGCCGCTTCCGCCGACGGCGACGATATTGAAGGGCTTGCCTTCCACGGCAATCTCGCCGGCTTCCTCGAAGGTTTCGGCATTCACCAGATGCAACCTGGCATTCAGCGGATCGGTGACGATTACGTTGTCACCGGCGACCGCCACCCGCGGACGCGGATCGCTCCAGTGCCCATCCATGGAATAGGGCTCCGTCACCCTGAGCGACTGCGCGATTCTGCCGTCGAGCACATCGACCTTGTGAAGCTGACCGTCCTCGGTGATTACATAGGCGAAGCGTGAGCGGATTGGATCGACAGCAAAGTGGACGCGGCGAGTCGGAAGCTGCACCAGCTGGAAGCCATCTTCACCTTCGGACGGATCGACGATGACGATGCGGTCGGAACCGTAATTTCCGATGAAGTATTGCAGGCCCTTGCCGCCGATCAGCGTTGAAGCGCTTCCCTCGGGCAGAGAGGATGCGTATGGCAAATGTTCGATGGTCGGCGCGCCGCCGTCCTGCTTGATCAGAAGCAGGCCCGTGTCGCAGGCAAGCGCGTAGAGGCTGCCTGAACCTGCCGAGCCGTGGAGCCCGGGGCATGCAACGTCTTCGCCGACGGTATTGCCATCAAAATCGACCACGCGCGCGCCGACCGGCCGCTTGGATGCGTCTTCGGGGTTCGGGATCGAGACGACAACATGGTTCTGGTAGGGAACCGCAACGCCGTGATGCGGCGCGACCACATTGGCGGTGCGGATTTCCAGCGTTTCGTCGAGAACAGCCCTTTCTGTGAAGACGCGGACCTCATCCTCTCCATCGAACCACTGTGCGATATAGCCCTGCACTTCGACAAAGTGCGCCGGCTTCGATCCGTCGATATGGATATGCAAGAGCTCGGCATCATCGATGTCGATATCGCCGTGATCGCCATGATCTTGGAAGGCGATGCCGCTCCTGACCGCATTGACCTCGCCAGCGGACCCCTGAACGGCAAACACGGTCTCCCCGCTTGACGAGCGGTAGAGGGACGCAGGGCCTTCGATCGTGAAGGTGTCGAGCACGTCGCCGTCCAGCGCATCGATAACCTTCACGACCGGTTCCGCGTGGTCCGAAATGAACAGCCGCCATGCGGTCACGTTATCATCGTCAGCGAATGCACCGCCGCCACCAAACGCGGCTGCGATGGCCACGACTGAGGCACCCAGGATCAAGCGTCTCATTCTTCTCTCCTTCTTTACGATATTACATTACGTATACAGGCCGCAGACCGGCCCATCTTCGTGGCGCTCAGCCGCCATTGATCGCAGTCGTGAGCGCGGTGGCGTTGTGGCGCATCAGATCGACATAGGTTGCGGCAGGACCGTCGGCTGGCGAAAGCGCATCGGAATAGAGCGTGCCGCCAAGGGCAAGACCGGCTTCCGAGGCGATCTGCTCTACGAGGCGCGCGTCAGAGATGTTCTCTGCGAAGACGGCCGCCGCCCGCTTCTCCCGGATCTCGCGAATGAGCGAGGCGACATCCGCCGCTGAGGCTTCGGATTCCGTTGACACACCCTGCGGAGCGAGGAAGGACACGCCGTAATCGCGCTCGAAATATCGGAAGGCGTTGTGGGCAACGACGGCCACACGCCGGTCTTCCGGAATGGCATCGACGGCCTGCCTGATCTCGTGGTCGAGGGCGGCCAGCTCATCGAGATAGGCCGCGGCGTTCGCCTGATACGCTGCACAACCTTCGGCATCTGCCGTGCAAAAGGCGGTGGCGACGTTCTCGACATAGACATTCGCGTTCTCGACCGACTGCCAAGCATGGGGATCGTTCGGTGCGGCGTGGAATACGGCCTCGCCGTTTACGTAGTGGTAGTGACCGCCATCTGGGTCATGAACGATATTCGCACCATCCGTCAGGGTCGCGATCGATGCCGTGGTGCCGCTTGCCTCGACAAGACGCTGCAGGAAACCTTCGAACAGCAGGCCGTTGACAAGCACGACGTCGGCACGCGCCAGCGCGATGGCATCGGCCGGTTTCGGTTCGTAGACATGGGCGTCGCTGTCAGGGCCGACCAGTGTCCTGAGTTCGATCCGATCGCCTCCGACAACGCGCGCGAAGTCGCCGATGATGGAAAACGTAGCGACCACGGAGAGTTTTTCCGTCTCGGCGTGAGCCGGTGGCGCGATGGCACAAAGTGCCAGAGCGAGGCTGGCCGCGATTCCTGTCAACTTCATCGTCGTCATTCCATTCTCTTTTCAGGCTGTGCGGTGCGCCAGGCGCGGCCGGCGCGTGAGCAGCACGCCCCGCGGGCTCACGATGACCGACACGAGATACGCCACGCCTGCCGACAGGATGATCGCCGGGCCGGAGGGCAGCGAAACATGATAGGAAAGGAGAAGCCCGCAAACCGATGACAGCATGCCGAGCGCGATGGCCAGCAGGCACATGATCTCGACCCTCTGGGTCCAGAAGCGGGCGGCGGCGCCAGGAAGGATCATCAACCCGACCGAAAGCAGGGTTCCGAGTGCCTGAAATCCTGCCACGAGGTTGATCACCACCAGCCCCAGAAAGATGAAATGCACCGGCGAACCGAGCCGCGACACCGAGCGCAGGAAGAGAGGATCGAGACATTCCGCCACAAGCGCCCGCCAGAAAACCGCAAGTGTGACCAGGGTCAGCGCCGAGACGAGTCCGATCAGCGTCAGCGCGTCATTGTTGAGCGCGAGCACCGTGCCGAACAGTACGTGCATTAGATCGACGCTCGAGCCGCGCAGTGAGACCATCAGCACGCCGAGCGACAGGGAGATCAGGTAGAAGGCGGCCATGGACGCGTCTTCCTTCTGGATCGTCAGGCGTGCAACCGCACCTGCGCCGAGCGCTACGACAACGCCGGCGATCAGCCCGCCAATGGTCATCGGCAAGATCTGCAGGCCATAGAGCAGAAAGCCGGCGGCGGCTCCCGGCAGGATCGCGTGCGCCATGGCGTCACCGGTGAGGCTCATGCGGCGCAGCATCAGGAAGACGCCCACGGGACAGGCGCCGATGGACAGCATCAGCGCGCCTGCCAATGCCCGCTGCATGAAGGCGAACTCCACAAAAGGCGCGATCACGGTGTCAAAGAGCCCAAGCATCAGGCCACGCCCCTCGCGCCATGGACATGGTCATGGCTGCGCAGGAGAGCCGGATGGTCATGGGCATGCGCCGCCCCGGTCGCGCACCAGGGCGCGTTCTCGTCCCAGGCCTCGTGGAACTGCCGCGCGCGCAGCAGGTTCTCCGCCGAGAGCGTCTGCCGAGCGTCGCCCCACGCGACAGGCTGGCGTGCGAGAAGCAGCGCCTCCGGGAAATGTTGCCGAACGAGATCGAGATCGTGCACCACGACCATGATCGTCCGCTGCTCACCATGCCACCGTTTGATGAGGTCGATCAGGTCGGCCACCGTCCTCGCGTCGATAGCGTTGAACGGCTCGTCGAGGAGGATCAGGTCGGCGTCCTGCACCAGCACCCGCGCGAACAGGGCACGTTGCAACTGTCCACCCGACAGCGTGTCGAGCGGCCGTTTTTCGAAGCCCTCCATTCCTACCGCCGAAAGCGCCTTTGCCACAGCTGCCCGATCTTCCGGGCGATAGCGACCGAGAAGACCATGCCTGGGCCAGAGGCCGAGAGAAACCAGATCAACGACGCGGGCCGGAAACGACCTGTCCAGCTCCGACTGCTGCGGCAGATAGGAAAGCGTAACGCCGGGAGTGACCTGGCAGGCGCCGGACATGGGCTTGAGGACGCCGACGATCCCCTTCATCAGGGTCGACTTGCCGGAGCCGTTGGCCCCGACCACCGCCGTAAGCGACCCCCTCGCCACCACCCCGTTCAAGTGATGGACCGCAGGGTGGCTGTTGTACCCCAGCGTCAGGTCTTCAAAGATTGCGCATGCAGGCATTTTTGGTCCGTCTCGTCGAAGCCACTCAGCTCGCTCTTGTCGTTCGACTATGTTATGTTAGAACATAGGTCAATGAAAAATGTTATAGTATAACTGGTGACCGCTGCCGTTTCCCCCAGCGGTCCCTTGCTCGACCTCTGCACAATGCGGCCACTTCAAGGCTGCCGCATCACCGGACGTTCACCGGAACTCTGCTGCCTGCTCTTTTGTTCGGATTAGAAGCAGGGCCGATGTCCAACAGCGGTTTGCAGCGGCCGGCATCCCCAAAACGAGGAGGCATGACCGATGACATTGGACAAATCGATTGCCAGCGTGGAGCCCTACAGGGGCGCCGCTCTGAATGGCGCAATCCGGCTGAGCGATAGGGCCTGAGCAGTTCCGACAACTTGGCATAATGGGCAGGCCGGCCAGGACTTGAAGATGGTGATCCTCCATGTCGACTGACAGCGTCTTTGCCGCTGCGATCGTGCTCGCATTGGCGTGGGGCTTGGTTGAACGCGGACGAAGGGCTCGTCAACGAAGGTCGTCCACTTCCCGCGGGCCGCGTTGCAGACACTCACGACCGCGCGGTCAGAGACGGCGCGGTCATTGGTTCCTCTGGGACCAGGGAATCGGATCGCCTTGCAGCCTCACACGATGATAGTACCTCGGCGAGTGACAGCCGTCATTGCCACGTCCCGGAGCTCTGTCAGATTGGCTGGGCCATCATGCCCATCATCTTGCCGCTGATCTCGCCGACATTGACCGGGGGGATTTTCCGCATCTGCGCGTCGCCGATGCGGATGGAATTCTCGACGATGAAATTCACCCGCTCGAAGCGACGCTCTCGATAGGTGCGGAAGGCCATCTCGGCATCGGCGGTCTTTTCCAGTTCCTGGGTCAGCACGATCGCATCCTCGATCGCCATGCCGGCACCCTGGCCCAGATGCGGCGTCGACGCATGCACCGCATCGCCGAGAAGGACGACACGCCCCTTGTGCCAGGGGCCGTCCAGGAACACGACTTCGAGCGGACGCCCCACCACGCCGGCATCATCGACCACCTGCTCTACAGCATCCCTGATCTGGGGTGCAGCCTTCACGGCCCGGCGACGCATCTGCTCGGCCGAGCCCTCGACGGCAAGGCGAAAACCGGGCTCTTCTTCCGACAGGATGAAGACATAGGTCATGCCCCGCGCAAGCGGCACGAGGCCGGCATTGCAGGGTCCGTGGAAGATCTGGAACTCGTCGGGCGAGACCTGGTGCGGCAGGTTGTAGCGCCACACCCATTGACCCGTGTAGCGCGGTTCAGGGGCATCCGGCATGATGAGCCGCCGGGTCTGGGAGAAGATGCCGTCGGCGCCGATCACGATGTCATAGCGGCCGGTGATTCCATCCGAGAAGGTGACGTCGACACCCTCGCCATCCTCGTCGAACCGCTCCGCCGTGACGCCGAGCCGCAGCTTGGCGCCAAGTTCGAGCGCGCGGCTGCCCAGCACCTTCTGGAAGTCCGATCGGCGTACGCCGGCGTTGGACGGGCAGTCGGGGCCGGCAAGGCGTGGGGTCTCGAAACTTGTCATGAGGCTTCCGTCCGGACCGAAAAGGGTCGTGCGGTCGAAGCCCTGAGCCTGTTCGAGATAGGCGTCGAGGAGGTCGAGAGAGGCCATGGCGCGGATCACGTTGAACTGCTGGGTGATTCCGACCCCGTAGATTCCCCACTCGGGATCCCGCTCGATCATGTCGACCGCGAACCCCTTGCGCCTGAGTGCGATTGCGACGGTGAGGCCGCCAATGCCGGCGCCGATCACCAGTACCTTGTCGAGCTTCATGATGTTCCTCCCTCGAAGGGCATTTAAGCGGCTGGCGCGTACTCTGGAAAATCAAGAAGCGGGATAGGAAACATTCGCGCAGTCAATACGTGACCGGGGTCGCGAGAGGATCGCCGTTGGCGCTCGGGCCGCGTCATCGCAGTCGGCGCATCACCCCCTTTCATGGTCCACGCGAATACATGGCATCATGCCTATCCATTCGACAAATGTATGGGTGACGGCTAGCGTCCAGCCGATGGGCCGGGAGGAGGCCTGCCGCGTCCAACCGGACTCGGCGGGCACACGGCCGAGAGCATGAGCGTCACAAGCGCCCGCGACGCGGCCAGCGCCCCGGGGGACGCGAGGAGGAGGTGGCCGCATGGCGCGCAGGATTGTCGATCTTTCCGTGGTACTGACAGCTGGGCTGAGGACGGACCCGCCTGGCCTGGAGCCGAAGATCACGCATGTTGGCCACGACAGCGGGGCACTCGAGTTCGAGCGCATGTTCGGCATTCCGGTCGCCAAGCAGCTCGAGGGCAAGGGTGCAGCGGTCGAGATCTGCGAACTCTCCACCCACAACGGCACGCATATGGACGCGCCGTGGCACTACCATCCCACGATGGATAACGGTAAGCCAGCGATGACGATCGATCAGGTGCCGCTTGACTGGTGCACGGGCCCTGGAGTCAAGCTGGACTTCCGGCACTTCTCGGACGGTTATGTCTGCACCGCCGCTGATGTCGAGGCGGAGCTTGCCCGCATCGGTCATGAGCTGAAGCCCGGAGACATCGTGCTGGTCAACACGCGGGCAGGATCGCGCTACGGTCAGGACGACTACGTCTCGGCCGGCTGCGGCATGGGCCGCGAGGCGACGCTTTGGCTAACGGCACGCGGCATGCGGGTGTGCGGGACGGATGCCTGGAGCTGGGACGCGCCGCTGATGGCGCAGATGAAGCGCATCGGCGAGACGGGCGACTACTCGCTGTTCTGGGAAGGCCACAAGGCCGGCGCCGAGACCGTCTACTGCCACATCGAAAAGCTCGGCAATCTCGAAGCCCTGCCACCAACAGGGTTCGAAGTGATGGCCTTTCCCGTGAAGGTCGACCGCGGCTCGGCGGGCTGGTGCCGGCCGGTAGCGATACTGAACGACTGAAGGCTTCGGGGAGGAAGACATGCGATTTGCGACACTGCCGAATGGCAGCCCCGACGGGCGGCTTCACCTGGTCTCGCGCGACAATGCGCGTGCCGTGCCGGCCCAGGCCGCAGGAACCCTGCAGCAGGCGCTCGACCGCTGGGTTGATGTCGTCGATGCGCTGGAGGAGGAATACGCCGCCCTCAACGCTTCGACGGTGCCAGGCGAACTCGCCTTCGATCCTTCCAGCGCCCTGGCGCCCTTGCCCCGCGCCTGGCAGTGGCTGGACGGCTCGGCCTATGACAGCCATGGCGCGCTGATGGCCAGGGTGTTCGGCATCGACGCCAAGGCCGGCAGCGACCGGCCCTTGATGTATCAGGGCGTCTCCGACCGCTTCCTCGCACCGACCGAAGACGTGCGTCTGCCCTCGGCCGAGGATGGCATCGATTTCGAAGGCGAGTTCGGAATCATCACCGACGTGGTGCCCATGGGGGCAAGCGCGGCGGAAGCCGCGTCCCATGTCCGTCTGGTCGTGCAGATCAACGACTGGAGCCTGCGCCGCATCGCGCCGATCGAGATGAAGACCGGTTTCGGCTGGCTGCAGTGCAAGCCACATTGCTCGATGGCGCCGGTTGCCGTCACGCCGGACGAACTCGGCGATGCATGGCGCGATTGCCAGGTAGCGCTGCCGCTCGCGGTCGACTGGAACGGCAAGCGCTTCGGCACCGCCAATGGCTATGCAATGTCGATCGGCTTCGACGGGCTGATCGCACACGCGGCCTATTCGCGGGATCTGGTCGCCGGAACGGTTGTCGGCTCGGGGACGGTATCCAACGAGAATTATCGCGAGGTGGGATCGTCCTGCATCGCAGAGCGCCGCGGCATCGAGATGCTTGACGCGGGCGGACCCAAGACGGATTTCATGGCTTTTGGTGATCGCGTGCGGATGGAAGCGCGCCTGGAAGACGGCTCGCCCCTCTTTGGGGCAATCGACCAGACCGTCCGTGAGGCCGGGACGTGAGCGCACCGCGAGAGGCCACGCAGCCTGGCGCTTCGTTCGAACGCATTCTGGCGACCGGCAGCAATGTCATCTCGGCATTGGCAGTCCTGGGCATGCTGACCGGCGCCATCGTCGTTGTGTCCGACGTCATGATGCGCTGGATGCTCAACGTTGCCGTGGTGGCGTTGAACGAGGTCATGGCTCAGGTCTTTGCGATGGCCATCGCCGCCACGCTGCCCGCAGGCGCGGCACGCCGCGTGAACCTGAAGGTCGATCTTCTGGGCCAGGCCATCAGTCCACGCATCGGGGGGAGGCTGAACATCCTGGGATCCGCCCTGCTTGCCCTGTTTTTCGCGCTGCTGGCCTGGCGCATCTGGACGCTAGGCCTGCGTTTTCACGGGCAGGACCGCGCAACCCTCATCCTGAACTGGCCGGTCGCACCCACCTATTTCTTCGTCGCGGCCGCCATGGCCCTGGCAGCCCTCGTCCAACTCGGCAACCTGGGCCTCGATCTGCTTCGGTCGGCTCCCGTCCAGGGCGGCGAGAAGACGACGCCGTTTGCGGGTGCCGTACTTCTTTTCCTGGCTGCAATGCTGATCGCCACGGGACTTTGGTACATCCTCGACTATGGCGGTCTCGTCGACTTCGCCACGGGAAACCCGGGCTGGTTCGTGGTGGTGGCCTTTCTTGTCCTTTGGCTCGGCGTTCTCGCGCAATTGCCGATCGCGGCCGTCACCGGTTTCATCGGTGTCTTCGGCACCATGCTCTTCATCGGCGGCGCGTCGGCGAGCAACGTGTTCGCCACGGACTCCATGGATTTCCTGATGAACCCGCAGGTGGCAACGCTGCCGCTGTTCCTGATGATGGGCAGCTTCGCCGTTGCCGCCGGCATCTCCACCGACATTTACCGCCTCGCCTATGCGGTTCTCGGACGTATTCGCGGCGGCCTCGCCTATGCCACCGTCGCGGGCTGTGCCGGTTTCGGCGCCGTCTCGGGCTCCTCGGTTGCGACGGCGGCGACTTTCGGACGCATCGCCCTGCCTGAGATGGATAAACGCGGCTATGCGCCGTCATTTGCGAGCGGCTCGGTTGCAGCGGGCGGGACTCTCGGCGCGCTGGTGCCGCCCTCAGGCGCCATCATCCTGTTCGCGCTTCTGACCGAAGAGTCAATCGCCACTCTGTTCATGGCGGCGGTCGTCCCGGCGCTCCTGGCGATACTTCTCTATTTTGCCGCCATTACGGTGGTGGTCCGGATGAATCCACAGGCAGCGCCGCCGCCGGACAAGGACATCGAGCCGATCCTGCCGGCGCTGATCCGCGCCGGGCCGGTAATCCTCCTGTTCACGCTGGTGATCGGCGGGCTCTATGGCGGCATCTTCACGGTGACGGAGAGTGCCGCGGTCGGCGCGGTCGGCGCCTTCCTGCTGGCCTTGTTCCGCGGCTCGCTTAACCGCGCACGCTTCCTTGCCGTGATGTCGGAAACGACGGCGACCACGGCGCTGATCTACGGCCTCATCTTCGGCGCGCTGATCTTTTCCTTCTTCGTCAATCTTGGCGAGGCACCGGATGTCGTGGCCCGCTGGATCGGCGACCTCGACATGTCGCCGCTCGTCATCCTCCTGTTCTTCATCCTCTTCTACCTGGTGCTCGGCGCGGTCATGGATTCCTTCGCAGTGATGGTCATCACCGTGCCAGTCGTCACGCCGATCATCGTCGACCTCGGCTTCGACATCTACTTCTGGGGGGTGTTGATGCTCATCATCGTCGAGCTCGGCCTGATCACGCCGCCCTTCGGCATCAACCTCTTCGTCATCAAGAGCCTGCAGCCCAAACTGCCGCTGGCGCAGATCATGCGCGGCGTCCTGCCCTTCATCGCTGCTGACGTGATCAAGATCACGATCCTGATCGCCTTCCCCGCACTCGTGCTCTGGCTGCCATCGACGATGCGGTGAGGAAGGAGCCGGACGGCGCGCTTGGGTTGCGGCTGGCCCGACTGTCTCACATCCTGAAGCCGGGGCTGTAGACGCCTTTGACCCAGACCCTCCCGTCGCGCAATTCGACATCGACAGGCGTCAGGCTCTGTCCGAGGCAGGGACCCAATGTGCAGCTCCCCGTGTCGATCTCGAAAAGGGCACCATGTGCGAAGCACATGATCTGCTGGCCGGAGGGATCGAGAAACTCGTCCTTCTTCCAGGCCATGCGCGCACGGTCATAATGGGGGCAGTGGTTGCGCCAGGCGTAGACGGCATCGCCCTTGCGCACGAGGAACATCGTGTCGCGTCCCTCTGCCAGCGGATCGAACCCGCGGGACTTGTTTTCAACGAGATCGTCGATCCGACAGAGTGGCTCTACGATCTCGCGCGGCTCGACCCGGCGCCGCGCCGTCGCGTTCATGGTCAGTCCTTCTTGCCGGGGGGAGGTCCACCCGGTGCCCATTTCTCGACATTCTCGAACAGGAAGAGCTGCGCGGCCTCGGCCGACATCGGCGTTTCGCGCTCGGTCCACTCGCCGTCATGCAGATCCATGTCGGCGTCATACTCGATATGGGTGCCAAGTGGCGAGTTGAAGTACCAGAACCAGTTGGACCCGAATTTGTGGCGGCCCGGTCCCCAGAAGCTCTCATAGCCCCTCTTGACCATGCGCGAACCGGCCAGCATCAGCTCGGTCGGGCCCTGCATGTGGAAGGCCAGATGCTCAAGGCCCTGCATGTAGGCCGGGGTCTGGATCATGAACAGAACGTGGTGGTCGTAGTTCGACTGCGGGCGCAGGAACGGACCGGTGTTGGTGAACTTGTCGGTGACGACGAATTTCAGCCGGTCGATGTAGAACTTCGTCATCCGGTCCATGTCGGGCACGAAATAGACGATGTGCGACAGGGTGCGCGGCCTTGCTTCCGCGTCCTGATTGGCGCCAATGACGTTCGGCCCTCGGCCGGGCTTAGCACCCGGGCTGTTGATCAGTTCGGCGGGAAGGTTCAGCGTCTTGCGGGTGGTGACGCGGAAGCCGCGCTCGAAGTCGAGGTCGTCTCGGCAGGACAGCGAACCGTCTGCTTCGCGAACCACCTCGCGGTCCTTGCCAAGCTCGGCGGCGATTTCGTCCAGCGTTTCCTGATCCTCGACGCCGTAGATCGTCTTGCGCAGCATGCTGGCGGTCGGCAGCGGCTTTGGCAAGGATGGATCGCTACGGCGGCGCAAGGTGACCCCTGTCCCGTCAAGGGCGTGATAGCTGCCGCCATCCTCGTTGCGGTCGACTTCCGTCAACCCATAATCCATGAGAAATGTGCGGCAGGCTTCGAGATCATCGACGCCAAAGATGAGTTCGTCGGGACCAATGATGCGCATCGGCTGTCTCCTGATCTGCTGTGGTCGGTCGGCGTGCCGCACTGGCCAAAGCCCTGCGTTCTGCCGCACGCTGCGGTGCGGCTGTTCGGCCGAAGGCTAAACGCCGTCTGGTGGCGGCCGGCACGTGGGGCGCACCGGCCGGTATCCTTACTGGCTGGCCGCTTCCAGCTCCTCGATGAACATCTCGACCAGTTCGGCTCCCCCCGGCACGCGCTGTGCGAAGCCTTCCTGGGTAGCCGGCCCAAGCCGCTCGCGGGCCGCCGCGATTTCTTCCTCAGTAGCACGCGTCACGGTGTGTCCCTCGGCGCTCTCGACCGCTGCGAGAGCCTCGGCCTCCCATCGGTCGACGAACTGGCCGAAGGCGCGGCTGCCTTCGCAACCCGAATGCCGCATGATTGCTTCCTGGGCCTCTGGCGAAAGCGTGTCCCACTTCTCCCGCATCATGAAGACCAGCCCAGCGGCGCCGCCGAGCGGGATCACGTAGTGATCGGTGGTCACCTCGTTCAGCCGGAATGCGGGGAAGGCGGTGAAGTTGATGATGGAGCCCTCGGCAGTTCCCCGCTGGAGCGCCTCGTACTTCTCGTGGATGCCGAAGGAAAGCGGCGCGCCGCCATAGGCACTGACGATGCCGGCCGACGCCGGGGTGGTGGTGATGACTTTCTGACCGGCCATGTCCTCGAGACTGGTGGCCGGTTTGCCATTCATGTGCAGGGATGCCTGCGGGAACTCCACCCACAAGAGCGGCACGATATCGCTGATCGCGGAATCAAAGGCGCCTTTTTCGTACATGCTGCAAACGGCAATGGTGCCCTGCTCGGAGCTATCGACGAGGAAGGGCAGGCTTGCAACCAGCACGGGACCGAACTTGCCCGGGTTGGTCACCGAAAGCCCCCAGGCGATCTGGATCACGTCGTCGACGGCCCGATCATAAAAATTGGTGTGGTTGGCGATGGCCGGGCCGTGCCGCAGATCGATCGTCACCGCGCCGTTCGCATCGGCGTTGATGCGCTCAGCCCAAGGGGTCAGAAAGCCCGTATTGATCGGATGCTGCTCCGGATTGGTCGTCCCGAAGACGAGGGTCTCCTGGGCCAGCGCATTGCCGGCGAAGACCAGCGCGCTGGATAACAGCAGCGCCTTGGCAAATGATTTCATCGAATTCCTCCCTGATGGCACGCCTAGCCCCTTCTCCGGCCAAGCTGTCAGCGCAACCTACACACCGGCAATGACTTCAGAAAACTCAATGATCGAATGCTTCGTATTGACTGCTTGAATATCAGACCCGTACCCATCATCCTGCGTATGAGGGGTCTGCTGCGACGCGGACCGGGACGGAGGAAGTTCGCATGCGCTTCAAACGACTGGATCTCAATCTCCTGGTCGCGCTTGACCTGATGCTTCGGCTCCGCTCGATTTCGCGCGCTGCCGAGCAGATGAACATGAGCCAATCGGCCATGAGCAATGCGCTTACAAGGCTGCGCCAGTATTTCGACGATCAGATTCTGGTGCAGGTTGGGCGGCGTCTCGAGCTTACGCCGCGGGCCGAGGCCATGCAGGACGCCGTGCGCGACATTCTGGTCCGGGTGGATGCCGCCATCTCTTCCGAATCGGAATTTGATCCCGTCCAATCGAATCGGCAATTCTCTGTCCTGCTGTCGGACTATACGATGCAAGTGCTCATGCCGTATGTCTTGAGCCTCGCCCATCAGGCGTCGCCGTCCATCCGCTTCCGCCTGCTGCCGCAGCAGACCTTTCCATATCTCGAGATCGACCGCGGCGAGGCCGATCTCCTGGTTGCGCCAAAAGTGTTCTCCTCGCCAGAGCATCCAAGTCTTCCGCTGTTCGAAGACGATTATTGCTGCGTGGTCTGGAAAGGCGGGCTTCACGCGGGCAAGCCGTTGACCGAACAGAGCTTCACGAAGTCCGGCCATGTGAGGATGGTGCCGAGCACCGGCGCTTTGTCGTTCGAAGACCAGTTCATGGAGCGGCGGGGCATCGCCCGGCGCATCGAGACAACGAGCTACAGCTTCACCTCTCTGCCCTATCTGGTCGTCGGCACAGACAGGATCGCCACCGTGCACGGCCTGATCGCTCGGCAGGCAAAGCAGCATCTGCCGATCGAGATTCATCCACTGCCCTTTCAATGGACGAAGCTGGACGAGGTGCTGCAATGGCATAGCCATCGCAGCCGCGACGCGGGGCTGGTGTGGCTGCGTGACATTTTCCAGCGGGCGGCAAAGCAGATGATGACTTCCCCGACGCATTGACCGCGTCAATGCCGCTTATCCGCAGTCTTGATTTTGCAAATCAGACCTCAGCGGATATGGCAGCAGAGGGAGGATAAATCATGCATACACAATCGGTGCTCGTTATCGGCGGTGGCATCGGCGGGCTGACGGCTGCCATCGCACTGAGCCGCAAGGGATACACCGTCGAGATCATCGAAAAGGACCCCGACTGGACCGTCTACGGCGTCGGCATCATCCAGCAATTCAACGTCGTACGCGCCATGGGCGAACTCGACCTGCTGGACGCCTACATGGCGGAGGCATTCGGCTTCGACAAGACCGAGATGTTTACTCCGACGGGCCAGAAGATCACGGAATTCCCGACCCCTCGGCTGGCCGGACCGCACTATCCCTCGAATGCAGGCATAAGGCGTACCGATCTGCAGCGTGTCCTGGCTACCAAGGCGAGCGAACTCGGTGTGAAGGTGCGGCTGGGGGTGATTGCCGAGCGCCTGAACGATGACGGTCGCGGTGTCGACGTCACCTTTTCCGACGCCAGCAACGTTCGCTACGACATCGTGGTAGGGGCCGACGGCGTCCATTCGCGCACCCGCGCCCAGATCCTGCCCGACGCTCCGAAGCCCCGCTACACAGGGCAATGGGTCTGGCGCTACAACTTCCCCCAGCCCGACGACATGCCCGGCATCCGAATATTCACCGGCTCCCATGGAGCGGGCCTGGTACCACTCGGCAAGGGGCAGATGTACATGTTCCTGCTCAGCGAGGAGCCCGAGGGCTTGCGGCTGGCCGTGGAAGGTTCTGCCGCTGCGATGCGCGCGCGCATGGCAGGCAACGCCCCCCAGATCGTCGCGCTCGCCGACCAGGTCACGGACGACAACTGCGTGGTGGGCCGTCCACTGGAGACGGTCTTCCTTGAAGGCCCCTGGCACAGCGACCGCGTCGTCCTGATCGGCGATGCTGTCCATGCCTCGACGCCCCACCTCGCACAGGGCGCGGGCATGGCGATCGAGGATGGGCTCGTGCTGGCAGACGAACTGGCAAGTGGATCAGAGCCCGAAGCGGCTTTCGAGGCCTTCCGCGCCAGGCGTTTCGACAGGACGCGCTTCATCGCCATGAACTCCGTGCGCATCGGCGATAGCCAGATGGGCAAGATCGAGCATGTCGACGTCGCTGCGCTGAACCGCGAGACGATCGGACTCATGGCACAGCCCATCTGAGAGCAATTGCGCAACCCCGCGCCCATCCCCAGGAGATTTTCAACCCATGGCCATGTTCAACTACTTCCCCAACTACGTCTGGAACCTCTCCATCTCGATCGCGATGGCCAGCGGCGGGGAACTCGGCGAGATCATGGACATGTGTCAGCCGCTTCTGGAAAAATCCCAGGCGGGGGAAGATGCCGGCACCGGCGAATTCCTTGCCGAATGGATGAAGGTCGCCGACAAGCTGATCGGTCTGGCCGCCGAGGATGTGGAGAAGGGCAGGCTGCTGTCGGCCGGCCCTAAGCTGCAGCGCGCCGCGCTTTATCTGCTCACCGCCGAACGCATGCAGGGGCAGGGCCATCCGGGCCGGGCCCAGACCTATGCCAAGGCACTGGACGCCTTCACCAGGGGCACGACCTACAGCCATGAGAATGTCGAGCGTTTCGAGATACCCTATCAGGGCAAGGTCATACCGGTGCTTTACACCCGCGCCCAAGGTGTGGAAGGGCCGGCGCCTGCGGTGGTTTATTTGAACGGTCTCGACAGCTGCAAGGAACTGCTGTTCTGGTCCCGCCTGCCGCAGGAACTTGCCCGCCGCGGCATCTCCACGCTCAGCGTCGACCAGCCGGGCACGGGTGAAACCCTGCGCCGCCAAGGCCTGCCCGCCACCTGGAAGTCCGAGGAGTGGGGCACGCCCGTCTATGAATGGCTGGCCGCGCGCGAGGATGTCGACGCGGAGCGCATCGGCGTCACCGGCATCTCGCTGGGCGGCTTCTACGCGCCGCGCGTCTGTGCCTTCGAGCCGCGTTTTGCCTCCGGTGCCGTGTGGGGTGCCAATCACAACTGGGCCGAGGTGCAGCAGCGGCGGCTGAGACGCGAGGGCGAAAACCCAGTTCCCCACTACTGGAAGCATGTCCAATGGGTCTTCGGCGCAAAGGACATGGACGACTTCCTGGAAAAGTCCTCGGGCATGCACCTCAACGGCGTGATGGAAAAGATCAAGGTGCCGTTCCTGGTGACCCATGGCGCGGCCGATCGCCAGATCAGCGTCGACTATGCGAATCAGAGCTATGACCAGCTCGTCAATTCGCCGCGCCGGGAACTGAAGATCTACACGACGCGCGAAGGCGGCGTAGAGCATGTCGGCGCCGACAATATGAGCTTTGGTCGCTCCTACATCGCCGACTGGTTTGCCGAGACACTGGGCGGCCGGCTCTCCTGAGATAGGTGCCAAAGCTCGGGGGGAGGGCCGATGCAAGCGCCTACATCAGCTCGGGTGAGCTCTCCTCCAATCCGCACCGAGACGGGCGTAGCAGATGGCAGTGGGAGGCCGCATGCCTTTGAATTCTCGCCAGTATTGGGAGAGAAAGCGGAGAGATTTCAAAAGGTTGAGGTGGTTGGCTGGGGAACCTGGATTCCCGGCCAGAAGAAGGACGCTTCCCGGCTAGATCTTTAAGATCGCTGGGAATTTCAGTCTGCCGAAGCGGTCTTGCCACATTTCGTGCATCACGTGTGTGCCCAGATCCGAGGGCGACGTCAAGAGCCCAGTCTGGCGCCGGAGTGCCTGTCCGGAGAGACCAATTGTTGCCATGTAGACCACACGAGAAATCATTTCTCTCTTCGCGGTGAAAACGTTGGCGCAGCGAGTTCATCTGCTGACTTGACGCAATGTACCCGCTAGCCTGTCGGCATGGTGGATGGCGACTGGCAGGATGAAGAGAACGACGCGATCGTCGCGGATTACTTTGCCATGCTCTCTGCTGAGCTCAATGGCCAGCCCTTCAGCAAGGCGGAACGCAATCGCGCATTGCAGCAAACCATCGGGCGCGGGCGAGGCTCGATCGAGTACAAGCACCAGAATATCAGCGCCGTCCTGAAGGGGCTCGGTGAAACTTGGATCACGGGCTACAAGCCCGCGTTCAACTATCAGCTCGCACTCGAGAAGGCGGTGGTGAGGTGGCTTGTGGACCATCCAGAATGGCAGCAGCGCATTCACCAATTTGAAGGCGGCGCAGGATTGGCAGAGAGTCATGCTCTTTGGGTCGGCTTGCCTCCAACCTTATCCAACGCGCCGCCTCCTGCCGAGCTCGAACAGGCATTGGCTGTGGCGCGTCGCTATAACGTCGCCGAGCGCGACGCACGAAATCGAGCGTTAGGTCGTTCGGGCGAGCGACTCGCGCTGGAGCACGAGCGCCGGAGCCTAAGGAGCGCTAAACGGAATGACCTTGCGGAGCAGGTTCGCTGGATTTCAGAAGAGGAGGGTGATGGCGCGGGTTTTGACATCGCGTCCTTCGAACCCAGCGGTAAGCCACGCCTGATCGAAGTGAAAACGACGAATGGTTGGGAACGGACGCCGTTCTATATTTCGGCCAACGAGCTTGAAGTAGCGGACCAACGGCGAGGTGAATGGCGCCTCTTGCGGCCTTGGAATTTTGCACGCGAACCAAGAGCGTTCGAACTTCACCCGCCACTTGCTGCTCATGTCTCACTAGTAGCTACATCTTTTCGAGCGGACTTCCATCCGTTGCAGTGACGACTACGGCCATATTTGCAGTTCGTCGGCCTTCTTTGCTCCCGGCGGTAGGCCCCCGCAGCGAAAAGGTCAGAAAAGTCGGTTCTGCGCCGACCGGGTCAGGACCCTCGGAAACTGGCGGAGAAGGGGATTCTCCGCTTCCATCGCCAGAAAACCAGCATTCCCGGTAAGCAGGAGCACCCGCCCGCCAAGTCATTGATACACTAGGCGACATGTATCTCAAGGGGTGTCGAGATCCGTGTCGGCTGCGGCCGCTGCAACGATCGGTAGCCGCCGGATGCCGTCCAGATGGCATCGTCTCCCTTACGCCGTGAGGGCATAAACCAGCATCAGGGCCAGCACCGCTACCGCGCCAATAATGCCAAGCTGGCCGCGCGCCCGCAGCCTGATCCCGAAGATCTTAAAATCGAACTGATCCATCAATGCCTCCTGCCTTTCATGAGGCATTGTCGCTTGATGGCGGCGAGTGTGGATAAAGGATGCTGATACATCCCGACAGGCCGCGAGCAGAGGACAGCTGGGTTGGTGGCCGGGCCAGTGCTTGGGCAGTGATGGGGGCGGTCTCGGCGCGCCTCTTGTGAGCGCTTGGAAAAGATTTCCCAATAGGGAAGGTTCGGTCCAACTACGGCGACTTTTGGGTCGGAGGGGCTGGGAGGTTCTATGCAGCTTCGCGGAAAATCTTCCCATCTGGCCTACGAGCTCCGGCAGCTTCGCGCCCTCCATTCAGCCATAACGGAAGCTCTTGTCACGGCCCGATAGCTGCCATTGCCTGCGGTGAAGACTTTCGATGCCCGTTGCCCGCTAGAAGGTCGGTGTGAGCGTTCGCAATCGTCGGAGGCTTGGGCATCAGATCACTCGTATACAGCGGTGTGGCCGCCCCCCACTCCCGCGTACGGTGCCTTCAGCGATTTGCGCGGATGCGTCACCGTCTCAAGTGAATGCACTGGCGACGGTGACGATCGCCTGATCGTCATCGAGTGGCGTGAAACAGGAGGGCCTCCTTGAAGCCGCCGAGTCGGCAGGGCTTTGGTACGATGCTCATCGAGCAGCGGATCAAGAGGACATATCGAGCCGATATAAGCGTTGATTATCGGCCCGAGGGACTTGTCTGTCGGATGACTTTGCTGAGGGCAGCAGTGGAAGCGACCCCCGATGCGCGGTGCTCCCGTCAAGCGAACTGATGTCCGGTCAGCGCCGACGCCAGCAATGGCTGACGACTACCACGTGTCAGGCGTAGACCAATAGTGGTGTCCGCCTGACTGCCCGCCCGGAGGCGGAGCTCAACTGATCGCGATCTTCTTCGCTCCGTTGGGGGCTTCCTTGGGCAAGTTCAGCGTCAGGATACCGTTTTCGTATTTCGCCTTGACCTTGCTTTCGGACACCGCTGCCGGAAGCGCGAAACTCCGCTGGATTGAACCATAATATCGTTCGGAGTGAACGATCCTCCCGTCTTCGGTGTCAGCGTCATGCTGCTTCACCTCGGCCTGGATCGACACCACATTCCCGTCAATGGTGACGTGGATGTCGTCCTTGTTGAGCCCGGGCATTTCTGCGTGAACTGTGAAGCTTTTCTCGTTGTTCTTCACATCGATCTTGATCTTTTCCGGTGCAATGAGCGGGTCGCCGTGCAGCGGCTTGATCGAATAGCCGTGAGGTAGGTCACGGAAGAACTCATCCAGAAAACGGTTACGGGCTACCAACGGGTTCATGTCAGATCTCCCTTTCTGCGGCCACGAGGGCCGACACGAGGATACCGTTTCAGATGCCCAGGGAGGCCGCTTTGACCTCAATCAGTCAGCTACGCTGACATTGTTCGGCAGACCGCCACGCGTTGAACCGGTGGTGGTCGGAACGAGGATCTCGCTCCCGGTTGCCGCTTGGGGGTGATGAGTTGCGTCCCCTCCTGTCAGACTGCTCGAATGGCCTCGGCCAGCATGTCGCGTACTTCGCCCGCCACGGCGATAAGACGTTCGTTCTTGATGCCGGCCATGGATGCCTGTGGGTCGACCGCGCTGATCTCGATGCCGCCGTCCACCTCCCGGAGGATCACGTTGCACGGCAGCATCGCGCCGACCTTGGGTTCGATCTCGATTGCCTTGTAGGCCATCTGGGGATTGCAAGCGCCGAGGATCAGGTATCCGGGCATATCGGCGTCGATCTTCTTCTTCATCGTGGCCTTCACGTCGATTTCCGTCAGCACGCCAAAGCCGTGCTTGCCAAGTGCTTCGCGCGTGCGCTGGTCGACCTCGTGGAAGGAGGCTCCCGTAATCGTGCGATCTATCGTGTAGCTCATGACGTTTCCTTTCCGGTGTTTGACAATGCAGCAGGGGCCCGCCGCCTGCTTCCCTCGCCAGAAAGCAGCCTACACGGAAAGATGTTCCATTGTCGGGTCCGGAATGACCACGATCCCGCTGCCGTCGCGAAAATTCCTAAGTGTCGGTATCAAAACGAACGTTGCAATTTCAAGGCCTTGCGAGGCGACGCGTGAGCAGGCGGATGTGGGCGATGTAGACCCAGGCTTCTGCCGATGCGATGGTTCGTTCGAAGTCCTTGGCCAGTCTCCGGCATCTGCCGAGCCATGCGAATGTTCTCTCCACCACCCATCTGCGGGGTAGCACCTCGAAGCCTTTGATGGCGTCCGTACGCTTGATGATCTCCAGTGTGAACTTGCCGACCTTCTGCATTGCTCCTTTCAGCTTCGGTCCCGCATAGCCGCCATCGGCGAAGACATGGCGCAACCACGGCCAGCGTTTGAGGATCGTTTTCAGGAAGTCCGGCGCGCCGTCACGGTCCTGGACATCGGCGGCATGGACGACGAGACCCACCAGCAGGCCGAGCGTGTCGACAACGATATGGCGCTTGCGGCCCTTGACCTTCTTGCCCGCGTCAAAGCCACGAATTCCGCCGCTTTCGGTGGTCTTGCCCGATTGGCTATCGATAACGCCGGCAGTGGGGCTGGCCTCTCTGCCCTCCCTTTCACGCGCCGCCATCACGAGCGTGTTGCTGATCGTGCGCAGCAGGCCATCTTCGCGCCAGCGGTAGAAGTATTTCTGAACCGTGGAGAAAGGCGGAAAGTCTTTCGGCAGGAGCCGCCATGCGCCACCCGAAGACGCCATATACAGAAGAGCGTTCACAATCTCGCGCAGGTCCGTCTTGCGCGGCCGACCGATGCGGTTCAATGCCGGCATCATCGGTTGGTCCAGCGCCCATTCCTCATCGGTCAAGTCGCTTGCATAGCGCGGGCACCGCCGCTCAAAGTGTGGGCGAGTGATTTCGGTCCAGGGCATCATGATCTCCGTCGAATCTTGGCAATCCGACAGAATCATAACCCACTGAAATCACTCACCCCATTTTGGAACGGACACTAAGTGGCAGGCAAAAGCCCATGTGGATGGTAGTCCCCCTAAGCGCCACTCTCTTACAACCACAGCAGCGTTGTGAATGGATTGGTAATGCCTCCTTTATGGTAGATTATAGGTCTGTGACGTGCATCGGTTGACTTGCGTCAAGGAAGCTTTTCCGAATGCCCCTCGATGCCGTACCTGCCACGCAATGAGATGACTGGAACATGACAGATTGGAGATCATGGCGATGCAGTTCGAGATCGTGAACACCACCGCGCAGCCCTTGCTCTACGTCACACGCACCTCAAGCATGGATTCGGATGAGATCGCCGCTGTGATGGGCGAAGCCTTTGCGGCAATCGGGGCCTTCATCGCGCGAAGCGGGATCGCACCTGTCGGCCCGCCGCTGGCCCTCTACCGCGACTGGGACGGAGAGACGATGAAGGTCGACGTCGGCTTTCCTGTCACGCTTGAGGCCGCGGTCAGCCCCGAGCCGGATATCCATTCGGGCCATACGCCTGCGGGCAAGGCTTTGAAGGCCATGCATCGTGGCTCCTATATGAACCTGCGCAAGACCTATGGAGCCATGGAAGCCTACATCAAGCAGGAAGGCCTCGCGACCAGGGACATCGCCTGGGAGGTTTATGTGAACGATCCGGACACCGCACCGGAGGAAGACCTTCTGACCGAGATCTACATGCCGCTCGCTTAGTATTGGCGAGCGGCTGTTCGTTCGGCTCGTTGACCGGAGGTCGCCATGTCGCGGAGCATTGTCATCGTGGGCGGGGGAATCGCCGGCTTGTGCGCCGGCGTCTATGCGCAGGCCTGCGGCTATCAGGCCCAGGTGATCGAACAGCACTCCGTGGCGGGCGGTCTCGCGACCAGTTGGAAGCGCGACGACTACACCTTCGAGAACTGCCTGCAGTGGCTGGTCGGCTCCAGGGCCGGGGGCGCGCTGCATGCGCAATGGCGGGAGGTGCTCGACATCGACAGGCTGGAATTCATCGATCACGAGGAATTCTCCCGGCTGGAGCAGGAGAATGGCGAAACGCTCAGCATCTACACGAACGTTGATCGGCTTGAGGCCGAGCTCCTCGCGAAGGCGCCACAGGATCGCGAAGAGATCCTCCAGCTCACCGCGGCTATCCGCCGCTTCACGGGCTTCCCGATGCCCGACCTCACAGCGGCGTGGCTGCGGCGCGCCATGGCCTTCTTGCGCCTTGCCCCCCCGGTTGCCGCTCATGCGGCGCTGGGCAGGCATTTCCGGCGCCGCGTACGGCGCGCACTTCAAGCATGATCTCCTGCGGCGCTTCTTTTCAGACGGAGCGATGGGCCAGATGTCGGCGATCGCGTTGCTGTTCACGCTCGCGTGGATGAACGATCGCAATGCCGGCTACCCGGTCGGTGGTTCGAAGGCGATCATCGACGGCATCGTGGAGAGGTTTTTGGCGCTTGGCGGACACCTGCGCCTCAGCGCGAAGGTCGAAGAGATTCTCATCGCGAACGGGGCGGCGGTCGGCGTGCGCATGGCAGACGGCGACACGATCATGGCCGATTGGGTCGCCTCCGGCGCCGACGGTCACGCCACGATCCACGAACTGCTTGGAGGAAGGTTCAGGGACCAGGCGTTGGACGACCGTTTTGCGAAGGCACAGAGCTTTCCGTCCTATGTCCAGGTTTCACTTGGCGTCGCGCAGGACCTTGCGGACCAGCCGGGCTTCGTGTCGCGTGTCGTCGATGCACCGCTGGAACTCGATCCGGGGACGACGCTCGACACCATCGGCATTCGTTTCTTCAATTTCGATCCGACCTTCGCCCCGCCGGGAAAGACCGCGGTCACCTGCTTTCTGCTGACCTACAATTTCGCCTACTGGATCGATTTGCGGCGCGACAACCCACCACGATACGCAGCCGAAAAGCAGCGGGTGGCCGATGCGGTCATTGACGTCCTGGAACGCCGGCTGCCCGGCATCCGCAACCGGATCGACACAACCGACATCGCCACCCCGGCAAGCGTCGTCCGTTTCATCGGCAACTGGAAAGGCAGCATGGAGGGCTGGATCATGACGCCGGCAGCCGTGTTTGAACCGATGCGCCAGAAACTGCCTGGCCTCGGTCGTTTTCTCATGGTCGGCCAGTGGGTCCGCCCTGGCGGCGGCTTGCCGACGGGGCTGATGACCGCTCGCGCCGCGGTCCAGGCGATCTGTCATCAAGATGGTTTGACGTTCCAGCCGCCAGAAGCCGTCGGAAGGTCGCGGGCGGGAGCATCCCACGCCGCGTCTTGGAAGCTTGGTGACAGGCCACGTTAAGTCTTGCCTGCGAAGGTCTTCAGCTGGTCAAGGCGCGAGCCCCGCGGCGCGCAGGCGCGCCGTAGCCCATTCAGCAATCTGGCCGGCGGTCATGGCGCCGGACATGCGCGCGGCCTCCCTGCCACCGGAATAGAGCAGCAGCGTGGGAATGCCCCGGATCCCGAGCCTGCTGGCGAGCGCCTGCTCGGCTTCCGAATTGAGCTTGATGAGCCGTATGCCCGGCTCGAGCTGCCGGGCCGCCGCCTCGAAGGCAGGCGCCATCATCCTGCAGGGACCGCACCATGGTGCCCAGACATCGACCAGGACTGGGATCGAGGCGCGCGCGATGTGGCGGTCGAACAGCTTTGCATCGACATCACGTGGGTGGCCATCGAAGAGAGACTTGGCGCAGACCCCGCATTTGGCCGCCATTGGGTCTCGCCCCCCAGGAACGCGGTTCACACCGCCGCAGTCGGGACAGACGATCATTTGGTCTTCGGTCACGGGGCGAGGCTCTCTATGTAGTCGACCAGATCGTCAATCTGGGCAGGGGTCGGCTCGAAATCCGGCATCTCGGGATGGCGCAGGAAGAGGTCGCCGGCCATGTCCTGGCGCAACACCTCGACGTCGGGACGCATCGCCAGGTCGCGAAAGGGCGGCGCGCGCTCATCAAGGCTTTCGTCGTGAAGGGCAAGAGCATGGCAGCCGTAACAATTGGCCTCGGCCAGCCTGCGGCCGCGAAACTCGCTCTCGCGGTCTGCGGCTTCGGCCTGGGCAACGAGCAGAAAAGCTGCAGTTGCGGCGAGGATGACGGGCAGGCGCATCTCATTCTTTCCTTTCCCGAATCCGTTTCGCGTGTTCGCGGGCAAACGCAAGCAAAGTCCCCTGCACCTCGCCATCGTCGAGCTGGAGAAAGCTGCGATAGTGTAGGCTGAGCGCGCGGAAGTTCAAAGGTTGGCTGAGGCATACAAGGCGGTCGGCCTCGGCTCTTAAGTCTTCGATCGTATCGGGTGGTGCCACGGGCAGGGCGACAACGATTTCGCGTGGGCCTCGATGGCGGAGTGCGCGCAATGCCGCCTTCATCGTAGCGCCTGTCGCGGCGCCGTCATCGACAATGATGACGGATTTTCCGCGTACGGAAAGCGGGCGCCGGGAGCCCCGATAGGCCTCGCGTCGGCGGGCGAGTTCCGGGCGCTCGCGCTTGATCAACTGCGCGACCTCGGCCTCGTCGAGGCCGTAGGCTTCGACGATGGAGCGGTTGAGTACCACGTCCGGCGGATCGCCGTCGATGATTGCCGCAACCGCCAGTTCGGGGTTTCCTGGCGCGCCAACCTTGCGCACGATCAGTAGGTCAAGCGGGGCCGACAATGCTTCGGCAACTGCCGCGCCGACGGGAACACCGCCGCGCGGAAGCGCCAGCACGACCGGGTCGGCAAGTTCGAGCCTGGCTATCTCCGCTGCCAGAATCTGCCCCGCCTCTGTCCGGTCGCGGAAGATCATATCGTGTCCGGCAGATGCTGCGGGTGCTTGTTCACGGATTGGAGGACCTGACTGCTGGTTGTGCCCGGATCGGGTTTCTCGACATAACTGAGATAGGCTTGGATGCGTGCAAAACACTTTCTCTTTGCAATCGACTGCCGCGGGCCGGTTCGGGCTGCAGCTCTTGAAGCACAGGTTCCTGACCCGCGCCGCCCGTTGAGCGACCTTGAGGTTAGCCGGCCAAGGTGGATTGAGATAGGGTATCGACCCGCAGCCGCTGCACCGATTTGTTTTTGCCGAACTCCGCGCCGTGATGCTCCGTTGTTGACTTCGGCGTCTCGGCCCGGTCGCGGACTGCGAACCCTTGAGCCCTCGCCGAAAGTGCCGCCAACCGGTCCGCCATCATCGCAGCGAATGACATTTCAATCTTCGAATCCTTGATTTGCATCAAGCCGACACGTCGCCGTTATGGACGAGCAAGGTACCCGGACCTCGAGCACCTTAGGAAGATTTTTCACGTCATCGCCGCAAGCCGTTTTCCCGATGCGGGATCAAAGAGTTTCGCCCGCTCCAAATCCACTTCGAATCGGTACATGCTACCAACCGGAGCCTTGTCTTCAGGATGGACGCGGGCGATCGCCTCGATGCCGCCCAGGGTGAAGATAATGAGCGTGTCCGGGCCCGTGGGCTCGACCACATCGATCCTGCGTTCGAAGGCGAAGGTCTGCCGGCCGCCGCGCTGCTCGCCCTCCTTGACGATGGATTCGGGACGCAGGCCGAGGATGAGATCGCCACCGAGATGCTTTTCCGCCCTGGCGACCAGTTCCCTCGGCAGGGGAAACAGGACCGTCCCCTCCTCATCCGTGACGTCGAGCTTCAGCCCGTCGGCCTGCACGACCTTGCCCTTGACGAGCGCCATGGCCGGCGAGCCGATGAAGCTGGCGACGAAGAGATCGACCGGGCGCTCGTAGATCTCTTCCGGCGGCGCGATCTGGCGGATGGTGCCGGCATCCATCACGGCGATGCGCGTGGCCAGCGACATGGCTTCGACCTGGTCATGGGTGACGTAGATGGTCGTCTTGCCGAGCCGCTGGTGCAGCTTCTTGATTTCCGTGCGCATCTCCACCCGGAGCTTAGCGTCCAGATTGGACAGAGGTTCGTCGAATAGGAAAACTTCCGGGTCACGCACGAGCGCGCGGCCCATGGCGACGCGCTGGCGCTGTCCGCCAGACAACTGGCCCGGCTTGCGGTCGAGCAGCATCTCGATATGCAAGAGGTCGGTGACGTCCTTCAGCGCCTTCTGGCGCTCCACCTTTGGTACCCTGCGGGTGACCATGCCGAAGGTGATGTTGTCCTCCACGGATTTCGTCGGATAGAGCGCGTAGGATTGGAAGACCATGGCGATATCGCGGTCCTTGGGCGCGATGTCGTTGACCTTGCGCTCACCTATATGGACATTGCCATCCGATAGAGTTTCCAGCCCCGAAACCAGGTTGAGCAGGGTCGACTTGCCGCAGCCCGAGGGCCCCACGAGCACGACAAATTCGCCGTCCTCGATCTCCATGTCTATGCCCTTGATCACCTCGTTCGAACCGAAGCGCTTCCAGACACTATCGAGGCGAACCTTGCCCATGGATCAACCTTTCACGGCTCCGGCCGAAAGGCCGCGTATGAAGTATTTGCCGGCGAAAACGTAGACGATCAACGTCGGCACGGCGGCGATGATCGCGGCGGCCATGTCGACATTGTATTCCTTTACGCCAGTGGAGGAGGCGACGAGATTGTTGAGCGCGACGGTGACCGGGTTCGAGTCGCCGACGGTGAAGGCGACCCCGAAGAGGAAGTCGTTCCAGATCTGGGTGAACTGCCAGATCACGGTGACCACGATCGCCGGCGGCGCCATCGGCAGCATTAGGCGGAAGAAGATGCCGAAGAAGCCGGCCCCGTCCATCTTGGCCGCCTGCACGATGCCGTCTGACACGCCGATGAAGAAGTTGCGGAAGAACAGCGTCGTGAAGGCCAGACCGTAGATTGTGTGGACCAGAACGAGACCGGGCACGGTGCCGGCCATGCCGAGGATGCCGAGCGTGCGCGCCATGGGCAGGAGCACCACCTGGAAGGGAATGAAGGCGCCGAACAGCATCAGCCCGAAGATCAGGTCGGAGCCCCGGAAGCGCCATTTGGTCAGTGCGTAGCCGTTGATCGCGCCAAGGAAGGTCGAGATGATGACCGCCGGAATGACCATGGCCATGGAGTTCCAGACATAGGGCTTCAGCCCCTCGCAGCGCACGCCGACGCACGCCGAATCCCAGGCGCGCAGCGCCGGCTCCAGCGTCGGCTCCTGCGGCAAGCTGATCAGCGTGCCGGTCCTGATCTCCTCCAGCGGCTTCAGCGCGGTCGCGATCATGACGAAGAGCGGCATGAGATAGTAGAGCGCGAACAGCCCTAGGATTGTGAACAGCAGGAGCCGCAGAAGGGTGTTCAGCGGGCTCTTGGGGCGGATGATGCCGTGGACCTGGCGGGCGGTCATTTCCGGCTCGCCCTCAGTTCGGAGTAGAGATAGGGGACCACGACCGCCATGATCGTGACCAGCATCATCACGGCACTTGCCGCTGCGAGCCCGAGTTCGCTGCGCTGGAAGGCATAGGCATACATGAAGGTCGCGGGCAGGTCCGTGGCGATGCCCGGCCCGCCGGCCGTCAGCGCGATCACGAGGTCGAAACTCTTGATGGCCAGATGGGCGAGCACGATGATGGCCGACAGGAAAACCGGCCTCAGCATCGGCAGGATGATGCCGACATAGGTTCGGAAGGGACCGGCGCCGTCCATGGCCGCGGCCTTGACGATCTCGTCGTCGACCGAGCGCAGGCCGGCCAGGAACAGGGCCATGACATAGCCCGAGGACTGCCAGACGCCGGCGATCACCACGGTGTAGATGGCCATCTCGCGGTTGACGAGCCAGTCGAACTGGAAATTGGTGAAGCCGAGATCGATCATCACGCGCTCAAGGCCGAGCGTGGGATTGAGGATCCACTTCCAGGCCGTGCCGGTAACGATGAAGGAGAGCGCCATTGGGTACAGATAGATGGTCCTGAGCGCGCCTTCCGCGCGGATGCGCTGGTCGAGCAGGATCGCCAGGAAGATGCCGATGACGAGGCAGCCGATCATGAACAGGCCGCCGAATATCAACAGGTTCTCAAGTGCGACGTACCAGCGCGGCGTGTTCCACAGCCGCACATATTGCACGAACCCCGCCCATTCGTAGCGCGGCAGGATGCCCGAGCGGGTGAAGGAGATGTAGACAGTCCAGGCGATGAAGCCGTAGACGAAGAACAGGCTGGCGGCAAAGGACGGCGCGACGACGACCTTGGGCAGCCAAATGTCGGCGCGTCGCAGAAATGCCAGCGCTTTGCTCGCTTGACCGGACATGGATGTCCTCCCCCACACGACGATCGAACCGGGCCGCGTCTTGCGCGGCCCGGTCGTGGCAGGCACCGTTGGCTACATCGCCCGCTCGATGGCGGCGACCAGACGGTCGACGGCTTCCTGCGAGCTCATGTCGCTGTTGAAGTGCTCGGTCACGACATCAAGGAATTCGCCGCGCACGGAGCGCGACACCGCCATCTCGTGCGCCATCGAGGGCACCAGCGTGTCGGCCGCGATGGCTGCGGTCAGATCGTCATGCGAGCGCTGCGCGCAGATGTCGAAAGCGTCGAGGGAGACATCGACGCGGGCCGGAATGGATCCCTTGGCCAGGTTGAAGGTCTCCTGGAACTCCGGCGACATGATCAAGCTCGCCAGAACCTTCTGGCCCTCGATCCGATCTTCGCCGGTTACTTTGAACATCACGAAGGAATCGGTGTTCAGGATGAAGGCGTTGCCCGGCGCCGGCGCGCACAGGAAGTCCTCGCCCGGAACCTTGCCTCCGGCCAGGAACTCGCCCTTGGCCCAGTCACCCATGATCTGGAAGGCGGCCTCGCCATTCATCACCATGGACGTGGCAAGGTTCCAGTCGCGGCCTGAGAACCCGGGATCGACGTAGCCGCGCATCTTGCGCATCTGGTCGAACACCTCGATCATCGTGTCGCTGTTGAGCGCATCCATGTCTAGCTCGACGAGTGCCGAGCGGAAGAAGTCGGCACCGCCCAGACCGAGCGCGACGACCTCGAATACGGTCGCGTCCTGCCAGGGCTGGCCGCCATGGGCGAGCGGCGTGATGCCGGCTTCCATCAGTTTCTCGGCGGTTGTGTTGAATTCCTCCCAACTGGTCGGGACCTCGGCGTCAACCTGTGCCAGCAGTTCCGGATTCGCCCAGATCCAGTCGACGCGGTGGATGTTGACTGGCGCGGCGACGTATTTGCCGTCATATTTCATGATCTCGGCCAACGCCGGGGGCAGGACGTCATCCCAGCCTTCGGCCAACGCGACATCCTCGACGTCGGCGACTGCGCCCTCAACGGCCCATTCCTGGATGCCAGGACCCTTGAGCTGGACGGCAGTCGGCGGATTGCCGGCCACGACGCGGGCGCGAAGTGCGGTCATGGCCGCATCGCCACCGCCGCCGGCGATCGGCGAATCGATCCAGGTGCCGCCCTGATCCTCGAATGATTGCTTCAGTTCGCCGACGGCCCTTGCTTCGCCGCCGGAGGTCCACCAGTGCAGCACCTCGACGGTACCGCCGGCATGGACATGCGATGTGCCCGCCAGCATCATGGCGACGCCGACCGACCACATAAAGCCTCTTGCAACACGCATCGTTGGTCTCCTTCCCAAGACAGACCCGGCCTCGAGGGCCGACCCAAGGGCACCGTTTCAGATGCCCAGGAAGGCCGCCTTGACCTCAATCAGTCAGGCAAGCTGACGTAGTTCGGTGGTCGGCTGCGAGAGGATGGCTGCCCGGCATTGCGCGCTGTCCTCACGACCTTTCGGCCACATACGCCGCGATCCCGTCCATGGTGAACAGCCGCGGATAGTGCTCTTCCGGAATGGCAAGCCCGGTCCGCTTGGCCAGCCCGATGATGAAGTTGAGGAAGTCCATGGAATCGATGTCGAGTTCCTCGCGAATGTCGCGGTCGCCGGGCAGCGCCGCGGGATCGGTCTCCGGCGCAATGTCGGACAGAAGCTCGGCGGCAAGCGTCCTGATTTCGGCGTCGGTCATAGCGTGTCGGGCTCCTGCAGATAGTGGTCGATCGCGGACAGGAAGAGGCCGCCGGCATGGCCGTCGCTGGCGCGATGGTCGGCGGCGAGCGAGGCGGTCAGAAGCGGCCGCGCGGCGATCTCGCCATCGACCACCCATGGCCGCTGGATGACCCGCCCAAAGCCCAGAATGGCGACCTGCGGCGGATAGATGACGCCGAGCACAAACTCCGCGCCGCGGTCGCCGAGGCTGGTCACGGTGAAGGTCGGATCCATCATCTCCGAGCCCTTGATGCCGCCAGCGCGGGCACGGCCGACAAGGTCGCGCAGGGCCTCCATCAAGCTGGCGAGAGAAAGCGTGTCGATGTCGCGAATGGCGGGCGCGATCAGCCCGCCGCCGCGCAGCGCAATCGCCCAGCCGACATGGAAGCCGTCGGCCTGCCGGAAGCGGCCTTCCTCCCAGAAACCGTTGAATTGCGGCTGGTCGCGCAGTGCCAGCGCGGTCGCCTTGAGCAGCAGGACGGCAGGCAGCAGGCGCTCCTCGGGTCCACGCTCCCTGTTGTAGGCCTCCAGCCAGCCAAGCGACGTGGTCATGTCGATGGTGCTGGACAGGTAATAATGCGGGATCTCGCGCTTCGATTTCGACATCGCCGCCGCGATCGCCTGTCGCATCTGGTCGGGATCGAAACCCGCGCGTCGTTTCCCAAGTGCCGGGTCAGGGGAGGGTGCCTTGGCCGGAGCTCCCTTGCTGGCTGCAAGCTCGACATCGGCCAGCGAGACCGAGCCGTCGATGCCGGTACCTTCGAGCGTTTCGGGATCGATGCGGAGTTCGCCCGCGCGTCGTCTGGCGACGGGGCTCACCTTTGCGCGTCCAGCCGGCGAAGGCCGGGGCGAGGGCGGCGCCTTGGAAGGTTCGGGTTCGCGCGGAGTCGGCTTTTCGGTAGGGGGGCTCGTTGCTTCGTCAGGGCTCGGCGCTTCCAGTGGGGCCATCTTCTCCACTGGCGGCGGAGCGGGCTCGGCCTCCGGTGGAGCCGTCTTGGGCTCTGGTGTCGCCTCGGTGGGTTTTTCCGGGACGGCCGGCTTCTCGCCCGGTGCCGTAATGCGGGCCAGCAGCGCCCCGACCGGAAGCTCCTCGCCCTCCTTGGCGCACAGTTCGGTAATCGTGCCTTCCTGAAAGACATCGATCTCGAAGGCGCCCTTGTGCGTTTCGACGACGGCGATCACGTCGCCTTTCTTGACGGTGCTGCCTGGCTTGACGAGCCACTCGACAATCTTGCCGCTCTCCATGTCGGCACCCAGCGAAGGCATAAAATAATCGCTCATTTCTCCCTCGCCAGGCTGCGCGCCGCTTCGACGATCTGCCCGACCTGCGGCAGGGCCGCTTCTTCCATATGGGCCGCATAGGGGACTGGCACCTCGCGGCTGCAAACGCGCCGGATCGGCGCGTCGAGTTCGAAGAACAGATCCTCCGAAAGGCGCGCGGCGATCTCGGCCGAGATCGAGCCGCTCTTCCAGCCCTCGTCGACGATGACGCAGCGCCGCGTACGCGTCACGCTGCCGAATATGGTCTCGTTGTCCAGCGGACGCAGCACCCGCAGGTCAACCACCTCGGCCTCGATTCCCTCTTCCGCTAGCATCTCGGCCGCTTCGAGCGATTTGGGCAGGCTGTTGCCATAGGTCAGTATGCTCACATCGCATCCCGGCCGGCGCACCTTCGCCTTCTCGATGTCGACTGCTTCGACCTCCGGGTCCAGCTCGCCTTCGGCATTGTAGAGAACGATGTGCTCGAAGATCAGCACCGGGTTGGGGTCGGCCAATGCGGCCTTCAGCATGAAGCGGGCGTCCTCGATCGTGCCCGGGACCAGCACCTTGAGGCCCGGAATGTGGGCGAACCAGCCTTCTAGGCTGTGCGAGTGCTGGGCGGCGAGCTGCCTTCCCCCGCCCGTCGCCATGCGGATGACCACCGGCACAGCAATCTGGCCGCCCGACATGTGCGGAATGGTGGCGGCGTTGTTCATGATCTGGTCGAGCGCCAAGAGGCTGAAATTGCAGGTCATGATCTCGACGATCGGCCTCATGCCCACCATCGCCGCGCCGATGCCGGCGCCGACGAAGGCGGCCTCGGCAAGCGGCGTGTCTTTGATGCGGCCGGGGCCGAATTCCTGCAGCAGGCCCTTGGAAACCGCGTAACAGCCGCCATAGAGGCCGACATCCTCACCCATCAGGAAGGTGCGGGGGTCGTCGATCAGCGCATGGCGTATCGCCTGGCGGCAGGCTTCGCGATAGGTCATCCGGTTGGTGCCGGGCGTGCCCGTCTGTTCGTTCATTCCGGCACCTCGTCCATCAGCACGAACTTCTCCAGGTCCGCGACATCCTCCCACGTCCCGTTCTCGGCGAAGGCGACCGCCTCGTCGATCTCGGCTTCCACTTCGGCTTCGATCGCGCCAAGCTCCTCGGGCGAGATCATGTGGTTTTCCTGCAACCACTTCAGCGTGCGTGGGATGGGATCGCGCTCCTTCCACAGTTCAATCTCTTCCCGCGTGCGGTAGAGCTGCGCATCGAACATGGAATGCGGACGGAACCGGTAGGTGCGGCACTCGAGGAAATAAGGTCCGCTGCCGGCGCGGATTGATTCTGCCGCGCGCCTCGCGGCGGCCTCCACGGCGACGGGGTTCATGCCGTCCACCGACTCGCCTGGCATGCGGTAGGCGGCGGCCTTGCGCGAGATCTCGGTCTCGGCCTCGGCCAGCTCAAGCGGCATGCCCATGGCGTAGAGATTGTTCTCGCACACGAACAGAACCGGCAGTTCCCACAACTGGGCGAGGTTCATGCTCTCGTGGAACTCGCCTTCGCCGGCCGCGCCCTCGCCGAAGAAGCAGGCGGCAAGCCCGCCGGTCTCCAGCTCCTTGTCGGCCATGGCGATACCGATGGCCAGCGGCAGCCCGCCGCCGACGATGGCGTTGCCGCCGAAGAAGCGCCCCTTGCGGTCGAAGAAATGCATGGAGCCGCCGCGCCCGCGCGCGCAGCCCTCGACCTTGCCGTACATCTCCGCCATCAGCGGCCCCATCGGCAGGCCCCTTGCCAGCGCATGTCCATGGTCGCGATAGGTGGCCACGACCGAGTCGCGATCTTCCAGCACCTCCATGATGCCGACCGCGACAGCCTCCTCTCCGTCATAGAGATGGAGGAAACCGCGGATCTTCTGCGCCTGGTAGAGTTCAGCGCATTTGGTCTCGAAGCGCCTTATGCGCAGCATCTGGCGATAAAGGTGCTGGCCATGCTCGCGGCCGAGATGGGGCTTGTCGCTCATTTCTCGTCGCTCTCCAGCGTTGACAGATCGCCCTCGGGCAGCCCGAGTTCGCGGGCCTTCAAGAGGCGGCGCATGATCTTGCCGGATCGCGTCTTGGGCAGGTTGGAGCGGAAATCGATCTCCTTTGGCGCCACGGCCGCCCCCAATCGCTTACGGGCATGGCCGAGGAGTTCCTTGCGCAAGGCCTCGGAGGGTTCGTGTCCGGGCTTGAGCGCGACAAAGGCCTTGACGATCTCGCCGGCAGTCGGGTCGGGCTTGCCGATCGCGCCGGCCTCGGCGACGTCCGGATGCTCCATAAGAGCGCTCTCGACCTCGAAGGGGCCGATCAGGTGCCCGGCCGACTTGATGACATCATCGGCGCGCCCGACGAACCAGAAATAGCCATCCGCGTCCCGCTTGGCGAGATCGCCAGTCAGATACCACTCTCCGGAGAAGCATTTGCGATAGCGCTCCTCCTCGTGGAGGTAGCCGCGCATCATCGACGGCCAACCGACCTTCAGCGCCAACTCACCCTCAACCATGGGCTCCTCGATGACGGTGACGTCCTTCCCCTCGTCGTGACGCAGGATCGCCGCCTCGATGCCGGGCAGCGGCACGCCCATCGAGCCCGGCTTGATGTCGAGCGCGGCGAAATTGGCGATCATGATGCCGCCCGTTTCCGTCTGCCACCAATTGTCGTGGAAAGGCAGGCCGAAGGCATCGACGCCCCACACCACCGCTTCCGGATTGAGCGGTTCACCGACACTGGCCGCAAAGCGCAGGGCCGACAGATCGAAGCCCTTGGCCGCCTCTGCGCCCAGCCGCATCATCATGCGGATGGCAGTCGGCGCGGTGTACCAGACGGTGACGCGCTCGCGCTCCAGCGTGGAATACCAGCTCTGGGCGTCGAACTCGGCCTCGACCACGATGCTGGTTACGCCGTTGGTGAGCGGCGCCAGAATGCCGTAGCTCGTTCCGGTGACCCAGCCGGGATCGGCCGTGCACCAGTAGATGTCGTCCTCGTGCAGGTCGAGCGCGTAGAGGCCGGTCACATGGTGGGCAACGACCGCACCGTGAACGTGAATTGCCCCCTTTGGCTTACCTGTCGTGCCGCTTGTGAAATGCAGTAGCGCCATCTCTTCCGGGTCGGTCGGCGCGATCTTGAAATCGGTCGGCGCGCCCTCGACGAGCGATTTCCAGTGGTGGAGGCAGTCGCCGTCGGCTTCTCCGTCACCGACGAGGATGACGTGCTCCAGCGTCGGCATCTGGTCGCGTACGCTGGCGACCTTGCGCCGGTAGAGTTCGGGCGTGGTGACGAGAAACTTGCCTCCGCCGATGCCGATGCGCGTAGCAATCGGTTCCGGACCGAAGGCAGAAAAGAGCGGCGTGACCACGCAACGCGCCTTCAGCGCGCCGAGCACCGCAACGTAGAGTTCGGGCAACCGCCCCATCAGGACGAAGACCTTGTCGCCCGGCTGCACGCCCAGCCCGGCAAGCGCATTGGCAAAACGGTTGGTTTCGGTGCGCAGATCGGCGTAGGTCAGGTCGCGACGGTCGCCGGCCTTGCCGATCCAGCGGATCGCTATCCTGTCGGCGCGGTCCCCTGCGGCATGACGGTCCACCGCCTCATGGGCGATGTTGAGGCCCTTGCCGCTAGGTAGGCCGTCAAGCAGCTTTGTCGCTGCCTTCCAGTCGAAACGGGACCGCTCGGCCCCGTAGTCGAGGAGATTGGGCGTCGGTGAGAGCGCTGCCGCATCTTTACGAATGCGCTGCCCGAAAGCCGTCGCGGGGGCGTTTGCGCCTGACATGAAGTCTCCTCCTCGATCGCTTCGTGCCACGCTATCTTGGAGGGTGACGGCCAAACGGCATTGAGGCAGATCAACCGGCCCGGCTACCCGTCGGCCGCATCGTCCTTTCGACACAGCAGTTTCGTGCGCTCCTGCGCCACGACCCGGCCAAGCGCAAAGAGCGCGATGAGATTCGGCGCCGCCATCAGGCCGTTGAGCGTGTCGGCAAGCTGCCATATCTCCTGCAGCCCGCCGACTGCGCCAACCGGGATAACCAGCAGGAACACGATCCGGTAGGGCAGGACGGCGCCTCGGCCGGCCAGATATTCGAAGCTCTTCTCGCCGTAGAAGCACCAGGTCAGCATGGTGGTGTAGGAAAACAGCACTAGCGCCACGAGGACGACGAGCGCGCCAACGCCGGGCAGCGCCGTGGCGAACGCGGAGGAGGCAAGTTCCGCACCGGTGGTCCCGGTCGGAAGGACACCGGTGACGAGGATGGCGAGAGCCGTCATCGTTCCGATGACAAGCGTGTCGATCGCCACTTCCCATATGCCCCACAGACCTTGACCGCCTGGCGTGTTGCGCGCCTGGGCGTGGACGATGGAGGCCGAGCCCAGTCCCGCCTCGTTGGAGAAGATGCCGCGCGCGATGCCGAAGCGCATCGCCGCCATGATGCCGGCGCCGGCGAAGCCCCCGGCGGCCGCAGCGGGCTGGAACGCGTGGTAGATGATCGAGCCAAGCGCCGAGGGAACTTCCGCGATGTTCAGCGCCAGGACCAGCAGAGCCGCCAGAAAATAGGCCATGGCCATGATCGGCACGATGCTGCCGGCCGCCCTGCCGATGCGTTCAATGCCGCCAAGCGTCACCGCGCCCACCAGCACCAGAGCGACAAGCCCGGTCATCCAGGAAGGGATGGTGAAGCCCGTCTCCAGCGCATGTGCCATGGTGTTGGCCTGCACCATGTTGCCGATGCCGAAGGAGGCAAGTCCGGCCAGCAGGGCGTAGAGCAGCGCCAGCGGTTTCCAGCCGAGCCCGCACTCGATGTAGTAGAAGGCGCCGCCGCTGACGGTGTCGTCCTCGGCTACGTGCCGGTATTTCAATCCCAGGGAAGCCTCGGCGAATTTGGTAGCCATGCCGACCAGCGCCACCATCCACATCCAGAAGATCGCTCCCGGACCGCCGAGCGCCAGCGCCGTCGCCACGCCGGCGACATTGCCGACGCCTATGGTGGCGGCCATCGCTGCCGCAACCGCCTGGAAGGAAGGGATCGCGCCCGCCTCGTCGGTCTCCTTGCGCCGCAGCACCTTCCCGAAGGTGTGCCGCCAGGCAAAGCCCAGATGTGTGAACTGGAAGCCGCGCAGCCTGATGGTAAGATAGAGCCCGGCGCCGACCAGAAGCGCCATGAAGGGCGGCCCCCAGACCAGGTCGTTGACCCGCTCGTTCAGATCGAGAAGCCAGGTTAAAGACAGGAATTGCATGTGGTGTACCAGGTGAGTTTCGACAGCTTATAGACTTGCACAGGCTCTTAGGTCAGCCAGATTCCGTATCGTCGGTGTAGTGATGCAGCGGTCGGTGCCGCGGCTGATCCGGCCGCGTCAATGATCCCCGGTGCGAGTGGCCGCCACTGATGAGCACCAAATGGATTTCCGCGCTGAATATGTTCGCAAACTTGAAGACTGAACGCCATGGTGCGACGCTCATCCGTCCGTGTGCACACAGTAGCGACAGCATATCCCTCGGAGGGGCTCAAGTGTGCGCTGGGTGATCTGCGGCAGGGGCGCAACGGGGACTGCTGGTTTCTGCCCACAACGGAAGGACGTAACCGAGCATGCGCGTATTTGCCCTTAACGGTACCGGCGAGCTTGGCGCGACGGTTGCGGCCAAGCTGGGACGGACGCTCGACCCTCACGAGGAGCGCGAGTTCGAAGAAGGGGAGCACAAGGCCCGGCCGCTGGTCAGTGTGCGGGGCCGGGACGTGTTCGTCCTTCACAGCCTGGCCGGATCGGGGGCGGGAACCGTCAATGATCGGCTCTGCCGGCTGCTGTTCTTCCTGGCCTGCTGCCGTGACAATGGCGCGGCACGGGTGACGGCGGTCGTGCCCTATCTCGCCTATTCGCGGAAGGATCGGCAGACCAAGCCGCGCGATCCGGTGACGACGCGCTATGTGGCGCAGCTTCTCGAGGCGATGGGGAGCGACCGGATCTTGACGCTGGACGTGCACAATTTGGCTGCCTTCCAGAACTCATTTCGTTGCCAGACGGTGCATCTCACCGCTCGACATCTTTTCGTCGCCGAGATGGAGCGACTGGCCGGCCGTGAATCTGTAGTGGTGCTTTCGCCCGATGGCGGCGGCGTCAAGCGTGCCCAGCTCCTGAAAGAGAGCTACGAAAGCCGGACTGGGCGGCAGGCCGGTTTCGGCTTCATGGAAAAGCGCCGGAGCAGCGGCAAGGTCACCGGCGATCTGTTTGCGGGCGAGGTGGACGGCAAGGCCGTTTTCATCGTCGACGACATGATCGGTTCGGGGGGCACGATGCTGCGCGCGGCGCGCTCCTGCCGCGAACGAAGCGCGATCGCCGTCCATGCGATGGCGACGCATGGCCTATTCGGCAAAGGCGCCGAAAAGCTGTTCGGTGCCGAGGAGATCGACCGCATCATCGTCACCGACAGTGTTTGCTCGGCGGTCGCCGCCAGCAGCGACTTTCCCTCCTCGCGATTGAAGCTCGTGTCGGTCGCGCCATTGATGGCGGAGGCGATCAGGCGGTTGCACGAAGGTGAAGCGATCTCCGATCTTACCGGTATCGAAGACTGACGATTTCGCGCTCGGCCAGTTGCAGGTAGCGAAGTGCCAAGGGGCGCCATTTGGCGCGGTGACGGATCGGCCTTTCGAGAAGATGGAGGATTGAAAGTCGCGCGCGCAACAGGCAGCGAAAGCCCGTGTAGAGCGCAAGCAGTTCGGGATCGGGCGGCGCGATTCCAGAGGATGGAAGCGCGGCATTGAGCAGCGGACGGATCCAGTCGGCGCCCAGCATGTCGCATTCCATGCCGAGATAGTTGACCTCGTCATAGGGGTCGACCATGCGCAGAGCCCGGTTGAATTCGAGGCAATCGATGATCTGGGGAGGATTCGACAGGCAGACATGCTCCGGCCGCAGGTCGCCATGTCCTTCCACGATCGCGCCGGCGGCAACGCGGCCCTCGATCAGCGGCGCGACTTCTTCCATCAAGGCATCAAGACGGCCAACCAAGTCAACGGCCTGGGCGGCAAGGCCGAAGCGGGGCTGCAACAGGGTCTTCCGGTTGATCGCCTGTTCGCGGCGAAGATGAAGCGCATAGGCTTCCGCCCCTGCCTTCTCAGGCATACGAGAGGCGTAGAAGGCGATCAGCCTGGACGTGATCGGCGCGATATCGTCGCGGGAAAGCTGTCCGGTTTCGACACGCCGGTCGAGCATGTCTTCCTGAGGCAGGCGTCGCATCTTGACCAGCCAGTCGATGACCCGGCCCCGCGCGCCGCCGAGCCGGAAGCCCACGGATCGGTCGCGGCGAAGAGGCACGAGATCCAGATAGGTGTCGGGTGCAAGCCGGCTGTTCAGTCGCAGTTCCTCCTCGCAGAAGAAGCGACGCCGCCCGATGGTGCCGAAGTCGAGATGGGGCAGGCGGACCGGCTTCTTGAGCTTGTAGACGAAGTCATCGATGAGGAAGACCCAAGACATACGGGTCTCCCGCATCTCGACCTTCTGGTCCGCGCTGCCGTATGCGGCCGGCGTGCCAAGGAATGAAACCTTCTCGCGCAAGTCGCCGTTCACGTGGATAGAGTGTGCATCCGCACGTCCGATCGCCCGACGGATATGCGCGGTCCTTGATCGTCGGTCGTGGGTCACCTAATTTGAAAACAGCCTGTTCAGGGAGCCGTCGTGGATGAGCGAGCGGGTCACCCCGCCAAACGCCCATTCGCGAAGCCGGCTGTGCCCATAGCCTCCCGATACCACGAGGTCCGAACCAAGCGCGCGAGCGAGATCCGCAATCGCTTCGGCGGGCGGCGCCTTGCCGAGGGGCAGCAACGTCTCTTCGGCCTTGACCCCATGGCGCATGAGAAAGCGGACAACCTCCGCGCAGCCTTCTCGGGCGAGTCCCTCGTGATTCTCGACCACCGCCGCCACGATCACCTGCCTTGCGGCGGCCAGGAAGGGCAAGGCATCGGTGACGGCCCGCCGGGCCTCTCGCGCGTCCTTCCAGGCAATGATGATCTTGTCGGCACGCACCACCACCTCGTCCTTCGTGAGCATAAGCACCGGTCGTCCGGCAGCCAGAACCAGCTTTCCCACATCGACGTGCCGGTCACGTTCGAGTGCCTCGGCGGTTCGTGGGGAGCCGACCACCAGCAGATCGGCGGATCGGGCATGCATGGCAAGAAGCTCGGTGGGATGGCCGAACTTGCCGATCCAGGTTGCGCCGGGCCCGTCGCCGGCCAAGTCGAGAAACGCCTTACGCAGAAGCTCCATCTGTGCGGTGATTTCCTCCTGACGCTGGCGCTGCATTTCCATGACCGCTCTGCCCCCTTCATAGGGTAGATGGACGCGATAATCCGCAGCACTAAAGCCAATGAGATTGGCGTCGAATCGCCGGGCAAGGTCGAGCGCGGCGGTCAGCCGCTTCTGGGCGGGATCATCGATTTCCAGCTGGACCATTATTGTGCTGAGGGACACGGGACAATCTCCAATGGGTCACCTCCGCACACATATGCTGGGGTCTCAAAGGGAGGCTTTTCATGCTATGTGGGATGGACCCAGACTGCATTGACTAAGATCAAGAGGGGCAAGGAAGCGCTTGAACGCGCGGGGATCCCGACATCGCCATGGAATTCCTATCGGCGTTTTGCGCAATGGAGCTGACTATCAACTGGAGTCGCTGTAGAATCGAATGCCCGGCGACATTAGGCCGCAAAGCCGACGGTACGAGTGTGATGACGCGCTTCGGGATGTCGGAAGTGCCGGCCCGTATCGCACAGAAAAAGAGTTGAAGTCTCGCTATTGGGACAATGGCTGGACAAGCGCAGCATCAACTCTTCGGCCGGCGCCGCGCGAGCCTGAAAAGCAGCACCCCCAGCAAGATGGTGACAACCCCTGCGGTCAGGAACGATCGAATTGCCAAGCAAATCCGCCAGCTGCGCTATCCGGCTTGAGAATGCGTAGCCGAGGCCGACATAAACGCCAACCCAGATCGCCTCACCGGCAGTGTCCCAGAGCGTGAAGCGCGCTTTTTACTTTCGTGAGTCACGGTAGGTGTGCAGAGCCGTTCAGTTCAGACCAAGATCATCTCATTGATCCTCTTGCGTGTTTCTACCCCCGTCGTGTCTACCTTGAGCCAATCCAGTTGCCCCGGATCGCGGCGCAACTGTGCCCGCACGACATCTGCGGTTGCATCGGAAGGGTCTCCGCGCCGCTGGGCGATCCGCTCGACCAGCGTCGGCTCGGGGGCTTCGAGCCAGATGCCCAGAAATGGGGCGCCCAGCTTAGCGGCCAGGGCTTCGATCGCCGTTCGCTCTTCCGGCCGGTCGAATACCGCATCGGCGATGACGCTATGGCCCGTGGCCAGAACCTTGCCCGCCTCCTCGCGCTGGAGCGCGTAGACCTTCGCCGAAACCTCCGGTCGATAGGCTTCTTCGGGCAGGCGTGTTTCCGGTTCAACGCCGAAAAGCCTTTTGCGGATGCGATCGCTGCAAAGGATCCGTGCGCCCGGCGGCGTCCCAACGCCGTGCGCGATTGCAGCGGCTGTCGTCGATTTGCCTGAGCCGCTGTAGCCGCCTATGGCGATCAGCCGGGCAGGGCTCGGTGTCAGCAGGTCGCGGGCAAGATCGAGATAGGCGCGCGACTCCTCCGCGGTGGGCTTGCAGCCCTCGGTCGAACCCTCGACGGCCTGCGTGGCGAGAACATGCGCCCTCACCGTGGCCCGCATCGCCAGAAATAGCGACAGAAGCGGCAGGCCCGAAGTTTCGTCGGCAGCGTCAAGATAGCGGTTGAAGAGCAAGTTTGAGAGCGCGCGCAGGTCGCGGTGCCACAGATCCATAAGCAGGAAGGCGAGGTCGTAGAGGATGTCGGTGGTGGCCATCTCCTCGTCGAATTCCAGGCAGTCGAACAGCACCGGCTCGCCATCGATTTCCACGATGTTGCGCAGATGAAGGTCGCCATGGCACAGCCTCACGCGGCCGGCGCGCTGGCGCTCATCCAAAAGCGGACGGCGGCGATCCCACAGATCGCGGGTCGCCTCTACCAATTCAGCGACAGGCCCGTCGCCAAACAGCTTGCGCGCTGCTTCCAGCCCCGCTTCGTTGATGCGCAGCACCGCCGCCACCCGTTCGCTGCCGCTGGCGGCCTGGTCGGCCAGACGGTCGGCAGCGGCGTGAAAATCGACGATGATGGCAGCGAGCCGTGTCATGAGTAGCGGGGTCAGTTCGCCGCGCCGCGCCAATCGGTCGAGCAGCCGGCCGTCGTCAAAGCAGGCCATTTCCACCACCGCGTCCACCAGGCGCCCTTTCCCGTCGAGCGCCAATTTTCCGTCGGTGTCGCGGACCAGCCTGCGCACCCGCCGGTAGATGTCCGGCGCGGTACGCCGGTTAAGGACGAGTTCGCGCTCGCAGATCACCAGCCGCTGCTCGGCGGTCGAGAAGTCGAGATAGGGATGGCGCACCGCCTTCTTGAGCTTCCAGGCGAGCGTTCGAGCGATGAAGACCAGGGAAATGTGGGTCTCGACCGTCCTCACCTCGTCGGTGCTGTCAATCCGGCCGAGTTCTGCACGCAGGAACGATATCGCCTCGCTCTGGTCCTCAATCTGCATCGTGCCGTCATTCTCCTCGACTACCCTCGTCTGCGAGGCCGGCGTGTCCCTCGTCAGCCAGGAATGCCCGCTACCCGCCCGAGATCATTGCCGCGATTCGAGCAGGGCGCTACCGATGCGGGCACGAACGTCGGGCGGTTCTGCTTCCAGGGCCCGCGCGATCGAGAGCAGATCCCGCCGGGTCGCATGCAACTGGTCGATCAGCGAGATGACCACACCAAGCGCCGTCTCATCCAGATCGAGATCGTCCAGCAATTCGCACAAAAGATGCATTCGGGCGATGTCGACTTGGCGAAAGACATGCCCCTTGGCGTCTTGCGTATCGGTACGAAGAGGAACGACCACCTCGGTTTCGATGAAGGCGACGAGCCGGGTTCGGGTCAGGCCCGGGATTGCGGCAATGGCCTCATCCTCGGACAAGTGGTCGGTCATGATGCGGCCTCGTTCAGCATGCCTGCGCGCGGGTCGTGAGTGTTGGTCTTGCGCCAGTCTTCAAGGAAATCGCGCAAGGCATCGTCGATAACCGGTGGCGCGACGATCCTCAGTTCCACGAGCTGGTCGCCAGTTGTCTGGCTGCCTGACCGTGTCACGCCGCGACCGCGCAGGCGCAGAACGCGTCCCGAACTGGTCCCCTTGGGAATGCTCAGGCTGACCGGCCCTGCGATGGTCGGCGCTGTGACCTTTCCGCCGAGAATGGCCTCATCGATGGTAATGGGCAGGGTCACCAGAATGTCGTCACCCTCGCGGCGAAACACGGGATGGGGGCGCAGCGACAGGGTGATCAGCGCGTCACCGGGAGGGCCGCTGCCATAGCCTGCCCCGCCCTTGCCGCGAAGGCGCAGTGTCTGGCCGTCATGCGCGCCCCGCGGGATCTTCACGGCAACGCTGCCGCCATCCGGCAAGGCAATGCGCATCTCGCCTCCGCGCGCCGCATCCAGAAATGGCACCTCCAGCGCATAACGCAGGTCCGGGCCGGGGGCGTTGAAGCCGCGCCCGCCGAATTCGTCGCCGCGCTGCCCCGTTCGCTGGCGAAGGATCTCGGCAAAGATATCCGCCGGATCGCCCTGCGACCCAAACCCTCGTCCCTGGTGGTAGGTATTGCCCGACGCTTCGGCAAAATCCCGATAATACTGGCGTGGCGGACGTTCCGCTCCTGTTTCGTCGATCTCGCCCGCGTCGAAACGGTCACGGGTAGCGGGATCCTTCAGCAGATCATAAGCCGCGGAAACGGCCTTGAAGCGCGCTTCGGCTCCGGGATCATCGGGGAACAGATCAGGGTGGCTGGCGCGCGCCAGCTTTCGATAGGCTTTCTTGATCTCCTCTGCCGTTGCCGCCTGGGAGACGCCGAGCACTTCATAGGGATCCCTGTTCATCAGCGCCTTTCTAAATCCTGTTGGCCGATGGGCCTGCCTGAAAAACCCCGGATTTGCCTTGCCTCTTATGCCATGTATGTGTTGGCTCCCACCCTGATCCAGATCAACGCGTCGTGCGATGCGCGCCTGTAGTTAAGGCTTGCAAGTCGGCCGACCTTCTGCCGGAATTGCCGGGTCTGCCTCAGGATCAATCAATGTCACCCCGACAGAACCGACCTGGCATCGCCGATACGGTATCCGAGATTGTGCCAACTGCCGGTGCACCTCGGCTTCCGGCGGTGCTTGACGTTCCCGATGTATCTCGAACCCCCGATGCAAGGCCAAAACGCCGCGTCTGGTTGTGGGGTGCCGCAATTGTGCTGACGGCCGCAATCGGACTGGCGTTCTATTTCGAACCTTGGGCAGCAAAAGCGACGCCAGTGGCCGTCGAGGTCATGACACTTGCACCAGTGACCCGGGTTCTCGCCGTCAACGGACGGATCGCGGCGCAGCATTCCGTGGATGTGCGGCCGCTGGTCAGCGGACCGCTCTCCCATATCCTGATTGTCGAAGGTCAAGCCGTACAAGCTGGCGCGGAACTCGCCCGGATCGAGTCATCTGCGCAACAGGCGATCGTGCGGCAGGCAGTGGCGGGGCTCGATGCGGCGCTTGTCGCACAGGATCAGGCAGTGTCGGCCCTTGCCCGGGCTGACGCGCTCGGGGCCAACGTCCCCCGCGTGACACGCGACAACGCTGCAAGTGCGGCAGAGACGACGGCGCAAGAGGTGGCGCGGCTGACCGCGCTGGTCGAACAGGCGCAGCTCCAGCTCGGCAACTTCACGATCCGCGCTCCCATGGCAGGAACCGTGCTGGCGCTTTATGTCGATCCCGGCCAGAACGTGGACCCTTCGACGGTGCTGCTCACGCTCGCCGACCTGAGCCAGCTGATCGTCGAGACAAATGTGGACGAAGCCTATGCGACGCAGATCCGCGCGGGCATGCCTGCCGTCCTGCAGCTGGCGGGCGACGCCGCCTCACATGACGGCCGGGTCAGTTTCGTCTCACAGCGGGTCGACGCCGGCACCGGTGGCCTCGCCATGAAGCTCGCTTTCGACGACGACGTCGAAGCACCCGTCGGGCTTACGGTAACTGCCAACATCATCGTCGACCGGCAGGATGGCGCGATCACCGCGCCCCGCACGGCGATCCGAACAGTTGAAGACGGATCGACGGCTTTTGTCGTTGCGGACGGCACGGCCCAAAGGCGCGCCGTGAAGGTCATCGACTGGCCGGCCGCGCGCCTGATCGTGACCGAAGGCCTGGCGCCTGGAGACATACTCATCCTTGACGCCACCGACATTGTCGACGGGCAGTCCGTGCGCGCGGTGCAACCCTGATGCCCTATGCGCTCAAGATCGCCATCCGTTATCTGACCGCCAGCAAGGCGCAGACCGCGCTTCTGGTGCTGGGGGTGGCGGTCGGCGTGTTCATCTTCATCTTCATGTCGGCGCTGATCGGGGGGCTGGCGGAGTTCATCCTGTCGCGCACAGTCGGCGATATCAGCCATGTCACGATCAAGGCGGAAGACAAGGATCCGCCCATCTTGATCTCGGCCGAGGGCCACGTTCTGGCCGTCACCGAGCGTGGTCGCGCCCGCACGGCCACGCTGTCCGAGGCGGCCACCTTTATTCCTCTGATTCAGCCAGTGCCTGGCGTCATCGCCGTCTCGCCCCAGATAACCGGCGCCGGTTTCCTGACACGCGGAGCCCAGGTAGCGCAGGTATCTGTGACGGGGGTAGAGCCGGGGCGGGAATCCGCGATCCTGAATCTCGAGGGCTACATGGTCGAGGGGTCGGTGCGGCTTGGCTCCGGGCTGATCGTGCTCGGTCAAAGGCTGGCCGATGATCTGTCGCTCAGGCTCGGCCAGACGCTGCGGCTGCAATCGTCGGCGGGTGTATCTGCGGTGCTGACGCTGGCCGGAGTCTACAAGACCGGCAATGGCATGATCGACGGCAGCAGCATCTATGTAAGCCTGCCCACCGCGCGCACCCTCTTCGCGATTCCGCAGGGCGTGACGCGCATCGAGATCAAGCTGAACGATCTGAATGCCGCGGATGCGACCGCGCTGAGGATCAGCGCGCTCACCGGGCTCGACGCCGTGCCCTGGACCGACGGGGCCGAACAACTCATGGAGGCGCTGAACGCGCAGGCGCAGACTGGGTACTTCCTGAAAAGCTTTGCGCTGATCACCATCGTGATCGGGGTCGCCTCCGCGCTGCTGCTTTCCACCTACCGTCGCCGACCGGAAATTGGGATCATGCGGGCGATGGGCGCGGGACGGGGTTTCGTGGTCGTCGTCTTTGTCACGCAGGGCGCGCTCATTGGGCTGATGGGCGGGGTTTCCGGGGCGGTGCTTGGCTATCTGGCGCTGCTTCCCTTCCCGTCGCGCGACGATTTCCAGGTGGGGACGCTGCCAATGGACATCACGCAAGGTTCCTACGGCCTGGCAATCACGCTGACGGTGATCGGCGCAATCCTGGCGTCGATCCTGCCGGCGCGGGCGGCGGCGCGGGTTGATCCGGTCACGGCCATTGGCCAATGAGCGCGCTCTTGCAGGTCAAGGATCTGGTCAAGACCTATGGCTCGGGCGAGGCCCAGGCCCGGGTTCTGCGCGGCCTCTCGCTGACGCTTGAAGCAGGGGAGATGGCGGCACTTCTCGGGCCATCGGGATCGGGCAAGAGCACGCTTCTGACCATCCTCGGGACGCTGATGAAACCCACTTCGGGCAGTCACTCGATGCTGGGACAGGATCTGGCCGCGGCCGATGACAAGGCGCTGACGACATTTCGGAACCTGCACATCGGCTTCGTCTTCCAGTTCCACAATCTGCTGCCTGACTTCACCGCGCTTGAAAACGTGATCTTCCCCACGGCTGTGCGCGAGGGGCGCGAGACCGGCGCGGCGCAAATTCGCGGACGCGCCTTGCTGACGCGCATGGGGCTGGCGGATCGCATCTCATACCCCTCCGCCAAGCTTTCGGGCGGTCAGAAGCAGCGTGTGGCTGTCGCCCGCGCGCTGATGAACCGCCCGGAACTGGTGCTGGCAGACGAACCGACGGGCAATCTCGACCGCGCCTCGGCCGCCCAGGTCATGGGCCTGATCGCCGAGATCAACCGCGACGAAGGCACGACTTTCCTGATCTCCACCCACGACGAAAAGATTGCCGCGCTGTGTCGGCGCCAGATTGTTGTCGGTGACGGGCTGGTGACGGGGTAGGCAACGGCGCAAAGTGGCGACGTGCGCGCCGGGCAATACGGAACGACCCGGAACGTTGCGCAGTTCGATCGTGAAGACGCGAAACGGTGATCAGAAACATGAATCGAGAGATCCACGTGGGCCAGGCAGAACCGCATCGAAACAAACACCGCCGCCGGACCCCTCCCGGTGCCGCGCCTGGGACGCTGACCGTTGCCCCGGAAGCCGTACACCCGCAAATTCAGGTTTTTTCCTATGGGGCGGACAGCTTTGTCGAATCCGGGTCGGCCGCCTTGCCCGACCTGGCAGCGTCAAACCCTGCGACGGCGGTTCGCTGGATCAACGTCGACGGGCTGGGGGACATCCCCACTCTCCAACACATCGGCACGATGTTCGGGCTGCATCCGCTGGCGCTCGAGGATGTCGTGAACCTGCATCAGCGCCCCAAGCTCGAGGCCTATGATGGCTACTTGTTTATTGTCCTTCGCATGCCGATGGCGATGGCACCGGTGGTAGATTCTGCACCATCCAGGCTGGAGACGGAGCAGGTGTCCATGGTGCTGGGGCATGATTTTGTCGTGACCTTTCAGGATCAGCCGGGGGACAGCTTCGGGCCGGTGCGTCACCGCTTGCGCAGCGCCGGTGGCCAGATTCGCCAACGCGGCCCGGACTATCTGGCCTATGCGCTGATCGACTCGGCGATCGACGCCTTCTTTCCTATCCTCGAAAACTACGGCGAGCAGGTCGAGGCGCTTGAGGATGACGTCATCGCGCATCCCGGAACCCGACAGATCGCCCGTATCCACGACTTGAAGCGCAACCTGCTGACGGCGCGACGTGCGCTATGGCCACTGCGGGACATGGTGAACGCTCTGCTGCGCGAGGAAACGGCGCTGATTGACGGGCACACACGAATCTATCTGCGCGACTGCCTCGACCATGCGATCCAGCTGATCGACATGATCGAAACCTATCGCGAGATATGCTCGGGCCTGGTTGAAATCCATCTGTCCAGCGTCAGTAACAGGATGAACGAGGTCATGATGCTGCTGACCATTATCGCCACGATCTTCATTCCGCTGACTTTCATCGTCGGCGTCTATGGCATGAACTTCGACCGGGCGGCCGGGCCGCTGGCGATGCCGGAGCTCGGCTGGCGCTATGGATATCCAGCGATCCTGCTGCTTATGTCGCTGATTGCCGCGGGACTGATCATCTGGTTCCGCAGCAAGGGCTGGATCGGCAGGGGCAAAAAGTGATCCAGCGGCATGGGTCGCAATTGTCGGCCGCATAGCCGGACGGAGGTGCGCACCGCAGCCCTGCGCGCGGAATGATCCGGCTTCTGCTGGCACCTTCTTGTAGGACCACAGCCCTCAGAGCGCGGCAACCGACATGAGACCGGCGGCGGCTTGTCCCCTCACTTGCTGCGGAGGCGCGCGATCACGTCCAACCGGGTGCCGCCCGTCGGAAACGCGACGACATCGCCCTCGACCTCATGGCCGTCGACCATGAGCTGGATGCGGCCGCCTCCGAGGCCATCGGGGTCGTCGATGGTGATGGCGAGGACTCCTTCGGGGCCCCTGATTTGGGCTTCCGCTTTTGCCCAATGCCTGGGCAGACATGGCTTGATCCTGACCGCACCGTTGACGAGGGTCAAACCGAGAATGCCCTCGACGGCCAGTTGCCAGGTCCAGCCGGCGGCGCCTGTGTACCAGGTCCAGCCGGCTTGGCCGATCCCGGGTTCCGCGCCACGAACATCGGCCGCCAGCACATAAGGTTCACCGCGATAGAGTTCGGCTCCGGAAGGGTCTTGGGTGCGGCGGATCGGGTTGATCAGATCGAATATCTGATAGGCACGATCGCCGTCGCCCAGCCGCGCATGGGCCAGGCCCAGCCAGGCTGCGGCGTGCGTGTACTGGCCGCCATTCTCGCGCACACCCGGCGGATAAGCGCGAATGTAACCCGGATCGCGAGGCGTGTGTTCGAATGGAGGCGTCAGAAGGCGGACCAACCGGGCGTCCGGATCGACGAGGCGCTCGGTCGCGGCGGCAATCGCCATGGCCTTGCGTTCCGGCGAGGGCCCACCGGCCAGCGCCGACCACGATTGGGAAATGCTGTCGATCTGGCATTCGTCGGACTCCTTCGAGCCCCATGGCAATCCATCATCGGCAAAGGCGCGTGCATACCATCCGCCGTCCCAGCCAGCGACGTCCGCGGACTGGCGCAACTCGTCGGCCCGGGCACTCCAGATATCGCGGAGGTCGCCCCGGTCGAAAGCGCCGGACATTTCGGCGAAGATGTTGGCGCAGACGGCGGCGAACCAGGCCAGCCACACGCTTTCGCCATGGCCTTCGCTGCCAACGCGGTCCATGCCGTCGTTCCAATCCCCGGTGCCGATAAGCGGCAGCCCGTGGACCCCCGCGGTCACGCCGCGATCGAGCGCCCGTCGGCAATGTTCGAACAGGGTGCCGCTCTCCTGACCGGGCGCGAACAGCGCATAGCGGTCTTCCTCCCCGACGCCCAGCGGCGGAGCCGACAGGAACGGGATTTCCTCGGCAAGGATGGAGCGGTCGCCGGTGGCGCCCACATATCGGCCGGTGGCATAGACCAGCCACAAAAGATCGTCCGAGCAATGCGTGCGCACGCCGCGCCCCAGCGGCGGATGCCACCAGTGCAGCACATCGCCCTCCTCGAACTGACGCGATGCGCTGTCCAGAATATGCGCGCGCACGCGCTGCGGTTCGGTGAACAGGAGCGCCATCATGTCCTGGAGCTGGTCGCGAAAGCCGAAGGCCCCGCCGGCCTGCTGGAAACCGGCCCGCGCGAATATGCGCGACGCAAAGGACTGGTTCAGAAGCCAGCGATTGACCATCAGGTCGAAGGCCGGGTCAGGCGTGGAAACCTTGACGGCACCCAAGCGCTGCTTCCAGGCTGCATCGTTCTCGGCGAGCGCCTGTTTCGCCCTGTCGACATCGGCCCATTCAACGGCCAGGCGTCCCGCCTCGGTCGCATCGCCACCCTCGCCGAGGACGAAGACGATCTCCTCGGTGGCACCGGCCGCCAAATCGATATGAACCTGGAATGCGGCACAGGGATCGGCAACGCCCTCCAGTTCTCCATCGAGGTTCCAGGCGACCAGGCCGGCCGGGCGGGCCGGGTCGCTCTGCCGGCCAAGAAAGGCGGCGCGGTCGCAGGTCAGGCTGTGTGGCGGCCGGCTGGAGGCCAGAAAGGCAGTCCTCTCGCCGAATTCGGGATTCCAGCCATTGCGCGCGATCAGCGCCCGGCTGGTCACATCGAACCCGCAGACCAGATGCGGCCGTGCCATGCTGGACATGGCGCCCAGCAGCCACTCGGCATAGTAGGTCGCCGTAAAGCGGCGGCCGCGGTCGCCGGGATTGTACAGGCGAAGCAGCGCCAGCTTCACCGGCTCGTCGGGTGGAACGAAGACGGTGAGGCATTGCTCCAGCCCTTCGTCATTGCGCTGCCAGGTCGTGGCTCCGGGACGGTGACGAATCTGGCAGGCCGCATCGCCGCCGGCAGGCAGTGGGGTTGGCGACCAGATCTGAGCCGTTTCCTCGTCGCGCAGATAGAGCGCTTCGGTCTGGGGATCGCGGACCGGGTCGTTCGACCACGGCGTGAGGCGGTGTTCGCCACTGTTGATACACCAGCTGAAGCCCAGTCCTGCTTCCGTCACGATGGTGCCGAAAGTCTCGTTGGCCAGCACGTTGGACCAGGGCCCCGGCGTCGCCCGGCCGCCATCCAGATGGATTGCGTAGTCGCCGTCCTGCGACGTGAACCCGCCCAGCGAATTGTCGAAGAGAAGGTTGGCTGGACGAACGAGCGCTGCCGAGGGTTGGGCATCCTGCGGCGGTGGGCCGACTGGCTGAAACCGGGGCGGCGAGGTGCGGCCCTGTCGCGGCGGCGCCATCGCCTGGGCCAGCGATTGCGCCGCACCGTCGAGCGATACGCGGGCGGTGGCTTCGAGCGCCCGCCGCTCGGATGTGCCCAGCCGATCGGCCGCCAGAAGATGAATGCCGCCCGGACCACCAAGCCCCTCGGGCACCGACAATTCGCGAAGAGTAGAAAAAAGCAGATCGCGGATCGGTTCCTGATAGCCCGACGCGCCCTCGCGCAGGATCACCAGATCGGCACGAAGCCCGCGTCTCAGCCACCATTGATGTGCGCGGATGACGGTCGGCAGAAGTTGCGCATGGGCATGGTCGACTATCCGCACAAGCACGATCGGCAAATCGCCGGACAGACCCATGCTCCAAAGCTCGGGCTGGGCCGGAAGCGTCGCTTGCGCAGCTGCCAGGGCGAGCGGTGGGGGGCGAGGAAAGACGAGATCACGGCTCAGCGCCTGGAGCTCGGACAGTGCGCGGGAATCGAGCCCCAGTCGTCGCGCTTCGAGTGCCGCCGATCGCAGCCCGTCTTCCATCGCCCAGTCGAGAGCCGATGCCGACGAATAGCGCTCGGCAATTTCGAGCGCCGTCTCGCGCGATCCTGCCGCGACGGTCACGAAATTGACCTGTGCGCGCTCGCCAGGTTTCAGGGAAACATGCGCCCGTAGTGCCATGACGGGGTCCAGCGTCCATCCGCTGGTGCCATCAAGCTGCTCGACCGCGCCGCGAGGGTGCGCGGCGTCGCCGTGCCGGCCCAGAAACCGCCGGCGGTCCGTCTCGTATCCGGCCGGCGCCACCGCCGTATCGTCTGGCAGCAGCTGGTGAAGCAGGACCGGCGGCCGATCGGAGGGCCGTCTCGGGCGTCGCGTGTAGAAGAGAGCCTGCTGCCCCTCCAGCTTCTCGCTGTGGACGAAAAGCTTGCTGAAGGCCGGGTGCCGTTCATGGGCGGCGGCGGGTGCAAGCACCACCTCGGCATAGCTGGTGACGTCGATCTCGCGCATGCGGTTGCTGTCGTTGAAAAGATTGATCCGGCGGATCTCCACGTCGTCACTGGGAGCTACCGCGATTTCGAGGTTCGACGACAGGCCTTCCATGCGCTCGTGAAACTCGACCTTGTGGGCATGGAAGTTCGTCTCCGCCGTGTCGCCCGGTTCGCGGCCGCCGAGCGACCGGACAGTCCCGCTCTCGCGCTCGCTGATATAGATGCGCGCGTCGCCGCCACGGCTGATATCGTCGCCGGTCCAGCGCGTGAGCATCTGATCACGCCACCAGAGCGCGCCCCCGCCGGCGTCGCTGATCCAGGCGGCAAGACTTCCATTGCCGACGACATGAAACTGGGGACATGGCTGATTGGGCGCCGTCCAGCCGTGCAGCGGCGGCGTCGGCGTGCGGGCGAGGTCGGGTGCGGTGGTTTCGGGATCCGACGCTCGCTCGGGCGGAAACTCCCAGGGGACGCGCTCCTGCAAGAGCAGTTCGGTGGCGCGCATGCGAGGCTCGCGGCCAAGGCGCCTGACCAGGATGTTGTCGTTGAGCGCATTGCCGATGGCGGCCGATATCATGCCCTGATGGTGGGCCATGTAGGCCCGCACGGGCGAGAAGCTCGCCTTTTCCGGGCGCCGATCCGGCGTGAAGTCGGCCGCCTCGAAGAAACCGTAACGGTCGCGAAGACCAAGCTTGTCCAGTCGGCGCAGATTGGCCGTGGCAATCCCTGGCGCCACGGCCAGCGCCAGCGCGCTCGCATAGGGCGCGACCACATAGTCCTCGGCAAGTCCGCGCTTGAGCCCCAGGCCCGGAACCCCGAAAGCCTGGTACTGGTAGCGATGCATGGAATCGCGTGCGGCATAGCCGGATTCCGAAACACCCCATGGCAGGCCAAGCTCATCGCCGTAGCGCCTCTGCACGGTAACAGCCGCCCGCTCGCTCTGACCCAAAAGGCGCCCCGCATCGCTCGGCAAGAGAAGAGCCGGCATCAGATACTCGAACATCGACCCGTTCCAGGAGAGCGTCGCCAATGTGCCACCCGCCTGGGTGATCGGGCGTCCGAGATGAAACCAGTGCTCGACCGGAACATCCCGCTTGGCGATCGCGAAATAGCTCGCCAACCGCGCCTCGCTGGCCAGAAGGTCGTAATGGTGCTGGTCGATCTGGTCCGTGCCGAGATTGTAGCCGATGAAGAAGGTTCTTGTTTCGGTGTCGTAGAGCGGGCGGAAGTCCATGCCGAAGGCGCGCGCCTCGGCGCGTGCAGCGCACTGCACGAGGCTTTCGCGGAGATCGCGGATCGCCGCCGCCCCGCGCGTGAGAGTTTCCATGACCTGCGAAACCCAGGCACGACTCTCGGGATCTGGTGGTGCAAGTCGTGCAAGCATGCGGTGCGCCTGGCCGATCCGGTCGGCCATTTGGTCCATCGGCGTGTCGGGCGCGGGCAAAAGCTCCAGCAGTTCCGATAGCGGTCCAAGGCCGGCTGGCGGGTTGTCGGTCAGGGTTCGCCATGGCTGCAGCGTGTCGAGGTCGCGGCGCATGTTCGACAGGTGATGATCGGTCCGCTCCAGCCACAGATAGGTCTCGCGTGGCTCTGCGGCGGGCGCTGACGCGAGTGCAGTGTCGACGAGCACGCGGATCTGCCGCCACTCATGCGTGGTGATATCTTCCAGCGCCGAGCGCCAATCCTGCGGCGTTTGCCGAGTCTCCGTGAGCTTGCTGAGAATCGTCTTGATCTGATCGCTGATCGGTTGGCGATCCGGCTCGGGCAACTCCGAAAGGGCGTCGCGCAGCAGATGGAGCGCATCTTCAAGCCCGTCCCACAGTGCCGTAGACAGCATTGGTCCGCGTGCTGCCTCGGTGCAGCCTGCGCTCAGCGTCAGCAGGCTGACCGCCAAATTGCCGCTGTCGACGGTCGAGACATAGCGAGGCTCGAGCGACTTCAGCGTCTTGGTTTCGAACCAGTTGAGCGTGTGACCCGAATAGCTCTCCAGCCGATCGAGCGTATCGAGCGCGGCGGTCATTCGCGCAGCAAGATCACGCAGTCCTATGTGACCCAGATCCCACGCCGTCAGCGCGGAAAGGAACAGCATGCCCACATTGGTGGGAGAGGTGCGGTGCGCGATTTCCTCGTGCGGGCTGGCCTGGTAGTTGTCTGGCGGCAGCCAGTTGTCGTCTGGTCCCGCGAAGGTCTCGAAAAAGAGCCATGTGCGCCGCGCGACGAGGCGCAGATAGCGCCTGTCCTCGGGCTTCAGCGTCTCTGATATCCTGTGCTGCTTGCTGCTGATGAGCCGGGCAATTTCGGGCGAGGCAAGCCACAGGACGAGCAGCGGCGCCGCACCGAAAAGGGCGGCGGGATTGAGCCAGGCGAGCATCAACGCGATCGCCGCCGCAATCAGCGGGGCGGCAGCCATTTCGCGCCATGTGCCGAGCCGCGTTTGCGAAACATCCCCCGCCGAATGAGCGGCAGAAGTCCATTCCAGCAACCGGCGTCGAGAGACATTCAGGCGCCACAGGGTGCGCGCGATCGCCTCGACCGCGATCGCCGCCTCGTAAGCCAGGAGCACGATCGCCAGCATCCAGCGCCCGCCATGATCGGTCAATTGGCGCAGAATGCTGCGTGCCGCTCCCCGTCGTCGTCCGCGCGCCAGGCTGGTGACAAGATCGGTGAACAGGTAGGCGCCCGGAGCAGCCACCGTCAGCGCCGTCCAGATCAGGGCTTGACCCGGCACCGCCAGCCAACCCGCGACCGCGAATGCAACGAGTGCAGGGGGAATGAGGCTGCGACGCAGATTGTCGAAAATCTTCCAGCGGTCGAGGCCCGACAGCCGGTTGCGCGAGCGCGTCTCGTTGCCGCTCGGCGCCATTCGGCCCAGCCATGGCAGAAGCTGCCAGTCGCCGCGGATCCAGCGAAAGGCGCGGCGCGCATAGGCGAGATAGTTGGCGGGGAATTCTTCATAGAAGACGATGTCGCTGGCCAGTGCCACGCGGCCGTGCAGCCCCTCGAACAGATCGTGGCTGACGATCGCGTTCTCCGGCACCCGACCGTGCAGGCAAGCGTGGAACGCAGCGACATCGAAGGCGCCTTTGCCGGTGAATATCCCCTCGCCGAATAGGTCCTGATAGACGTCCGAGACGGCACGGCTGTAGATGTCGATGGCGGTATCGCCGGTATAGAGGCGGGTGAACAGCGAGCGGTCGCCCGCATCGGGGGAAATCTCGACCCTGGGCTGGATGAAGGTGTAACCGCGGTGCGGTCTTCCCGTCACCGGGTCGAACTCGACACGGTTCAGCGGATGCGCCAGCGTCCCGATCAACCTGTTGATGCCATTGGGCTGCGCCCTGGTATCGGCGTCGAACGTGACGACGAAGCGTGCACGCTGCAGCGCATCGATGTCGCCCTCGCGCAGGACAAAGGCCTCGGGCAGGTGGCCGAGGATCAGGCTGGCAAGTTCCTCGAGCTTGCCGCGCTTGCGCTCCCAGCCCATCCAGCATTCCTGCGCGGCATTCCAGCGGCGCTGCCGGTGCAGAAGCACGAACGGGGCATGATCGGCATGACGCGCATTGAGGTGGCGCACGCCCGCAACCAGCGCGGCCTCAATGACCGCGTCATCCGGCATGCGCTCCGCCTCGGCGTCGGCAAGGTCGCTCAGCAGCGCCATGCTGATGAGCGGATCGGGGTTCGAAAGCCAATGCGATTCCAGCCGTTCGATGAGCGGCGCGACCTCGGCTGCCTTGCGCAGGATCACCGGCATGACCAATGCGGCCTCGCATCCCTCGGCCAGACCGTGCTCGACATCGAGCTTTGGCAGCACCCGGGGCGGTGTGAGCCTGGTCACGATCCAATGGGTGAGCGTGACGCTGATGATCAGCGCCGGCGTCAGCGACAACAGCAGCCCAAGGGCCCAGGCCGGCGCGCCGACGCCATTGGAGGCGAGCAGCAATGTGGGCACGACCATAGCGGCAATCGTGAAGCCCGCCATGGCCACGCCATAGCTTACGCCGGGATGAGCCATGATCCAGCGCCGCGGAGCCGCCCTCCAGTCTTCGCGAAAGCCCACCTTCCGCTCAAGATCTGCGCGCCCTTCCGCGATCAGCCAGCATCCGACATGCCCGCGACGCCTTTCGCCGGCATGGGCACGCGTCAGTTCCAGGGCCTTTTCCGCGACCTCCCACTCCGACGCCTGCGCACCGTCGGCGATCTCCTCTATCGCCTTGCGGTATCGGTCGCGCGTGTCGAAATCCATGACCGGATAGATGCCGGCGGGATCGTCGCGCAGGATCGCCTCGACACGGCTTACCTGCTCGAAAAAGGTCTTCCAGGAGGTGTTCGAGACCGCCATGAGCGCCGAAATCGCGCGCGAGACACCCTCGGTGGGATCAAGGGATTCCTGTCGCGTCAGTCGCGGCGTCGGCTCGAAAGGCGGGTCGAGTTCCGGCAGCAGTTCGCAGAACGACTGCACCAGCGCCTCCAGGCAGGCAAGGCGCAGCATCGCGGGAAACGCCCACAGCTCGCCGATCGTCAGCGGGCCGTCCCGCTGGTAGGCATCGACGAAATCGGTCGCACCGGCGAGGCTGACCTGCATGTGCGTGACGTCGAGCATGCCCTGCGCCAGCGCCATGACGCGCGGGATGCCGCGATATTCGGACGCGGCCAGCCGCGGCAATCGGCGGTAGAAGGTGGTGGGAAGATCCTCGCGCACCTGGCGGATGGCGCGACGGACGTGAAACTCGTTGTCAAGGAGCCATTCCGCGGCCTTTGCCGCATGTGGCGGTGGCTCAAGGCAATGGCGGCGCGCACGATCGAGCCACGGAAGCAGCTCCGCAAGCCTATGCCAGACGGGGGCCGGCTTGGGCAGGCCGGGCTCGATCTGATGACGCGACCGGATCGCGAAGGCGGCAACCGCAAAACCTCTGTCAGGCGTGCGGGCATCTTCGACTGGCGCGGAAAGCGTCACATCAGCGCCCGGCTTGGCAGCCTCACGGCCATCGCCTCGCCTGACTTCCTGTAGACCACCGCCGAGTCTTTGCCGCACGAGCGTACGAGCAGGACGGGGATGTCCGTATGGCTGACGAGATAGTCAGCCACACTGCCCACGGCCATGTCGGGATGACCGCTTTGGCCCGTCGAGGAAAGAACCATGAGATCGGCGTGTTCTTCGGTCACCGCGCGCGCGAGGGCATGGCGGGGATCGCCGCTCCGCAACACCCGTATTCTGGTCGCCGGCGTACGAGGCAGGCGCGAGCGGATCCGCTTGAGATACCGCTCGGCCGCCCGCTCGTTGCGACGGCGCAGTCGGTCGCGCAACATGATCACCTCTGCTTCGAGCGGATCTGTCTCGGTGATGTCGACATTCGGAGCGGCATGGACGAGCAGCAGTTCGGCGTCGTGAGCAGCTGCGATGGCCAAGCCGATCGGCAATGCACATTCCGATCGCGACGAACCGTCCAGCGGCATGAGCACCCTGCGATAGTGTATCGGCGTTTCTCCGATCTGGCTCGACGGGACGATCAGCACCGAACCGGTGACGGCTTCCGTCACCCGACGCGCGGTGCCGCCCAGGCCGACAAAGGGCCAGTTGCCTTCACCGCCTTCACCAAGCACCGTCAGGTCGACGGCGTTTTCGCGTGCAAATGCGCAAATCCGTTCGGCCGCGGGTCCGTCGACGACCACGGCCTTGAGATCGCCAAAGCGCGATGCACGCTCGCGCAGGGCCGCCTCGACATCGCGGTGGCGCAATGTCCACTCAACCGGGTCGGTCGGGGCCTGTGCCGATGAGGATTCCAGGACGCTCATGACGGTCATGCGCGCATCGGTTCCCATGGCCACTGCCGCGGCGTGCGCCAGAACGGCCTCTGCGAAGGGGGACGTATCGACACATACGAGGAGATGGCGAAGAATTTGCGGTTGCGGTTGCGGGCGCGATGGCAGGGGGCCCGTCGTTAGATGCTTTTGAAGTTCAAACTCGGACATGGCTCACTCCCAACATTCTCGGTGTGAAAGTCCTCAATCATTCTAGTGTCTCAGGTCATGTGGCGGACAGGAACGGCTCGACCGCATATTCGTTCCGCCGCCCGGCAATCCGGCGGCGAAACCGCGCCACGCCAACGATTTGTTGGTCGCGGAACGCAATTTTCCAACGAGGACCGCTGTTGCATCGTAGGGGGTGCGGAACGGTCAAGAATTGATATGGATCATTAATCTGGCTTTTTGTGGAACGCGCCATTCGAGGTGTAACGAGAGGGCTCCTCTCCGAGCAGGATCTTCAAGGCTTTACCGATGGATTGAGCCTCCGCCCTCTAATGTGGTTGCCCGCCGACACCGGCTGCGAAGGGTGACAGTCGGCCACTCCCCTCCATGTCACAGATGGCGACGAGAATGGTCTTCATGGATTCTGCTGCGCGATCCTCGCGTGGTCGGTGGCGAGGTTGAACCGGCCGACAATCCTTTTTTCGATCTCCAGGATGACCAGAAGCGCGATCCCCGGCAAGGTGCACTGGGCAAGCTGCATCAGCGACAGCGGCTGGGTCTCGAACAGGCCGTTCATGAACGGCGCGTAGGTCACCACAGCCTGTAGCACGAGCACGATGGCAACCGCGATCAGCACCGGCTGAGTGCCCTTTATCCCCTCCCAGGTAATCGAGGCCGCGCGCAGATAGCGAACCGAGAAAAGGTAGAAGACTTCCATGGCGACGAGCGTGTTGAGCGCCATGGTGCGGGCCGTCTCGACGTCATCGCCCAAGGCGCGCGCGAGCTCGAACTGGCCGAACACGCCGATCGAGAAGAGGACGGATACAAGCGCCACGCGCCAGATGAGGAAGCGCGACAGGATCGGGGCTGCGCGGTCGCGCGGCGGCTGGCGCATGATGTCGCGCTCCGGCGCCTCGAAGGCGAGCGACATGGCAAGCGCGACGGAACTGATCATGTTGACCCACAGGATCTGGGCGGGCGTGATCGGCAACAGGAGGCCGAAGACGATGGCGATCATCAGGCTGAGCGATTCGCCGCCATTGATGGGCACCAGGAAGGTGATGACCTTCTTCAGATTGGCGTAGACGGTGCGCCCCTGGCGCACGGCCTCCGCGATGGAAGCAAAATTGTCATCTGCCAGGACCAGATCGGAAGCCTCGCGAGTCGCTTCGCTGCCCTTGCGGCCCATGGCGATGCCGGCATCCGCCCGCTTCAGCGCCGGTGCGTCGTTGACGCCGTCGCCGGTCATGGCAACGACGTGGCCGTGGCTCTGCAAGGCAGAGACGAGGCGCAGTTTGTGTTCGGGGCTGGTGCGCGCGAAGATGTCGGTTTCGAGCACGGCGCGCGCCAAAGCGGGCTCATCGAGCTTTTCTATGTCGGCGCCGCTCAGCACGTATTCGGTGCGGTCCAGCCCGATCATGCGGCCGATGGCTGCGGCGGTGCCGGCATGATCGCCGGTGATCATCTTGACCACGATGCCGGCGGCCCGGCAGTCCGCCACAGCGGTAATGGCCTCGGGCCGCGGCGGGTCGATCAGTCCGACGAAGCCGACGAGCATCAGGCCTTCGGCGATATCCGCGTGATCGATCTCGGTTCCGCCATGCGCCTTCATGGCCAGCGCCAGCACGCGCTGTCCGTCATTGGCGATCGCCTCGGCATGGCCAAGCCAATGCTCGCGCACAAGGGCCTGGGGGCCGTCGCTGGCCAGTTGCCGGTCGCACATGTCGAGGATGCGTTCCGGCGCGCCCTTGACCAGCGCCACGGTGGTCTCGCCTTCGGGACGGTGAAGCGTGGCCATGTAGCGATATTCGGCATCGAAGGGGATCGAGCCTTCCAGTTGGCTGCGGGCGCCCGCGCCGAAGCCCAGCTTTTCGGACAGCGCCAGAAGCGCGCCTTCCATCGGATCGCCCTCGACGCGCCATCCATCGCCGTCCTCGTGCAGGGCAGCGGTGTTGCAGAGCGCCGCGATACGCGCCAGTTCCGACAGGGCGGGTGTGGCTTCCGGGTCGAGTTCCCGGCCCGCCTGAGTGATCCTGCCTGCGGGCTCGTAGCCTGTTCCGGAGACCTCGAAGCGCCCCTCCGCCGTCAAAAGCGTGGCGGCCATCATCTCGTTGCGGGTCAGCGTGCCGGTCTTGTCCGAGCAGATGACGGACACCGCGCCCAGCGTCTCGATGGTCGGCAGCCGCCGCACGATGGCATTGCGCCTCGCCATCTTCTGCACCCCGATCGCCAGTGTCACGGAGAGCAGGGCGGGCAGGCCTTCGGGTATGCCGGCGACGGTCAGGCCGACAACGATCATGAAGGTCTCGGCGAAGTCCTGGCCGCGGATCATCGAGCCCCAGGCCAGGATGATGGCCGAGAGGGCGAGGATGATCCCGGTCAGATAGCGGGAGAAGACATCCATCTGCTGAATCAGCGGGGTCGTCAGTTGCTCGACATTGGCAAGCAGGCCGGAGATGCGGCCGATCTCGGAACTTGCGCCGGTGCCGACGACGACGCCCGTCGCGGCACCGCGGGTGACCATGGTGCCGGAATAGGCCATCGACCGGCGGTCCCCCAGAACGGCGCCCGGATCGACCGGCGTGATCTGCTTGCGCGCGGGCAGCGACTCGCCGGTCAGGATCGCCTCCTCGATCGACAGGCCCGATGCCGTGACCAGGCGGAGATCGGCCGGCACCTTGGCGCCCGGCTCGAGCTGGACGATGTCGCCGCGGACGATGCTCTCGGCCGCGATCTCGATGCGGCGGCCGTCGCGCAGCACTGCCGCGCGCGGTGCCAGCATGCCGCGCAGCGCCTCCAGCGCCTGCTCCGCCTTGCCCTCCTGGAAGAAGCCGATCAGCGTATTGGCGATCACCACGGCCAGAATGACGACGGTGTCGATGTAGTGGCCGAGCAGCGCGGTAATGGCGGCGGCGGCCATCAGCACCAGGATCAGCAGGTTCTTGAACTGGGCGACCAGGCGCTGCAGCGCGGTGCGGCGCGGCGGCTCCGGCAGCCGGTTGGGCCCCTCGGCCTCAAGGCGCCGCGCGGCCTCCGCTGCCGACAGCCCGTTGCTGCTTGACTCGGCGCGGGCAAGCGCGCGTTCGACCGGCTCGGCCCAAAGGGGTCGGCCGGCCGAGTTATGCAACCCAGCCATATGCTACCGCTCGGGTTCGGCGAATTCCAGTTTCAATGCAGCCAGCTTGGCTTCTTCTTCAGTGAGCAACTGGCTTATCGTGAGGCGCTGTAGATCATCTATTTCGTCGGTTAACCGACGACGAAAATGCTCGACATTGAGTTGCAACACAAGCAGGCGCTGATCCATGAACCGCTACCCAACTTATCCGTCTCGGAGATTAGTGTGAATGCTACTCTCAATCGAGCAAAAGTAAATGTTGGCCGACCAGTCAGGTTGCGGTCGTTCTGATTTGGCTGAACTGTGCAGTGCCACATCAGCTTCTATTGTGGCCGCGCTCCCGACATTCAGGCATGAAGTAGCAGTCGTTGCGAAGCGGCTTGTTCAGTTTTCGAAGGGCTATGAATTCCGCCAGCCGAGCGGTTCTCGCGGTTGGCCATCTCGACCCGAGATTCTGGCGCCTCTTACCCAGGCGGCACCAGCACACGACCGATCGAACTCAAACTACCAAAGAATTCGCCCATCGGCTGTTGACCCAGGTCAACGACCTCGTTGTCGGACGTGATATAATTTCACTACTGGTATCTAACAGGTCAAGCCGTCAGAGATGGTCCGACTCCGTCGCTATTTGGTGCCATCGCCGAATTCAGAGCCCCACATTCGAATGAAATCGAGGAGCAAAGGAGGCCAGGACATGCCAAGCGGACATCCGAGCTTCGATCACACGGTTCAGGAAGGCAATATCTGGCTCAAGGCGGTGGCCGAGCGGCTCCATCTCGAGGAGCGAGGGCATGCCTACAGCGCGCTCACGGCCGTCCTGCATGCCCTGCGCGACCGGCTGACCCCGGAAAATGCGGTTCATCGCGGTGCGCAAATGCCGATCGTCATTAGGGGGCTCTACTTTAACGGCTGGCGGCCTGCAGATAAGCCGGTCAATGACCACACCGTTGACCAGTTCAGTGAGCATGTAGTTCACGAATTGCCGCCGATGTTCCCGATGGACGCCGTGACCGTCACGCGCGGTGTCTTCGAGGTCATGTTCGAGCAACTCGATCCCGGCGAAGTGGCCAAGGTCATCGATCAGATGCCGGTCGCTTTGAGGAAACTGTGGCCTCCGGTTGCACGGCGCGGGTGACCGCGAGGAATCCGCAGCCAGGCAAAGCGAGCGCCGCGGCCACTGGGTGGCCCGAGAGCTTTCGTTCCGAAATGAAGAGGAGATTGGAGTGGCGATCCCAATGACCGACGATCGGCACCGGCGAGTGACGCAGTTCGTGGAGCGTCTGCTGTTGGCCCACAAGCAGGACGGGATCACGGCAGAGAAGGCCGTTGTCGATCTTCTGGCAGTCATCGAGGCGGCCGCCAGCGACGACTGGGATGAGATCGAAGCACGTCTGGCCCGAGCCGCTGCGGACGGCTGGGACGACTAGCTACCATGTTGAGACCGCTGCTGAGGAGGACGACAGATCATGCCGAAACAGAACAAGGAAGCGGAAGCGGCGGAAGCCCGGCGCAAGCAGCACCTCAACGAGCTTCTTGACGAGGCGTTGCGCGAGTCCTTTCCGGCCAGCGACCCGCCTGCCATAACCATCGAAGACCCGCCCTCTTCGACGTCCGCACTCCGACTGAGCCGCCGGCAGAAAAGCCAGCCGGGAAGTGCCGCCCAAAGGCAGTGAGTGGCCCCAATTCTCCGTGCGGAGTTAGGCCGGAGTTGAGCCACGGTCACCGACCCGACCGAGGGAAGCGCTCCACACGGCTGAATGCAAGAGTGATGGGAAGACCGTTTCGATGTGGCGACATCGAGACAGGGCGGGGCATAGACCAGATATTTCGGCGCCCAAGCGACCACGAACTCCAAGGAGCCTTTGTCAGATTCGCCGCTGACTAATTCCATTTGGCCGCAAGGGCGAATATGCCTGACCAAGGGCGGGTCGCGCCAGACCGACTTGCTTTGGGGGGGCGCATGATGCTGGAGATCCTGCTCGCACGTCGGCTGCTCGAGGCGGCGGTCGACCCGGAAGCGCCGCGTGCGCTCGCAGAGGAAGCCGGGGCCGAGCTCGCCGAGATCGCGTCGCGCAATGCCGAGGGGGCCCATGGCTCACTGCCGGTCGGCAACCTTGAGGGCCTGAAATCAGACGATCTCTCGCCTCTGGTCTGGCTGCTCTTGCTCGACGGGCGCCGCGCGGGCGACGCCGAGGTGTCGCCCGAAATACTGGAGAAGTTGTTCCTCGATAGCCATGACCCGGCGATTAGAGCATCTTCGATGAACGCAGAGTCGGTTTGAGGATTCACGTGGCCGGCCTTG